>Ga0310345_10005161_pt1 | contig 11684 bp, 11 predicted proteins | sample HC15DNA20500_MG_FD_204667 | JGI IMG/M metagenome (GOLD analysis project Ga0310345, IMG submission 204667) | Marine microbial communities from station ALOHA, North Pacific Subtropical Gyre - HC15-DNA-20-500_MG | ecosystem: Environmental > Aquatic > Marine > Oceanic | place: Pacific Ocean: North...
GCCGCCAACTCGACCCGCAAGGATTTCATCGCCGAGCAGATCATCGCCCGCCAGCCCCGCATCGTCGGCATCTACCGGCTGATGATGAAGGAAGGCTCGGACAATTTCCGCGAAAGCGCGATCCAGGGGATCATGAAGCGCATCAAGGCGAAGGGGATCGAGGTCATCGTCTACGAACCGGCGCTGGCCGAGGAGCGGTTCTTCAACTCGCGGGTGATCCGCGACCTCGACGCCTTCAAGGCCGAGGCCGACGTGATCCTGTCGAACCGGAATTCCCCCGAGCTCGCGGATGTCGCGGACAAGGTCTTCACCCGCGACCTGTTCGGTAAGGACTGACGGAGCCCGGACCGCTGCCCCCCGGCCGGGATCAGCCCGGCCAGTGACGGTCCGCGGCGTAATCCTCCGGCACGCCCCCGGCGGCGTCCTTGAGCGCCCAGCTCGCGACATGGACGGCCTCGACGAAGGCCATGGCCTTCTGCCAGAGGTCCGCCATCTGCGCGGGCGTCAGGACATGGACCCGGTTCGCGCCGTCGCGAAAGGCGAAGCCGGTGTCGTTCTGCGCGGCGAGCCGGGCCTGCGCCGCCAGCCCGAGCGAGGTCAGCGCCGCGAGGTCCTGCGCCCGGCCCTGAAGCGTCACCGCGCCATGGCCCGCGACCGCGACGACGGCCCCCTCCGCAAGGCGCCGGGCGCGCTCCGCGTTCACGCCCGCCCGCCGGCAGGCCTGCACCGCCGCCGCCTTGTCGGCGGCAGTCACCAGTTGCGACAGATCGATGGCCGGCATGGTCACAGCTCCTCTCCGGGCAGGGTCACGATGTCGTCGGGCACCTCGGTCAGGGGCAGCGGAAAGCGCGCCGCGGCGGGCGCCTCCGCCGCGAGCGGCAGGATCACCGGCACGGTCAGGAGGCCGGATCCGTCGCGCTCCACGTCCCCGGCGATCAGCGGGCAGGCGATCGCCGCCCGCGGCAGGGTCGCCCCCGGGGGCACCGCCGAAAAGTCGAGCTCGGTGCCGTTGACGCTCAGCACGTCGCCCGCGACGGACAGCGTCAGCGTGGCGTCCGAGCGGCAGGGATAAAAGATGATGTTCATGGCGACACTCCTCAGAACCAGCGGCCGACGGCCAGCAGGCCGGCCTGGTAGGAGGCCGTCCCGGTGCCCGGCGCGTGGACGCGCCAGAAGGTGTCGAGTCCGAGCACGCGGATCTCCTCGATCCCGCCGGAACTGACCCCCGCGATCCCGCTGGCCGAACAGATCGGCCGCCCGGCGAAGGCGGCGGGATAGGTGAAATCCTGGCTCGCGGTCACGGAGAGATCGAGAACCGGTCGCGCAAAACAGAGCTGCGTGCCATCCGCCAGCCGGACATACTCGCCATTGGCATTGCTGCCGCTTTCCATGATCGCCCCGGTCGGCGCCCCGCCGGCCTGGCTGACGGGGCCCATGATCGCGCTGCGCAACACCCCGTGCTCGGCCAGCATCAGCCGCCCGGCGGTGGTGTCGCCCGGCGATTGCTGCACCGCCGTCCCGGTCAGGGGCACGTCGAGCGCCAGCCCGTCGTCATCCAGCGTCAGCCGCACCTGGCGCCGGCGCCAGCGTCACCTGCCGCGTGTCCGGATCGATCCGCAGCGCCGTGTGCCAGGCGCTGCCATCGGCCGAGACCTTGACCGACAGCGCGGTCTCTCCGGCCAGCCCGATCTCGGCATGGCCGGTCCAGTCCGACTGGAACAAGAGCGCCGCCGTGTCGCCCGGCGCGGCCTTGTTCACCTTGATCTGGTGCCCCGCGCCCGCGTGGCTGAAGAGCGAGGCGCCCGCCGCCACCGCAAGCCGGTTGACCGCGTCGGACCGGGTGCCGATCCCCAGCCCCGCGAGGTCCTGCAGCGCCGGGCGCCAGTCGTCACCGTCATGCACCCGCAGCTCCCCGGTCTCGAGATCCCAGGCCCGCCAGCCGGGCTGCGGCGCGATGAAGATCCAGCCGCCGGCCACGTTCTGGGCCAGCATACCCGCCTGCCCGGCCCAGGCACCGGTCGGCGCGGCGCCAAGCGCATAGACCGCGCCCTCCTCCGGCTCCGAAGGCGGCGTCTCGGCCCCGGTGCCGGCAAGGCGGCATTGCACCAGCGCATCGAGCCGGCACAGCGCCGCGTTATGGGTGACATGCTTTTGGGCCTGGGCGGGCTGCAGGTAGGGCAGCGCCAGCAGGGGGGGAAGTCTCGCTCATCGGGTCCTCGCCGGTCTCGGAAGGCCCATGTCCTAAAGCCGGTTTCCCGAACGGCGGCTGAAGCCGCCGCCCGCCGGGTTCACACTTCCGTAACCCCCGCGCGCCGCTCCGGGCTACGGCCGCCGGATCCCCCGGAACCGGCCCCACCTCCCGGGATAGGGTCAAGTGTCGCTGCCGCCGTGGGTCAGGCTCTGCGCCCCGGCCCCGAACCAGCGGTCATGGCGCCGGGCGCCGGGGCGCCATCGCTCAACCCGGCCGCCCGCCCCTGGTCCTCAGCCAGTCGACCAGCGCCGCGCGCAGCGTCGCGTCCACCCCCGCGCCGCGCAGGGTGAGCGTGCCGTCGGGCCGGGTGGTAAGCTCGACCCCCTCGGTGATCCGTTCGGGCGCGGGCGCCCCGTCCCGCGCCCTGCCCCCCATCACGGCCGCGAGCGCCGCCTTTTCGGCTTCGGCATTGGCGGGCGGATCCGCGGCAAGCGCCGCGGCGATCCGGGGGCCCAGCGTCGGATCCGCCTCCAGCGCCTTGGCCAGCGCCAGCCCGAGCCGTTCGCCGAGCTCCTCGGGGAAACGCAGGCTGGCATCGAGCGCCTCGACCACCGCGAGGAAGGAGCCGATCTTCGACCGTTTCGCCCGGCTGGCGGAGTGGAACAGCGCGCGCAGCGCGGTGCCGGGATCCGGATAGACCCCCTGCGCCACGGTGCGGCCGGCGATCCGGGCGCGTTCGTAATACGACAGCCCCACCCGGATCTCGTTCTCCTCGACCATGGCGAGATAGGCCTCCGCCGCCTCCCCCGGCCGCCGCACCAGCGCCAGCACCGTGTCGAAGCGGGCCTCCCCGGTCTCCGCCGCCAGCGCCTTCAGCGCGCTGAGCCGCCGCCAGCCCGAGATCAGCCCGTAGCGCCCCCCGCCCAGGTCGGCGACCTCGATGGGGGTCTGCTGGCCGCGCAACCGCAGGCTCCCGGCCAGCGCCGCCATCTCCTCGGGGTCCACCGCGATCCGGTCCCGCACCAGGTAATCGGCCTCGACCGCCGCGAGTGGCAGCTCGATCACCATGCGGCCCTCCTCGCGGGCCCGGCGCAGGGTCTCGGCCAGCTCCTCGGCGGCCGCGGCCGAGGCGCTGTCGCCCGCCACCCCGGCGATCGGCGGGCGCGGCCGGTGCACCGCCACCCCCATCGGGAAGGCGGTCTTGGTCTCGGGCGCGGGCTCCGCGCCCCCGGTCATCGGTTCCGGCGAGAGCCGCTTACGCTTGGCCATGGTCCGTCCTCCTGAACACCCGGTTCTGCACCCGGAGAGGTAAAGCCCCCCCTGCCCGCCCGGCCGCTGCCCCGTTTCGCGCGCGAAACATCACGCCTCCTCGGCGGTGCGCGCCGCCAGCTCGTCGCGGCGCCAGGCGCCGATCACCAGCGACTTCACCGCCGCCCAGGTGGCGTCGAAGGTCTCGCGGCCGCGGGCATAGGTCTCGCGGTTGAAGTCGCGGTAATCGGCCTCGTAGATCCCCTGCACCTGCTCGCCGGCCTGGCCGATCAGCGCGGTGAAGCCCTGCCGGTGCGGCGACAGCGTGGGGCCCAGATAGGCCTGCATCAGAGCCGAAAGCTCCGCCTGCTGGGTGCCGTCGTAGCGGGTGATCAGCGCCCGCACCGCATCCCATTCGAACGACAGCCCCTCGCGCCCCAGGGCGCGGGCGGCGAGGTTCTCGCCCTCCTCGATCGAGCGGAAGGTGGTGTGCAGCATGTCGAAGAAGCGCCCCGTCGAGTCGAACTCGAGGAAGGAGGCCCCGAGCGGCACCAGCAGGATGTCCGCCGCCGCCAGCCCGTTGATCGTCAGATAGCCGAGCGCGGGCGGCGTATCGAGGATGACGAGGTCGTAGACGTCGAGGATGCCATCCGCCGCCAGCGTTTCCGACAGGGCGTCCCAGAGCTTCCAGCCACGGCCCTGCATCCGCCAGACCGGCACCTGGAACTCGGCCCAGTAGAGGTTCAGCTGCGCCCCGATCAAGTCGATGTTCGGCCAGTGGGTCGGCTGCACGAGATCGGGCGCGCGGATCTCCATCGCCTCGGCCAGCGTGTCGTCGAGCGGCAGCGGCGCCTCGCCCCGGTCGAGCCGGCGCTGGTTCTCGGCCCGCAGGTGGCTGCCGTAATGGCGCGCGAAGAGCGGGAAGACGGTCTGCCATTCGTCCTCGACCCGGCCGCCGAAGATCGAGGTCATCGAGCCCTGGCTGTCGAGGTCGATCACGAGCACCCGGTAACCGTCGAGCGCCGCCGACATCGCCAGGTGCGCCGCGGTCGAGGTCTTGCCGACCCCGCCCTTGAAATTCGCCACCGCCATGATCTTCGCCGGCAGCCCCGCGGGCCGGTAGGGCCGGTAGTTCTTCGTCTTCGACCCCTCGGCGGCGAAATGCGCCCTCAGCCGCAGCACCTCATCGAGGGTGAACCACTTGGCGCCGCCCTCGGTCTCCGAGCTGCCCTGCGGCAGCTCGGGGTTCTGTTTCAGCACCCGGCGGAAATGGCCCTGGGCGACCGGGATCAGGTAGCGGGTGATTTCCCAGGTGGAGAACAGGCGCAGCGCCCGGCGGCCGTCCTGCTGCAACCCGCGCCCCGCGAGGTCGTCGCGCCCCCGGGCACAAGCCGCCGCGATCGCGGCGAAGCCTGCGGTGTCGGCCGGCGCCCCGAGCGCCTGCGCGGCCTGGTCCGGATCAATGCGGAAATAGGGTGGAAGCTCGTCGCCTCTCTCGGCCTTCATCGGTGCCTCGCCTGCCTGCTCTTGCGCCCCCATGTGCGCCGTTTCGGGCAGCATATCAGAAAAGACGCAACATGGAAGGAATTTGAGCACAGGCTGGTCAGAAGCCCTGATTTTCCTGGCAGATTCGCGGGTCGGGCAGGCGATTCACCCCGAAAACCAGGTGCTGACGCGCGGCTCGGCAGATTTTTCGCAGTTAGTTTCCTGTTATTTATACGTTACGGGCTCCACGCGCTTGGGAAAAGCTCCGGAAAACCGCGTGACTCCAAGGCTTTCGCTTCCATCCCGCGACCCCGGGGCGATTCCGATCCACCGATGATCCGACTCCGATCCCACGCCACGACCGACTCCGGTCCCCCGAAAGCCGGCATCCCGGCGCTGGACGCGTATTGTGGATAAGTCTAGGGTGTCACTGAAACCCCGAAACGGGGCGGGCCCGGCAAAGAACCGGGAAGATGGCAGCAGCAGGGCACCTCCGGGTGCGGAACGGGCAGGACGGGATGCAGGGGCGTGGCAGGCCTTCGGAGGGGACGGTCCCCGGTACGCGCGGGCTTTTGCCCGATCGCCACCCGACCGCGGATTTCTTCGTCTGCGACATCTTCGACGCCGCGCCCAAGGACGACCTGGGCACGATGGAGCATCCGATCTTCTCGCTCTCGACCCGGCCCGACCGGCGGATCCTGCGCTATGCCCACAACGGCACCACGGTCGAGGTCACGCCCTCGGTCCGCGGCCGGGCGACGATCCACGACAAGGACATCCTGATCTACTGCATCTCGCAGCTCATGGCGGCGCTGAACGCGGGGCGCGCGGTCAGCCGGACGCTCCAGCTCAAGGCGCACGACCTTCTGGTCGCCACCAACCGCGACACCTCCGGCGATGGTTACGTCCGGCTGCGCGAGGCCTTCGAGCGGCTGGCCGGGACCCGGATCACCACCAACATGGAGACCGGCGGCATCGAGACCACCCGCGGCTTCGGCCTGATCGAGGCCTGGGAGATCGTCCGCCGCACGCGCGGGGGGCGGATGGTCAGCGTGACGGTGACCATCAGCGAATGGCTCTATCGGGCGGTGCTGGCGAAGACGGTCCTCACCCTCTCGCGCGATTACTTCCGCCTGCGCAAGCCGCTGGAGCGGCGGGTCTACGAATTGGCCCGCAAGCATTGCGGACGGCAGCCGGACTGGCGGGTCTCGCTCGCCACGCTGCACAAGAAGGCAGGTTCCACCGCGCCGCTCCGGGTGTTCCGCGCCGCGATCCGACGGATGATCGAAGACGACAACCTGCCGGATTACGAGCTGGCCGAGGCGCCGGGCGACGTGATCCTGGTCACCCGGCGACGGAGCCTGGCGGCGCCGGGCAGCCGTCCGTCGATCTCCGCCGAGGCGCTGGATCAGCTTCGCGCCATGGCCCCGGGACAGGATGTGCACGCGCTCGAGGCGGAATGGCTGGGTTTCTGGGAAAGCTCGGGCCGGCCGCGGCTGACCGTGCCCGACCGCGCGTTCCTGGCCTGGGCCGAGGGGCGGCTGCGGCGGTAACGTTTCGCGCGCGAAACAGGGTCTGATATGGGGTCAAACGCCCCTGCCCCGCCTGCCCCATCCGCTCCCCGGGTCCGCCCGATGTTTCGCGCGCGAAACACTCGCCTCAGAGGAACTCTATCGCGTCGATCACTGTGCCGAGGTTGCGGATCCCGTCGATCTCGAGCGCGCTCCAGCGGTCGAACGTCAGGACCACGCCCTCGCTGGTCACCGTGCCGAACCGCGCCACCACCGCCCGGGCGTCGAGAGAGGCGCCGTGCCAGAGCATGTCGTCCAGATGGATCTCGTCCACCCCGGGTTGGAAATCGGTGATCACGTCCCGCCCCTGGGTGAAGACGAAGACGTCGTGACCCGCGCCGCCGGTCAGTACGTCATCCGCCAGCCCGCCGTCCAGCGTGTCGTCGCCGGCCTGTCCGACCAGGGTATCGGTGCTGCGGCGGCCCTCGAGCCGATCGTTGCCGCCATGGCCCCACAGCGTGTTGGGCGCGTTGTTGCCCAGAAGCGCGTCATCGTGCCCGGTGCCGTAGAGCGCCTCGATCCCGTAGAACACGTCCCCCGCCGCCTCGCCGGTGGCGGCGCCGTAGTTCAGCATGTCGATCACCACCCTTTCGGCGGCCTGGCGGTAATCGGCCCGGTCGAAGCCGAAGCCGCCGACCAGCAGGTCGGCCCCGGCCCCGCCCATCAGGATGTCGTCGCCGGCCCCGCCCTCGAGATGGTCGTCGCCGTCGCGCCCGACCAGCCAGTCGTTGCCCCGGTCGGTCCAGATCCGGTTCTTGCCCGCGTTCCCCGCCAGGCTGTCGGCCTGCAGCGAGCCGAAGATGTATTCGATGCTGTCGTAGCTGTCGCCCTCGGCCACCCCGGTGTTGCGCCAGGGCTTGGCGAGATCGGCGGTGATCGCCACGGTCGTGTCACGGTAATCGGCCCGGTCGGTGCCGCTGCCGCCGATCATCACGTCGGCCCCGGCGCCGCCCCAGAAGACGTCGTTGCCGCCTTCGCCGATCAGGGTGTCGTCGCCGTCGCGGCCGACCAGCCAGTCGTTGCCCGCGCCGCCGGTCAGCACGTTGTTCCGGGCGTCGCCCCGCATGCTGTCGGAATGGGGGCTGCCGGTGAGGTTCTCGATCCCGGCGTAGCGATCCTCCGCCGCGGCACCGGTGTTGCGCCAGGGCTTGGCGAGATCGAGCACCATGCCCGTGCCCGCCCAGCTGTAATCCGCCGTGTCCCGCCCTGCCCCGCCCTCGAGCCGGTCGCCGCCGCCCATGCCGCGCAGCGTGTCGTCCCCGGTGCCGCCCTGCAGCACCTGGGCCGCGGCACTGCCTTCGACCAGCGCGCCCCGGGGTGTCGCCTCCGGCTCCGGGGCCGGAGGTGCGTCCGGAGGCGCCTCCGGCTCGGACACCGGAGGCCCGTCCGGCTCGGAGATCGGATGCACGTGCGGCGGCCGGGGCGGCTCGGGTGCGGGAGCCGGCGGCTCGTAGGGGTCGGGCGCGACATAGCCGGCCTGGGACAGGTCGAAGCGCAGGGCGGCGGCGAGGCTTTCGGCGGTGAGGGGCTCTCCGTCGGCGCTGCGGATCACCAGGTCCTCGCCGGCGAAGCGGATCACCGCCCCGTCCGACCGGCCCTGGATGTCCAGCGCCGAGGCGCCGTAGAGCCGCCCCATGGCCCCCAGGTCGAGACTGTCCTGCGTCGGGTCGAAATCGAGGGTCCGGTCGGTCTTCCCGTCTGCCGCCAGCACGAAGACATCCGCCCCCGCGCCGCCGGCCATCCGGTCCGCCCCGGCGCCGTCGATCAGCACGTCATCGCCGCCGCCGCCGACCAGGGTGTCGCCCGCGCCGCCCGCCATGATCAGGTCCGGGCGCCCGTCCCCCTCGAGCCGCGCGGCCGTCCCGGTGCCGCGGATCAGCGGCGCCAGCGCCCCGGTTTCGTATCGAAACAGGCTCACCCCCAGGTCCCCGGCCCCGGCCGCCGCGATCTCGATCGCCGCCGTGGCGTCCACCCCGGTGGCGCGCCCCGCCAGACCGGAGACCCCGGCCAGCGCGGTGCCGGCGGTGTCGGCCATCGAAGCGACGTGCAGCAGCCGCCCGGTCGGCAGCAGCCGCAACAGGCTGAAGCCGTCGTCGGCCCCGGCGGCCAGCACGAAGACATGGCCCCGGGCCTCGACCAGCGAAAGCTCGGCGAGACCGCCGAAGCGGGTGGAGAGCGTGTCGAGCGCATGGGTCACCGGGGTGAGGTCCCCGGTGCCGTCGATCCGGAGCACCGAGATCGAGCCGCTGCCCTGCGCCCCGGCCAGCACCCAGCCGGACCCGGCATAGCCGGTGGCGGCGAGCGCGGTCAGGCCCTGGAAGCCGACCGCGGCCTCGGGGCGGAGCGCGTCGGCCCGGGTCAGCCCGCCATCCGCACCGATCCGGTAGCTGGAGATCGTGTTGCCGCCGGCCTCGGCCAGCAGGGCGAAATCCTTGCCGTTCTGCCGCAGCCCGGCGAGCGCGGTGGCCTCGGAGAGCCCGCCCGGCGCCGCGTCGGTCACGCGGGCAAGGGGCTGCAGCCCCCGTCGACCCCGGGGCGGAAGCTCGACAGGGCGCCGCTGCGCCATTCCGTGGCCAGCAGCAGCGGCCCCCCCGCGGTGTCGAGCAGCAGGCTGCGTTCGAACGGGGCGAGGTCGGTGTCGCCGGGACCCGCCGAGAGCCGCCCGTCGGCGCGCAGCCTGGCCAGTGTCGGGGCGCCGGCACCGGGCAGCAGGGCCAGCACCGTGCCCTCCGCGCCCGGCAGCACTGTCAGGTCACGCCCCGCGCCCAGCCCGCCACCCTCGAGGTCGAGCCGACCGGTCAGCCGCGGGACCCCGCCGCCCTCCAGGGCCAGCAGGCTGCTGCCGTCCACCGTGGCCAGCAGGAGACACCCGTCTGGGGCGATCGCGAGATCACCCAAGGCTGCCGAAAAAGTGTCTGAATCGAGGAATATCGTGCCCAGATCGTCCATCGCCACCGCGTCCCGCTCTTCGCCCCGGTTCTGGCACCCGGACCGGGCTGCGGCGGGCGCGGGATTGCGGTCTTTCGATGACCTCTCGGGCAAATCCGCTTCAAAAGCCGCAGACCTCCGGCGGTGTGGCACCGGACCCGGTGGCGGCGGTTGCCCGCGTGGCGGGGATCGGGCAAGAGGGCCGGAAGGTTTGGACGACGGCAAGGAGCCGCCCCATGGCCGCGGGCCACATTCGCATTCTGCTTGGCACCTACAACGGCGCCGCCTGGCTGGGCGCGCAGCTGCAGTCCTACCTTGCCCAGACCCACCCGGACTGGACGCTCTGGATCAGCGACGACGGCTCCACCGACGGCACCCGCGACATCATCGAGGCGTTCGCCCGCGCCAATCCCGGGCGGGTCGCGCGCGTGCTCGAGGGGCCGGGCCGTGGCAGTGCCGCGAACTTCCTGTCGCTGCTCTGCCACCCGGACCTGCCGGTCGACGGGCTCACCGCGCTCTCCGATCAGGACGACGTCTGGCTGCCGGGCAAGCTGGCCCGGGCCGCCGATGTGCTCGATGCCGCGCCGGGGGCCCCGCCGCAGGGCTGGGCGGCGCGATTCTTCGTGACCGACGAGGCGCTCGGCCGCCGGCGGGTGTCGCAGCTCTGGCCCCGCGGGCCCTCCTTCGGCAACGCGCTGGTGCAGAACGTGATGTCGGGCCACACCACCACGCTGAACCCCCCCGCGCTGGCGCTGATCCGGCGCGCCGGCCGGCAGCCGGTGCCGCATCACGACTGGTGGATCTACCAGTTGCTGGCCGGGGCAGGGGCCGAGATCCACCTCGATCCGGCGCCGCAGCTGCTTTACCGCCAGCACGCCGAGAACCATTACGGCGCCCGCTGGGGTCTGCGCGCCTTCACCGCGCGTTACGTGCTGATGCGCGACCGCAAGGCCCAGGGCTGGGTCGCTGCGAACGTGGCGGCGCTGGAGGCCTGCGCGCCGCTGCTGACCGCCGAGGCGCGGGCGTGCCTGGCCGGCTACCGCGCCCTCGAGGGGGTCCGGGGCCGGGCCCGGGTCGCGGCCTTCCGCCGGCTGGGCCTGACCCGGCAGAGCCGCCTCGGCACCCGGATGCTGCACATCGCGGCACAGATGGGGCATATCTGATGACGCTTGCCGTCCCTGCCTCTGCGCTGCATGGTCGCGCCATGACCGAAAGCACCGCCGAAGCCGACCCGCAGTTCCGCGCCCATTACGTTGATTGCCCGAAGCGGATCCGGGCGGCGATGACCGCCCACGGGGCCGCCGCGCCCCGGGTGATCGTCGATTTCGGCTGCGGCCGCGGCATCAAGACCCTCGCCCTGGCCAATGCCTATCCCGGGGCCGAGGTGGTGGGCATCGACATCACCCGGGCGTTCCGGCACGCCCGGGACTTCGCCGACCGGCATCTCGACGGCGCGTGGCCGGACAACCTGCGCTACGAGCAGATCGAGCCCGGCGACCGGCTGGCCGACCGGCTGCAGGCCGACGTGATCTGCAGCTGGTCGGTGCTGGAACATGTCGACCGGGCGATCCTGCCGGGCGTGACCGCGGACATGGCCGCGGCGCTGGCGGAGGGCGGGATCGTCATCAGCCAGATCGCGCCCCTCTATCATTCTCCCTTCGGGTCGCACCTGCGCGGCTTCCTGGACGAGCCATGGGCGCACCTGCTGCTGTCGCACCACCACCTGCGCGCGCGGGTGCTGGCGGCGGGCGAGGGCAAGCCGAAGGGGCCGGGTAGCGCGGAATGGATGTTCGCCCGCTACGAGGAGCTGAACCGGATCACCGCGCCCGAGCTCTTCGGCTATTTCCGCGCGGCCGGGCTGCGGCCGCTGCAGGAGGACACCCGCAGTGTCGCGCTGGAGCCGCCGGAGCCGTTGCGGCTGTCGCACGACCCGCAGGCGCTGCGGATCTACGAGCTGTTCTCGGTCCATGCCGCGGCCGCGGCACCGGGCCGGGGCGGCGGATTGTTGGGACGGCTGCGCCGCTGACCGGGCGGCCGCGGCGACGAAATCACCGGAGGGCCCGGACACAGGGCCCGGGACAGGAGCCCCGACGCGGGGCCGGACACGAGAGGGACCGAGACATGGAGATGGAGAAGACGACGCTCGACGGGGTGGTGATCCTGACCCCGCGCGCCTTCGCCGACGATCGCGGGGTGTTCTGGGAAAGCTGGAACGCCCGCCAGTTCGCAGCGCTCGGACTGGACACCGAATTCGTCCAGGA
>Ga0310345_10005162_pt1 | contig 11684 bp, 6 predicted proteins | sample HC15DNA20500_MG_FD_204667 | JGI IMG/M metagenome (GOLD analysis project Ga0310345, IMG submission 204667) | Marine microbial communities from station ALOHA, North Pacific Subtropical Gyre - HC15-DNA-20-500_MG | ecosystem: Environmental > Aquatic > Marine > Oceanic | place: Pacific Ocean: North...
GCCTCTTGACATCCTTTATCCCTCCCGCAGCAGGTACCAACCCCGCCCCGAGGGCCGCACCCAACAGGCGCTGAAGAGGAACGCGACGGTGACCTTTGTGGACAACAACTTGCTTGCCGCATGGCGAGAAGCTGAGCAGTTCTCGCAGTCGCCTGTCTCGCGCCGAGACGCATACTATGAGACCTTGACTAGCCAACTGTCAAGAGCGAAAACACAAGATATAGGGTCCAAGGTTTAGGGCAAACGCAAGATGTAGTTAAACGACGGGTATCTTTCAGTTTTGCCTGTGGTAGAGTCCCCAAAATGATCCCTACGGGTCAGGAAGACGCCCCTAAGTCTATTTCTGTAATTTCGTCCTTTTCCGATTCTCCGGACTCATTCCAACCAAAGAAGCACCAGGCAGGCCCGCATCGCATGGTAGCTCTCGGCGAAGTTGTCCTATGTTCTGGGTTTCCCACGCAGTTGGCTATTGCCTTATTTCTGTCAGTGATTGGGATCACGTCGATTGGGCCACAAGGAGGACTAAGTCTTTGGTACGTTATGGCGCTCTCATTAGGGGACGTTGTCGTCTTGATAGCTTTGATCACGTACTGCCTGCGTCGTCATGGAGAGAGACTACGCGATGTATTTTTCGGCTCACGACCCCAAGCTCCGGAAATAATGCTCGGCCTTTTACTCATCCCGCTGACGGTTGTAGTAGCGGCTACTGTCGTACAGACACTCCACTACTTCTGGCCTTGGCTCCGCAACGTGCCCGAGAATCCTCTTGAGGCGTTAATTAACTCTCCGCTCAATGCGTTCATCGTCGCCTTCGTAGCTATCGTGGCAGGTGGTTTACGAGAAGAGCTGCAGCGAGCCTTCATTCTTCGACGCTTCGAACAACATCTAGGCGGAGGATGGGTCGGCCTTGTTGTCTTCAGCACGGTTTTCGGACTCGGACATTACATTCAGGGTTGGGATACTGCAATCGCGACCGGGATCCTGGGTGCAATCTGGGGCGCCATTTTTCTGGTTCGACGTAGCGTAACATCAACGATGATCAGTCACGCAGGATTCAATGCAACTGAGATCGTTATCGCTTTTTTTGGAGCGTCGACGCTCTAGCGAACCAACGCAGGACGTATCACTTGTCCTCGCCGGACTAGACTCGAAACCCATTCAGCAACCGTGGAATCTCGACGCTCGGCAGTGAACTGTTCCAACACGAAAAACCGAACCTCGTCAAAAGTCTTAGTCCGCCCAGCGTCTACGAACTGCTCGCGGTGCTCATCGTAATACTCCCTTAATTCGACATTGGTTGGAACTCTTACGGCGTCAAACCTGTTGTCTAAATAGGCTTTACGTCTGGCATCGTCCTGCAGTATCTGACGCAGATCATCAGTCGTAAACCCCACGCGTTTCAAAGCTCTCTGAAATGCCTCTTCCGAAGGAAAACGAGCGACAACCTCAGTCATAAGTCTATCCGCCGTTGACCTAGGCGGATTGGCAACCACATACCGATCCACTTCGTCTAAAACCAATCGTCGCTCAATCAGGTATGTCAGTATCGCATCACCCGAGTCGTCGTCTGTGCCTAATTCAACTAACTGTAGGTCGACGAAGGCCCGAACATCCGACTGCATGATCACATGGCCCGCCACGACCGCGAGAATCCGGTCTAAAGTCTCAGTTTGAGCCGAGAATACGGTTGAGAGGCTGAGGGCAACCAGACAGACCACACTGGACAGAAGATGCCTGAAGAGGCAACCGTCAAAAAGCCTGGCCGATGCTAATATGAATAGCAGTGAGCTGTTCTTTCGTAAGATTCGGACCACTACCAAATTCCTGTCGATCAAGCTTGAAACCAAGGTCAACTCGGATCGGACCGACCGGCGAGCGGTACCGGACACCGAACCCAACGCCCCCCCGGATCTGACCCAAGCTGATATTGCTCACACGATCGTACACATTACCGGCGTCAAGAAACCCAACCACACCCAGATTCTGGGTCACTGGCACACGAAGTTCGCCGTTGAGGATAACAACTGCGTTGCCACCCTGGGGAAATCCCCCTTCATCAATCGTCGCACCAGGCAACCCTGCCGCTATACCCAACCGATCGAAGGCATAACCTCGCACCGTGGCGTCACCACCCGTAAAAAAGCGCTCGCTAATCGGAAGGAGAGGACGTTGACGATTCGCCGGAACCGCGGCTAGGCTCTGCCCGTTTTCGACCAGCTCTATTGGAGTCAACGGAGTCTCCAGATCGAACCGAGGGAAGCCAACGGAAAGCCCCAGCCGTGCCCCGGCCGCAACAATAACGCGGCGCGTGCCAGGAAGGATACGATAAATAAAGGCCTGCATGAACGTCTTAGCGAATCCCACTTCGGACCCAATAGCCCGACCTGCGACCTTAGCATCAACACTAACCACCTCACCGCTCGCCGGATCCACTACGTCGTCACGGGTATCACGAACAAGGCTTCCCGAAAAAGATGACAACCGCACTTTTTCAAACAATCGATCAACCAACGGTACATCCTCAGCATTGAGCTGTATGTTTGACGTGTCGTTTTTACCCCATCCATACGCAACACTCGTGCTAAGTGTGGGTGTCAATTCTTGCCTGATCTCCGCATTCACGCCACGACTAAAGAGATCAAACCCGGGCCGGATGGCTTCTTCAATAAAACCGGTTACAAACGTATCCCATGTCAACCCGAACGTGCGTGGCTCGGCGTACGTTCCCAAGATTCGGTACTCATTGAAACCAAAATTCCTAACCTGGTCAGCGGCGATTAGATCGATACGGTCATTCTTGCGACGAACGCTCACCCGAGTAAACAAATCGATCGAACGATTCTTTCCCCACAGGTTACGCCGTCCGATCTGCACAAACCCCCTCGGTGCAAACTCGATCTGTTCGACTGCTTGACTGACACCAGTAAATGCATTTGTTTCCCGCCGCAGCCGCTGAGAGAACTCAAGACCACCTCCGTATCCAAGTCGGGTGGCGGCAGCCTCCTCCACAACGATTACCACATCTCGACGATTACCGCCTCCGTGACTAAATTCTCTGAGGTCAATACGCCTGAACAGGCCGAGCGCGTTGAGCCGTCGACGAGTTTCCGCAACCGCAGACAAACCAAGAGGTTCTCCCTCCGCCAGAACCAACTCGCGACGAATCGTCGTGGATTCGATCTGCTCGTTTCCAACGATCAACACGTGCTCTATGAGTGTTTGAGGACCTTCGCTAACTCGATAAACAAGATCTACCGCCTCCAGGTTTTCATCAAATTTCGGCTCTACGGTCACTACTGCACGTTCAAAGCCCGCATTGAGATACACGCGGTGAATACTGTCACGGTCAACAACGACTCTCCTAGAGTAGTACGGACTACCCACCAACGACTTAATGATGGAGGCTATCTCGACGTCGGTTTGAAATTCATTACCCTCAACCATCACAGACCGCACAACCGTACGCGCCCCTTCATCGATTTCGATGGTACACACCACAGGCACAAGCTCGTTGAGGTCATCTGTCTCAGCTGAGAGTTCCTCAACGTGTCGCTCGACTCTAACGGTTGCGTAGCCAAGCTGACGGTAGTGCTCGGCTACTAAATCTAGCTCCGTATCTAGTTCTCGCATCACCAATGGAACACCAGGGGCACTATTGAGCAACGGCGTCAATACCGAATCAGGTACCGTGGCATTTCCCGAGAACAGAAGCTGATCGATCTCGTAAAGACGTCCCCGATTAACGGTAAAGATAATCGACAACTCATCCCGGTCGATCACGCGGGAATGAGTCACGAAGGCATTACGATAGCCCCTACCATGCAGGAATTCCGAAATACGCCGATCAACATCTTCGAGCAAGTCTTCGTCAACTGAGCCCTCCTGTTCGATCGTCACCAGGGATGCTAAATCCGCACCGGGCACGTCCTCACCCGCAAACTCCACTGTGATCCTTCGGCCGTGCTGAACGCCAAGGATAAGATGGACGTGCGAGCCACCCGTAACCTCCTCAATGTCATGGCTGAGACTAACTTCGTAGTAGCCATAACGACGAAGTTCGGACTCGTATTCACGCAACCGACGCTCAATTTCAACGCCATCGTAGAGTCGCCCCGCCTCGAGACCTAGACGAGACAGAACCCGCTGGTACATCGTCGGTGAGACACCGCGTACAACGATGCGGTCGACCACGGCTCTATCTCCCGCATTGACCTTGATACGCAGTACTGGGTCAGCCCCCTGCACATCCACCCGGGTCTCCACCTGGGCCAGTAGAAACCCGCGCTCACGGTAAAGTTTCCGAAGGGTGTCCGCCACCACCACAGCTTCATCAGCCCGAAACGATGAACCGTGGGCCTCAGTGATAGCACGCCGAAGGTCGCCGGTAGACATGCCAGTCTCACCAGCCAAATCGATCTGCTCGATAAATTGTTGCGGTACCAACCCATACTGCAACGCCACACCATCACTCAGCAACACGCCCGTGACTTCTACACTCTCGAATCGACCGAGGCTGAATAAATGTGTAATGCTCTCGCGAACTTCACGCATAGACAACGGCGCCCCGACCTTTGTTTCTACTAGCTCTTGGGCACCGTCGTCAGGTAAGGGAAGTCCGTCGCTCAGTAACTCCACCCGGACGACGGGTTGGCCAATAAATTCTTCAATTTCCGAGCCCAGAATAGAGCCCGGACAGATGACCAAACAGAAGACGCTGAATCGCACAGGGTTCCACAAGGGCGACCAGCCTGACGGGCTAACTTCGCGTTCCGCAGTGTTCATCAGAACGCATGTCTCACCCGAAAATCGAGGGCGTAGGTGCGATCTTCGTTCTGAGACAGGATCCAGGATAGATGGTCGTTCTGGTCGTACTCCAGTACGACGATAATGTCTTGATTTGCACCGGTCAATGTACGGGACAACGTGACGTGCGCACGATCTGAGATCCGCTTACCAATCAGTAGTCGTGCCGTAGGCATTAGTTCCGCGGACTGAAGCGCAGACGGGTCAACAAGTGACGGAGTGATCTGAAACGTGTCGACACCGAATGACTCTTCGACGACGCGCCCAACACCAGATGACAACGGGCTGGTCAGGAGCCGAGCGGCCCCAGCCTGAAACAGTTCCTGCCTCGATTCACCCTGGGCCCGGAGTGTCCGTAGCTCCGCAGCCTGCGGGTCTCGAAAATTGCCAAGTAGTAACCCCATGATCTCAAACTCGGGAAGCGGCGGATCGGAAGAAAGTTCAAAATCAAGGCGCTCGATGGTACCAACCAAACCCAGGGTCACCCTATACGTCTGGCCAGGAGCCCTTACGTCCGTCTCAGCTTCAATGTCGAAGAAAGGCTCAATCACTGTGGGGTTTGCAAAGCCGATATTCCCCCTAGTCACCCGGTAACGGTTTCCTTCAAAGAACACTTCGCCGCGTTCGATCTCAGCGTTGCCAAATACTAGTGGCTGGTCATAAGTTCCCCTAACAGTGAGTTCTGCGCTTGACACGACACGAGCCGTGTTATCACTAATTCGTAGACTTGACGGCGCGACGATACGAACGTCTAATCGGAGAGGGAATGTCGACTCGACCGGCGTGGGCACGATAGTCTGCTCTGATGAAGTAAAGTCGAGGATCCCTGTGCTAGGTTCAAAAAAATCGAGTAGCACTGCATCCTGAACACTAACGGTTCCAGATAAAACTGGATCCTCAATCCCGCCACCGATCATGAGCTCAGCATTAACGAGCGACCGTACACCCTCAGGGAACCTGAGACGCAGCTCGGTCCCAGTGGCGCTAACATTCAGTTCGTCAACCGCGTACCCCTGTAACCCCACGCGGCCACCAAATTGAACAAGGCCATTCCCAAGCTCGCCCATTAACTCGTCGAAACGAACCCCGTCAGGCTCAAACACAATCCGACCGGCGATATTCTCAAGTCCGTGAGGGAACGACAGATGGCGAATCCGGCCTCCGTCTACCGAGGCCTCCCCAGTGATGAGTGGTTGCTGAAGAGTTCCTCCAATCTCTGCAACCAACCTCGCCGTTCCCGAACCCCGCACTTCTGAAAAAAAGTCTTGCAAGAGAGCGAGATCTACGTTTCCGTCGGCGCGGACTGCCATACGTTTATCAGCGAGATCGACCTCGCCGATCAGATCGAGTGCAGTCCCTTCACCGACCAACTGTATCCGCTCAAGATTAACAATGTTCTGATCGAGCCCAAGCTTTAACGGTTCTTGATTACGAAGGGTGTAGCCGAAGAAGTCAAGTTCGAATTGCTCGACAGTAGAGACCACATGTAACTGCTCCATATCCTGAAAGTTACCCAACACCTGAAGCGTACCGCTCACCTCCGCACTTACTTTCTCCGATATGCCAGCCTGAAACGCCCTAATGTACGGATCGATACTCGTATTGGTAACGCGGAACAACAGGTCGGCCTTCCCAGTCAAAAGATCCACGCGTCCCGATCCTGACACGGCCAACTGGTTCGAAGCTGCTTCAGCCTCCAATCCCATCACCCCATCCCGCACATCTATCCGTGCAAACACCTGGCCTACAGTTTCACCTCTCACCGTAAGACCGTTCACTGAGCCACGCACCTCGTACCTAGGATTGTCGAACGCCCCAACACCTTCCGCAGTGAACTGGGTAAGTCCTTTCAGCGGCGCCTCCTCAAGTCGGGCCGATCTAATGGAGTTAATAGCGATATCTCGACCATCCGCATTAAATGAGTACGTACCATCCCAGCGAATGAACGCAGCACCCGTCACTACACCCTCACCCTTTCGAACATTCAAGCCATCAACTCGGACTCCAGAACCTTCAAAACGGAGACCAGCGGTAGCCGACTCAAACGGCTCGCCGTACGCTACGGGATTAGCCAATGTCAAACTACCAACACCAAATGGGTTACCATAATCGCCAAAGAGACGAACAGATCCGGTCAATGGACCATCAATGTCGTAACCCTCCAGTGCGAACGCCTCACGCACCCGCGAAGCCGGAAACGATGCAAGACTAAAGTTTGCATCGATCTCATCCCCCCCATCATTTCTCGCGCCAAGCGCAAAACGACCATTCACCTCAAGTTCAGCTTGCTCTTTCTCAAAATAACCAGCACTGACATCAAGATAGCCATTCTCAACAGTGATCCCTCCACCCCCGACGCCCCATCCCACATTCCAAGCTCGAATATCTTCACCGGCGAAGTTTGCTTCAATTCTTGGGGACCTGAAAGTCCCTAGCATTACTCCGTCAGCCTGTCCGCGACCGCCAATGGCGATCTCTCGTATCGGTGCGTCGACGGCGGCCAAGAAAGACGCCATAAGACGATCGCTTTCCTGCCAATCGGCACTTGTAACTCGGAAGGGAATATTTGACTCATTTCCATAAGCCGTCCGACCATGAAATTCAACTTCTGTGTATGGTGTCGCGATTCGACTTAACCCGATTTCGATCCACTTGGAGTCAAGTTCATACGACACTCTCCCACCAACCGGAAAATGCCACGGTCCTGCGTCAACGGCAAAGGGCACCGAACCATAAGAGCCAGGTCGCGCAGGGCCCTTGTTAAGTGCGGTGCGCGTCATAAGGCGAACGTCAAGGTCTGGCTCGACCACAAGTTCTCCTTCCCCCGTAAGATCCGAGAAACTCCCTAGTGGCCACTTCAGCAAATTCCGACCACTAGCTCGCCCCTCTGGTCTCGCGCCGACAACCTCGAATACGTCTAGCAGCGTAATCACGTCGACTTCGTGATATGTCGTATCCAAAGTGGCCCAGCCTGGCAAATGGGACCCGAGGGGTTTCATCGAGTAGTCGATGTCCAGAGTACCTCCATAAAACCCGGACGTCGTCTCAAACACCTCGAACCGGTCACGGGTCCAGACCAGGTTCCCTTTCAAAGCCGGAAACCTCAGATCATTAAGCGTCGCGTTCGCACTCTTAAAAGTTCCGGCAAGGTCACGCCCGCCGTCGAAAATATGCCACGAACCCGTAAAGGACGCGTCACCTGTAACCTTAAAGTTGTCCTCAGCAAAGAAAATGTCCTTCATTGGTGGAAGTTCAATGTCAGATTTAACAATGCGGTACGTCTGCTCAGGCCAATTCAGTAAATCGACTTCTCCCGTTACCTGAGACGTAAACCCATCCATCGTAAGATCAATGTGAGTCAAATGAACATGACCACCGTCGAGCTCGTAGGCTGCTCTCATGTCAGCAGTCATGGGTTTAAAGTCGGCGATTTGGACTGTCCCGCCGGTAAGAGACACATCCCCGCCGTACTGCTCTTGCTTCTCCATCGTCAGGTTGATGTTCCGCGCCACGACACCCCAGGGGGAACCGTGATCCCTATAGACGAATTCACCCGAATGCGCTAGCAGCTGACTCACCGTGGTCACAACGTATCGTTGAGTTCCCTCCCCATCGACTTCCCCATTATCCGAATCCGAATCGCTGTCATCCGGTCGCCGGGACACGACCCGCGGAAAGCTATGGCGACCGTCGGTAAAACTCTCAACCAACATCTTCCAGTTGCCCATGTCCGCGCTATCAACAAGAATCTCGCCACGCAACAAAGCAAGCCAAGACGTTGTCACAACGATCCGGTCGGCACTAAAAAAATGCTCGTCGGCTGGTGAGAGTCCTTCGATAACAAGGTCCTCAATGAGGAAGCGCCCGGGCAGGAGATAGGTGCCGAGACGTCCGATGTGCACAGGACGATCGATACGGGCTGACGCAGCTCGCTCGGCCTGTGCACGAACCACCGGTCCTAGATCGATAGTAACAAGTGAAACAATAGCCGAGGCTGCTAGTGCTATGCCGATGATGATTGCACGCCGGGTGTACCTGGTTAAGATCGCCGGCGGACGTAATCGCCGCACCAAACTGCGCGACGTCACTTGCGCGGTCGATGTATCCACAGATGGCTTAGAAGGAGATTCGTCAGTCATGTTTCCCACTATTCAATCACGACGAGCACCTTACCGGTCTCGACCGAATCACCCTCATCAACCAACACTTCCACGATCCTCCCAGCACGAGGAGCTCTTAATTCATTCTCCATTTTCATAGCTTCGACTACGATGACACCCTGACGTTCCACGACTTCGTCACCTGGCTGCACAAGAAGTCGCACGACCTTTCCCGGCATCGGCGCCGTGACGTGTTGTCCCCCACTTGTGCCCGCAACACGATCAGCACGTCTAGTAAGCCGCGCAAGCCCCCTATCGACACGCGCGTGTACAACTGCTCCGTTTACATGAAGGTCCAAACCACCCTGTCGATCGGTATCGACACACCTGACGTAATGACTCCCTGCTCCACCTTCGACCACGATCACCGAGCACGTTTCCGCAGCAAGTTGACGAAACTCGACCGTACGTGTCACATCGTCCCACGAAACCCGGAACAATTCCGCAGTCGAATCGACCGCCTCGACTGCTACCGAGCGAGTCCGACCGTTAATGTCAATGTCGACCTTGATCGCAGACATTCGTCCTCTAGCTCAGTCCCTGAGTCCATCCACCCGTGCAGTTCGTCGCCAGATGGACGTTGCGCTAGCAGGTCGAGACCGACGAGATTTTGACGTCCCGGTTCGTGTTGCCGCCCGAATCGCGGCTGCGATCAAGGCAACCTCTTCGACTTCACTCGACACACTAACCAAAGGACCACCCGCACGCGCGGCAAGTATTCGGTCAAGGAACCCAGTATCGATTTCACCTGCGACAAACTCCTGGTGCTGCAGGATCCACTGAAATAATGGAATCGTTGTCCGAACGCCGCCCACTTGGTATTCGGTAAGGGCACGCCGCATCCGGTCTATTGCTTCTGGTCGGGTACTACCCCAAGCCACTAGCTTCGACAGCATTGAGTCGTAATAAAGTGGAACCTCGTACCCTGCGGTGACACCGCTATCATCTCGGATCCCAGGCCCGGCCGGAGTCTCCAGACTTGTAATCAAGCCCGGACACGGTATAAAACCAGCTTCCGCGTCCTCTGCGTAAACTCGGCATTCAATAGCGTGACCGTTCGGGACTCTGAGGCGCTCTGGTTCAAGCGTAAGTTTTTCTCCACAAGCGATTCTGAGCTGCCACTGCACAAGATCAACTCCCGTTACCATCTCGGTCACCGGGTGCTCAACCTGAAGTCGTGTGTTCATTTCAAGAAAGTAAAATTTTCCTGAATCGTCGAGTAAGAATTCGACCGTTCCCGCATTCGTGTATCCAACACCACGTGCCAAGGCCGCGGCAGCTTCCGCCAGCTTTTCCCGCGTTTCCGCGTCCACCGCTAGCGACGGCGTCTCTTCTATTACCTTCTGATGGCGACGCTGGATCGAACACTCACGCTCAACGAACGGCAGGACCAGACCGTGTTCGTCACCAAGCACTTGAATCTCGATATGCCGAGCCGTCGTTACACACCGCTCGAAATAGACATCTGGATTACCGAATGCCGACTCTGCTTCTGACCGTGCCGCTTGGACAGCATTAATCAGCGCATCGGATTCATAAACAACCCTCATACCTTTCCCACCGCCACCCGCGACCGCTTTCACGAACACTGGGTACCCAATCTCCGCTGCCATGTGACGAACATCCTCATTCGACAACTCATTGGATAAAACCCCATTACTACCAGGAACGACCGGCACTCCAGCCTGTTGTGCAACTTCGCGAGCGGCCGTTTTTCCACCCATGAGAGCGATCACGTCAGCCGAAGGTCCTACGAACCGAAGCCCTGAATCTCGGCAAGCGCTAGCAAATTCGGCATTCTCTGCGAGAAACCCGTAGCCAGGATGCACGGTGTCCGCTCCAGTGCGACGCGCGGCGTCAATCAACTTCTCTATATGCAGATAACTGTCGACCGGCCGGTCAGCCCCCAATCCGACGGCTTCATCGGCATACCGCACGTGGGGAGCCAGCCGATCACTGGGTGAATAAACTCCGACTGTCGCCACGTCCATATCGCGGCATGCGCGCATGATTCTGACGGCGATCTCACCCCGGTTGGCAACTAGAACTTTCACTAGGAAAACGTGGCCTGGGGGAAGTTAACACGGGCCGGCCAGCCAAAGATGTACAGGTGGCACCCTATAAACCAGGCAGGTGTATCTCCACCGGATTCTAGCACTTAAAAATAATTAGAGAGGAATGTTGCCATGTTTCTTTGGGGGATTCTTGTCACGCTTGCCTTCAAGACTACGAAGCCCGGCTATTAGACGAGACCTGGTCATCCGAGGTTCGATGACCTCGTCGATAAATCCTTGGGCTGCTGCAACGAATGGGTTGGCGAGTCTCTCGCGGAATTCTTTAACCCTCTGAGAGCGAAGCTCAACAGGGTCATTCGATTTATCTAGGTCCCTCTTATACAAGATGTTAACGGCCCCCTCCGGTCCCATAACCGCAATTTCAGCCGTTGGCCACGCCAGATTCAAGTCAGTTCTGATGTGCTTACTCGCCATCACACAATAGGCCCCTCCGTAAGCTTTGCGTGTAATGACCGTCACCTTCGGGACTGTTGCCTCAGCAAAGGCAAATAGCAGCTTGGCGCCGTGTCGAATGATTCCACCATATTCCTGCTCCGTACCTGGCAAGAAGCCCGGCACATCCTCAAACGTCACTAACGGGATGTTGAACGCATCGCAGAATCTAACAAAGCGCGCAGCTTTCACGGAGGCATCTATGTCAAGTGTG
>Ga0310345_10005165_pt1 | contig 11678 bp, 8 predicted proteins | sample HC15DNA20500_MG_FD_204667 | JGI IMG/M metagenome (GOLD analysis project Ga0310345, IMG submission 204667) | Marine microbial communities from station ALOHA, North Pacific Subtropical Gyre - HC15-DNA-20-500_MG | ecosystem: Environmental > Aquatic > Marine > Oceanic | place: Pacific Ocean: North...
CGTTATTCTCGCCGCCACGAGTATCAGCATATTCGCTTTTTCAAGACAGGTCGAACGGCGCGAGGACAAAAAGATAGAGGAGGCACCCAAGGACGAAGCCGACCATTAGTCGGCCCACAGAACCTTCTCGTGAAAGTCCTTTAGCGCCTTGGCAGAAAATATGCTGCGTAAACGGGGTGCGCACATGAAATCATCAGGCAAGGTTCGGGTTGCTCTCATCGGATTCGGACAGCAAAAAATAATCTTGGAGGATCAAATCATTAGGGCATTGGCCTTGCTGCCTGATGATCATCTTGTCGACCTGCTTTGCGTAAAGTATGACCCTCAGTGGGATATTAGGTTCTCCGGATGGTATGACCCCGGACAGAAGGGGATTATCATTTTCCGGTTCATGGATGAATGGGATTTTTATCAGCTCCTGTACCACGAGATTGCACACCACGTTTTTGACAATGTCCTGAGTGTTGATGAACGCTTCAGCTGGGTGAACGAAATCTCGAACTCCGAAGGGTATGTGAGTTCTTACGCCCTCAAAAACACGCAGGAAGATTTTTCTGAAACCTACTCTCAATATGTTTTCGGGCCGGCGCGGTTGCTCGAGTTTAAGGAAAAATTTCGGTTCATGAATCAAGTTGTCTTTTCAGGAAACATCCCCAATTCCTTCATCCTATCTCTCCCCCTTGCCAGTCCTTGAGCATCTTGGTGATCTTCGACGACAGCATCGGGTCTTACCAAGCGATTCTCACTGAACTACAGCGCCACGTGTGCGCCATTTTGTTTACTGGAATCGATGCAGGCCATGAGGACCTGCTGGGTCTTGAGTGCGATTTCGCCCCATTTGGGATCTGGTTGGCCACTCAACACAAGCTCACCGAAGTTGCGGAAGAGGCCGGTTTCCTGCGCGGTGGGGTGGCTGCCGCCGTATTCACGCACGGACACCACTCGATCGTGGCGTTCCATGTTGAAGTCGCACACGTGCTGGTTGCTCTCGGTGTTGCTGACGGTGTACTTCACATCGCTGCCGTAGAAGGGCACCACGAAATCGTCGAGACGAATGGTGCCATCTGTACCGCACACATGAGCCCACTGTTGGTTGCCTGTGAGGAAGGAACAGTAGAAGCTCGCGGTCACCTCGTTGTCAAAAAACAGCTCGCCGGAAAATTCCATCGGCACCTTGTCAGGACTGTCCGCGCGCGCGGCACCGCGGAGCATACGACCGCTCACGGCTTTGGGCATTGCATAATCCATCACCCACAGATTAAAGCGGATATTATACCAGCCTAGGTCACCGAGGCAGCCGAGCGGCTCGAGGTCGCTGTGCATGCGGATATTGCCTTCGAGGAAATCCTCGCCGCCGTTGAAGCTGAACGCCGAGGCAATACGGCGCAGTTCGCCAATGCTACCGCCGGTCAACGTTTTGCGCAACGCATCAAGCCGCGCGCTGTGCATGAACATCACGCCGTCCATGAACTGCACGCCCGCCTCATCGCACGCGGCGAGAATTTTCTCCAGCTCCGCTACATCAACGCCGCACGGCTTTTCGCACACCACATGCTTGCCCGCCCGCGCGGCCTTGATGACCCACTCCGCCCGCACCCCCGTCGGCAGCGGAATGTACACCGCATCAATGTCATCGCGGGCCAGCAGCGCATCGTAGCCCTCCACCGCCTCCGGCTTTTCCTCAAATGGCACGTTCGCAGAGCATTCATCAATCCACGCCTGCGCTTTCGCCCGCTCGCGACTGGCCACGGCAACAATCTCGCCATTACCCGACAGCGCGACCGACTGCCAGTTTTTCATCCCAATCCAGGCGGTGCTCAAGAAGCCCCAGCGTACTTTTATATCACTCATGGTTCTCGCTCAAAACGGAGCGCGAATGTTCCCGACGCTTGGCCGTTTGGCAAGGACTTTGGTTCGCAACAGCTTGCCAAATCGCCAGCGATGGGCACAATCGGCGGCCGTTACCCGAGACATGAAAAAACTCATTCCATTCCTGATGGCCGCGCTGGTTTTGCCAGCGATGGGCGCGAACTTTTCCGTGGTGCCTAACTGGGCCAAGGTGCCCACCGGTGAAAAACAAATCGGCAGCATGCACGGCGACGTGGCGGTAAGCTCCAAGGGTGAAGTGTACGTGAGTGTACAGGGCGGACCGAAGGCTGGCGTGCAGGTGTATTCCGCCGAAGGCAAATACCTGCGCAACGTGCCGAAGGCGCCGGGGGATTTTCATGGATTCGTCATCAAAAAACTGGCGGGCGGCGAGTTTATTTTTGGTGCGCGTTTGGGCGGGCAAAACATTCTCAAGCTCACACTCGGTGGCGTCGTGAAACTGGACATCCCGCCCACGACCATTCCTGCCAAGTATAAGAACGGCGGCCGCATGCGCCTTACCGCGATGGATGTGGCACCCAATGGGGACTTGTTTGTGGTGGACGGATACTCCTCCGATCGCATCCATCACCTCGCTCAGGACGGCAAGTACATCAAGAGTTTTGGTGGCAAAAAAGAGTTCGGCACCAAGACGCTGCATAAAATTTGCATCGATGCGCGCTACAATCCGCCGCGCATTCTCGGGGCGGATCGCGAAGGGCTGCGGCTCATCCACGTTTCGCTCGATGGAAAATTCCTGGGTGTGTACGCGAAGGACGTCCTTCGTCCCGCTGCCGTGGCGGTCCATGGCGATCTTGCGGTGGCCGGTGAAATCAAGGGCCGCGCCACGTTGTACGACAAGGCCGGCAAAGTGGTCGCCCAACTCGGCCACAACACCAAGCCCGGCGAGACCGCCACCAACAAGCTGCCCCCAGCCAAATGGCGGCCCGGTTATTTCTCCGCGCCGCACGGCGTGGCATTTAATGCTGCCGGCGATCTCTTCGTCGCCGAGTATACCGTCTTCGGCCGCATCCACCGGTTCAACGTGAAGAAGTAGTGCTGCCGGGAATCAAACAATTCGAACTCACCGGTAAAACAGCGGTCATCACGGGCGGCTCCAAGGGCCTCGGTGAAGCGATGGCCGCCGGGCTCGCCAGTGCGGGCGCGGACGTGATGATTGTCAGCCGCAACCTCGACGAGGCTCAATCCGCTGCTGACCAAATCGTCACCGACTTCGGCCAAAAAGCCGTCGCGCATCAGTGCGATGTTTCCAGCCAAGCGGACACCGAGGCACTGGCCGCTGCGGCGTTGGAGCAATTGGGCCGCGTGGACATCCTCGTCAACAACGCCGGCATCAACACGCGCGGGCCGATTGACGAGCTGACTTACGAGCAGTTCCGAGAAGTGCAGGACATCAACGTCGACGGCATCTGGCTTTGCTGCCGCGCGCTGTTGCCGCACATGAAGGAGCGGGGCAACGGCCGCATCATCAACCTCGCCAGCACGCTCGGTCTTGTGGGCCTCGCCAATCGCACGCCGTATGCAACGAGCAAGGGCGCGGTGGTGCAACTCACTCGGGCGTTGGCGCTGGAAGTCGCCGATCAGGGCATCACCGTCAATGCCATCTGCCCGGGGCCATTCCTCACGCCGATGAACGAGCCCATCGCCGACACCGAGGAGGGCAAGCAATTCATCGTCGGCGCGACGGCGCTCAAGCGCTGGGGTCGGCTCGAGGAAATCCAAGGCGTGGCCATTTACCTCGCCAGTGACGCCGCCAGCTACACCACCGGCAGCATGCTCGTCGTCGACGGTGGCTGGACAGCGCGGTAATCCGGGCCATTGCCCGAATAGCCCGCAAGTGTTATCGTCGAATGCAGATGCAACGGTGGCTTTTCATCTTGGCGTTGGTTGTGACTTTGGATTTTGGCCACGCCGCGCCGGTCACGGAATTGCCGTGGTCGTTTCTGACGCTGAAAGAGCAGACGCTTCCGAAAATCAAGCGAACCGATTGGCCGCAAGCGCGATTGGATTATTTTACCCTCGGCCGGATGGAGGCAAAGGGGCTTCAGCCTGCCGAGGCCGCCGATGACCGGGTGTTGTTGCGGCGTTTGTATTTTGACCTCATTGGATTGTCACCCACGACGGAACAACTCGCGGCGTTTCGGAAGGGGGCAATCGTTAATCGCAAATCGGCAATCGTAAAGGAAATCAATTCCCTGCTCGCGTCGCCGCACTACGGCGTGCGTTGGGCGCGGCACTGGCTGGACTTGGCGCGGTACACGGACAAGACGGCGAAGTGGCTCAACTCCACCGCCGCCGCTTGGCGTTATCGCGACTGGGTGGTGCGGGCGTTGAATCGTGATCTGCCGTACAACGAGTTCGTCAAACAACAACTGGCCAATGACCTTATTGCCGACAGCGACCCGAAAGACAACGCGGCGCTCGGTTTCCTTGGTCTCAGCCCCACGTACTGGAAGGAACTGCAGTTGCCTCCGGAGATCATCAAGACCACCGTGGCCGATGAATGGGAGGAACGCATGGATGCAGTGGGCCGCACCTTTCTCGGACTCACGTTGGGTTGCGCGCGCTGTCACGACCACAAGTTTGAGCCTGTCACGCAGGCGGATTACTACGCCATCGCCGGCGTGTTTGCCAGTGTCCGCATCGCCGACCGGCCGATGGTTTCCGAGAAACTCTGGACGCTCGTCACAAAGGCCCGCGCGCAGGTGGCGAAGTTGGAAAAGAAAGTGGCCGAGCTGAAAAAGAAAAAGTCCGCCGCCTCCAAGGCGACCGGAGTGAAAACGCCGGTCTTCGCCACCGGCCAAGCCGACGCCATTGCCAAGTTAAAGCCGGCGTTTTACGAGCCGCTCAATAAAAAACCCACGCAACTCGAAGTCGAAAAAGGCGTGGCCATCACCAAGGACAATTTTGCCACCTTCACTGCCGGTCGGCTGTACGCGAAGGTGGCGGAACTGGGCGGGGCATACACGGTCTCGTTTTGGTTTCGCAACAACCTTTCGAACAAGTCGCGGCCGGTGACCGGCTACCTCTTCTCGCGCGGCCCCAATGGCGGCTCACGGGCGCCGGGCGATCACCTCGGCATCGGCGGCACCTCCACGCAGGCTAACGGCAAGCTCTTCCTTTACAACGGCGACGTGGCCAAGGGATTTCTTGGCGGTAAAACCGTTATTGCTCCAGGCACATGGAATCATATGGTGCTTGTGCGCAACGGCAATCGCGTGACGGCTTGGCTGAATGGCGCGACTCAAACGGAATTCGAAGGCGAGATCAAGGCCACCGCCGCGGACGCAAAGGAGTTTTTCCTCGGTGGCCGCAATGAACGGTTCGCGCTGATGAACGGCCGCCTCGCGCACGTGGCGTTTTTCAAACGCGCCGTGACCACCGCCGAGGCGCAGCAACTCCACGCCGCCGCCGGACTGCCCGCGGGACCCCACACCAAACCACTCGAAAAATCCACGCCGGCGGTGGCCGTGAATGACCCCAAGACGGAAATTGCTAAGCTGGAAAAACAAATTGCTGCCATCAAGGAGGATACGCCGCATTACGATGTGCCGATGGTGAGTGGCGTGACCGAAGCGGCGTTGTTTGTGAACGCCGCCAAGGGGAAGCACGGTACGGCGTTGGATTATAAAAAAGGCGAGGCACGTAACCTGTCCATTCACAAGCGTGGCAACCCGAACGTAACTGGTAATACCGTACCACGGCGTTTCCTCGGGGCGTTCCCTTCGAAGGGAGGCAAGCCCCGGCGCTTCGAGCGTGGCAGCGGTCGGCTGGACCTTGCCGAGGCGATGGTCGAGGAAGCCGCGCCCTTGGCGGCGCGCGTGATTGTCAATCGCGTGTGGCAGCATCACTTCGACCGCGGCCTCGTGCCCACGCCGAGCGAGTTGGGCCATTCGGGCGAAGCGCCGACGCATCCGGTTTTATTGAACGACCTCGCCGCGCGGTTTGTGAAATATAATTGGTCGCTGAAGTGGCTGCACCACGAGATTCTGCAATCGGCCACGTGGCAGCAGAGCATTCACAATCCCGCCGCACAAAAAATTGACCCCGCCAACGAACACCTCGCCCGCATGAACCGTCGGCGCCTGGACGTGGAAGCGTGGCGCGATGCCATGCTCCACGCCAGCGACCAACTCGACCCCAAGCTCGGCGGCGAACCCAAAGATCTCAACGCCAAGGATAACCGTCGCCGGACTCTTTACGGCGCCATCCACCGCCGCGAGCCCAACCAATTCCTCCGAATTCATGATTTCCCCGACCCCACCGCCCACGCCCCTACGCGTCCGCAGACCATCACGCCCCTGCAACAACTCTTCACCCTCAATGGCTCCTTCATCCACCGCCAAGCCGAAGCCTTCGCCGCCCAGCTGATGAAGCAAAAAGGGGCCGAGTCACGAGTCACCGCCGCCCACCAAAAACTCTTCCAACGCGCCCCGCGCGCAACCGAGTTAAAAATTGCCATCGCTTTTCTCGTTGGAAAAGAAAATGACGCGGCAGCGTGGACGCAATACGCGCACGCGCTTCTGGCGAGCAATGAGTTTCAATTTATCGAGTAATGAACGAGCCCTTTGCCATCAACCGCCGCGCCGCCCTTGCCCGCATGGGATCGGGGATGGGGACATTGGGGTTGTTCAACTCGCTGCAAGCGGCGACGGGGATGGCACCGCATTTTACGCCGCGGGCGAAGCGGGTGATTCATTTGTTCATGAATGGCGGGCCGTTTGGGCCGGATTTTTTAGACCCGAAACCGGCGTTGAAAAAGTTTGAAGGGCAGCGGCCTGAGGGGACGGATTTGCGTACTGAACGGCCGACGGGCGGGTTATTAAATGCGCCTTATAAATACACGCGGCACGGGCAGAGCGGGTTGCCCATCAGCGAGCTATTGCCGCACACGGCTAAGTTTGCCGATGACCTTTGCGTATTGCGATCGGTGCACACGGATAACCCGAACCATGGGCCAGCGCTGCTGCTGATGAACAACGGTACGATGACGCCTAAGGTGCCGAGCATGGGCGCATGGATGAGCTATGGTCTCGGTACGGAAAACGCCAACCTGCCCGCCTACATCGTGCTGTGCCCCGGGCGGCCGGTGCGGTTTTCCATTTTGTGGAACAGCGCGTTTTTGCCTTCGCAACACCAGGGCGTGTATATCAATCACTCGAAGATTGCGCCCAAGGAAATGATCCCGTGGCTGCGCAACGCGAAGCTCGACCCCGCTGCGCAACGCCGCCAGCTCGACCTCATGCAGGCGCTCAACCGCGAGCACTTCGCCGCGCAAAACACACCGGATCTCGCGTTGCAGGGCCGCATCGAGGCGATGGAGACGGCGTATCGCATGCAGTTTGCTGCCACCGATGCGTTCGACATCAACAAGGAACCCAAGCACGTGCGCGAGTCCTACGGCAAGGGGCACTTTGCCAATGGCTGCCTGCTCGCCCGCCGCCTATCCGAGCGCGGCGTGCGGTTCATTCAGGTTTATTACGGCAACGGCCAGCCGTGGGACACGCACCGCGACCACAACAAGACCACACCCAAACTGGCGATGGAAATTGACCGCCCGATGGCCGCGCTGCTCGGTGACCTCAAGACGCGCGGCCTGCTGGAGGACACGCTCATCGTGTGGGGTGGAGAATTCGGCCGCACGCCCGTCAGCGAAAACGGTAATGGCCGCGACCACAACCCGCACGGTTTCATGATGTGGCTCGCCGGCGGCGGCGTGCGCGGCGGCATGAGCTACGGCGAAAGCGACGACTTCGGTTTCAAAGCCATGCACAACCGTATGCACATCCACGACCTCCACGCCACACTGCTGCACCTGCTGGGCATCGACCACGAGCGTCTCACCCACCGCCACGCCGGCCGCGACTATCGGCTGACCGACGTTCACGGCCATGTGGCCAAGGATATCCTGGCATAGCCGGACTTGCCTCCAGCACGCGCACCGAGCATCATTCGCAGCACTGATGATTGGGAAAGCTCTTGCCAAAAAAATACGCGCCGGGGAACGAGTGTATGGGACCTGCACCGTGAGCCCGACGCCGGTTTGGGTGAACGCAATCGCAACTGCTCGGCCGGATTTTGTGTTCATCGATACGGAGCACAACACGCTGGACCGCTCGCAGGTGGGCTGGATGTGCCAAACTTATTCGGCGCTGGGGATTGTGCCCATTGTTCGGATTCCATCACCGGATCCGTTTTTGGCCACGTCCACTCTCGACGATGGTGCGATGGGCATTGTGGCGCCGTACATCGAAACCGTAGCGCAGGTGGACGGGCTGCGAGGCGCGGCAAAGCATCGGCCATTGAAGGGGGCACGATTGAAGGAGCGCCTGGAAGGCAAAAGCGTTTCCACGGAGATTGATGCGTACATCAACAAGCACAACGCCGACAACGTGCTGATCATCAACATCGAAAGCCAGCCGGCGATTGATGCGCTCGATGACCTGCTCGACGCGCCGGAAGTGGATGGAGTGCTCATCGGGCCGCACGACCTCTCGTGCAACCTCGGCATTCCCGAGCAGTACGATGCGCCGGAATTTCTAGCCGCGGTGCAGACCATTTTTGACAAGGCGCGTGAACATGAGCGTGGCGCCGGAATGCATTTCTGGGGCGGTGTTGACCAGCAGGTGCGTTTTCTCGAGATGGGCTGCAATTTCATGATCCACAGCGCGGATCTATTGCTTGTCCGCGATCATCTCACCAGCGAACTCAATGCCATCCGCGCGCGCATGGGCGATCTGCCTCAGGGCGAAGGCGGTCCGAGTTTGACAATTTAGCCGAAGCTTTTGTTGGGACTCAGATCCGCCCGTTGGCGTAACTTTTGTTGAGGGCGTGCGTCTTTTAGTGTATAAAAGATTGCAGCTTATGAAGCTTTTCATCCACCACTTTAGCCTGCTAGCTGGCCTTGGCATTTTGACCGTGGTGAGAGGTGCTGTAGCAGCTGAGCCCACTGCGGAGGGCTTGGCTTTTTTTGAAAAGAAAATCCGGCCAGTACTGGTGGATAATTGCTACAAGTGCCACTCGGCCGACAGCGAGAAACTCAAGGGCGAGTTGCAGCTGGATACGCGCGAGGGAATTCGGAAGGGCGGCGAATCGGGACATGCAGTGGTTCCGAACAATCTCAAGGAGAGCCTGCTGATTGAGGCGATCCGATATCAGGACGAGGACTTGGCGATGCCGCCCAAGGAGAAGCTGCCTGCTTCAGTAATCGCTGACTTTGAAAGATGGATCATAATGGGAGCCCCTGACCCGCGCGAGAACAGCGCGGCGATCGGAAAACCGAATTGGGAAAAATCAAGGGACCACTGGTCCTTTAAGGCCCCCCAGAAGCCGTCGGTGCCCCAAGTAAAACAAAACGACTGGGCGTACTCAGATATTGACCGCTTTATCCTGGCAAAGCTGGAGGAACAATCCCTGAAATCGGCCGACCAAGCCGATCGGCGCACGCTGATTCGCCGTCTCTTTTTTGATCTGAACGGCGTGCCACCGCAACCGAAGGAAGTGGAGTCGTTTGTGGCGGACAAGGATCCAAAGGCATTCGAAAAACTGGTGGACCGGTTGCTGGACTCAGAGAGCTTTGGCGAGCGCTGGGGGCGCCACTGGCTGGACGTGGCGCGCTACGCCGAATCCAGTGGTAAGGAGGCTAATCTGGCCTATCCACACGCGTGGCGCTACCGCGATTACGTCATCGACTCCTTTAATGCTGACAAACCCTACAACCAGTTCATTCGCGAACAGCTTGCTGGCGACCTGATGCCTGCTCGTGACAACCGACATCGGGCCGAGCTCATGACCGCCACAGGATTTCTGGCTCTGGGACCCAAGTCACACAATGAACGCAACCGAATGCAGTTTGCGGTGGATTTGGTGGATGAACAGATTGAAACCATGTCACGTTCAATGCTGGGCCTGACCATTGCCTGCGCCCGCTGCCATGACCACAAGTTCGATCCTATTCCTCAGCGTGAGTACTATTCCCTGGCAGGGATTCTTTATAATACTGATACCTATTTTGGCACCATCGGCGGACCAGGAAACCGCCGGACTTCCCGCCTACTAAACCTGCCCGCCGAAACCACTGATATTCTAGGGAAAAGTTTGCCTGTCAATGAAAGAGCACGTATGGAAAAAGCTTTGGCCGATAGCAAGAAGGCCCGTGACGAACTCGTCGCTCAAGCACGCCAAGAACGACGGGACGGTTCGGGTGACATTCAGCGGACCCTTTTTCGGACCCGCGCCGCCAATGGTCGGGTGAGTGACCTCACCGAACAACTCAGTGGGTATACAGAAAAAGGCCAAGCAATCCCTCGAGCCATGGGCGTAAGGGACCGCGGCTTTGTCCGTGAAACCCGCCTTTTGGAACGGGGAGAAATTAATCAACCTGGCGAAAGGGTAAGTCGCGGATTTATCTCCATTGTGAATCCGGATTTCAAACCTTTCTTCAATCGTCGTGGTAGCGGCAGGCGACAAATGGCCGAATGGATTGTAAGTGCTGACAATCCCTTAACCGCCCGCGTCATGGCCAATCGCATCTGGCATCATCTCTTTGGCCAAGGCCTGGTTCGCAGCATGGACAACTTCGGCTCCACCGGTGACATCCCCAGTCACCCCAAACTATTGGATCATTTGGCTCTACAATTTGTGGGATTGGATTGGTCCATTAAGAAGATGATTCGCCAAGTCGTATTGAGCCGCACCTACCAGATGACATCTGATTATAATTCTGCCAATTACCAGACCGATCCGGACAACCGTTATCTCTGGCGCATGAGCAAGCGTCGACTGGATGCGGAGTCGATGCGCGACGCTATGCTATCGGTCAGTGGCCTGCTCAACTGGGATCGACCGCGCGCCTCTGCGGTGGCCAGGGCGGGTAATGGTCAGGTCAATCGTAGCCGAAACCTTCAGGGCCGCGAGTTACTGACTGGCAACGATCACCGATCGGTGTTCCTGCCGATTATCCGCGACTTGGTGCCACCTTCCCTGGATCTCTTTGATTATGCAGAGCCGTCCCTAGTCACCGGCAAACGCGATGTGACCACCGTCCCTTCACAGGCCCTTTACCTGATGAACAATCCTTACGTAACCCGAGCGGCCGACAGCATGACCCGTCGCCTGTTTGAAGAAGCCTCCTCAGGCCCCGAACGGATAAGCCTGGCCTTCCAGCTTGCCTTCGGCCGGACCCCCACAGAGGCGGAAGCAGTAAAAGTAAAACGCTTTTTCGACCAAACCCAAAACCTACCTGCGAGCAGAAGCTCGCGGGATCGATTCGGGCGCGGCCCTTGGAGTAGTTTCTGCCAGGCACTCCTTTGTAGTGCCGAATTCCGTTATTTGAACTAGTCATGAATTCTAATTCTTTACCCTCTTTGAGCCGGCGCGAAATGCTTAAAAGTGCCTCGGTCGGTTTCGGTTCCCTCGCCTTAGCGGGCTTGTGTGCCGAAGCTGCGGAGCAAAGTCCGCTGGCTCCCAAGGCCCCGCACTTTGTGCCCAAGGCCAAGCGCGTCATATTCCTCTGTATGCGTGGCGGCCCCTCGCACGTGGACACTTTCGATTACAAACCCCAGCTCAAGATTGATGAAGGCAAGCCAGGCCTTGGCCGACGCGGACCCAGCAGTCGATCCAAGCTGATGCCTTCTCCATGGCAGTTTGGTCAACACGGCCAGAACGGCCTGAGAATTTCCGAGCTCTTCCCGAATCTTTCCAAGCATGCAGACAAACTCTGCCTCTTAAATGGCATGCACACCGATTTGCCGGCCCATCCGCAGGCCTTTGTGAAAATGCACACGGGTAAT
>Ga0310345_10005168_pt1 | contig 11670 bp, 8 predicted proteins | sample HC15DNA20500_MG_FD_204667 | JGI IMG/M metagenome (GOLD analysis project Ga0310345, IMG submission 204667) | Marine microbial communities from station ALOHA, North Pacific Subtropical Gyre - HC15-DNA-20-500_MG | ecosystem: Environmental > Aquatic > Marine > Oceanic | place: Pacific Ocean: North...
AGCGTGTCAAATGTCATGTTTGGGCAAGTCTTCTCGTTGGATGGTGTTGGCGCCGATCGGCCGGGCCTTGCTTGCCCGAAACGTCTTGTGAACCCGATATTTGCCCTGCCCGGATTGGCGGAGCGAACGCCGGCGCATTTAATGCTGCGATGCGGTATGCCCGCTGAATGCTCAGGCAAATAGGAGGTTGGCGCAGGCAAGTCAACATGAGGCCGCGAACTTGCACGAAAGTCGGTAAATGGCGAAGCCGATGCCGTGCCCTAAACGTCCAGCGCCTCGTCGGCGGCGAACTCGGCATTTTCCTGGATGAAGCGGAAGCGGGCTTCCGCCTTGTTGCCCATAAGCTGATCGACCCGGCCCCGGGTGTCATCTTCCGCCACTTCGGGCACCTCTACACGCAACAGCGTGCGGCGCTTGGGATCCATCGTGGTTTCCTTCAACTGGTCGGGCATCATTTCGCCCAGCCCCTTGAAGCGGGAAATCTCAACCTTCTTGTTGCCGGTGAACTCGCTCCCCAACAATTCGTCCTTGTGGGCGTCATCACGCGCGTAGAGCGTCTTGCCGCCCTGGCTCAATTTGTAGAGCGGCGGCACCGCCAGATAGAGGTGGCCGTTGGTGATGAGCTCGCGCATCTCCTGGTAGAAGAAGGTGATGAGCAGCGAAGCGATATGCGCGCCGTCCACATCTGCATCCGTCATGATGATGACGCGGTCGTAACGCAGATCGTCATCGCGGTATTTGGATCGCGTGCCGCAGCCCAGAGCCTGGATGAGGTCAGTAATCTGCTGGTTGGCGGCGAGTTTCTCGCGCCCCGCCGAGGCAACGTTGAGGATCTTGCCGCGCAGCGGCAGCACAGCCTGGCTCGCACGGTTGCGCGCCTGTTTGGCAGAGCCGCCAGCCGAGTCGCCCTCAACAATGAACAGCTCCGTACCGCCTGCCGCATTGGCCGAGCAATCCGCCAGCTTGCCGGGCAGGCGCAGTTTGCGCGTCGCGGACTTGCGGTTGATTTCCTTTTCCTTGCGCCTTGCAAGGCGTTCGTCGGCGCGGTCGATCACCCATTCCAGCAGTCGCGAGGCCTGCTGCGGGGAGGCGGCCAGCCAGTGATCGAACGGATCGCGTATTGCGTTTTCGACAATCTTCTGCGCCTCGACAGTCGCCAGCTTGTCCTTGGTCTGGCCGACAAATTCCGGCTCGCGCACGAAGGCGGACAACATGGCCGCCGCCGAAGTCATCACGTCATCTGTGGTGATGATCGAGGCCTTCTTGATGCCGGTGATCTCGCCATAGGACTTGAGGCCGCGCGTCAGCGCGATCCGCAACCCCGCTTCATGCGTGCCGCCATCCCGGGTGGGGATGGTGTTGCAATAGGAATGGCAGAAACCGTCATCGCCATGCCAGTGGACGGCCCATTCGACCGCGCCGTGGCCGCCGGACTTTTCGGTTTTGCCCGCGAACGGGGCAAGCGTCACGCGATGTTTGGTGCTGGTTGAAGCTTCCAGATAATCCTTCAGCCCGCCCGGAAAATGGAACGTGGCCACCGGTTCGATGCCGGATTTTTCATCTATCAGCGAAGGATCGCATTTCCATCGGATTTCCACGCCGCCGAACAGATATGCCTTCGAACGCGCCATCTTGAACAGGCGGGCAGGCTCGAAAGCGCAGCCTTTGCCGAAGATTTCCTCGTCCGGCTTGAACTTCACCTTTGTGCCGCGGCGGTTGTGGACCTCGCCCATTTCCTCGACGGGCGCAAGCGGAATGCCCTGGCGGAATTCCTGCCGGTAGAGCTTGCGGTTGCGCGCCACTTCCACTTCCAGATGGATTGACAGCGCGTTGACCACGGACACGCCTACGCCGTGCAGGCCGCCGGAAGTCTCGTAGGCCTTGGAATCGAACTTGCCGCCCGCGTGAAGAACTGTCAGAACCACTTCCAGTGTCGACTTGCCTTTCATCGAGGCGTGCGGATGCGGATCGACGGGGATGCCGCGGCCATTGTCGGTGACCGACAGATAGCCCTCCTTGTCGAGTTCCACCTCGATCCATGTGGCGTGACCGGCAACCGCCTCGTCCATGGAATTGTCAATTACCTCTGCGAAGAGGTGATGCATCGCCTTTTCGTCGGTTCCGCCGATATACATGCCGGGGCGCCGCCGCACGGGTTCGAGCCCCTCGAGCACGGCAATGTCTTCGGCGCCGTAATCCGACTGTCCGCTTGAACTGGCTTTGGCCGCCTTGCCTTTGGCCCCGGTCACGCGCGAAGGCGCAGCGGTTTCCTCCGGCTCGCCAGCCAGCTTTCCAAACAGGTCGTTATTGTCGTCCATCAAATTGCCGCATCGAGGGAAACAGAATCACCTTGATACAATAACGCTCCTGTGGCGCAATTGCGAGGATGACAGCGGCGGGAGGCGGCCCGATGCAAGCCGAATGCAATATCTGCGGCAGCAGTGATTTCCTGGCCTACAGGGGCAGACCGAACGAGGTTTGCGCCGATTGCGGGGCCAAGGCGCGCCACCGCGTCGGCATCGATGTCTATGAACGTTTCCTGCCACTATACGCAACCGGTCAATGCCGGGTGCTGCATCTGGCACCGGAGCGCTTCCTTCACGCCTGGCTTCAGGAAATGTTCGGTGCTGGCTATGTGACGGCTGATGCAGAGCCGGAACGCTATCCCCATGCCGCCGCGCTGCGCCTGCTGTTGCCGGGCGGGTTCCAGATATTTCCGCATGGCTATTTCGACGTGATCCTGCACAACCATGTGCTTGAACACATCCCCGGTTCCTACAAGGAACATCTCAACGCTTTTGCGCGCGTGCTGGCGCCGGGCGGTATGATGATCTTCTCGGTCCCGGGCCCTTACATGGATCGTGAAACCCGCGAGGGCGGCGAGTTCTTCAAAACCGATGCCGAACGGCTGGAAGCCTTCCTGCAAGAGGATCATTTCAAGCTGCTAGGCGCCGATTTCGTCGAATATCTGGAAGACATGCCGGGCGGGAGCCTGCTTGACGACGGTGTCACCGACGCGAGGCGGGCATCTATCGCGGTGAGACCCGGCAAGGTGCGCTTCTTTGTCTGGCGCAAGGATGGCTGATCGGCTGGTGTCGCACCCTCAAACAAAAAGGGCAGGGCCGACGGCCCTGCCTCTTTTCCTGGGAACCGGATTATCCGGTCTATGCGAGAACGTATGAAACGCCCACAAGTGCGGCTGCGATCATCGTCACCGATACGATGAAGACGGACAGCACCGAGTGGTCTTCCACCCGCTCGACTTCCCTTAGATGATCTTGAGGGAAAGTCATGGCTTCGTCCTTTCTTGATGAAGGTTCGAACCCGCCCGGCCCTCAATTGGAGAGCCATATCAAAGCTTTCAAGGGGGCGGGACCGGTCAGGCGCGCACATTGGTTCAACCCGGCTTGAGCGCGTTGTGAGCGCCGTGGAGAAAACTCCGGCAAGACGAAAAAAGGGAGCCTGAGGCTCCCATTGGAAATTAATTTGCGACGGGTCTATTTCACGACGCAGAAGTGCCGCTGTCCGTCATAACCCAGATAGGTTCCCGTCTTGGCATCGAAAGAGCGGAACTTCGAGCGGCAATAGTCGAACCACGCTTCGCTCCAGGGTTCTGCAAGGCCGGGGCCGCGCACCGCATCGTCATAGGTGATCACCTTTGGCGGGGCGCTGGGCTGACGATGAATGCGGTTGGCGTTGTATTCGCTGAGCGGCCGCCGCATCGATTTCGGCTCAACATAGATCGGCGGTTCATAGACCACCCGCGGTTCCTCGTAGACGACGACCGGCGGCTGGTAGACCACTGCAGGCGGCTCATAGACCGGGTAATAGGGGCCGTATGGATCCGGATCGACATAGACAACCGGCGGCGGGGGCGGGGCAGCATAGACCGGGCCGGTAAGCGCCGAGCCGATAATCGCGCCGGCGACCCCGGCGACGAAAGCGTCTCCGCCGTGATGACGATGATGACGTTGGCCTGCCGCCGCTTCCAGAACCGGCATGATTGCGGTCAGTGCGATTGCGCCAACTGCAAGGATGCCGAGGGGTTTGATCCAGCTTGAACGAGCCATGTGATGATACTCCAATTGTCACAAAAACCGGGATGCACGCTAGGATCTGTAATCAGTGGGCCGGTTCGGACATTCCATCATGCTGGCGAATGTGGCAGAACAACGCTGAATGTTTCCTGAACGGGCAGAATTCTTGTATGTGCCCGTTTTGCTCCTGCAACCGCTAGATAACACCGGCCCGGTGCCATGACCAAAGCGCCCGACATACTCCGCATTGCCATCGCGCAACTGAACCCTACCGTGGGCGATGTTGCGGGCAACACCAAGCTTGCATTGGAGGCGCGGGCCGACGCCGCCCGGGCGCATGCGGACCTGATCTTCTTCACGGAGCTCTTTATCGCCGGCTATCCGCCGGAGGATCTCGTGCTGAAACCCGCATTCGTCGACAAATGCATGGAAGCGGTAGAGGAACTGGCAAAATACACCAGCGACGGCGGCCCGGCCATGGCGATCGGTTCGCCATACCGCGACAAGAAGGGCACCTACAACGCGCTGGCCATCCTCGATGGCGGCAAGGTACAGACTTGGCGGCTGAAGGTCGACCTGCCCAACTACAGCGAGTTCGACGAGAAGCGCGTCTTCACCCAGGGACCGATGCCCGGACCGGTGAATTTTCGCGGCGTGCGGCTGGGCTTTCCCATCTGCGAGGATATCTGGGGCGAGCATGGCGTTTGCGAGACGCTAGCTGAATCGGGTGCTGAGATCCTGTTGGTTCCCAATGGCTCACCTTATTACCGCGAGAAGATGGACATCCGCTACCAGATTGTCGTCAAGCAGGTGATCGAGAGCGGTCTGCCCATGCTCTATGCCAACCAGCTGGGCGGGCAGGACGAACTGATATTTGACGGAGGTTCGTTCGTCATCAATGCCGATCATCATCTTGCTGTGCAGATGAACCAGTTCGAGGAGGGCGTGTTCGTCACCACGTGGCGGCGCGGCAAGAAGGGCTGGGCCTGCGATGACGGGCCGAAGGTGAAAATCCCTGATGCCGACGAGGGCGACTACCGCGCCTGCGTCATGGGCCTGAGGGACTATGTTAACAAGAACGGATTCGCCAATGTAGTGCTGGGGCTATCGGGCGGCATTGACTCGGCAATCTGCGCCGCAATTGCCGTCGATGCGCTGGGCGAGGAGCGTGTGCGCTGCGTGATGATGCCGTACAAATACACCTCGAAGGAAAGTCTGGTTGACGCCGAAGCCTGCGCGGCTGCGCTCGGCGTGCGCTACGAGATCGTACCGATTGCCGGGCCGGTCGAAGGCTTTGCGGAGGCGCTTTCACAACTCTTCGAAGGCACCAATTCGGGCGTTACCGAGGAAAACCTGCAATCGCGGACACGCGGTACGATCCTGATGGCGATCTCCAACAAGTTCGGCTCTATGGTGGTCACCACCGGCAACAAGAGCGAGATGAGTGTCGGCTACGCCACGCTCTACGGCGACATGAATGGCGGCTTCAACCCGATCAAGGACTTGTACAAAATGCAGGTCTACCGGCTCGCTGACTGGCGCAACCGGCATCACCCGCCCGATTGCCTTGGCCCGGTGGGCGAGGTGATCACGCAAAACATCATCGACAAGGCGCCATCCGCAGAACTGCGCCCGGACCAGACCGATCAGGATTCGCTGCCGCCATATCCTGTGCTTGACGACATTCTTGAATGCCTCGTCGAGGAGGAGATGGGCGTCGACGCCATCGTCAGGAAGGGACATGACCGCGAAACGGTCGAGCGCATCGAGCACCTGCTTTACATCGCCGAATACAAGCGCCGGCAAGCCGCTCCCGGCGTGAAGATCACCCGCAAGAATTTCGGCCGCGACCGCCGCTACCCGATCACGAACAGGTTCCGGGATCGCAGTTCGAAATGATGTTCCTCTCGTTTCTGCGCGACAACGCCCGCTGGCTGGCGGGCGGCATGGCGCTCACCTATTTCTCCAGCTTGGGTCAGACCTTCTTCGTATCCCTGTCGGCAGGCGGCATCCGGGAAGAGTACGGCCTTTCGCATGGCGGCTGGGGCGGACTGTACATGTTGGCCACCCTGGGCAGTGCGCTTACGCTGCCAATGCTGGGTCAAAGCGTCGACAAATTCCCCATCTGGAAGGTCTGCCTCGTCACTATCTTGATGCTTTCTGCAGCTTGCCTTTCGATGGCGTGGTCCACCCATGTCGTCGCATTGGCGTTGACGGTTTATTGCTTGCGCCTGTTCGGGCAGGGAATGATGACCCATATCGCCATGACGGCGATGGGGAAATGGTATGCCGCCAACCGGGGCCGGGCCGTCTCGATTGCCGCGATCGGGGTCAATATCGGCGAAGCGACTTTCCCGCTGGCCTTCGTGATAATCGCAACTGCAGTTGGCTGGCGCAATGCCTGGGTTGCCGGTGCGGGCGTGCTGGCTGTGCTGGCATTGCCGTTGATTGTCGGTGCCATGTCGAAGGAGCGCCAGCCACAGGCATCCGATCCCGATATGCCCGTCAGTACCGGGCGGGACTGGACGCGCGGGGAGGTGCTGCGCGATCCGTTGTTCTACGTCATGCTCGTCGGTGTGTTGGCGCCGCCCTTCATCGGCACCACCATATTCTTCCACCAGGTCTACCTGACGGAAATTCGCGGCTGGGATTTGCAGGCATTCGCCGCTTCCTTCGCCATCATGTCGGTTACAGTGGTCTCGTTCGCGCTGCTTGCCGGCTATCTGGTGGACCGCTCTAGCGCATTGCGGCTGTTGCCGGTCTACCTCATCCCGCTGGGATTCGCGTGTCTGGTGCTCGGCCTTGTCGAGGCGCAATGGGCGGTGTTCGCGTTCATGTTCCTGCTCGGCATCTCCTACGGCTTTGCGACCACCTTGCTCGGCGCGCTCTGGCCTGAACTCTACGGCACGGCGCATCTGGGCGCGGTGCGCTCCGGCATTATTGCCACCATGGTGTTTGCCACGGCGCTGGGGCCGGGCGTGACCGGCGTCTTGATCGATTACGGGGTGTCTTATCCCTTGCAGATCACAGTCATGGGCCTGTATTGCCTCGCTGCAACCATCGTCATGGCCGCAGCGGCGCGCGCCGCGACGCGCCGCAAACTACTCGAACTCGAAATAAATCCTGCCTCATGACCACCCGCCTCCGTTTCGCCCCGTCTCCAACCGGCAACATCCATATCGGCAATGCCCGCACCGCGCTCGTCAACTGGCTCTATGCGCAACAGCAGGGTGGGGAATTCGTGCTTCGCTTCGACGATACCGACCGCGAGCGCTCGAAACAGGAATATGCAGACAATATCGCCAAGGACCTCCGCTGGCTGGGCATCAAGCCGGACCGTATCGAGTACCAGGCAAGGCGGGCCGATGCGCATGAGGCGGCAACAAATTTTCTGAAGCAACGCGGCCTGCTGTATGCCTGCTACGAAACGCCGGACGAACTCGACCGCAAGCGCAAGCGCCAGCAGGCGCGGGGACTGCCACCGGTCTATGACCGTACCGGCTACGGACTGACGGAGGAAGAACGCAAGGAATTCGAAGCAGAGGGCCGCAAGCCGCACTGGCGTTTCCTGTTGCCCAACCATGATGGCGATCCATTCTCCACCCGCCGCACAGAGGTGCATTGGGAGGATCTCATCCGCGGGTCACAGACCGTCGATCTCGCCTCGATGTCGGACCCGGTGCTGGTGCGCGAGGATGGCACCTGGCTTTACACCCTGCCCAGCGTAGTCGACGATATCGAGTTCGGCATCACCCACATCATTCGCGGCGACGATCATGTCACCAATACCGGCGTACAAATCGCCCTGTTCGAGGCGCTTGGCGCTACGCCGCCCGGCTTTGGCCACCACAATCTGCTGACCACGGCATCAGGCGAGGGGCTGTCGAAGCGGTTGGGATCGCTATCCATCAGTTCGCTCAGGGAGGATGGCTACGAGCCGATGGCGGTGGCCTGCCTTGCCGTGCTGATTGGCGCGGCGGGTTCGGTCGATGCCTTGCCGGACATGGATGCTTTGCAGGAGCGCTTCGACATTGCGTCAATTGGCAAGTCAGCCGCAAAATTCGATGTGAGCGAACTCGACGCACTTAACCGGAAACTGGTTCATCACCTGGATTGGGCGCAGGTCGCAGACCGGTTTGAGCAGGGCGCGCTTGGCCCGCAACCTGAACCCTTCTGGAATATCATCCGCGAAAACATCGGCAAGGTGGACGAGGCACCCGGCTGGTGGCAGCGCATCGAGAGTGCCGAACCGGAGGTTGCGGACGAAGACCGCGACTACATTGTGCAGGCGCTGGAAATGCTGCCCGACGGCGATTTCGACGAAGCCACTTGGGGCACTTGGACCTCGGCACTGAAGGAGAAAACCGGCCGCAAGGGCAAACCGCTATTCATGCCGCTGCGCAAGGCGCTGACCGGTATGGAGCATGGCCCGGATATGGCGGCCCTGTTGCCGCTTATTGGACGGGAAAGAACGACGGCCCGACTATCCTGACATCGCGCTCGCCCTTTTCCTGCGAGGCAATGGGCGTACCAAGTTCCTGCGATCGGGTCAGCGCGTCGATATCGGCGATCGTCAGCCTGCCCTCCATGTTGACCAGCGTGTCAGGATCGAGGCCGGGGTCTTTCTTGAAAACCGGCGTCGGTATCGTTGGCCCGGTCTGAACCGCCGCGGTCTGCGGGTTCACATTCTGGAAGCCGCCGCTGCCGGCAATCTCCGTAAGCCCCGATGACGCCGAACGGCAGGCGCACTGAGGATTGAACTCCTTGCGGTAGCTGAACGCTTTCGGCAGTTCCGTGTAAGGCGCATTGGTGCGGTAGGAGATCATGTCCTCACTGTCCTGCGTGGGCATGCGATGGTAGAACAACTCCACCTGTGAGCCCGGGCACATGGCCTGGCAGGTCTGTTCGTCTTCCCCGAACCGTTGGGCGACGGTGGAAAAGCTGATCGGGAAGTAATAGCCGTCGCAGGTCCTCACACACAGCGTGCGGAAGGTACCGTACCGGTCGGCCAATCCGAGGTCGGGCCCATAGGCGGTGCCTGTGCGGTAGCCATCCTCGCGAACGGTACGTACACCGAAAATTTGCTCGACCAGCGAGCGGCGGCGTTCGCGAGGCGCATTGGCGGTGAACCGTTGATCTGCGCCGGAGCGCATCTGGCAGCCGAGCCGCTGCATCTCGCCAAGAATGGCATTCCGCTGCCCGTCATTGCCGCCCCTGGCCGGCGCGAGTTGCGCCTGCTGGCGGCGCAACCGGCTCAAATTGGCATACATCTGGTTGAGGCTGGAACTGATGCGGGCGCAAAGATTCGCATTGCGGCCGAAAACCGAAAAGCCGCCGCAGCGGTTTTGGCGCGCGGCGCGTTCGGTCTTGGCAATCTGCGCTTCCTGGTCCTGTACTGCCCGGGCATATTGCTGATAGCGCGGTGATGCACCGGCAAAGCCGCCACCGGAATCGATGGCCGCGAGCTGGTTCACCAGTTGCAGGCACTGCGAGGTCTGCGCGAGCGCGGGCACGGCGGCAAACACCGTTATGCCGGCGACGAGAAAGGCGGCAGTCAGTTTTGAAGCTTTGCGCAAACAGGCCATCGACGTCGTTACCAACTGATTCCCTTTGAAATTGGCCGTCCTCATACTCCGGCCTGCCTGTATGCAGCCTGCCGGATGGGCCTTACACGATACTGGTCAAATGTGACAGCACTTGGGTTCGAGCGCTCATGAAACCTCCTCCCGCTGGCTGGCTTCGACTGCCGCCAACGCGCTCATGTTGAATATGCCGCGCGAGGTGACGGAGGGCGTCAGCACATGCACAGTCTTTGCAGATCCCAGCAGGATCGGTCCGACATGCAGGGCTTCGGTCATCTGCTTCACCACATTAAGCGTGATATTGGCCGCATCCAGATTGGGGAAGACCAGAAGATTGGCTTCGCCCTTCAGCCGTGAGTTGGGGTTCACCCGGTCGCGGATAAGCTGGGACAGGGCCGTATCGCCATGCATTTCGCCGTCGACTTCAAGTTGCGGCGCCCGCTCGAACAGCACTTGCACCGCCTCCTGCATTTTGCGGGCCGCCGCGACGGGTCGCGAGCCGAAATCGGAGGCCGAAAGTAGCGCCGCCTTCGGCTCCATGCCGAAGCGCTTGATTTCCCGGCACGCGAGAATTGTCATTTCGGCAATTTCTTCCGCCGTCGGATTGTCGGTCACATAGGTATCGGTCAGGAAGAACACGCCATGCTGGTTGATCAGCATGGATAGCGCCGACAGGTCGCAAACGCCGTCCGCCTTGCCGATGATCATCTCCAGATACTGCAAATGCCGCATGAAGCGCCCGTCGAGACCGCACAAAAGCGCGTCGGCGTCTCCCCGTTCCACCGCCAATGCGCCAATCACCGTCGAGTTGGAGCGAACGATGGTCTTGGCGGCTTCAGGCGTTACCCCCTTGCGGCAGGTGCGCTCCACCATCAAATCCACATAGTCGCGGTAGCGGTCGTCTTGCTGCGGGTTGACCAGTTCGAAGTCCTTCTCCGGCCGGATACGCAGGCCGTAGCGCTCCAACCGGTTGACCACGACATCCGGTCTGCCAATCAGCACCGGGCGGCAGATGCCTTCCTCCAGCGCGATCTGCGCTGCGCGCAACACACGCTCGTCCTCGCCATCGGAATAAATGACGCGCTGGTTGGCCGATTTCGCCTTCTCGATCACCGGCTTCATCACGAGGCCGGAGCGGAAGACGAACCGCGTCAGCTTGTCGAGATAGGCATCGAAATCGTCGATAGGCCGGGTGGCAACGCCACTTTCCATCGCCGCCTTGGCTACGGCTGGCGCGATGCGCAGGATCAGCCGCTGGTCGAACGCCGAGGGGATCAGATATTCCGCGCCGAATACCGGCGTGTCGCCGCCATATGCCTTGGCGGCGACATCGGAGGCTTCCTCATGCGCCAGACCTGCGATTGCCGCGACGGCGGCCAGTTTCATCTCCTCGTTGATAGCGGTCGCGCCAACATCCAGCGCCCCGCGAAAGATGTAGGGGAAGCATAGTACGTTGTTGACCTGATTGGGAAAATCGGAGCGCCCCGTGCAGATCATCGCGTCCGGTCGCGCCTCGCGCGCCAGATCAGGCATGATCTCCGGCGTGGGGTTGGCAAGCGCCAGAATGAGCGGCTTTTCCGCCATCTTTCCCAGTAGCTCGGGCTTCAAGACCCCGGCAGCGGAGAGGCCAAGAAAGACATCGGCCCCCTCGATAATGTCAGCCAGCGTTCTGCAGTCCGTTTGCTTGGCGTAGACTGCCTTGTATTCATCCATCAGTGCGGTGCGTCCCTCATGCACCACGCCCTCGATGTCGCTGATCCATATGTTCTCGCGCTTCGCTCCAAGCGAAACGAGGAGATTGAGACAGGCTAGTGCCGCTGCGCCCGCGCCCGACGCAACGATCTTCACGTCACCGATTTTCTTGCCGGCCAGTTCCAGCCCGTTGGAGACGGCTGCCCCCACGATGATCGCCGTGCCGTGCTGGTCGTCATGGAAAACCGGAATGTTCATCCGCTCCCGCAGGCAGCGCTCGATCTCGAAACATTCCGGCGCCTTGATGTCCTCCAGATTGATGCCGCCGAATGTCGGCTCAAGCGGCGCAACGACATTGC
>Ga0310345_10005171_pt1 | contig 11668 bp, 13 predicted proteins | sample HC15DNA20500_MG_FD_204667 | JGI IMG/M metagenome (GOLD analysis project Ga0310345, IMG submission 204667) | Marine microbial communities from station ALOHA, North Pacific Subtropical Gyre - HC15-DNA-20-500_MG | ecosystem: Environmental > Aquatic > Marine > Oceanic | place: Pacific Ocean: North...
TCTTCGGCGAACTGGATGGCGGCCTGGATTTCCTGTTCGACCTCGGCCTCAATTTGAGTGCGACGTTCAGTGAGAATCTTGCCACCAATGACTTTGATATCATCGCTGTCTTTCCACTTTTGGACATCATTAGCACTGCGATAGCCAAGATTGAAATCGTCTCCCGGGCCAACGTGCTCCTTCCAGCGGCAGGTCATGCATTCGACAAAAACCGGCCCGCCCTGACCTGCACGGATGGCGGCAGCAGCGGCAGTCACGCACGCATGTATGGATGCGGTGTTATTAGTGTCTATGCGCTCAGAAGGGATGCCGTACCCACGCACCATGCCACTGATATCAGCCACGTGCTGGCGTTGATTCTGGTGCGTATGGATGGCGAGCAGATTGTTCTCGCAAATGAAAATGAGTGGCAAATGTTTGATCGCAGCGAAATTCAGACTCTCATGGAACACACCTTCCTCGGCCGCGCCGTCACCCATAAAAGCAACCACAACAGTTTGTTCACCGCGGTGTTTTGCGGCGTAAGCATAACCGACGGCCTGCGGAATGGTCGTGGCAACGACGGCAGATGTGCCCATCATGCCTTCCGAGACGTTGGCCAGGTGCATTGACCCGCCCTTGCCTTTGCAGCAGCCAGTGGCCTTGCCGTACAACTCGGCGAAAAATCCCTTTAGGTCGCCGGTCTTGGCGAGGTAAAGCGCGTGGCTACGGTAGGTGCCAAACACTACATCGCCTGCCTGCAACGCCTCACAAACCCCTACAGACACAGCTTCCTGCCCAATCGAGAGATGTACCGGGCTCTTGATTTTGTCCGTGGGATAGATACGGACAACTTCCTCCTCTGCACGACGAATGAGATAGAGCGAACGGTAGATTTTTTCTTGGTTCATGGCATTAATCTATAGCGGTGGCTTCTTTGGGCTCCTCGACGATTTGCCTGGGTAACGCATAGTCGGAGCCACCGCTGATGGGGTACACTATCGCGATCAGGTTCTGTGACGGGCGCTAGCTTCGGGCTCTAACGTTTGCTGCCTGTACGAGTCTGTTGACGCCTTCAACGATCCTGCTGCTGATGCGCAAGTGAATCCAGCGCAGGATGCCTCGTCGGTGATCACGCAGGGTAGCAGCAAGCTCGACCCTCGGAGCAATCCTACTGCGTCTCAAGTGACCCTTCCTCGGCGACTTGACTCCGCCAGTGATCAAGCAGGAAAGCCACGCTTTCTTCGAACGAATATTGAGGCTTCCAGCCGGTAGCTTTGTCAAATTTTTCCGTCGAAGGTATCTGTAACGTCACGTCGGCAGGCCGAAGCAACGCTGGGTCAACGCGCGACGGTATGGGCGCTTTGGCCAGCGACTTGAGAAGGTCGAGAAAACTACCAACAGTTATCGTGGTCTTGCCGCCGATGTTGTAAGCCTCGCCCGGCGTGCAATACAATGCCGCGTCCCAATACGCTCGCATCGCGTCACGCACGTCAATAATCGTGCGCACTGAATCGAGGTTGCCATGAACGAGTTCCTCTTGTAACCCACGCTCGATGCGCGCCACTTGCCGCGCGAAGGAGGTCGCGAACAGGTCAAGTCGGCGCGGGTTCAAGTAGGCAAACATGCGCGTGCGGATCACGGGAATCTTGTAGGCTGAAAAATAAGTGTAGCCAAGTAGATCTTGCGTAACCTTGGACACGGCGTAGGGGCTCGCGGGCCGCATCGGTGTCTCTTCGCGGATAGGCACGTCCTTCGGGTCAACTTGTCCATAAACTTCCGACGTGCTGCACATCTGAAAAATGGGGTTCAGCTTTGCTGCGCGAATGGCCTCGAACAAATTGGCCGTGCCCATGATGTTGTTGTTCATCACGCTTAGCGGTGTCTGGAAAGAGGCCCGGACATTAGCGTGCGCAGCGAGATGAAAAATAACGTCGGGCCGAGCTTCCTCTAACGTAGTGAGTATCGAACTGAAATCCATCAGATCGCACTCGTGGACGGTCACGCTGGGGCGGATGCTACTCAGGTTATCCACCGTACTGGTGCTGTGCCATCGGCCGACGCCGTGGACTGCCACATCAGAATGATGCTGTACGATGTATTCAGCCAGATAGCTGCCACCGGAACCCGTGATGCCGGTGATCAATGCACGCTTGATGTTGATGTTAGTCTTGTTCATTCCAACTTGTTTTGCGAATCATAGGGGTGCCAAGATCGGCTAGATCTTTGGGAGCTTACAGCGGCCAAACGCCAGGTTTTTGTACCTTTCACGGCGAAGATCGCTAGGGGTTGAGCAGGTCAGGCCACGATGACCGGCAACATACGTAAGCCCACTCTTCTCCAAAGTGCCTCTTCTCAACCCATTCCGTTCGGCTGATAGAGAACTACACGACTGCCCGAGTCTTCAAACTTGAAAGGAACATGGACCAAATGCTTTAGCCGCTCACGGACTTGCGATTGTAGGTTGGGGTTCACGAAGAGCAAGAGGAAGCCACCACCACCGGCACCGAGAATCTTGCCTCCGGTTGCTCCCGCTCGCATGGCTTCTTCGTAGATGGTATCGATTTCAGGCGTTGAAACCTTGTCGCTGAGAGTGCGTTTGCAAAGCCAACTCTGATGCAGCAGTTCACCGAATTCCCCGATTGCGCTGTTTGTGTTCTGGAGCACTTGAATGGCCTTATCAACCATCTCCCCCATGCGCTTTAATTCGGCCTCACGGCTCTTGACGTTTTCAATTTGTGATCTTGCAACTTCCGACGCAATTCTGGAGAAACCGGTAAAACAAAGCATCAAATGATTCTGAAGTTCGTGCAAACGATCTCTTGCCAAGATGATCGGGTGAACGTGGAACGTACCATTACGCATGAACTCAATACGATTGAAGCCGCCGAAGGCCGCTGATATCTGGTCTTGCGAGCCTACCGCTTCTTTGATGATATGTTGCTCGATGTGAATCGCATTTCTTGCAAGTTCTTCTTTCGAAGTGTACTGCCCCTCTAGCGCCGCCAACGCCTGAACCAGGCCAACCGTGAAGGATGAACTGGATCCAAGCCCCGAACGAGCGGGCAAGTCACCGTCGTGGTGAATTTCGAGCCCCTCATCGCAATCAGCCCAGCTTAGAACTGCGCGTACCGCAGGGTGCTCAATCTCATCCACGCGATGGACGTTCTCTATGCGGGAATAGACGATGCGGTGCTTGTACTCAAAGAAGGGAGGGAGATGACGACAGCTGATATAGCAATATTTGTCAATTGTGGTGGCCAAGACCACCCCACCATTATCCTGGTACCAAACTGGGTAATCGGTTCCGCCGCCGAAAAATGAGATGCGGAATGGGGTACGTGTGATGATCATAATGAGGTAATGCAATCCCTGTTGTCTGTAGTTTGAATCAACCGCTGGCCGATCATCATATTTGAGTCATCCACTTCATCATTGAGGCTTGCAAAAGGAATCAAGATTGAGGTGGGCCAGCGAGTCGATCAACTCAACCCCTGGACAATGCCTGATGACCGTTGGTCGCTCACGGAGCCCGTGACCCGTCTCCACGTGGACGAGATACTTGATGCCCGCCCGGACCGCCGCGTCCAGATCCACCCATTTATCCCCCACCATTACCGATGACTCGAGGCAGATGTTCAGATCGGCTGCCGCTTGCAGGATCATGCCGGGGTTCGGTTTCCGCCATGACGCCTCAGTTTCGGTAGGGTGATGGGCATTGGCATAGACCGCCGCAAGCGGTTGGTCCATCTTCAAGAGATCAAGAATGCGTTGGTGAACCAAGCTGTATTCAGCCCATCCGAACAACCCCTGACCGATGCCAGATTGATTCGTGACGACCACGATTGGTAGCTTGAGCCGACACAAGTACTCGAGTTTTTCAGCAACTCCAGGATAGAGCTCAACCTGCTCCGGATCCTGCAAGTAATGCTTCTCTTCAATGATGACCCCGTCCCGATCCAGAAAAATCGCAGGGGTCTCGGCACTGGAATACCTCGACTTATCATAGATTTCGAACCAGCGGTTCTCGTCTAGAAGCGGCATTTCATTCGGCTTTGGCAACACACCGACCAGCGATACTGGACCCGCATGGGTGTGCTCGAAGATTGCCACCAGATCAAATTGACTATGCCCGCGAGCCCCGAAGCCTCCCCTCCGACCCCTGCGGGATGAAGGTGGCCGCCGACATGTGTATGCACGTGCTCACCAACCCCGACACGAGCCCCACCGCTGCACCAACCAGACCCAGCGCGATGGTCCGCCGCCGCGCCGGCGGAGCAATACGCTACCCAACGCCAGCAGGGGGACCTCGTCGTCGTCCTGTAACACCGGCGCTGGACCGGCAGACGGCTCATTCAGCGCGCCCTCGAATGGTGTTCTCGCCGCTCGTGCAAAGACAAGGCTGCTGCACTCACTGCGCTGGCGCTACAAGTGCCGCGCCAATCTTGAGGGCCACGCCGCGCGCAATCGCCGACACCCAGATGATCAGCTGGCGCGCTCCCCGCACCTCACGCACGACCCCTCGGATCCCGCGGAGTGGCCCATCCTGGACGATCACCTCATCCCCCGGCTCGAACCTAGCCATCGCAGGCATTGGCTTCACCGCGTCGCCCCCCCGCGTGATCGCCTCGCGCAGCTGCTGAATGAAGCCATCCGAGAGCCGTGCTGGCCTCCCCCCACTCTTCACCACCGTGAGTACGCCGGGAGTTCGGAGCACTACATGCCATTCGGCCGCAGGGCGCGCGAATAGATATCCGGGGAATAGAGGGGTCTCCACTTCGCGCCATCGGTCGCTCCAGCGTCGCCTCTCGGTCACAGTCGGTAGCCAAGGTTCCAGGCCCAGAGCCGCGATTCGGGACTCCACTTTCTTCTCCGCGCGGGACTCCGTCCAGACGACGAACCAGCCATCGGGCGAAGGGATCAGAGATGTAGCAGCATCGATCATGGGCACACCAGTGCATGGTCAGTCACAATGCGCGAAAGACCAGCCGGCAAAAGACACCTTCCTCATCATCCCCTGCAAACGCGAGAGAACGTCTTACTCTGTGTCCTCGATAATCTCGCTCTCCCGCTCCAACTCCTCGATCTCCTGCCGTAAAGCTTCATATTCCTTCACCTTGCGGGCCAGGAACCGCCGCGTCAGGTCGGTCTTCTCAGCAACCCCTGCCGGGGTGAGAAGATACAGATAGGCGAGTCTGTTTCTGCTCTTCCGATAATTCTTCACCTTCACGAGCCCCTTGGTGATGAGAGCACGCAGACAGTAGTTCACCTTCCCGACACTCACCCCCACCGCCGCCGCGACCTCACGTTGCGAGAGCCGCGGGCTCCTGGTGAGCAGGCGCAACACCTTGAGCGTCGTCGGGTCGGTTTCCATGTGAGCGAAGCTTGGATCAGGGGGAGATACTTTAACTGTTCACTCGATGAACATACCCCTTGACGCTTGCCCGTGTCAATCTGTGACTGCTTCTAAGGCCAAGGTGGTAATGTGCTGACGGCCGCACATCAGCGGTCCAGATTCTTGGGCATCCTGAGAAAATCCGAGGGCCACCCGACTCACCACGGACCCCGCCATCATCGAATCCTCCGTCCTCACCGTCTAAGGCCCGGCATTCAGAACCGCACGCTCGCGCCCAGCATCGCCCACTACGACCAGGAGATCGACAGGCTCCTGGTTGCTCACCCCGACGCCGATCTTCTTAGCTCGCTCCCGGGGCTGGCCCGGACCGGGCCCCCGCTTCTCGCCGCGTTCGGCAACCGACCGCTCCCCCCAAACGACGCACCTGACGGGCCGAGTCACCGCCCACCCCGCCCCACCCCGTTGAGTATTCCACTGGAACGCGATTAACCCGATTTGGTGGATACCTCAAGGCGGACTAGGCCCGACATTGTTTACCATGTCATGCCACAAGGTCTCCGACACAAATTGGGACGCCTCCCCGGAATCCGTTACGGTATCGAAGAGCTTCCGTGGATTTCGGTGATACACCCTCCTATAGAATTCCACCGCCAAACTGAACCCTAGCGTGAATTTCCCGGGGACCACAGCCCAAACATCTGGCTCCGTTGGAACAATGTGGTAAAGGTAGTTCCTATCCTGATTCCTGAACGTGATCTCGCTCTTCAGGCCGTTATACCTCCCGACGACCTCGATTTCTGGGGTCCGTTTCTGGTGTTCTCCAATGACGTACTCGATATACTTTGCCGCCTCCTCCTCACTGCCGACGCTTATCCCCCCAATCAAGCCAACGCCATCCGGCTTGGTCAGCATGTTGATACAGTTTTTGGTCACGTAGTCAAGTTCAACGAACGACTCCGTACTCGGATGGAGGCCTCTCACGACTGCGATCGGCGCGATCGTGGTCTTTATCTTCACGTTCATGAATTTGGGAATGCTATTACCTGCACAGATTGCTACTCTGTCTACCTTGATGGTTCCCTTCTCTGTCACCACCGCCTTGTGACCATCTCGATTCTCTATCCTCAGAACGGGGTTCCCTAATGAAAGCTCCGCGTGATTGTTTACGGCCGTAGCTACGAGATCTCTCAACAGCAGCCTTGAGTTCGTGGTGAAGTCCGAAGTCTCGACGTCTAGAAATCTCTCTCGACTCGACATAATGTCACCCACCCTGCCGAGCGCGGCTCTTAGTTGTCCGGCGAGAGACATTTCGTAGAGTTCCCCGGCGCGGCGTCTCAACCAGTCGTGGTCCTTAATGAGCTGAATCAAATGCATTGAGCGCGACATCACCATCAGCCACGGCAGATTCATCTTTCTAATTCTGTACTTGAAGTGAATGTAGTTAGGGGCGAACCACCCAGAACCATCTTCGAGTCGGAGGCCCGCTTCTGAGGGGACGATATTCATGCGCTCAAAGGCACCATAGTATTCAAGCAGGTCATCCACGGCACCCAGGAGGAACTTCAGCGTGTGGAGGTGGTTCGGGGCGAGTGTATACAGGCATCCGGTATGAATCCACTCATGAAACAAGCCGGTCGTATCTCCGGCCAATTTTTCACCTTGCTCGACCAGCACCACGCTGTGCCCCTCCCTCGCGAGGATCTCCGTCAAGACGATCCCGGCGATTCCTCCGCCCACAACGGCCCATTCGTGCCTCATCCGTTGCTTCCCCCTATTGTTTCTGCCAACCCTCGCTCCAGACGTGTAAAGTCATCGAGAGGAATGGAGAACATTTCACACATCTTCTCCCACGTCCCGCTCGACTTCTCCGGATCTCCGGGGGGCAGTTCTCTGTTCTCCACTTGCGGCGTCTTTCCGATGATGTCAACGACGGCGTCCAATAACGCGCTGATGGTAATAGCTCTGCCCGTGCAGACGTTGACTCTTTCACACAGGGGCTTTGCTGCCAAGATGCTCATAGACCTCATCGCGATTCTCACGGCATCAACGACGTAGACGAAGTCTCTCGTTTGATACCCACCGTTGACGGTCACTAGGTCGCCACTGCCAACCCTCTTGATGAACACCGAGATCACTCCCGAGTACGGGCTGTTGGGATCTTGTCTCGGGCCATACACGTTAAAGAACCTCAGCCCTACGGACGGGACTCCGTACAGCTCCCACGCCATCGCCGCGTACTGCTCCATGATTAGTTTGTCGACCGCATAAGGCGAGATCAGGTGCGTCGCATCAGACGTGTCATCACCCTCCGGCAGCTCGCCATAAACCGCAGACGACGAAGCATATACGACGGGCACACTGAGTTTTCTCGCCCAATCAAACACCTTCAACGTGCTCAATACGTTGTTCCGGCTGCTCTTGAAGAAATCCTCCACCGACAGCGGCACCGAAGACTGAGCGGCAAGATGGAACACGCCATCAATCCCCTCGTCCGATCTGATCTCCGTGTCCTGTACCTTCCTCGCCCACAGCCGGCATCGTCCGTCAACCCGAAGATTCTCAGAAGCCCCGGCCGACAGATCGTCGATCACGAGCACGTCATGACCAGAGTCCAACAACTCGTCCACGAGATGGGACCCAATGAAACCAGCGCCGCCCGTAACCACGTATTTCATAGTTGCTCAGTTGAGTAGTGCAATATGGCGCGGTCTGGGAGCAAGGATCTCAATTGGGAATGCAAACTCATAGGGAAAGAACGTGGCGATAAAGACGGCGAGGCGCTTCATCCAAGGTGGCGTTCGGCGTCAGAGAGAACCCGTCGAGCCTTCTTTTCCAGGAGCAAAACGACCTTCGCCGAAAGGAGATAAGCGATGTGGGAGACACTTAGCACTCTTAGCCCGTGCGAGGTTACTTCCCGGAGTATATCCGGGAGTGGCACCGATGATGGGGCAGGTATGTGGGACGGACGAAGGGTCTTCAGTATCCGTTGCTTCATCCTCTGAGAGCGGTTCTCGACGCTGTAGGACATGATGACAAACCTGCTCGACAGACTCGCTACTTCTGAGAGCACGTCCCCTCTTAGACCCTCGTGCAGTCTATGCATTAAAGCCAGAACCACCACGCACTCAAACGACTCCCTGACGAACGGGGTCGCCGTAATGTCGGCCTGAACGAGTCGAGGAAACCGATTCTCACCATACTCCCTCCGCGCGAGATCCATCATTTCGATGGAGATGTCCGACCCGATCACACAGGCTGGATTATTCAAGAGGATCCTACCGATAAGCCCGGTGCCACAGGGTATGTCTAAGACGCGGTCTGATGCAGTCAGATCACACTGATCCAAGATTCTCTTGATCAGCGCCCGCTGCCGCCACATCGTGAACCGGGCCCATTTCGTACCCTTTGTGTATTGCTCCAGGTAGGCCTTCGCTTTCTCCTTATTCCGGTAGGCGTTCCTAGTGTCCCGCTCGTAATCCACCACCAGCCTCCCACTTGGACAATTCGACGGACAACTGGCGCCGATAAAACCGATCCACATACAACTTCTTCAGAAGGATCTTATTGACGCGCGGCCATCGCTTTTTTTCCAGGCTAACGTGTGCCATTCTCCAGTGCTTGAAGAGTTCCTTAAGGATCAGTATCCCGAGTGCCATCTCCGATACGCCGTTTGCTTGGGCGTAGGCTCTGAGGAAGCTCTCCTCGTAGCGGCTGCTTGGCGTCAACTGGAACAAGATGGCGGCACTCCCCCAGTACAGAATTCGGCACGTAACAACGAAACGGGCTAGATCGACCTCCCTGCATCCGTCCTTCATCTTGCCGGGGTCCAGGAGGGACAGTCCGCCGTTTTGGTCGACGAATACCTGCCGAATGTCGATGCCCTTCAAATTCACGGCCCGACGGGAAGGGACCCGCATGTGCTTCGATCTATTGAGGAATCCTGCGATCCTATCCAGATATGCTGAATCTACCCCGTATCCTCGTAACTCGATCATGTAGCCGTTTATCTTTTCTAGGATCGGGTCGACATCACAGACGACGGGGCCGCTGGATCTCGTGTGAAACCTTCCTAAGGCTGCGCCCAGCCTGGACATCGCGTCTGGAATGGGGTCTGTGCGGGCACGACCCGGCAACCTCCTCCAAAGATCGGACCTCCGATACTGGCGGAAGAGGTGCTTGGCCACGACCCGTTCCGTGATGATCGCATTGAATTCTCTGATAAAGCCCAACGGCTTGACGAACGTTACGCCGATGTCGTCGCCATCCCAATGTCTGGATAAGTAGACGAGACTTTCGTGCTCGTCTACTGCCAGCTTAATGTCGTCGCCTGACAGGGCGCCAAGCGTTTCCTTCTCCTTATCGTAAAAGATCACCTTGGGGATCTTGACGTAGACTTCGTTCATACTGGCCGGCCCCATCAACTTGGCCCAAAAGCAGATGGAGAAGCAATTCACCTCTATCGGACCGCACTCGATGATCCGGCGGTGTTGTCCACCTGCGGCCAAGGTGGCCTCCACGGAAGACAAGAGGTCATCGTACATCTCTCGGTTGTTACGAAGGGTATTAGGTGCCATGGAATCTCAGACAGAAAACAGGGACGCTCGTCCTCGAGCCACGAACCGGGCTCGGGCTCGGCCGGCTCCCGAGCGCCTATCCCGAAACAAGATATCGATAGTCGGCGGGATCAAGCCTCCACCCCTGTGCCTCGACATTATCCTCCAACTGACCACGGGACTTAATCCCCGCGATGATACCAGATACAGCTGGATTGTCCAGCGCCCATCGCATGGCAAGCTGTGCCGGAGACTTCTGGCGTCGCCTTGCGAGTTCTTTCAAACGATGAACGATCAACATATTGGCTTGAAGTTCCTCGTCCCCGAAGTGCCATAGGTGACGTCGGCGATCATCCTGTCCGAATCGTGACTGCGCATCGTAATTTCCCGTCAGGAAACCCTGGGCGAGTGAGCCGTATGTGATGGCGGTGATCCCCAACTCCTGGCAACAGGGGAAGATCTCCATCTCGGCACTTCGATCGATGAGGCTGTACTGCACTTGCACCGCCGCCACACTGGTAGCGGCGCAGACCTCGCGAATCTGAGTTGCGGAGAAGTTGGACAGGCCGAAGTGCCGGATCTTCCCGACATCCTGGCATCGGACTATCGCCTCTAATGTGTCGGCCAAGGGTGTGTGCGGGTCCGGCCAGTGAAGGAAGTAGAGAGGAATGACATCAACCCGCAATCGGCGCAGGCTGTTCTCCAGAGCCTCAACGATCCTCTTCGGGCTGCTATCGTAAAAGGTTCGGGCTCGCTGTCCCCCGGGGCGTTCCTCCCAATTCACCCCACACTTTGACGCGATGACGACATCGTGCCGGCGTTCTGCCAACGCTCTGGAGAGGAGACGCTCTGAACGGCCTAGCCCATACACGTCTGCTGTATCGAACAACGTGACTCCCAGCTCGACGGCTCTCGACACGGATGCCATCGACTCCCGCTCGTCAAACGGGCCCCAATCGGTTCCCCCTAACGGTCCACAACCGAAGCCGAGTCTTGATATGACGAGATCCGTGTTGGTTAGCCGAACTGTCTCCATCATCGACCTATGATCAGCTTTCTTAACGTCAGCAGAATCAGCTTGATGTCACCAATCAACGTCTGCTCACGGACATATTTCACCCGCAATGCATTCTTGACCTCCAACACCTTTCGTACCCGGTCCTCGAAAGCCCCGTCCTTCGTGTCACTTCCTACGACCTCACCCAACTGAACGAGCTCGATGGAGGCATAATCGGTAATCCCAGGACGTACGGAGAGAATGACGTGCTCTTCATCGGTATAGAGAGCGGTGTACTCAGACACTTCGGGCCTGGGCCCGACTACGCTCATGTCCCCTTTGATGACGTTGATTAGTTGGGGCAGTTCGTCAAGCTTGTATCTTCGAAGTACCCTGCCGACCCGAGTCACGCGTGCATCGTCCCGCGCGGTTACTTTGCCACCGAGACTCTCTGCGTCCGGTACCATCGTCCGGAATTTAATGATCCGAAAGGGTATTCCGTTTAGCCCGGTCCGTACCCCGCGATAGAATACTGGCCCACGCGTGTCGCACCTGATGGCGCAGGCGATCACCAGCAACAGCGGAGAGAGTATCACTAACCCGACGGAAGCCGCCATCAGGTCGAAGGTGCGCTTCGCTCCCATCCTCCTCCCCCTCGCTTCTCTATGGGGAGACTAACGGGATCATGACTCGTGCCACCTGCACTACTTCCTCGGATTGCTGTACTCGATGACCGCCACCCACGCCAATCGCTGAAGGTACGGAATGCCAAGCAACAGGCTG
>Ga0310345_10005173_pt1 | contig 11667 bp, 9 predicted proteins | sample HC15DNA20500_MG_FD_204667 | JGI IMG/M metagenome (GOLD analysis project Ga0310345, IMG submission 204667) | Marine microbial communities from station ALOHA, North Pacific Subtropical Gyre - HC15-DNA-20-500_MG | ecosystem: Environmental > Aquatic > Marine > Oceanic | place: Pacific Ocean: North...
CCGTCACCATTTTGAGAAGGCGTTGGAGTTGACCGAAAATAAATATTTACTGGTGCGTTTGCTTTTTGCCAAAACCTATGCGGTGCAGAATCAGGACCGAGAGTTGTTTGAGTCGCAATTGCAGGCAGTTTTGCAGGCTCCGCCCAATCTGTTTCCCGAGCAACGTCTTGCCAATGAGGTGGCCCGCAAAAAAGCCACCCAACTTCTAGATCAAATCGATGAGTTATTTTAAAGAGGCCTCTATCATCCGTTTTCTGATTTTGCTGTTGTTTGTCGGCATTGGGGTGAGCCCGGCTGAGGCCGGCAAAAAACATATCATCAAGTTTGCCACTTTGGCTCCTGAAGGATCTTCATGGATGAAATCCATGCGTGGTCTTGCCGAAAAAATCAAAAAGGCCACCGATGGCAATGTGACGTTTCGGTTTTATCCTGGCGGTGTGTCCGGGGATGAAAAGGACGTGATACGTAAAATGAGGATCGGCCAGCTTCATGGTGCAGGGTTCACAGGAGTGGGTCTTGGGCAGATTCTACCGGAGGTGAGGGTTCTCGATCTTCCTTTCCTGTTTGATACGGATGAGGAAATCCAGCACGTATATAGCAAAATGAGCGACTATTATGCCGCCCGGTATGAAGATAAAGGTTATGTGTTATTGGGCTGGGTGCCGGTTGGGTGGATACATTTTTTCTCCCAGCATCCCATTCGTTCCGTGGAAGATCTGCGCCGGTCCAAATCCTGGATGTGGGAAGGTGATCCGTTGGTGGAACAGGCCTATAAAGGGATGGGGGTCCAACCGATTCCCCTTTCCATTACTGATGTCCTGCTCTCTTTGCAAACGGGCATGGTGAATACGGTTTATTCCTCCACTCAGGGAGCTCTAGCTTTGCAATGGTTCACCAAAGTGAATTACGTTACCCGACTGCGTATGGGGTACGCGACAGGCGGAGTTTTGATCTCCAAAAAGAAATTCGACAAACTTCCTCAATCTTATCAGAGTGCTGTGAAAAAAATCGCAACCGAGTGCCTGCGGGAACTGGTCCAGCTCATTCAGGAGGACAACTTGAAAGCCCATAAGGTTTTAGAAAAAAATGATGTGAAATGGGTGGATCTTCCTGATGAAAAAGAAATGCGGAGGTTTCGTGAAGCAGGGGCCGCCGCCCGGAAAAACCTGGCAGGAAAATACTTTCCCTCCGAACTTCTAGACCGAGTGCTGAACCACCTGAAAGAAATCAGATAAAAGGGTAAGCCCTCATTTCAAAAATACTAAAAAATGTTGTTTGGTTAAGAAATTGAACTCCTTTTCCAAGCGATAACCTGCTTTTTGCATTTCCTCCTGAATCACTTGGCTCTCGGTATGATGGTGGTACGCTTCCTTTCTAAAATCGATAATCGCCACGCGTCCGGATGGTTTTAAATACTTTTTAGCATTTAAAAAATAGGAGGTTCGATTTTCCAGGTGATGGTAGGTATTAGAAGAAAAAATTAAATCCACACTCCCCTCAGGCAGACGTGGATCATCAAGCTTAGCCAGTATTATGTCGACATTAGAGTGCCCTTCTTCCTTGACCCGTTTAGCCACATACTGGTTTATTTTCTCATCAATATCCACCGCATACACTTTACCGGCGGGTCCCACCGTCTGGGCCAATCGACCTGTAAAATAACCGCTTCCAGACCCCAAGTCGGCAACATAATCTCCCGGTTGGATGCCCAGGGAATGAATCACCCGTGCAGGAAGTTGCCATGCATCGCGTTCTGTACCTTCATGGGCAAAGTGTTTAAAAGCGGTACAGTTTAAAAATGTGCCCAATGCGATAAACAAAATAAATAAATTTTGGGCGCGGTCTTTCAACGGGCGATAGTTGGTTTTTTTATTCATTAGGAGGATTCCATTTTGGCTTCTTCCCTTATCGTTAGGGAATCGCTCATCTTAAATAGAAACCGTGGACTAAAAGAAGGTTTCAATCGTGGCCTGTTTTCTCAGGCCTTCGATATAGACTTCAACCTGTTTTTTGGCTTCTTCCATGAATAGAAATTTTTGAATGGAGTTTTCCATTGTGTCGAAAGGAGCCTGCTCCGGCGGATGTTTTTCGATGAGTTGGATGACGTGAAACCCGAACCGGGTTGTTACTTTTTCGCTGATTTCACCGGGTTTCAACTTTGAGATGGCTTCATCAAAAGCCGGATCAAGAATCCCTTTATAAATGATATCCAGGTCTCCACCTCTATCCCGACTGGATTCGTCATCCGATTTTTCCTTTGCCAATTCTTCAAAGTCTGCACCTTCTTTAAGCTCTTTGATAATGCCGTCTATTTTTTCTTCCGCTATGCGCACGAAATATTCTCGATTTTTTTGTAATTCGCTGATGGACTGGGTTCGCAAGGCTTTGGGTGGGAATAGTGCGGCGAGAATGTGGCGGGTTCGAAAAGATTCGGGACGATAGAATTTCTGCTTGTTGTCCTCATAGTATTTTTTGACATCCTCGTCTGAAATGTCGATCTTGCCTTTAATTTGTTCATTTAACAATTGCCTGGCATGGATATCCACTTCCATGGAGTTTTTAAGATCCTGCAAGGTGATGTTTCTTGCGCTCAGGGCCTTTTCGAATTCTTCATCGCTGGAATAGGGTTCGCGAAGGGCCTTCATCTCTTTTTCGATCAAATCGGAGTCCGCCTCCAAATTCTTTTCTTTACCCTGTTGATGGACCAGCTCCCGCACGACTTCTTTTTCGATCAAGTCTTTTACGATACTGGTTTTTTCACGTATGGTCAGCGGCCGCGGCACGTTTTTTAAAATCATATTCAGCCTGAACGCAATATATTTCGATTGGATATCTACCCCGTTTACCCGAGCTACAACGTCGGGGATTTTCAAGGCTGTTGTAGAGGATTGCGCGGACGCTGTTTCCACCCCTGTAAAGGTGAGGGCGCAAAGGGAAAAGATAACAAGAACGCAGAGCCTGTTTTTCATGATTTCGTCAAGAAAGGTAAAAGGGTTTTTCATATTAGAGTGCTGAGGATCGTAGGAGAATAGCACTCATGAAATTGTGATGCAATACCTGTTCGTTAAATTGACGGATCGGTGAGGCTGTGGGAAAATCCCCTTTCTTATGACTACTCACCCCTCATATAAAATTCCCTGGATTGCCTATGCATGTCTTTTCGCTTCGGGGGCCGCGAGCCTGGGCTATGAGCTGATATGGTTTCGGCATTTGGCTCTGGTGTTCGGAGCCAGTTTGTATGCGCTGAGTGCTGTGTTGTGTGCGTTCATGATGGGGCTTGCGGCAGGGGCCTGGGTTATGGGACGGGTTCTGGCCAGGGTTGAGATAGCACCGGATAAACTGATTCGCGGATATGGACTGCTGGAGGGGTTGATCGGGTTATATGCCCTATGTTTTCCTTTTGGATTAGATCTTCTGGAAAAACTGTATCCTTTGATTTTACCCGAAAGTGGGCAGGTGGACTTTGGGGTGCATATGCTGGAGTTTTTCCTGAGTACACTCTTGATGTTTCCCGCTACCCTTTTGATGGGGGCTACTTTACCGCTGGTAGGATGCTGGGCTACAAACAATCAGACACAGCAGGTTTTTACCCAGGTTTCGCGGTTGTATGGAGTCAATACTTTCGGTGCGGTTTTTGGCTGTCTTTTTACCCAGTTTTTTGCCATCCGCCTTTTGGGAGTCCAAGGTTCGACCTGGTTCGCGGTGGGACTCAACGCCGTAGTTTTTATGCTGTGTTATGGTCGTCCACGAATTTTTGCTGCGGTGGATTCCAGTTCCATCCAGATCGAAGCTAAACCGGTAAAACGTAAACAAGATACGATAGTTTCTCCTGCCATTGTCGTGTTGGTTTTTGCCATGTTTGCCTATTCTGGAATGGCTTCCTTATCCAGTCAGATTTTATGGACCCGGATTCTTGTGTTCCCGCTTGGTAGTACTCTGTATTCGTTCGCGCTCATCCTTGCCACGTTTTTGCTGGGAATCGCGTTAGGCAGCTTGACCGCAAACAAACTGCTGGGGCGGTCCCACCGGGTTCTCAAGTTTGTCGGTATTGAAATTGCCATTGGTGCTTTTTGTATCGCCATGCTTCCCGCGCTGGACAACCTGACCGAGTGGACCTCTCTGGCGGACCGCTATTTTTACAGTTTGGAACCCTCTGCCGGCAAAACCTTTTTGATCCGCTCGTTGTTCGCATTCGGGCTGATGTTTCTTCCCACTTTTGGCTTTGGTCTGCTTTTTCCGTTAGCCAATCATATCTACTCGTACCGTTTTGAGGGAGTCGGGAAAATCCTGGGCAATACCTATTCCATCAATACGGCGGGCGCTGTATTGGGAACCATCCTGACACCCTTCGTATTCATACCGCTTTTGGGAATTCGTTTATCCCTTTATGTGATTTATGCGGTATTGATACTATTTGGTTTTTATATCCTGGGAAGAGTCCGGGAATTCAGGCCCTTGTCCATGGCGACTGTGTTGGGCGGAGTGTTTTTTGTTCTGGTTGCGGGGAAAGGTTTTTGGGTTCCGGATATAGAAACGCGTAAAGCCGGGCAGGGCAACTTTGCGCGGCTGGAAGTGAATGTTCCGGCAGGTCGCATACGCCTGCTGGATTACAAGGAGGGCGAATATTCCACCATCAGCGTAGTGGAGGATAAGGAGAGCCTGGCGCGTACGATATATCTGGATGGATTCAGCACCGCTACTGTGTCCAGCTCGTTTTCCGGCAGTACTTATATGCAGGCCATGGGGTTCGTGCCGATGGCGTTGCACTCCTCACCCAAAAAGCGTGTACTGGTGATAGGGTTTGGCACCGGTAGCACTATGGGAACGGCTTCTCTGTTCCCGGGGGCTGAAGTTCATGGGGTTGAAATTGATAAAAATGTTTTGGAGTTTTCAAAATGGTTTGCCACCTGGAACCATGATGTTTTAAGCCGATCCAATACAAAAATGTTTATTCAGGATGGCAGGACTTTTTTGAAATGGTCGAAGTCTGCTTACGATGTCATCATTATGGAACCGATGTCTCCCCTGCAGGCTGGAGTGGTGAACCTTTATTCCAGGGAATTTTATGAACTGGCTTTGAGCCATTTAAAAGAAAATGGCTTGCTGGTGCAATGGCTCCCCTTGCATCTGATAGGGCCGGAAGATGCCCGGTCCATCACTCACACGTTTCGGCAGGTCTTTCCTGAGTTTTCGGTTTGGAACAGTTTTCTCACGCGCATTGTCCTGCTTGTGGGAAGTCGGGAGTCGATAACACTGGATAAAAATTATTTTGATATACTTATGCGGAGCGATGAAATAAAGCAGATCGCCGGGGAAATGAAAGTGAACTCGTTTCTGGATTTCGCGGATTTTTTTATTACCGATGGAAAACACCTGTCACTTTTTTTGGCCGGGGCCGGTGAGATCACCGATGATGCACCCTTGCTGGAGTTTTCTTCTGTTTCGCTCCTGCCTCCGTTACAATGGGAGACCGATGAAAGTTTTTTGAACCTCCTGCGTCACCGGCTGGATCAGTTTCCCGATGTGAAAGGAATGCCGGAGATGGAAGTTTTTAAGCAAAATTATGCTGTTCGAACCGCGCAGAGGTTTGGCCTGTTTGTGCGTCGTTATCATGGGCCGGGAGAAAACTTTTTTGCCTCCGGCAATTATTTAGCTGGACTGGATGCGTTAAGAAATTATTTTGCATCGCATAAAAATCCTCAAATTCATTTGCGGGATGCGCGTTGGAACGATTGACAATATTTTTGTGAAAAAGTGATCTTCCCCCCTGATAAGGGGGGACTGAGGGGGGTTGGTTTTCGATGAACTGGAGCGACAAATTTCTGATAGTCCTGCTGGTGTTGTTCAATGCCGGTCTTTTTTATTATTTTGGCACTGGATTTAACAGGGGCGATTGGGTCGTCATCCAGGTAGCGGAGAAACAGGTGGCCCGCTTTCCCCTTCTGTCAGATCGGGTCATCCAGGTGCAAGGACCTCTGGGTACTACGGAAGTGGAGATCAGCCAGGGCAGGGCGAGGATAGTCCGCTCCCCTTGCAAACTCAAGGTCTGCATCAAGTCGGGATACATTCAGTATGCCGACCGCCTCTCAGCCTGCCTGCCGAATAAAGTGGTGGTGAGGATCGAAGGAGAAAGCCAAAGAGGTCTTGATGCGGTCGTCGGGTAATGAAAAAATTTTATCGATCCCCTCTAGTCGTCATCGCGAGCGACTGTTAAGGAGCGCGGCGATCCAGTCTCCGAGTTGTGAAAGAAGTGGGCAATTATTTCTTGGGCTGGTTTTAATGCTGGCTTTGCTCGTGACTCCCAATGAGGTCTGGTCTTTTTCCCCGATCCATCACCACTTACAAATAGAACTGGAACCCTCGTCCCGGTTTGCCAGAATAGAAGACACTATCCAGTTCAAACCTTCCCACAAAAATAACTGTGAGTCTTTTGCCTTTTACCTTCATGCCGACCTGAAGCTGAACAGGCACCAGGTTCCAGCCGGTTGGCAGATGCAAACCTCCAAATATAAATCCGATGGGCTTGTCAGGATCGAGATCAGTAAAAGTAGTTCCGCAATCTGCCCTGAAACATTTTCAATGACGTTGAATTATTCCGGGATTCTTTACGATCCTTCCCAAGACTCCGAAGGCCCCCCAGGTTCCAGCGGTTTCTTTTTTTCCGGCGACAGTTATTTTTATCCGCAGATGAAGGGGGCTCTGGTTATATTTGAGATGCAGGTTTCCCTTCCAGAACCCTGGCAGTCGGTGAGTCAGGGGAGGAGGTTTAATGATAGCGTTAGCGAAGGAAGAAGAATTGTTTCATGGGAATCTTCTCATCCGGCTGAAGAAATTTATTTGATTGGCAATAAGTTCCATATTTACGAGGTGGAGCATAACGGCCTTCCCCTGTATGCGTTTTTGTTGGAAGAGGAAGAGGAATTGGCCGAGCGGTATCTTCAAACAGCGAAGGGATATATCGATTTTTATTCCAGGTTGCTCGGGCCTTACCCGTATGAAAAGTTTGCCCTGGTGGAAAATTCCCGGCAGACCGGCTATGGCATGCCTTCTTTTACCTTGATGGGATCAAGGATCATTCGTTTCCCGTTTATTTTGCATAGTTCTTATCCACATGAAATTCTGCACAACTGGTGGGGCAACGGGGTGTTTCCCGATATGAACGAGGGCAGCTGGTCGGAAGGTTTGACGGCTTATCTTGCCGATCACCTGCTTCTGGAACTTAAAGGGAAGGGTAGTGGGTACCGGTTTCAGGAAATGATGAAATTTTTAAACTATGTCAACAAAGAGAACGATTTCCCCCTGAGTGAGTTCGGCTATCGGGATAGCATGGCCTCCCAGGCTATTGGCTATGCCAAGCTCCTTATGGTTTTTCATATGCTACGAACCCAAGTCGGGGATGAAAACTTTTTAAAAAGTTTGAAAAGGTTTTATGCGACCTATAAGTACCGATATGCCGGTTATGAGGACCTACGCAGGATTTTTGAAAAGGTGTCAGGGCAAAACTTGATCGGGTTTTTTAAGCAATGGATCCATCGTAAAGGGGCTCCCCAGATTAGTCTAAAACATGCATCTTATGTGGCCAATCAGGGCCGATATGACCTGAAGGTGACGGTGAAGCAGGAGAATCCTGCTTTTAAGTTACTGCTTCCGATAGCCATTTGGACCGCCGGATCCCCGGTGGGGGGGATTCATTATGTAGAACTTGAAACGAACAGGCGGGAGTTTCAATTTCAATTATCGGCGAAGCCTATAGCAGTTCGGCTGGACCCTTATAACGATGTGTTCCGCCTGCCGGGCATTTTGGAAGCGCCCGCCAGCCTGGGGCAGACTTACGGAGCCCAAACTATAACGGCATATCTGCCGGAGAATGACAATCTTGGTTACCAGCAGTTTGCGCAGGGGGTGGCGGAAAAGATTTTATCGGAGTATGAAAACGCCTCGTTGCCTCAAGGCAGTTTATGGGTTTTCGGGCGGGAGAATTCATTGGAAAAATCTTTTATAGTCCAACTCAAAAAATCTGGAATAGAGGTGGGCGAGAAGGGAGTCCGGTTTCCCGAGCGTTTCTACGCTTGGGAGGACCATAGCTTTGTCTTTACCTTACACAGAACGGATCAAAAGAAGGGAACGATGACCTGGGTCATCGTCGGTAACAAGGAAAGCATTCCCGGTTTAATGCGCAAACTGCCGCATTACGGAAAATATGGTTATCTGGTGTTTGAGGGGGATGCTCCTGATAATCGCAACAAGGGCACTTGGCCTTCCAACCCGGCAGGATTGCAAAAAGTTTTCCAAGAGGGAGTTCCACGTCTTTTGCCCGAACAAACACCCCTGGTTGCATTCAAGCCGTTTTCCAAAAAGTAAATCCCGTTTCCCATTTAAAAATTAAATACTCTGACTATAATAGGGTATTGAAGATTTTTGACAGGAGAACAAAATGTCGAGAATAACTCGGTTAAGTTTTTTAATATTGGTTTTGTTTTATTTCTCCGCTATAGGGATTGCGATGGCGGGTGATGCGGTTTCTTTTTCAGGAGTGGTCAAAAAAGTTATTGCGGATAAAAACAAGGTGGGAATTAAAGACCCGGAGACTAAAAAGCGGTTCACGGTTATCGTTAACGAAAAAACCCAACCGGACGGTCTCAAAACTTTATCTAACCTGAAAAAGAAAGATAAGGTCGAAGGCAAATATACCGTGACGGATGCCGGTTTATATATTGCTCTGGAACTGGTTAAAAAGTAGGTTCTGTTTGTTGAGACTTCTTCTAACGCAGTCGGTTCAGAACGGCCATGACATCCTGGAGTCTTGGCAGGGCTAGAAGGCCGTTGTTGAAGGGAGCGAGTGATTCCAGTTCGCTGTTTTCAATTATTTCGAGAATATTTTTTATCGCCTCGCTATTAGACATGCCGGGATCTTTTTTCTGCCTTTCTTTAAGCCGTTGCAGAATCCATCCGCACAGTTCCAACTGTCCCGGTTCCACAAGGTGTTCGACATAACGCACATCGATCTCGGTTCGCCCCAGGATGAGTGTGGTCAATTTTTGTGTTTGAATCACACAGGGTTTTTTTCCTCGGCTGAAATCCAATGCCGATAAATCGCGGCTTCGCATTTGCACTTTGGGTAGAGGCCCGTTTGTTTCAGTTTTGCGGGTACCGGGACTCTCTTGAACAATTTGTTTTGCTTTTTCCGTTACCAGTTTTGGTTGAAACGAGTCCATGGCGATGACCTGGTCTGCGGAATCGAAATAGTCTCCACTTCCTCCCATCACCAGAAGGGTGCTGACTGCGAGATCTTTATGTAATTCCTCAATGCGGTCGATCAGGGGTGTGATCGGTTCCGAGGTTATCAGGGCCTGCATTCGGGCGTCGCGGATCATGAAGTTTGTGGCGCAGGTGTCTTCATCCATAAGAAGAAGCGAAGAACCGGCCTCAATGGCTTCTAGAATGTTTACCGCTTGCGAGGTGGAGCCGCTGGCTGAGAGGGTGGAGAAATTTTTCGTCGATGCGATGAGCGGCAGGTTGTCCATGAACCCGGATACGTTGATGGATTGTACGGATCGCCCGTCTTCCGCGCGGATTTTTACTGCCGTGGGCTGGGTTGCGATGCGCTCTCGTCCATCTCCTGCTATGTGGGGGTACACCGCATCCTGAATAGCTTTGAGTAAAGTGCTTTTGCCATGAAACCCGCCACCAACTATGAGGGTGACTCCCAAAGCAACTGGCATGCCGCGGATTTTTCCTGCATGCGGCAGGTGCAGTTCGGCGCTCAATTCTTCCGGCGCAGAGAAAAGTACTCCGCCTTTTTTAAGAGGCAGGTCGCTGACTCCTGATGCGCGGGGAAGAAGCGAGCCATCGGCGACAAAACTGGCCCAGTGATTTTGAGCCAGTAATTGGCTCAACGCGGAATAATCTTCTAAAGTATCAAGCGCCCTCTGCACCTGGTTCATGTCGAGGGATTTCGCTAATAGGCTCTCTTCCCAGACAGGGGGAAGGATCTCAGAAAAAAGTCTGGTACATTCTTCTGCCAATACCCTGCGCCCGTCTCCCGGAAGTCCGGCGAACAGGGTCAACGTCATGCTGTCATCTTTGATGTGCATTCCGCTTCGGCGAATTATTTTTTGCCCCGGTGACTGCACCGCCACTTCTCCGCTTCGCCCGGAACCTTTGATCTTTCCCCGGCATTTCTGGACATGGCGATCCACCTCTCGCAATAGATGGTCTTCGAGAGCCAGTTTTCTTAAAGGGTTTTCATAGTGAGTTTTTGAAAATCCGGCTGTTTTAAGTCCGATTTTTATGGATAACCGGGAAGGCGCGGCAAAAGGATCGCCTTGCACATGTTCAAACGTCAATTGAAACAGGCCAAAAGAGAAACTTTTTCCCTGCAGGTTTTTATAGGTTTTGTAGCCTTTGCCATCCAGAGATGTAATTTGATTTAGAAGTTCTTGTGGGGCAGGCATGGCGGTCAGTGGCTATAGTGGCCGGCGAACCCTTGAGCCGATACCCCTACGGGAAGATAATTGCGGGCAATGTTGACGATCTGGTTGCGGTAGGGGAGATGGATCGAATCTTCCCGAACCTGCTTCATAGCTGAAGGAAGACGGGTTTTCAAAGTCCGGGAACCTTCGGCTGTTCCATCGCCTTCTATAAAATGGTCAATGATCACTGCGGCGGCACCGGCACTTTTCAGACGATCAAAAAATTGGTGCGGATTTTCCAGTGGATATAAAGGAGACAGGCAGGCAACGGTTTTGAGTCCTCGTGCCGACAGTTGTTGCAAAGCAGAAATCCGTTTCTCAATGCTATAGGCGGGAGGAGGCAGGCCAGGCAGGCGGTTCCGATCTCCTTCTATGGAAAGGTGGATTCTTAGTGAGCAGAGTTGGGCAAGTTTCAGCAGGATTTCCTGATCGTCCAGAATGCTTGTGCTGTGGGTTTGCAGGATCAATGCGTCGGGTGGACAGATTGTCATGGCTTGGAGGACCGCACGGGTCACCCGATATTTTTTTTCAGCCGGTTGCCAGGGGTCGGTGGCACTGGACATGAAAATTGCGAATGGAATGGATCGTTTATGCGCCCAGTTTTTTTCTCTTGCCACTGATTGGAGATACAATTCATTGGCGTTGATTTTCACATCGACAAACTTTCCCCACTCCCGGCCTCTTGTCAGCCAATGATTGAAACGGACATAACAGCCCTCGCCGCAGGAGGAAAGTCCGTAGCCGCACCCGCTATACGGATTCAGCGAGTGTGAAGAAACTCCCTTAAGGTAGCCGCTGGCACGGGTCAACAGGGTTTTACTTTGAATCAGGTTGATCTGCACATTCTTTACCCAAAGGAAAGTTTGGGGAATGGAAACGAGTCAGGGGATTTCATTCCACTTTACCGACCCCAGGCGCATTTTAAAATTGGGGCCGGCATGAAAATACACTTCATAAGCCCCTGTGTCCTTGTTGGCCTCGGCGACCACCCATTTGCCGTCTGGAAAGTCTTCCAGATCCCAAAGCCAGACTCGTCGGTGATCTGTCTTGGTCAGGGTCAGGTAACCGTGGGCTTCACCGAAAAAAAACTGCCCGTATACGGTGATGGTGGTTCCGGGAGGGCCGTCCAGGGTCAGAGAGTATTCGCCCTCACAAAAATAATTGTTCATGTCCCGGAGGTCTGGGTAATCCCGGC
>Ga0310345_10005175_pt1 | contig 11665 bp, 11 predicted proteins | sample HC15DNA20500_MG_FD_204667 | JGI IMG/M metagenome (GOLD analysis project Ga0310345, IMG submission 204667) | Marine microbial communities from station ALOHA, North Pacific Subtropical Gyre - HC15-DNA-20-500_MG | ecosystem: Environmental > Aquatic > Marine > Oceanic | place: Pacific Ocean: North...
TTCCTGCACGGTCAAGGAACAAAACCCGGGCACCGACCTGCTTGTCCGCTTCGACTGGGAAACGGCGGCCGCACAGATTGCTGACCGGTTCGGTTCAGAGGAGGGGAATGAATCGCAGTTCGGTGGTGAGGACTTTTTTCCGGAACTGATTATTGGTCCAGCGGTATCGACCGACGGTGAACAACCCGCGACTGGTGACGAGGAGATGCCGGGTGATGTTGTCGCACAGAACGACCCGCCCGCCGGGGATTCGGCTGCCCAGGCATTACCGGTTTCCGATACCGGCAGTGAGGAACTGGAATCTGCGACCAGGGCGACAGGGGTGGCGACGATTGGACTGTTGCTGGGTGTCTTCCTGCTGGTGGTGCTTCTCTTGAGCGTCTTCGTGCTGCGACCCCGCTAGGTGCCTGACCGCCGTACAAGGAACCTCTCGATGATCCAGCTGGACGCAGTTTCAAAACACTATCCCTCAATCGGCGGGACAGTTCATGCGCTGGACAATGTCTCGCTTCAGATCGCAGAGGGGAGTTTCGTGGCAGTCAGCGGTCCGAGCGGGTGTGGGAAGTCCACGATGCTCTCTCTTGTCGGGGGGCTGGCATTGCCAACCGAGGGGACGGTCACCGTGGCAGACCAGCAGATCTCGTCGCTGACACCTGCCGAGCGGGCTCTCTACCGGGCAACCCATGTTGGATTTGTCTTTCAGCTCTTTCACCTGCTGCCGTACCTCGACATCCTGGAGAACGTGCTTGTTGCCGCCAGGCCGACACACGAGCAGGAGGATGCCGCCAGCGCCCGGCAGTTACTTGAGGACTTTGGGCTCAACGAGCGGCTTGGTCACCTGCCGAGCCAGCTCAGTGCGGGGGAGCGGCAACGGGTTGCGATGGCCCGGGCGCTGCTGACCTCTCCCCGGCTCCTGCTTGCCGATGAACCGACCGGAAACCTGGATCCGGAGAGTGCTGCCTCGGTGATGCAGCTGATCGAGGAATTCCACTCGCAGGGGGGAACGGTCCTGCTGGTTACACACGACGACCGCATCTCCAGTCGCGCCGAGCGGACGATTCGCCTCAGTAAAGGGGCGCTCTGTGAGTCGCTTCCGACCGCATCTGCCTAGCCTCCCGCGACGGGGGCAATCAGTAGCAGCTCCTGCCCCTCGGTGAGCTGGGGGTCCTGGTGCTGATCCACCGTGCCGACATGGGTTCCACCCAGCGCCAGCAGGCAACTCCCTTGCAGCGACTCTCCTTCCGGCAGGGCAGCGGTGATGGCCGCCAGGGCGTCGGACAGTCGTGACTGGTCGGGAAGTTCCAGTTGCCCGGGCAACTGTTCGCCCTGCTGGTATGCACGTCCGGTCAGGACAAGGTGAATCTTCATTGAGCTATCCGGCGTCTTCCGCCGTTTCCTGGCAACATGGGCACTGGGGGTTGCGAGTGAGCGAGATCACCGTGGGGATGCCCCGGTTACCATCATAGCTGAGCATCTTACCCCAGAGTGGATCTCCTGTCCCGGAAAGCACCTTGATTGCTTCCAGGGCGGCGAGTGAACCGATTGCCGAGGAGATGGCTCCCACCACCGGGAACAACTCCTCAAACGGTGGGGGTGTCGGATAGACGCATTCCAGGCAGGCGGTACGGGGGCTCTGGAGCACCATCAGCGTTCCTGAAATACCCCACTGGGCGGCATCGATAAAGGGAATTCCCGCGGCGACCGATGCCCGGTTCAATCGCAACCGTTCCTCGAAGGTTGGCGGACAGGCGACGACCAGGTCGGATCGTCCTGCCAGCTGGTGAGCCTCCTCGTCGTCCGGTTCATGGTCGATCGCCTCGACCTCGATAAAGCGGTTCATCGACCTCAGGTACTCGGCGAAATGCGTGGCCCGGGGTTTTCCCAGCACCTGTTCGTTTCCCAGTACCTGCCGATTCAAGTCCGGGCTGATCATCGTGCCGCTGTGGGCAAGAAGAATGCGTCCCACCCCAGCCATTGCCATCATCAATGCCGCCGGGCCACCCATGCCGCCCGCGCGGGTCACCAGGACCGTGGCATCACGTAACCGCAGCTGGCCCTGCTCGGTCAGGACGCCGGGCCCAATCTGGCGGTTATATCGCTCAAGTTCATCGCTGCTCAGGGGGCTGTCGATTTTTCTCTCCCCAAACGTGTTGCCGCAGTCCTGTGATGAAATGCCTCTACCTAGAGGGCACCGAATTCTACCGGCAGGTCGACCGCCATGGATAATTGTTCAAGGTAGTCATCGCGTCCAACCTCGCTGGCGCCCATGCGACTGCAATGGGGTGTGCTTTGCTGGATGTCAAATAATCTGAACCCCTGGTTTCGAAGGTGGTCGACCAGTGCGCAAATGGCAATCTTGGAGGCATCCCCGGTGCGGTGGTACATCGATTCGCCGCTGAAGTATCCACCCAGTGCAAGCCCGTAAAGTCCACCCACCAGTTCATCCGACTCCCAGACTTCCACGCTATGGGCATAACCGAGATCGTGGAGGTGCTGGTAGACCGCCATCATCCGGGGGGTGATCCAGGTTTCATCTTCTTCCTGCCGGGGTCCGGCACAGCCAGCCAGGACCGCATCGAATGCCTGGTCACTGGTGACCAGGAAACGGCCGCTTCGTATTTTACGTCGCAGGCGACGTGAAACGTGGAGTTGATCCAGTTGCAGGATGGCCCGTGGATCGGGGCTGAACCAGGCCAGGATCTCCAGCTGTCCTTCAACAATCGGCCAGGGAAAAATACCCTGGCGATAGGCGGTCAGGATCCAGTCGACCGAAAGGTCTCCCCCGAGCATCAGCAGGCCGTTGGAATCAGCGGCTGAGGGTGGGGGGAAACAGGGTCCCTGGGTTGTTTGAATAGCCATACATGCATTGTGAAGCACCAGCATGGCGTCCGTCAATTCCATCGAACTGATTCTCAGTTGGCACCCGACCCTCTCCCCAGGTGAGCAAAGTGCCTATAATGAAGGGAGTTGCCAGTCGTGTATTTCCTCCTCGCTGGACGTTTGATGAATCCTCTCGATGACCATGACGAGCATCCGGATTCCGAGCATCCGGCTACCCCGGGCAGCGAGCGGGATAACTTTCAGCCACTTCTGATTCCCGAGGATCTCCAGCAGCCACCGCTGCCAGGAAGCCCTGTTACACCGCACCGGTTGGCGGGTCGTTCCCACGATGGCCACCCCGGCTATCGCCTGGTGCGTCTGTTGTTTGTCCTGTTGTTCCTGGCCATGCTCAGCCTCGCTCTTCCCTGGACGGTGGAACGCCTCTGGTACTCGATCAACCGCGCCCGCCTGCGTGCGGAATACGACGTCGCCGGAGAATTTCTCGATGAAGAGGGTGGCGGTTCAGGGGGAGCCGGAGTGGCCGCCGGCCAGATTCAACAGGTTTCCCAGCGAGTCGGTCCCCTGGTGTCCCAGCGGGTCGGACCGAGCGTGGTCCATATCAGTACAACGGAGAACAGCCAGCGAGATCGTTCCGAACTGGGGCCCCGTGGTTTTCAGGACCCGAATCGCTTTCCCTCCCATGGACAGGGTTCCGGGGTGGTTGTCGATGAGGGGGGATTTATCCTCACCAATCGTCACGTGGTTTACGACACGGATTCGATCCGGGTCAAGTTGAGCGATGGCCGTTCCCTGCCAGGGACGGTTGTCGGATTTGATATGCTCACCGACCTGGCGCTGTTGAAGGTGGATGCAGAAGACCTGATCCCGATCCATTGGGGGGATAGTGACAGGCTCAAGGTCGGTTCCTTTGTCTGGGCCGTGGGAAGTCCCTTCGGGCTGGAACGAACGATCACTTTTGGGATTGTCAGTGCCAAGCACCGTTCTGCACAGTCTGGTACCTACCACCAGGATTTCCTGCAGACCGATGCTGCGGTGAATCCGGGAAATAGCGGTGGACCATTGGTCAATGCACAGGGGAAACTGGTTGGTATCAATACGGCGATCATGGGAGAGACCTACCAGGGGATCAGTTTTGCCGTGCCAAGTAACGTGGCAAAGGACGTTTATCAGCGACTGAAGAAAGATGGCAGGGTCGCGCGAGGATGGCTCGGCATTGCGCTGGAAGACGTCAGTGAGGAACTGGCCACCCGGCTGGGCATGAAATCCGCACAGGGTGCGGTGGTGGCCGATTTTCCCCGTGGAGACAGCCCGGGACGGGACGCAGGGGTCCAGGTAGGTGATGTGATTGTCATGTTCAAGGACCAGCCGATCGAGAACATGGGGATGCTGATTCGTGTCGTTGGGCAGGCCCATCCACGTGAACGGGTCAAGCTGCAGATCCTTCGTGACAACAAGCCAGTCACGCTGGAGCTGGTTATCGGGGAACGACCCGCGCAGTAGTCCTCACACGCCTGCGGGCAATTCCGTTCACTCGACAGGCTAGGTCTGGAGTTCGTCGGTGGGCCGGCCACCGGCATCCTCCCGGCCACTCCCTTCCAGGCGGCTGATTACCCGCACCGTCATGTCCTGGTTGCAGACGAGCTGGCAACTCAGTCGGACACCCTCGACCTCGCGGGCCGCCAGGCAATCTCGTTCGGCGACGGTCATCTCGGCCGGTTCGCCATCCAGGAACTCCACCCGGCAGGTGGTGCAGCGAGCGTTACCGGCACAGGCATGGAGCTGGTCCACGCCGGCTTCATCGGTCAGGGCCAGTACCAGGCGTTTCCCCTCCGGTACCTCGAACTCGCCAATTCCTTCCACTGTTAATCGTGGCATCCCATGTCTCCCCTGCCTTGGATGTATACGGCCAGACTCCCCTCCCAACAGCGCACTGAACGTCAACGCATGCGGGAGGCCAACAGGTTAACATGATAAAATGCAGACGAGCGATTTCAAGACAGGTTACCCTGACCCCGTCCTTTTCATGAGCGAGTCATCCCCGTGCCAGATTCTTCCCGCCTGCCGCTTGGTGTGAGCCTGCTGCTTGTACTTTGTGCCTGTCGCACGCTCACGGCCCAGCAGGCTGTTCCTGACAAGCTGGTGGTGCTTACCTTTGATGATTCCTCCCGGTCGCATTACGACGTGGTGCGGCCGATCCTCAAGAAATACGGCTTCTCAGCCACTTTCTTTATTACCGAGGGATTTAACTTCGCAACCAACAAGAAGGACTACATGACCTGGGAACAGATTGCCCAGCTCCACAAGGACGGATTCGAAATCGGCAACCATACTCGCGATCACCTTGGGCTCAACGAAGAGAATGTCGATCAGCTGGAAGAGCAGCTTTCCGCGATCAACCAAAAATGTCAGGAACACGGTATTCCGCGGCCAGTGAGCCTTGCTTACCCCGGAAATTCCTTCCACGCCTCGTTGCTTCCGCTGTTGCAGCAACAGGGAATCCGCTTTGCCCGCCGGGGTGGTGCACCGGAATTTCCCTACGACGAGGGACGAGGTTTTGCTTTCCAGCCGGGGCTGGACCATCCACTCTTGATCCCCAGTGCTGGTGACGCTCGTCCCGACTGGACCGTGGAGGATTTTCGTCGTGCCATCAGGCAGGCGCAGCTGGGGAAGGTTGCGGTCCTGCAGTTTCACGGGATCCCGGATGGAGAGCATGACTGGGTCTCGCTGGGGAAGGACAAGTTCGAATTATTCATGCGTGAGCTGGCACGGAATGATTTCACGGTGATCGCCCTTCGTGACCTGGAGGAGTACCTGGCTCCTGGGATGGTGCCGCGGGATCCGCTAGGAGCGATCACGGACCGACAGCAGGCACTCGCCGCCGGCATCGGCCGGGAAAATTATCGACCGCCAGCGGGCCGTCGAGATGCGAGGTACTGGGTGTCAGTGATGCAGCGCCACGGGTACAGCCCCTGGGAGATGCGAATGGCCACGGGACTGGAAATCTCGCAACTGGAGAAGCTGTTGCCTGCAGGCCGCTCGCGTGCCGATTCGCTGGAACTTCTTCCCTATCCCGGCGGCCGACATCCCCGCATCGGGTTCAGAGATGGTGCCATTCGTCCACAGCGAGAGACGAAGGCGAGTGTCTTTTTGCCCTGGGACCCAGATGGTTACGTCGTGATCGATGTGCCTGAGGCGATCTGGCACAATATCCCTGGTGGCCGGGAACTGCTCTACCTGGCCCATACACATGTCCCCACCACCTGGGATCGGCAGCAGATCACGCTACCGCCGCTGGAATGGAAACGACACCGTGGAGGGGTGCTGCAGGTCCAGCGGATGTTGCCAAACCAGGTTGCTTTCGGAGCTCGTTTGACCCCCTCGGCAGAGGCGGTGCGGATGGAACTCTGGATCCATAATGGCAGCACCGAGACGCTCAGCGGGCTTCGCGTGCAGAACTGCGTGATGCTTCGGGATGCCCCTGGATTTAACCAGCAGAATACCGACCATCACCATGTTCACGGTCCCTTTGTGGCAGCAGCCAACGCTGGCCAGGATCGCTGGATTATTGTCGCCTGGGATCACAACCAGCGGGCCTGGGGAAACAGCTATTGTCCCTGCATGCATAGCGACCCCCAGTTTCCCGATTGTCCGCCGGGAGAAACGCGGCGGCTGCGAGGCTGGCTCTCCTTTTACCAGGGAGAGAATCTGCAGCAGGAACTGCAGCGGATCGGAGCGACTGGCTGGCTGGGGCCAACCAGTGAGAAACCCTGAGAAGATGTCAGGGCGGGTCGAGCGGCACCGTGATACGGATCGTTGTACCGCTTCCAGGGGCGCTCTCGATTTCCAGCTGGCCCGCCAGGGCGGTGATTCGTTGCTGCATCCCTTGGAGGCCACCATGGTCTGCCTCGACGGTGCTGGCGTCAAAACCAGCTCCCGGATCCGAAATGATCATCTGCAGGGATTCCCCCTGTCGTGCCAGTTCCAACTGAATTTCACTGGCACCGCTATGACGAGCCGCGTTGACCAGGGATTCCCGGGCAACCCGCAGGAGGGTTGCCATGACCGTCGGGTTGGAAACCTGGATCTCCTCCAGCTGGCAAGCAACATCCAGGGACCTGCCGCCGAGCATTCCCGATCGGCAGTCATCCGCCAGTGACTTGATCGCCTCGGTCATCGACGTCGACTGCTGAAGGGTGTGCAGGTCGCCTACCAGTTGCCTCGCTTCCAGGATGGCTCTCTCAAGCAACTGGGAGATCATTTCTATCTGCTCGGGGCTGGCCCCCTTGTCATCTGCAGAGATCGCTTCCAGGTGCATTCGCGCTGCCAGCACATCCTGGAGCAGGCCGTCGTGGAGTTCGTGTGCCAGCCACTTGTGACGTTCCGTCTGCTGTTCCAGTTGCAGGTATTCATGTCGCAGTGCGGACAAGAGCTCGGCACGGGTGCTGATGGGATCGTCTGAGCCCGGGGCAGGAGATTCGCTGTTCATCAGGTTTCTCGGGGTACGAGATGGCTAAACAGGTCCCGCCTGACATCCGGGTTACTGATCTTCCAGATCGCCCCGTCAGCAAAATAATGGTGAATATTGATAACCGAGGCCACCAGGGCGGCCAATTCAAATGGCCTGATCGCCAGCCTCTCCATCATCTCCAGCACCGGTGGCAGGTCAAATACCAGGTAACCGGCAGCAAGGAGTCCAAGGTAAAGAAGCAGCAGGCGTTTCCACGTGGCCCCAGGACGGCTGTCGATCCTGGCGGCGTGCCGGTTGGCCTCAACACGGAAGGGAAAGGAGAGGTACTGCAGGGCATGGAAGAGTTGCAGGAGGACGAAGAAGTAGGGATGAATGAAGATCAGCAGGTACCAGAAATAGACTGCCATCCAGGGAAGGATCGCTCGAATCGGGATTTGCCTGCCATTGCGACGTGCCGCCCGCCGGAATCCCCAGATACCAAGGGGAATGGTAACGGCAAAGGAAAGAACCATCAGCGTGATGAACATGCTGGTGATGTTCTCCGTCGTGCCGGGTGAGGCGACCATGCGGGAGTTACCCATCAACACCCAGCATACATGCACGGCGGTCATGGCCCGGTAACCAGATCGAATCAGTTGGCGATCCGAATTGTGAAGCCGGATGCCTGCCATGTAGCAGTAGGATGCGGTCATGCCCCATGCCTGGCCGTTGTAGTGCCAGGCCAGGTAAATCAGGGTGGCAGCATACATCAACATGGAGATGGCCCGCCCACCGGCAAACAGCGGGACCTGCTGGAAGCTGGCAAGCACCGCGGAGGCAGGCCCAGAAGGATTCTCCAGCTGCGCCTGCTGGAATACCGTCTCGAAGCTTGCTGCGTCCTGCCCCATACTGGCCCCGATCGCCACCAGCACCACGCTCAGCAGGGCCATGCCAACCAGCAGGATCGGCATGTAAATGGTGGACCAGGGATATCTTTTTACCTGTCCAGGGGTGGAGTAGAGCATCCAGTAGGACCCCATGAAGTGAGGACCGTTGATCATCGTTTGCAGGATAATAATCAGGGCCAGGTGGTCCAGCCGGATCATTGGGGAACTGCCAGTGCCATCATCAGCAGCAGTGACCGATGCGGAAGGATCTGGCGGGCTGAAGCTGTCATAGGCCGTTGGCATGACCAGGCCAACCAGCAGCACCACGACGATCACCGCGATCGAGAGTCCGCCAACGAGGATCCCGTCGGCCAGCGGTGTGACGAGCCGGGGATTCTTGAATTGCGGGCCTGCCGCTCCCTTCCCGCCGGTTGTGCTCCCGCTTGCCATCATCCAGATGTCCTTGCCCCGAGCCACAATGTCGTACTGTCAAACGCGGCGTGATTTTACGTTTCAGGCGATGTCGTGGCAATCGAGATCACTCGTCGGCCCGGTGAAGCATGCGAGTTCCCCCACCGCCAGGGATCAGCTCGCCCCGCCGGACTGTCGCTGCGGCGACCAGCAATTCCCTGCCTGTGCGCATGTCGTCATGGCTGTCGGACAACAGGAAAGACCCCTCGTGCCGCTGCAGCACCGCCACGTCAGCCACGGTCCCCACCTTCAATGTCCCCAGTTGGTCCTGCTTTCCCAGTACCCGCGCCGGTGCGGTGGTCGACATCTCCACCACACGATCGAGCGAGCAGCCGAGCATCAGGAACTTGGACATCGTGGTCGGCATGTCGTAGACCGGTCCGTTGATGTTCATCTGGTGCAGGTCGGTGCTGATCGTGGTTGGTTCGAAACCCTGTTCGATCGCCGCTTCCACCACTTCCCACTGGAAACTCCCTCGCCCGTGTCCGACGTCGAAGACAATACCCCGGTCAGAAGCCTCCCGGACGGCATCAAGGAGCTGGTTGTCCGCAGCCAGGATCCGCTCGCTGCCACTCTTGAAGCAGTGGGTAATACAATCACCGGGCTGCATCTGCTCAAGCATCTCCGGGATCGACATCGGGCTTTCACCAATGTGGACCATTAACCAGGTTCCCGATTCGCGAGCGGCCCGTACGGCATCCATGAAGTTGTCCCGGCCCATCTGGCCCTCTCCGATGATGTGGCGACCGGCCCGGATCTTCACTCCCAGGGCCACGTCCGGGTGCTGGCGAATCGTCTCCACCACTCCCTCCGGGTCGGCGTAACGGCGGTCCATCAGCTCACCAAAATGAGCCACGATCAAGCCCATGCAGGAGAGGTTTACCAGGCCAAAGAGCTGGGTCTCTGCCCGGTCGAGGATATCACGACGAAATCCGCCGAAATTCAGGCTGCCGGCGCTGCCCGCATCGAGCATGGTGGTAACTCCGCCCGCCGCGCAGAGCCCATCAGGCTCAAGCGAGATGGGCACGTGTCGATGGTAGACGTGCACATGCAGGTCGATCAGCCCGGGCACGACCAGCTGGCCGCGTGCATCCACGACCTTTTCTGCCTGGGAGGTGTCGAGTGACGGAGCCACTTCGGCGATCAGTCCGTCCCGGATGGCGACATCCATGGGGGCGTGAATCGATTGAGAGGGATCGACAACGGTTCCTCCCCGGATAACTAAATCGTAGGCCATGATGGTTCTTCCTGCAGTTACACCAGTTGTTCTATCCCGCCAGGATCTTCCGGACCCGGTCACAGGCGAGCACGATATCGTCATCACTCATCTCGATCCCATCAAGGTAGATATATCCCTCGTCGGCATGATGGGCGCGGGCAACGACCGTGGGGTTTCCCTCAGCGAGCCGTTCGGTGAGTTGCCGTGCCGAGCAGCCAGTCGCCTGTGGATCGGGAGTCAGCCGGGCGCGGGAAAAGGGACAACCATTGGGGTCGGGGTCAACCGATAAACCAAGACCCGGTACACCGGCCAGCTGGTCCAGGATGAACTGGACCTTGCGATCCTGTTCTGCCGCCCAGGCGCCCATGTCCTGCTGCATGCGGTATTCCAGGGCGGTCATCGCTCCCAGGATCGCTTCCTTTCCCGCTTTCATCCCGCGACCAATTCCACGGTTCTGCAGGTAAACCGCATCGACAAGATCCTTGCGGCCCGCGACGATGCCACCGGTGGTGGAACAGAGGAACTTGTGGGCACTTGTAATCACCAGGTCACAGCCCAGGTCGATCAATTCTCCCAGTCGCTGGTCCTGGGCCGCCCCGTCGAGGATCACCGGCACATCGTACTGGTGTACCAGGGGTACCAGCTCGGGCAGTCGGACCCAGCCGTCAGGAGCCGTGTGGTGGGACTCGACCGCCATCACGGCCGCCACGTCCCCCTGTTCAAGTTCATGCTCCAGCTGCGCGGGTGTTGTGAGTGAGATCTCACCCACCTCGGTTACCTGGGCCCCGGCCAGCCGAATCATCTGGGTAATGGGCGCTCCGAAATTCACGCAGTGTCCCTGCTGGATCAGCACGCGGCTCTTCATGCCCGCGGTGTCCGGCAACTGCTGCACTCGTGGCAGGTCATTTCCGGTCATGCAGGCAGCCACGCTGAGCGTGATCCCGGAGGCAGTGCAGGCGGTCACGCATCCGCATTCGGCACCCGTTGCCCGGGTAATCACCTCACCGGCAGCCCGCTGCAGGTCATCCAGTTCGAAGAAGTCCTGGATTCCCTCGTGGACCACCTCGGCAATCTCCGGCAGTACCGAGGCGCCACAAAGCGACGTCATCTTGCCGCAGGCGTTGATCACACGACGCAACTGGTACTTGTCATGAATACTACCCATCGTCGGACTCCTCGTCAGGTTCGGAGGTCTGCTCACTTCCAGAATCATTCTCCGGCTCATGGTCCTCGCTGAGCACCGGGATCGTACAGTCCACCAGCAGCCAGGCAACCGCGCAGCAGATATACATGCCGATGCCAATGTAGAAGACAGGCAGCCATCCTTCTGGTGTCGAACGCGTTACTTTTTCCGTGGGCAGAACCCATCCATAGACTTTTTCACCGACAATGCCGGCCACAATGGCGATCGCGTTGGTAAAGGCAAACAGGGTAGCAATCATCCGTCCCCCCATGTCTGTCACGGCTCCCCAGCGGGTGGCGAGGCTCATGTCGGCAAACAGCTTAACCCCAAACAGCATGCCGCAGAATATGTAGGGGTCCTTGTAAAACTGCAGGGCGACCAGCAGCATGATTGCCGCCATTCCCTTGCCGAAAAATCCGACCGCCGATCGGGCCCAGCGGCGGTTCCCGGTCCAGCGAATCAGTCGGTCGTTCATCAGGCCACCCACGATGCCGCCGACCACCCCGCCGGCCAGGGGCAGGGCGGACTGCAATCCCATCTGCTTGTAGTCCAGCCCATAGGCATTATCCAGGAACATCGGGATCCAGGACGAGTAGATCCCATCGGCCACGGTACTG
>Ga0310345_10005177_pt1 | contig 11663 bp, 9 predicted proteins | sample HC15DNA20500_MG_FD_204667 | JGI IMG/M metagenome (GOLD analysis project Ga0310345, IMG submission 204667) | Marine microbial communities from station ALOHA, North Pacific Subtropical Gyre - HC15-DNA-20-500_MG | ecosystem: Environmental > Aquatic > Marine > Oceanic | place: Pacific Ocean: North...
TCCCCGAGGGTATCGAGTGGCCAGTTTACATAGCAGACCGGCCAGAACCGGGAACGCTAGTAGGTTGCGGTTCACCTTTGTGTACACTGCGAGCGATTTGTAAAAAGGGAGCTTCGATGTTCGATGCATTGAGTGACATCTACGATAAATTCCGCACATTTGTTAGTTTCTATAACCGCGCTGTTTTGCCTCCGACCATTGCGCTACAAACTATGGGAAGCAGGTCTTATGACGGAACTTGAGCCTTCTATCGCAGGGAATGTAAATACGAGTGTGCAACCGTTGGTACATGAACTCGTGTCTCAAGCTGAGGATTATCAGGTTGCCGTAATCGAACTGGGTAATGGGGTAAAAATTGTGGACGCCGGTATCAATGTGACCGGAGGCCTAGCTGCGGGGCGTTTAATTGCGGAAATTTGTATGGGGGGGCTAGGGTCTGTAGGGCTATCGGGCAGTGGGCCTTTTACGCGTTGGCGAGGGCAGATCGATGTTGGCGCTCGGAATCCTGTTATTGCATGTCTCGGATCACAATACGCTGGGTGGAGTCTGAGTTGCGGAGAAGGACAATTGGCATTTTATGCGCTTGGCTCTGGCCCCGCCCGCGCGATGGGTAGCCGAGAAGAATTGTTTAATGAACTCAATTATCGAACGCCGCCGGGTGATACGGTGATCGTGCTCGAGGTCGATAAGATTCCTCCTGAAGAAATTGTCGGAAAAGTTTTAGCTCGGTGCAAAATTAGACCCGAACAGCTAACCGTCATCCTCACTCCGACGACTAGCTTGGCTGGCGGCGTACAGATCGTTGCGCGTGTGTTGGAGGTAGCCTTACACAAAATACACGAGCTTGGGTTTCCCCTTGATGCATTTCTTGACGGGATCGGAGCAGCGCCGGTACCTCCACCATCAAGCAGTTTTTTAACTGCTATGGGTCGGACTAACGACGCTATCTTGTTTGGAGGAGATGTACATCTATATGTGGATACGGGTGATGTCGAGGCGGAGAAGCTCGCCCAGCAGATGCCTAGCCAATCGTCGCGGGATTTCGGCAAACCATTTGCTCAAATTTTTAAAGACTACGAGTACGATTTCTACAAAATCGATCCGTTGTTGTTTTCTCCCGCGAAGGCGACTGTAACCAATGTTGCGACGGGGCATACGTTTGAGTCGGGCAGATTACATGAAGAATTGTTAGATCAGTCGTTTTCCAATTGTATTGAATGATGAACTCTAGCGCGGATATCGTTATTTTTACCGATGAACCAGGTTGGCACGGGCGGCAACTCGAAACGTGGTTTACAGAAAACGGTTTTCAGACGAAGTGCGCGTCTCTTAGCGAATGCCGCATTGAAGTTACTGGTGAGGCGAGCGGCATTTGGATTCCGGGGTTTGACGGGCGTTTGCCCGACGGCGCTTTTGTTCGAGGTGTTCCGGGAGGCTCTTTAGAGGAAATTGTTCTGCGCCTAGATTATCTGCACCAGCTTGCCGTTTTGGGACGACCGGTGTTCAATTCCGGAAGGACTATAGAACGTACGGTGGATAAAGGTATGACAAGCCTATTATTGCGCAACAATGACATTCCAACACCGAAGACGTTCGTAAGTGAGTCCGCGGAAGAAGTGAAGAATTATGTCCATTCGGAACTCGGAAGCGGACGGACGCTGGTAAAAAAGCCATTATTTGGTTCGCAAGGGAGGGGGTTGCGATGGATCAAGAACCCCAGTGATCTCAGTTACGTGTTACCAGGAGAAGTTGTTTACTTACAAGAATTTATAGAAACCGGTGGTGGGCCTTTTTGCGACTGCCGGGTTATGGTGGTCGATGGGGAAGCAATCGCTGCCATGGAACGCAGCAGTCACCATTGGATCACAAACCGCGCCTTGGGTGCGGAATGTCGTCCCATCCGGTTACAAGAAAACTTGGCTCATATTGCGCAACGAGCCGCCGCCGCTGTCGGTGCCGAGTACGCCGGCGTTGACCTTTTGTGTAGCCCCAGTGGCCAATGGATGGTGACCGAAGTTAACGGTATTCCTGCCTGGAGAGGACTCCAGCGTGCTACGGGGGTTGACGTAACCGCGTTACTGGGCCGCGCGTTCCTATCGAGACTCCTAAAAGGTCCCGCTTTCTGACGGTGGATGTAGCCTCCAAAGCGCGGCGTATCGAAACATCCTTTGCCGAGGCGTGCCGCCTCGACGTAGTTGCCTTTAAGCCAGGTAACGTCAGTTTGTTGTCTAGCGGCCACGGCATGAATGCGGAAGATTTTCTTATTAGTGCCCGCGTCGCCGTGCCCTCACTGGCCCACCCTACTAGTCCGGTGGGTGAACGAGTGGAAAATGCGATCGTTGCGACACGAGAGGCCGTGAAATGTAACACGAATCTGGGCATTGCGTTGCTTCTTGCACCTCTTGGAAAAGCAGCATTTGATAAAGGCTCGGCGGATCTGAGAGTACGCCTATCCCGTGTGTTAGGCAGACTAAACGTTGACGATGCTGTGCATTGTTATCGAGCTATTCGCTTAGCCGAACCGGCTGGCATGGGTACGGTCGACCACCAGGATATCTCCGGTAAACCGACTTTAGGCTTAAGGGAGGTCATGCGGTTAGCTTCGCAACGGGACCTCATCGCAATGCAATACGTGAACAATTACGACGACATATACCGCATCGGCTTACCCAATTTGGAACGTTTTCGTAAACGATGGCGATCACTTGTCTGGGCGTGCACCGCTTGTTATTTGAGTTTCTTAGCCGCTTTCGAAGATTCTCACATCGTTCGAAAACATGGCACCGGCGTCGCTGGGACCGTTCGGCGACGGGCCTCGGAGGTGGAAAAGGCTTTGGAAGCGTGCGAGAATCCACGGCAAATCAGGCACCTGCTCAACACGTTCGATCGCGAGCTAAAAGTGAACAGTGTCAACCCGGGGACAAGCGCCGATCTAACCGTAGCTAGCGTGTCCGTACTACTGCTGAATGAGCGTCTGCGAGAACTATAGAAATACTTTGAAGCTTGGGATTGCTTCTGAAGTTGCCCGTAGTATGGGAAACACGCAACAGATCTGACATCGGCAAAATGTTCGTTGCTAGCTGACCTAATGGGAGCGGAACCCCAAGATCCCTCAAAAGTAGAAGGAGAGAAAACCATGGCAATAGTCGATCGTGTACTTGTAGGCGAATCGCTAGTAGGCGAAGGTAATGAGGTGGCTCATATAGATCTGATCATGGGCCCAAGAGGCAGTGCGGCAGAAACTGCATTTTGTAATTGTTTAACGAATAACAAAGACGGTTTCAGTAGCCTTCTCGCGGTTGTTGCCCCGAACCTAGCGGCCAAACCGAGCACGGTGATGTTCAATAAGGTCACTATGAAAGGCTCTAAGCAGGCCGTGCAGATGTTCGGACCGGCTCAACGGGCTGTCGCGATGGCGGTGGCGGATAGTGTGGAGGACGGGACTATTCCTGTTGCCGAAGCTGACGATATTTTCATCTGCGTTGGCGTTTTTATACATTGGCAAGCGGAAGACGATGCAAAGATCCAAGATTACAACTACCAGGCGGTCAAGGAATCTATAGAACGTGCTGTTGCACGTGAGCCTAAGGCCAGTGACGTTATTTCTCAAAAGGGTTCGGCGGACCATCCGTTCCAAGCCCATAGTTGATATTCTTATTTCGGTTCTGCCGAATAGACGCCCCATGACCTGGGGTGTCTGTTTTGGGCCTTCGCGCGACTAAACCCTCACATTCGCAAAGGCAGGACTGTAGTAGGGTCTAGCTGCTTGTCAGTTGAAGGTCGCCTAGGCGTGCCAATCGGCGATTTATCAGAAGCTAATTCGCCCATCATGAAGCGCGGTCGCAACGAGAACGCCACTCATGCCGAGTGAAGCTAGGCGCTTTATATCGGAGTCATCGCGAACCCCCCCTGCTGCATAGATGTCGTGATAACTGGATAAAGGGTTCAAAGTTTTAAGTCCCTCCCAATCCGGCCCGTCGCCGGCTCCGATCACACGAAGATTCATATGAATGACCCTACGAGGCCAAAGGCTTGGTTGCTCGAACAGTTCGACGCAACCTAGCAAGCTTTGATTGAGACGATCTAAAGATAACAACATGCGTCCGTAGGGAATGGAATTACGCAGTTCGTTATACACGGCAAGTGTGCTTATCGATTCAGTTGCAAGTACGAGGTCGATATTGGGTTCAGTTAGGAAGGTGTTGATGGTTCGTACGTGATTGAATCCCGCGTCGATCCAAAAATTTACCGTAGGGTGTTTCGCGGCAATGGCCGTAATGGCTTGTCTGTTATCTGTGAGCCCCTCGATGGCGTCCAGATCGGCTATGTAGAAGCGTTTCGATGATATTTTTTTTAAGATCCCGTCGACGACGGCATCGGGGGATGATGAGGAAGAGAAAGGAGTTCTGATCGGAACGTAACCAGATCGTTCTCCGCGGCGGGCATGGACAACGATGCCGTTTCTAATGTCTATAACAGGGATAATTTCCATACTCTTCAGATGAAATGTGGTGTGGCTCTAATTTTATCGTCGTTAAAGGGGTACCTACCAATGTCTTGGTCGCCGAGCTCAGTTATGACGGATAGAATGTAGATCAAGGAGGGGAATTGTAGGACTTAATGACATATGGCAACGCGTTATTTTGGTTGGGATATTGGTGGTGCGCACCTAAAAATTGCACAGCTCGATGAATTTGGTGCGGTCGTCAACCTCCAGCAGATCGCATGCCCGTTATGGCGTGGAGTAAACGAATTGATAGGCGCTTGTGAGTCCGTGACGTTTGATATCGCAGAACGGAACGCTGTCCACGCAGTTACGATGACGGGTGAATTGTGTGACGTGTTCGAAGATCGCATCGCTGGAGTTCAACAAATCATCGGTCTTTTGGGTTCGCTGTTGAATGATCGTGCTGAGATCTGGATATACGGCGGGGGCGATGGTTGGCTGAAACCCACGGAAGTAGACGAATGCCATGTGCCATCGGTCGCATCGGCCAATTGGTTGGCGTTAGCTACCTTGGTAGAGGAACTCGTTAACGATTGCATACTGCTTGATGTAGGTAGCACGACGACCGATGTTGTCCGGATCGTTAACGGCGAGGCGCGTTTTACCGGAAGAGATGATGAGTCTCGATTGGCTAGTGAAGAGTTGGTGTATACAGGTGTCGTTCGCACGCCCGTGATAGCAGTATGCCGTGCCGTGCCTTATCGTGGCCGCTGGCAGAATCTCGCCGCCGAGTATTTTGCTACGATGGGTGATGTATATCGCCTGCTGGGGCAAATCGATCATCGATATGATCTCATGCCCACCGCAGACGGACGAGGCAAGGACCGTTTGTCCAGCGCTCGACGGTTGGCGCGGATGTTAGGATGCGACTATGAGTCAAGTGACCTCAGTGAGATCTGCCAAGTCGCCGCATTCATCGCGAGGACGCAGCACGAATTGATTAGAAATGCCATCCATTTGGCCATGAGCCGAGTCCCGTTATTTAAAAAAAATCCACAGATAATTGGAGCGGGGGTCGGTCGGTTCCTGGCGAAAAGACTATCGCGTTCGTTGGATATCGGTTATCGACCTTTTGATTCCCTTATAGGGTCGGACCCGAAGTTAGCGGAGGGGATTGCGGTTGCGGCACCGGCCGTTGCGGTCGCAAAGCTTGCGTGGAAGGCAAGTTGATTAGATGGGTCATTAAGTTGGGCGGTTCGATGATGTACGCGAGCGAGCTACGTAACTGGGTGGAAGTATTTGCGGACGCGAACACGCAGACGCAGATACAGTGTGTTCTCGTCGTTGGAGGAGGTTCGCTGGCTAACTGTGTGAGGAAGTTACATTCGACTTGGGCGTTTGATGAGGTATTAGCCCATAATTTAGCCTTAGATGCGATGCGGATAAATGCTCAGGTATTGCGGGCCCTAGTCCCATTCGCTCGTCTCTGGTCCTTTGACAAGATCGCTGATAAGACGGAGCAAAGGGGAACTCTTATATGGAATCCAACAAGTTCGTTGCCCGGGGACAGCGTGCCGGAAACCTGGGCCGCGACTTCTGACAGCATCGGGCTGTATCTCGCGCAACATCTCCCAGCTAAGGCACTTTTTTTGGTGAAGTCCCTCCAAACTGATACCTTGCGCGATGCATCGGCGGCCACTCTCTCAAGGGAAGGGACAGTAGATGGCTATTTTCCACAGTTATTTGCGCGTCGTCCGGTAACAACTAGGGTAGTGTCGAAGGTTCAATTTAGTGATTTCGCTGAGGCTTGTCAGAGTGGTAATGCCTGTAGCGTAGGAACCGCGGTGACGGAATATCGCGCCAAGCCCAATTAAAAAAGGCCGGTGGGGGGGTTAGCCCCCACCGGCTAATGCAGCGCATCTTAGCTCCCTTGTGAGGAGGTCTGGTCTAATGCCCAATTAGTCCCAACTAAGCGCGCCGCCGGTTTGGTATTCGGTCACCCGGGTTTCGAAGAAGTTTTTTTCCTTTTGGAGATCGATAATCTCGCTCATCCAAGGGAAAGGGTTGACTGACCCTGGGTATTGTTCGGGTAAACCGATCTGGGCACACCGACGATTGGCTATGAACTGCAGGTAATCTTCGAACATATTCGCATTAAGGCCTAAAACCCCGCGTGGCATTGTGTCGTGTGCGTAGGCGATTTCTAGTTCCACCGCTGTACGAAGAAGGGAAACGATTTTTTCCTGGAACGAGTCAGACCAAAGGTGGGGGTTTTCCAGTTTTATTTGATTTATGACATCGATGCCGAAATTCATGTGCATGGATTCGTCACGCAGAATATATTGGAATTGTTCGGCGACGCCGGTCATTTTGTTGCGACGGCCCATTGACAGCACTTGTACGAATCCGACGTAGAAAAAGATGCCTTCGAAAATCACATAGAAGGCTATGAGATCTCGCAGCAACCGTTGATCAGACTCAGGAGAACCAGTTACGAACTGAGGGTCACCGAGGCTATCCGTGAATTGCATCGCCCAAGAGGCTTTGTTGTGAACCGACGGAACCTCACGATACATATTGAAAATCTCGGCTTCATCTAAGCCCAGGCTCTCTATGCAGTATTGATATGCATGTGTGTGCAAAGCTTCCTCGAAGGCCTGACGTAGAAGGTATTGCCGGCATTCCGGGTTGGTGATGTGACGATAGACAGCAAGTACGAGGTTGTTTGCCACTAGAGAATCAGCAGTCGCAAAAAATCCGAGGTTTCGTTTAACTATGGTGCGCTCATCTTCGGTGAGCCCTTCTGGGTCCTTCCACAAGCTGATGTCCGCAGTCATGTTGATCTCTTGCGGCATCCAGTGGTTTGCGCAACCGTCGAGATATTTCTGCCAGGCCCATTGGTATTTGAATGGTACGAGTTGGTTTAAATCGGCGCGGCAATTGATCATCCGCTTGTCATCGACTACTAGGCGTTCGGCTCCAAATTCGACTTGTTCGAGTCCGGTGATCTTCCTTTCTCCGTTGCCGATTTCTCCTTCGTTCGGTTGAGCCGGGAGAGGCATCGCGCTCAAGTTAGCCTCCAAGGGCGTGGGTTGGATGTATGTTTTTGCAGAAACATTCTTTTCTGTCCCCTCATGGGTCAATGCGCCGCCGCCATTAGTATTCTTGAAGGCTGTTATCGGTTCGTCCCAATTCAGCATCGATACTCCCCTTGATGGAATTCCTCGTTGAGTCTTCATTGCAGCGCCTATTCGCAGGCCTCACAATCTGGATCCGTTATCTGGCACACCTCCGGATTTTGTCCGTCATCGACTGACCCTCCACCAGCAATTTCGGTCACCGCGTTGAGTTTGCCATCCGCCAGCGTGCTTTTTTCGACGTGGGTTGCACCTATCGTGCGAAGGTAATAGGTCGTTTTAAGGCCACGGAGCCACGCGAATTTATATAAGTTGTCAAGTTTGCTGCCATTCGGTTCGGCCATGTAAAGATTCAGTGACTGCGCCTGGTCCAACCACTTCTGGCGGCGTGACCCTGCTTCGACTAACCAGCGTGGATCGATTTCGAAAGCGGTAGCGTAGATCCGTTTGAGGTCCGCCGGTATGCGGTCTATTTGTGCCAGACTACCATCGTAATATTTGAGATCGTTGACCATGACCTCGTCCCATAATCCTCCTTTCTTTAGGGCGTCAACGAGAAACATGTTAACGACCGTAAATTCTCCGGAAAGGTTCGATTTCACAAATAAATTTTGATAGGTGGGTTCGACGGATTGGCTGACGCCACAAATATTCGAAATGGTTGCCGTTGGTGCGATCGCCATGCAATTTGAGTTACGCATCCCTGAGGTCCGTACACGTTCGCGTAACGTATCCCAATCCATTCTGCTATCGCGGTTCACCTCCAGATATCCGCCTCGCCCCGACTCTAATAGCGAGACGGAGTCAATTGGTAGGATTCCCTTACTCCACAGAGATCCTTCGAAACTCTGGTAGGGGCCGCGTTCGTCTGCGAGATCGGTAGACGCTCTGATAGCGAAATAACTCAAAGCCTCTGTGGATTCATCCGCAAATTCCACGGCTTGTTCGGACCCATATTCGAGGTGCAACCGGTATAAGCAATCCTGAAACCCCATAATTCCGAGACCGACTGGGCGATGTCGAAGGTTCGACGCTCGCGCAGCGGGCACACTGTAATAGTTATAGTCGATGACGTTATCGAGCATGCGCATGGCGATGTTCACAGTCTGTTCCAACTTGTTGATGTCAAGGCCGCCGTCATGGATATGCTGTATTAGGTTTACAGAGCCAAGATTACACACAGCTATCTCATGGCCAGCTGCCGTATTGAGTGTGATTTCGGTGCAGAGATTGGAACTGTGCACGACACCTGTGTGTTGCTGGGGCGAGCGTAAGTTCGCCGCATCCTTGAAGGTAATCCATGGATGCCCCGTTTCATAGAGCATGCCGAGCATTTTTCGCCAAAGGTCGACTGCTTGCAGACGCCTAAAATTGCGGATCTCTCCGCGGTCTGCCTTTGCTTCATAATCGGTATAAAGCCGCTCGAATTCCAGGCCCACACTGTCGTGTAGATCCGGCACGTCATCTGGCGAAAAAAGTGTCCATTCTTGATTTTCGCAGACACGTTTCATAAATAGATCTGGTACCCAATTGGCCGTGTTCATGTCGTGGGTGCGGCGGCGGTCATCGCCGGTGTTCTTGCGTAATTCGAGGAATTCCTCGACATCCATATGCCAAGTTTCGAGGTAAGCGCACATTGCGCCCTTGCGTTTTCCACCTTGATTCACTGCTACTGCGGTGTCATTCGCTACCTTCAGAAAGGGTACGACCCCTTGGGATTTGCCGTTGGTTCCCTTGATGTGCGCACCCATACCCCGGACTGCAGTCCAATCGTTGCCGAGACCGCCAGCGAATTTTGATAACAATGCATCATCGCGAATTGCGCTAAAAATACCGTCCAGATCATCCGGGACAGTCGTGAGATAACACGACGACAACTGCGGACGTAAAGTTCCAGAATTGAATAATGTGGGCGTACTGCTCATAAAATCGAACGACGATAAAAGGTCGTAAAACTTTATGGTCCACGACTCTCTGTCGGTCTCGTTGATCGCTAAGCCCATAGCTACACGCATGAAAAATGCTTGTGGTAGTTCGAAGCGCGTGTCTTGGTGTTGTAAAAAGTATCGGTCGTAAAGCGTTTGTATTCCCAGGTAGTTGAATTTGAAATCTCGCTCGGGCTTTATAGCGTTGCCAAGGCGCTCTAGATCATAGTTACCGAGCCCGGGATCCATAAGTTCAAGGTCGATGGCGCGTTTTACATAAGCCTCGAAATAGGACGCATAACGCGTCGTCATTCCCTGTTGTGTTGCCTCCTCACGATGGTTGCTAATAAAGCTGAGGGCTTCTTGGCGTAAGGCGTCCAGCAATAGTCGTGCGGCAACATAGGTATAGTTCGGTTCCCGTTCGATGAACATCCGGGCACTCATGGTTATTGCTTTTGCAACGTCAGCTTCTGCAACGCCGTCAAAAAGAGAGCGCTTGGTCTCGTCGACGATCGCTCTTGCATTTGTACCGTCCATTCCCTCACAGGCTTCCTCTACTACTTGGAGGAGACGATTCTCATCAAGTGGCGCCTTGTCCCCGCTCAGTAACGTAACTGCTATTTCGATGTTTGGTTCGGTCGGGACTTGGTTGCGTTGTTCGGTTTTGCGCTTTTTCGTTCGTTCCTCTCGATACAGTACGTAGGAGCGCGCGACCTTATGTTGACCAGCGCGCATTAATGCGAGTTCCACATGGTCTTGAATGTCTTCTATGTGTGTGGCACCTCCGACTGGCATTCTTCGTGTCACGGCGGTCACAATTTGTGCCGTGAGTTGTTCGACTAAGTTGTGAATACGAGTGGAGGCCGCTGCGTTGCCACCCTCTACTGCGAGAAATGCCTTCGCCAGCGCCACCTTAATCTTGTTACCGTCGAACGCTGTTACTTTGCCGTTGCGTCGGATGACTCTAAAGTCGCCGGGAGCCGTCGATGCGATATCCGATTCGTTTGTTGGTCGCGATTGCGGTGGTTCTACCGAGACAGTCCCTCGCGTCGTCTCGGCGTGTTCAAAATCCATACTCTGTCCAGACCTTTTTGGTTATTACGATTTGGTTAAAAGGGCTCGTATCAGTCTTATAAATACGGCGTAACCGACTGTATAACACCACAATAGAATGTGGTCAAGGGAATCCATCACCCCTACATATTGTGCATTTGTCAAGAGTAACCGGTGTTCATGCTGGGCACAATTTGGGGATAAGTTTGGGCTTTCGCCCGAAGATCAAAACCTTAGGCACAAGCGCGCACTTGTTTCATATCTGTCTACGAAAATCTGGTGCCTGCGAAAACCGGGTTTCGGGTTTTCATACACTGGTCTTTGCCCCGCGTGTTCCGCCGGTGGCAATGGCCGCCCGTGGCTGCTTCGGGGGGACACCTTTCCTTCCGACACTTTACGAGCCGTAATGAAACCGGTCGTCGTTACCTTTTCGACGACCATACTGCTTGCGTTTTCTCGGTGTTGATGTCTGGCGTCGTCGTTGGTTGCATACTTAGTGATAGCATTGTGACGTATGTCCTACAGCTCGAGCATGGACCACTAATTGTGCCTCGGCTTATTCAAATTACGGATACCCATATCTACGCAGAGAGTTGTGCGCTTTTAAATGGCGTTGACACGCGGGAAAGTTTTAGGACCGTATACGATTGGATCCGTCTGGAAGAGCCGGCGTACGATGCCGTGGTTGTTACTGGTGATTTGGCCATGGATGGTAGCCGGGAGGCGTACGCGTTTCTTGCTAGCGCTTTTCGGAAAGAAAAGGCACCTGTGCTGTGTTTACCGGGTAACCATGATGAGCCGGACTGTTTCACTTCGTTGAGTTCGGGCTCGCACCCTGTTTTAGATCTGCCGTACTGCACGATTTTTGAACAATGGCGACTATTATTCTTAAGTACTTTCGTTCGAGGCCAGGCGGACGGTGCGATTAGCGTGTCCCAGATCGAGTGGCTGAAGAGAACGTTGGCATCCGAAGGCGACTACTTTGATGCTGTCTTTTTGCACCACCCTCCCATTTCTATAGGCAGCACATGGATGGATGCATTGGGGTTGGTTTCGTCGGAAGCCCTGTGGGAGACGATCGAAGCATACGGTAACGTTCGC
>Ga0310345_10005178_pt1 | contig 11662 bp, 9 predicted proteins | sample HC15DNA20500_MG_FD_204667 | JGI IMG/M metagenome (GOLD analysis project Ga0310345, IMG submission 204667) | Marine microbial communities from station ALOHA, North Pacific Subtropical Gyre - HC15-DNA-20-500_MG | ecosystem: Environmental > Aquatic > Marine > Oceanic | place: Pacific Ocean: North...
GATGGTTCGGATGCCATTGACCTGGCTACTTTACGTGGTTTGGGACCCGACCAAACCCTGGTATTGATTAATGGCAAGCGCCAACACCAAACTGCTTTTGTGGCCTTATTTGGTACCCGTGGCCGGGGTGCTTCCGGAACCGACCTGAATGCCATTCCAATAGATGCCATTGACCGGGTGGAAATATTACGCGATGGGGCTTCAGCCCAATATGGTTCGGATGCCATTGCCGGAGTCATTAACATTGTATTGAAAAAAGACGTAAATCACTTGAGCATTAACACCGGATGGAGCGGATATTATGACCATAAATACAATTCCCTGAACAGCTTTGACCCCAGCCAATATTACACCGGACATCAGGTGGATGGGAATACCGTTTCTGTGGGTATGAATTATGGTTTACCCATTGGTAAAAATGGCGGATACATTAACTTCTCAGCCGATTTTCGTTCTGCCGGCAAAACCTTTAGAGAAGTACCCGACACCAATGTAATGACCAACCCCAAAGCCCTTCCCATTAATACCATTCGCCGGGCATTTGGCGATGCTTCGGTATTGGCCGCCGGCGGTATGTTTAATATGGAAATTCCCATTGCCCATACCAATACCAGCTTTTATAGTTTTGGTGGTTATAATTATAAAAATTCCAATGCCTACGCCTATACCCGTAATTTTTCGGCTGCACCGGAACGTTTCCCTACCGATGCCAATGGTAACCTGATTTTTGTGCCGGGCATTATGAAAAAAACGGCTGATGGTAGTGAAACCTATTATAACCCCATTGAAGATGTGCATATTACCGACTATGAAAATGCTACCGGTTTTAAAGGTACTTTGAAAAGCGGTTGGAACTGGGACATTAGTAATACCATTGGTTATAACAACTTCCACTACTTTGGACAAAAAACTTTTAATGCCTCATTCAATCCCGCCAACGTTAATAAAACCAACTTTGATGATGGGGGCTTTAACTTTTTGCAGAATACCGTGAATGCCGGTATTAACAAAAATATTCGCAAAGGCTTTAACCTTGCCTTCGGTGCGGAATATCGGTATGAGAACTATAAAATTTATCAAGGGGAAGAAGCCTCTTATGCGCTATACGATCCGAATAAAGCCGCCGGTGCACAAGGATTTCCCGGCTTTCAACCGGCAGATGTAGTGAATGCCAACCGCTCGGTAATTGCCGGCTATGCCGATGCTGCCATTGACGTTACCAAGCAATGGTTGATTGATGTAGCGGTAAGGGCAGAAAATTATACCGATTTTGGTGGCGTAGCTACTTATAAATTGGCTACCCGTTATAAAGTAAGCCACAATTTTAATGTACGTGGTTCGGTAAGTACCGGCTTCAGAGCCCCTTCTTTACAGCAAATTAATTTCAGTAATACCCAAACCAATATTTTGGGTGGGAAATTAGTGGCTACGCGAATTGTTCCCAATTATAGCCCTTTGGCTCGTGTAGCGGGCATACCGCCACTAACACCGGAGAAATCGGTGAATGCCAGTTTGGGCTTTAGTTGGAAACCCACCCCCGAATTAACCATTACCACCGACGGGTATTGGGTGAACATTAAAAACAGGGTGGTACTGTCTGGTCAGTTTAGCGCCAATGATAACACCTTACCTGCCGGTTTAATTAATGCATTGAATAACCTGAATGTGGCAGCCGCACAGTTTTTTGCCAATGCAGTAAGTACCACCAATACTGGTTTAGATGTGGTAATTGATTACAACAAAAAAATAGGCAAAAGCAATTTCAAAGCTACATTGGCCGGTAACTTCAACCATATTACCATTAACTCCATTAATGTACCTGCTGTATTAAATACCAGTTATTTACACCAGCAAACATTTTACAGTACCCGCGAACAATCGTTCTTAATGGCATCGGCACCTAAGTCGAAGTTTTCATTGGGATTAGATTATAGCAGGAATAAAGTAGGTGCCGGTGTACACTTTACCTATTTTGGTCAGTTAACTACCCAGGGTTATGGTTATTCCGGCTCACCCAACCCCATACCCAATGGCCCCGGCGATCCCAATATTTCCGGCAGTGGCAATGGATATGATCCTTATGTTACCACCGACGATGGTAGCACTACTGTACCGGAAAACTTTTTGTTCCATGGTAAAGTAACAACTGATATTTATGGCTCGTACAAAATAAGCAAATCGATTACCCTATTTGGCGGCATCGACAATTTGTTCAATGTGCACCCCGATTTATCTGCAGTACCCAATGCCCGTTATGCTTCGGCCTATGATAGTGAATCGGGCGGTCCCTTCGATGCCATTCAAATGGGCTTCAATGGTATGCGGCTATTTGTAAAATTGGCCTTTAATTTTTAAATTCCAACCTACACAACCAACCAACAACCAACCAACCGCCCCCTAACGGGGGCGGTTTTATCTTTCTGCACAAATAGTTGCCATTCCATGAATAGAAAACCTAGATTCGTAATTTTAGTAAAATGCTGTTGTTATGAAACCGTTGTATGTGCATCCTGATATTGCGTATGCCAAAACCATTGATACCGACTTTTATTTAAATCCTGCCTATTTTGAAGCTTCGAAAGAAACCATCTTTGCCCCATCGTGGCAATACCTGGGTGAAATGGGTATGTTGAATGATAACACAACGGTATACCCTATTACATTGCTGCCCGACTACCTGCACGAACCCTTATTATTGACCCGCGACAATGCGCAACAAATCCATTGCCTGAGTAATGTATGTAACCACCGCGGCAATTTATTAATACCCAATGCTTGTAAGACTAAACACTTGCGTTGTCAGTACCATGGCCGATTGTTTCAATTAGACGGGCGTTTTATTTCCATGCCGGAATTTGAAGGGGTACAAAACTTTATTCCCGAAAACAATCATTTACCCCAACTGCCCTTGTATCGCTTGGGTAATTTATTATTTACGCAATTAAAGCCGGGCCCTTCACCCGATACGTATTTTAAAGAAATGATGGAAAGGGTGTATTGGTTGCCCATTGACCAAATGGTGTACCGCGCCGATTTATCGGCCACATATACAGTAAATGCCCATTGGGCGTTGTATTGTGAAAATTATTTAGAAGGATTTCATATTCCTTTTGTGCACCCGCAACTGAATGCCATACTGAACTTTAAAGAATATACCACGGAACTATTCCCTTACAGCAACCTGCAGGTAGGCATTGCCAAAGCCGGTGATGTTTGTTTTCAGATCCCTGCCGATGCACCCGATGCAGGCAAGTCCATTGCAGCTTATTATTTTTGGGTATTCCCGAATATGATGTTTAATTTCTACCCCTGGGGATTATCGTTGAATGTGGTTGAGTCGAAAACACCGTCGCAATGTACGGTTCGTTTTATTGCTTTTGTTTACGATGAAAGTAAATTAGGCAGTGGTGCCGGCAGTGCCTTAAACACCGTTGAACTAGAGGATGAAGCTGTAGTGCAGCAGGTACAAAAAGGCATTCGTTCGCGCTTTTATCAGCATGGGCGTTATTCCGTATTACACGAAAAAGGCACCCATCATTTTCACCGTTTATTAGCCAATAGTTTTACCAACGAATAGGCATTTGTGTAAATAATACAACACTTTAAAATAACCGAATGGCGCAATTAGCACGTACCCTGTCGTTTAAAACTACCTTATCGCTGGTAGTAGGCGGAGTTATTGGATCGGGTATATTTATGAAACCGGCATTAATGGCCGGACAATTAGGGAATGGATGGTTGCTGCTGAGTGTATGGGTTGTAGCCGGATGCATTACCCTGTTTGGGGCATTAAGCAATGCCGAAGTAGCGGCCATGTTTCCCGAAACGGGCGGGCAATATGTTTTTTTTGAAAAGATGTATGGTAGGGGCTTTGCGTTTGTGTACGGTTGGGCGGCATTTGCCGTTTTTAATACGGCCGGCAATGCGTCTATTGCTTATGTTTTTGCCCAATACACCAACTATTTTATTCCTTTACCCGAATGCAATCCTGCCCTTGTAAAAGCCATTCACCTGAATATACCCTATGTGGGGAATATATTTCCGTTAGACCATATGGGCGTTAAACTATTAACCATTGCTCTGGTATTGGTACTGACCTATATTAACTACCGCAGTGTACAAGAAGGTGGTGCCGTGCAACGTATATTAACCGCCTTAAAATCTGTTGCCATTGTGGTATTGATTGGCGGTATTTTGTTCTCGGGCAAAGGGCATTGGCAAAACGTACAACATCCCCTCAGCAATGCCCCTAACGGTTGGGCATTGGTAGGCGCTTATATGGCTGCATTAGCCGGAGCTTTTTGGGCTTACGACGGATGGAACAATATTACGTTTGTGGCCGGTGAAATACAACATCCGCAACGCATTATTCCCCGCAGTTTATTCATGGGTTTATTGTTTTGCATTTTGGTATATGCCTTAGTAAACTTAGCCTATTTGTATGTGTTGCCTTTACCACAAATGGCGCAATCGAGCTTTGTAGCTTCCGATGCTGCTGCTGCTGTTTGGGGGGCTGCCGGCGGTAGTATTATTGCCCTGATGATTATTTTTTCCATAATTAGTACCACCAATGCCAATGTTTTGGCCACTGCCAGGGTAACCTATGCCATGGGTACGGAAAACAGATGGTTTGCCTCGGCGGGCAAATTGCATCCCAAACACCGTACACCGGGCAATGCTTTAATCATTAATGCCGTATGGACCATTCTGTTAATCCTGAGTGGGTCGTTTGATATGCTGACGGACATGTTGATTTTTGTAAGTTGGTTTTTTTATGGCATGAGTGTATTGGGTGTATTTATTTTAAGGAGAAAAATGCGTACTACACCAAGGCCCTACCGTGTATTTGGATATCCGGTGGTACCCCTGTTATTTGTTGCCTTTGTAGCGTTCTTTCTAGTGTCAACCCTTTATACCGATATACGCGATTATCAATTGGGGCGTACACCGGTGATTAATTCGGTGTTGGGTACCTTGATTACTGCTGTGGGTATACCGGTTTACTTTTTATCGAATAAAAAAGGGTAATGTGGGTAGCTATTTGTGTAAAAAAGGTATCAGGTATCAGCAAAAGCATCTATTATCAGCACTGATGCTATGGGTTATTGCTACGGCAACCATTCCTATTCTGCTCTCCTGCAGCATTTACCCTACTTAATAGCCGCTTACTAATTGCAATTTACACAAAGGCATTTACATTATAGGATGTTGGTGGGTAGGCTGCGATTTTTTTAAAAGAGATTGGGTTTGCAGTTGCAATTTTATTCTAGTTTCTTAAACTAAGTTCCTTTCCCCCTAGTGGTGGGTGTCCTCACCAAACATATTTCTACCCCTTCCCCGCAATAGCTACCCTACTCAGTAGCTTTTTAGTAATGGCAGCATACACAAAGGCATTTACGTTGATGGGGGCTTATGGGGGAGGCTGCGGTGTTTAAAAACGGATGCTTGTTTCGGATACCCCAGCGTTACTCCGTTTGAGTAGATAGTGCAATTGCTATGATAACGAAGGCAATTATGCTCCTTCATTGCCTAACTATTCAATGATGGCAAGAAACCAAAGGCATGTGTATGCAAACAGGCCAAATTGGGCAGTTACACCTTGATGTAAATTTTCTTCTTATCCATCAGGTACACAATGAACCAGTAAAAAGCAATTAAAATCAATGCATACACCAATGAGCCCACTCGTTCATCTACACTGATGGGTTTACAAATGGTTTGGTATAACCAGCCGAAGGGAGAAAGATATTTCGGCAAGCCCTCCTCATTAGTACCATCGGGAATATGAATTAACCCTAGTACTCGGGGCAAAAAACCACTGAGTACAAATATGAATAAAGGGTTCTTGCCAAACACATCGAAGAAGCGACTCCAGGCGCCTTTATATGCTTTGAATTCAATAGCATAAATCAGGATACCTAATGTAGCCATAGCCAATCCACTGGTAAATACTACATAACTGCTGGTCCATATTTTTTTGTTAATGGGGAATACCATATCCCAGATATAGCCCGTTACCATTAAGATTAATGCCATGATTAGCAGATTAGCCAGCATTTCAAAATTTTTCCCTTTTTGTTGAATGTATTGTCCCGTTAAAAAGCCAATGATTACCTGCACTACGGCACCGGGTGTGCTGGATAATCCTTCCGGATCGAATGGCACACCTTCTCCCTTGTACACATGGTTAATACCAAACAACTGAATATCGAACCTGGTACCCCAAAAACCTTGCAAGCTATAGGGATCACCGGGTGTTCCTGCCAAAAAGGTAAAAGCCCAGTATACCAATAAAATAATTCCTGCAATAACAAAAGCCGCACGGGGTTTGGCATAGTATATAATGAGTGCCGCCAACAAATAACTAACGGCTATGCGTTGCAGTACCCCCATGATGCGCACTTGCTGAAAACCTTTTAACACAATATGTCCATCGTTCCATTGTACAAAGGGGCTCCAGTTGAGGAGCAAGCCAATGACAAAAATGAGGATAGCCCGTTTCACCACCTTCTTTAAAAAATAAGCATTGCCTTTTTGTTCGAAGGAAGGCAGCACAAAAGAAAAGGCATTCCCAACGGCAAACAGGAAAAAAGGAAATACTAAATCGGTGGGTGTACAGCCATGCCAAGGTGCATGTTCCAGCGGTGTGAAAATGTGTTCCCAGGAGCCGGGGTTGTTCACCAAAATCATGAGTGCCACGGTAGCGCCTCGAAATACATCGAGCGAATAATAGCGTTGTTTAACCATAAGGGGGTGTTTGGTAAAGCGTTAAATTAAGGAAAAGCTCGTAATTAGCAACAGGAAAAGAGATAATTGTATGCACAATAAAATAAGATGCTACATTTATTATATACAAATTTTATAGCAAGCTTATTGATGAACCCTTATGCTGCAAATAAATAACGCTACTTCCTGTTCAGGGGCTCATAAAAAAGGCTGCCCAGGGACAGCCGTTTTCAAGGGAATTAGGATTCATTGATTTAGAACTTAATTTCCTCTTCATTTTCATCGAAGAAATGGTATTCAATAAAGCTGTAATTATTATTGGGTAACACTTTTAGTTTGATGGCAAATTTCTTTTTCCATTTTTTTACAATATTGGTAAACCATCCCTTGGTTAAATAGGCAAATACAATGGGATGCACATGCAATTCAATTTGGCGATGGCCATGGTTTACCAGGTATTGCAGGCGTTTTTCCATTTCATCTTCCAACAAAATAGATGGCGTAACCATACCGGTGCCGCCGCAAGCGGGGCAAATTTCCGAAGTATTGATATTTACTTCGGGGCGCATACGCTGGCGGGTAATTTGCATTAAGCCAAACTTCGATATGGGCAATACCGCATGTTTTGCCCGGTCGTTTTTCATGTATTCTTCCATGGCATCTTGCAGCTTACGCTTATTATCGGGCAATTTCATATCAATAAAATCAATCACGATAATACCACCAATATCGCGCAGGCGCAATTGGCGTGCAATTTCTTCGGCTGCTTCTAAATTGGTTTGCAGGGCATTTTCTTCCTGGTTATTGCTAACGCTTTTGTAGCCGCTGTTTACATCAATGACATGCAGGGCCTCGGTGTGTTCAATAATTAAATAGGCCCCACTGGGCAGGTTCACGGTTTTACCAAATGAGCCTTTTACTTGTTTGGTAACGCCATACTGGTCGAATATGGGTAAGGGACCATTGTAATGTGTTACAATATCGGCTTTGTCGGGAGCAATTTTTTGAATGTAGGCCTTGGTATCGTTGTAAATATTTTTATCGTTAATCACAACCCGATTAAAATCAACCGTCAGCAAATCGCGCAGCATGCTGGTGGTTTTATCCTGCTCGCTCATAATTTTGGCAGGGGCAACGGCACCCTTCAAATTCTGCTGAATTTGTTTCCAGTTTTCGGTAAGGGAAATAAGGTCTTGGTGCAATTCTGCGGTAGATTTACCTTCTGCCGCGGTGCGTACAATAACGCCAAAGTTTTTGGGGCGAATGGCTTCTACAATTTTTTGCAGGCGCTTACGCTCTTCAGCCGAATGAATTTTTTTGGAAACGGCTACAATTTCATTAAAAGGCGTTAATACTACAAAGCGACCGGGTAAGCTGATTTCACAGCTGAGGCGGGGCCCTTTAGCGGCAATGGGTTCTTTTAAAATTTGCACCAAAACACTGGGCTTGCCGTTTAGCACCTCATTAATTTTACCGGTTTTTACAATTTCCGGCTCTACATTAAAATGACTGAAGTCGAAAGGTGTTTCTCCTTTATCGTGAATAGCCATTTGGGTAAACTTCAATAACGAGCGGGCAAAAGGCGATAGGTCGGTATAATGCAGGAAAGCATCTTTTTCAAAACCCACATCAATAAAAGCGGCATTGAGGCCGGGTATTAGTTTTTTTACCTTTCCTAAATATAAATCACCCACGGCAAAATTAGCATCAGCCTTTTCCGTGTGTAACTCAACCAGTTTTTTATCTTCCAGTAAAGCAATTTCAACTCCACCGGGCGAAACATTAATAATTAATTCTTTGTTCACAAATGTTGCAACTTTATAAATACACAATAGGATGCGCTGCATTCATAGCAGAGCATTAAAAGTATTCACGCATGTATTTACCCAAAGGGAAGGAAGGTAAAGTTGCAGCAATAAGAGGCGCGGCAAATACACGTTGTGAAACCAAGGAAAGGCCTCCGGTAGAAACCATCGGAGACCTTAACAAATAGAGTAACCTATAAGAAATATTATTTATTCTTTTTCTTATGACGGTTCTTTCTTAAACGTTTTTTACGTTTGTGGGTAGCAATTTTATGACGTTTTCTTTTCTTACCACAAGGCATACGCTGTCTGATTTTTTTGTTGAATAATTTATTTTAGTTCGTTAATACGCTTGTCAATTTCTTTTTTTATGGCATCGTTATTAATCATGTTTTTCGCTGTTTCGTACCAGTGAATAGCGTTGGCTTTATCGCCTTGCATATCGTAGGTTTCGGCCAGTTGAAAAATAGCTTCCAAATTATGGGGGTCTTTGCGAACAATGAACTGAAACCGTTCAATGGCTTTATCTAATTGACCGCTTTTTTTGCCACCCAAACCCAATACCATTTGTGCATACAGGTTATTGGAATCTTTTTGTGCAATTTCCCGAACGGGTAAAATACCCTGCATAGGGTTATCGGAAATATTGCCAAACATATAACAAGCTCCCAGTCCAATTTTACTGGAATCGTTATTCGGATTCAATACTAATGCTTTATCTAAAAGATCTTTTGCGTTTTCAGCCAGCCAGTGTTGCATGGCCGGATTATTTTCTGTCAGCAGGTTATCTACAAACAGTTGGGCGGCAAATGTGAGACTTTTTTCGGAATTCTCCAACTTAGCTGCTTGTGCCATATAATAAGCATACGGTTCGAATACATGGGCAGAGTCTTTCCAAAAGCGGGCTAACTGGTGGTACACGTGCAATTGCTGGTCTTTTACATCACCACGGGTAACGGCATTTTCTAACGATAAAATACGTTGATTTTGTTCGGGAGTCAACTGCTGACGGGCTTTTTGCAATATATCGGCAAAATGAATGGCTGAAGGAGCACCGGCATCTTGCTGCGCCATGGGTGCCTGATTAGCAGCCGATTTGGGAGCAGTAACTTTACCAAACACAAACAACAACACAACCGCCACTACGGAAGCAATGACTAATACAATTTGACTTTTTTTCACACGCTCAATTTTGCGCAAAGTTATTCCGACTTGAGCTTGTTACGCACTTCTTCCATAAATTCTTTTGCGGGCTTAAAGGTGGGGACAAAATGTTCAGGTATTTCTACGATGGTATTATACTTAATGTTACGACCAATTTTTGCGGCTCTTTTTTTGGTAACAAAGCTGCCAAAACCCCGAATATAGATATTTCGGCCGGCTGCCAAATTGGTTTTAATTTCTCCTAACATGGTTTCGAGCGTAACCAGTACATCAACTATTGGGATGCCGGTTTTTTCAGAAATAACGGTAATGAGATCTGATTTTCTCATAAAAAAGCTTTTCGGGTGAACAGTGTTCTAAAATTAAAACAAAAAATGGGTTTTGCAAGAAAATAAAAAAAAATAATACATATTAGTGACTGATTGCAAAGATATTTATAAGTTGTCGTTTTACATAATATTGCAATTTTCCGCAAACACCCCCTTTTTTCCTGCAATAAATTGCCTGATGGTTAAATGCCGATTTTAAGGCAAATTTGTGGCTATATGTATGCACCCCATTTTGACGAATTGTTGTTACACTGGCATCGGCACCATAATAAACGTACCATGCCCTGGAAAGGAGAAAAAGACCCCTATAAAATTTGGCTGAGTGAAATTATTTTACAACAAACCCGTGTTGAACAAGGACTTGCCTATTACGAAAAATTTATACAGCATTACCCTACCGTTACCCAATTAGCAGAGGCCCCCGCTGAAGCGGTGTTTAAGTTATGGGAAGGATTGGGCTATTATAGTCGCTGCAAAAATTTATTACAAACCGCTAAAACCATTGTGCAACAATACAAGGGAAAATTTCCGGCAGACTATGATGCCCTTTTGCAATTAAAAGGTGTAGGACCTTATACGGCCGCAGCGATTGCCGCCTTTGCTTTTCAACTACCCTATGCCGTGGTAGACGGTAATGTGTTTAGAGTATTGGCCCGTGTGTTTGCCATTGACACCCCCATTGATAGTACAGCAGGAAAAAAACAATTTACACAACTGGCACAAAAAGTATTAAGTAAACAACACCCCGATTGGCATAACCAGGCTATAATGGATTTGGGAGCTACCATTTGTAAACCAACGCTACCCCATTGCAGTAGTTGCCCTTTATTGTCCATTTGCAAAGCACACCAAACCGGTATACAACAACAACTTCCGGTGAAAGAAAAAACCATACAAAAAAAGAAACGCCGCTTTTACTATTTTTTATTGGAATACCGCAACAGCATTTACCTGCACAAACGTACCCGTAAAGATGTTTGGGAAAACCTGTATGAACCTTATTTAATTGAAAGTGAAGAAGACATAGCATGGAATAATACCACCATTGCCCAATGGTTACAAGCACAATGGAATGTTACCGCATTTGAGACCCTGCAAATTTCTGCCAAAGAAGTACAGCAATTAACCCATCAACAAATTACGGGTGTAATGATTTACATACGACTGCAACAACCCATACCGGCTTTACAACAGTATGAAAGGGTGCTTTGGACAAAAATTTCGGAAAAACCATTTCCCAAATTAATGCATCAACTCATGCAGCAATTAAATATACCCAAATAGTTAAATTTCGTAGCTACAACAATGCCTATACGTTGTATGATTATGCTTCATTATTACGCACCAATCCTTCAATGAAGGAAGATACCAACGACACAATAATACTGAAGAAAAGTGCCGACCACCAGCCATCTACCCGAAAGCCCGGTACCAGCTCGGAAGTCCATTTAATAATCAGTACGTTAATCACCAGCAAAAACAAACCCAAGGTAAGTATAGTAAAAGGAATGGTGAGAATGATAAGGATGGGTTTTACAAAAGTATTGAGCAAACCTAATACTACTGCTACTAATATGGCAGTAGTGGTACTGTTTACATGTACGCCACTTAAAATGTAGGTAGCCACCAATACCGCTA
>Ga0310345_10005179_pt1 | contig 11661 bp, 19 predicted proteins | sample HC15DNA20500_MG_FD_204667 | JGI IMG/M metagenome (GOLD analysis project Ga0310345, IMG submission 204667) | Marine microbial communities from station ALOHA, North Pacific Subtropical Gyre - HC15-DNA-20-500_MG | ecosystem: Environmental > Aquatic > Marine > Oceanic | place: Pacific Ocean: North...
GAAGGCGGTGGTAGTGCGGACCAGCAAGGAGATGCGGCGCCGGGACGGAAGCTACATCCGCTTCGATGACAATGCGGCCGTGCTGATCAACCCGAACGGCGAGCCGCGCGGGACCCGTATTTTCGGGCCCGTCGGCCGCGAGCTGCGCGAGAAGAGGTACATGAAGATCGTCTCCCTCGCGCCAGAGGTGCTGTAAAATGGCGAGCAGGGTCAAGGATGCGCCGCGCCGCAAGCACAAGATCATGAAGGGTGACCGTGTGCGGGTGATCCGGGGGAACCACCGGGACGTGGAGGGCACGGTCCTCCGGGTGCTCAAGGATGAGGACCGGGTCGTGGTGGAGGGGGTGAACATGCGCAAGCGGCACGCGCGCCCGAGCCAGGCGAATCCGGAGGGTGGGATCCTCAGCTTTGAGGCACCTATCCACATCTCGAACGTAATGCTGATGGATCCGACCTCGGGCGAGCCGAGCCGCACCCGCGTGCGACTTGAGGCGGACGAAACCAAGGAGCGGATCGCAGTGAAGAGCGGCAATCCGATTCCGAAGCCCCGGTAGGCCTAACAGAGATGACGCGATAGGAGCGATCACCCAGGAACGTCGCTGCGGTGCGCGCGACGCGAGGGAAACACGGAACGATGGCAAAGAAGAAGGGAAGCGGCGAGAAGCCGAAGAAGCACGTCAAGGGTGAAGGCCCGCCCCAGCCCAAGGCGGCGAAGGGCGAGAAGGCCGGGAAGGCCGGAAAGAAGGGCAAGGCTGCCCCGGCCGGTGTGACTGGGCCGGAACCCAAGCTGGAGCCGAGGCTGCTGCGGCACTACCAGGAGGTCGTGGTGCCCCGGCTGACGCAGCAGTTCGGCTGGAAAAACCGGCACCAGGTGCCGCGCATCGAGAAGGTCACGGTCAACTGCGGACTGGGTGAGGCCTCTAAGAATCAGAAGCTGCTAGACAGCGTGATCGAGGAAATGCGGATGATCACCGGGCAGACGCCGGTGGTGACCCGGGCGCGCAAGGCGATCGCGAACTTCGGACTGCGCGAGGGGATGCCGATCGGTGTGGCCATGACGCTCCGCAAGGGCCGGATGTACCACTTCCTCGACCGTCTGGTGAGCGTCGCCATCCCCAGGATCCGCGATTTTCGCGGCCTGGCGACACGCTCGTTCGACGGGCGTGGCAACTACACGCTGGGAGTGAGAGAGCAGATCATGTTTCCCGAGATCGACTTCGAGCATGTGCAAAAGATTCACGGGCTGGACATCACGGTGGTGACCAGCACCAACAAGGACGATGAGGCCTTTGCGCTGCTCCGGGAGCTGGGATTTCCGTTCCGCGGCGAGAGCCCGGTGATCATCGGCCAGGCGGCGGCGTAGTAGCCCCCTGCCCACCACGACCCGTTCTGAGAGAGAATCAGGAATGGCCAAGAAGGCACTAATCGAGAAGGCCAAGCGCAAGCCGAAGTTCGGGGTGCGGCGCAACAACCGTTGCGGCCGCTGCGGCCGGCCGCGTGCCTTCCTCCGCAAGTTTGGCATCTGCCGCATCTGCTTCCGGGAGATGGCCCTCAAGGGCGAGATCCCAGGCGTGCGTAAGTCGAGCTGGTGAGGATGAACCGATCATGATGACCGATCCGATCGCGGACCTGCTGACCCGCATCCGGAACGCTGGTGTGACCGGCCACCGGTGGGTGGACATGCCCGTATCCAAGCTGAAAGCGGACGTCGCCCGCGTCCTCAAGGAAAACCACTTCGTCTTCGACTACAAGGTCTTGGACGATGGGATGCACGGTGTGCTGCGCGTGTATCTGAAGTACCACGAGGGTCAGCCTATCATCCGCCACCTCGAGCGGGTGTCGCGCCCCGGGCGCCGACACTACGTGCGGGTGAGCGAGATTCCACGGGTCCGGAACGGTCTCGGGATGGCGATCCTATCCACGTCGCATGGCCTGCTCTCCGACCGGGGTGCCCGGCAGGAAGGCGTAGGTGGCGAGCTCATGGCTCTGGTCTGGTAGGAAGGACAACGTGTCCCGTATCGGCAAACGACCGGTCGCGGTCCCGCAGGGGGTGGACGTGACCGTGCAAGGAAACACGTTCCTGGTGAAGGGCCCGAAGGGCGAGCTCAGCATGCGTGTGCACCCGGCGATGAAGGTGAAGATCGAGGACGGCGAGGTGATCGTCGACCGGCCGTCCGACAGTCCAAAGCACAAGGCGCTCCACGGCCTTACGCGAACGCTGATCGCGAACATGGTGGGTGGCGTGACCGACGGGTACCGAAAGGCTCTTGAGATCGTGGGGGTCGGCTACAAGGCGGAGAAGACCGGCGAAGGAGTCAAGATCTTGGTGGGCTTCTCGCACCCTGTTCAGTACGACGCGCCTCCGGGCATCACGATCGACACCCCGAACCCGACCACCGTGGTGATCTCGGGGGCGGACAAACAGATGGTCGGCCAAGTCGCGTCAGAGATCCGGGCAGTGCGGCCGCCCGAACCCTACAAGGGCAAGGGCATCCGGTACCAGGGCGAGCATGTCCGCCGCAAGGCCGGCAAGACGGCTGGAGCGTAATTCCATGGCCAAGAAGGGCAACCAGAGGCATGGCCGCGCGGTGCAGCGCGCGCGCCGGCACGACCGTATCCGCAAGCAGGTCTGGGGAACGCCCGAGCGGCCGCGGCTCGTGGTCTACCGCTCCCTCAAGAACATCGAGGGACAGCTGGTCGACGATGAGGTGTCACGCACCATGCTCGGGCTGTCGACGCTCGCGAAGAGCCTGCGCGACTTTCAGCCCGAGGCGGGTAAGAACCGGCGGGTCGAGCACGCGCGTGCGGCCGGCAAGCTACTGGCGGCACGGGCTCGGGAGCAGGGTATCGAGGCGGTCGTCTTCGACCGTGGCGGCTACAAGTACCACGGCCGGGTGAAGGCCTTTGCCGAAGGCGCCCGCGAGGGGGGGCTGAAGTTCTGATGGCGAGAGAGCAGCGGGGCGAGAAGAAGGGCGGCCGCGGCCGCGAGAGCGATCTGGTCGAGAACGTGATCCACATCAACCGCGTGGCTAAGGTCGTGAAGGGCGGCCGGCGGTTCTCGTTCTCCGCGCTGGTGGCGGTCGGCGACCAGAAGGGCAACGTCGGCATCGGGCTGGCGAAGGCCAACGAGGTCGCCGAGGCGATCCGAAAGGCTTTCGACCGAGCCCGCCGATCCATGATGAACGTGCCCCTCCGCAACGGCACCCTGCCTCACGAGATCCTCGGCGAGTGGGGGGCCGGCCGCGTGCTGCTTCGGCCCGCTGCGCCCGGAACCGGGGTGATCGCGGGCGGACCCGTGCGGGCCGTGCTCGAGGCCGCGGGCGTGACGGACGTGCTAACCAAGAGTCTGGGCACCAACAATCCCGTCAACGTCGTGCGCGCTACCATAGACGGGCTCGAGCGGCTGGTCACGGCCGAGCAGGTCGCGATGGAGCGGGGGGTGCCGGTGGAAACACTGGGAGTGGGGAACCGTGGTGGCTAATAGGAAGGCAGCCGGCACTGGCAAGATCGCGGTCACGCAGATCCGCAGTCTCTCCGGAAGGCCGGAGAAGCACCGCCGTACGATCGAGGCGCTGGGCCTCAAGCACCACCAGCAGACTGTGATTCACGACGACACGCCCGCCATCCAGGGGATGATCCGGCAGGTCACCCACCTGGTGATCGTGCGTCCTGTAGAGTAGCGAGAGAGAACGATGGCCGAGCTGCACGATTTAAAGCCCGCTCCCGGCTCGCGCCGGGATCCCAAGCGCGTCGGGCGGGGTCAGGGGTCGGGCACCGGCAAGACTGCGGGACGGGGGAGCAAGGGATCCGGCGCGCGCGCCGGGTACAAGCGCAAGCGGGGCTTCGAGGGCGGTCAGATGCCGCTCCACCGGCGCATCCCCAAGCGCGGCTTCAAGAATTTCACACGCGTTGAGTACCAGATCGTCAACGTACGCGACTTGGCCAGCCTCGAGGGCGAGGTGACCATCCAGAATCTCAAGGCCGCCAGGCTGATCGGGAGCCTGAACCGGCCGGTGAAAGTGCTGGGCGACGGTGAGGTGGGAGGCCGCGTCTCGGTCTCGGCGCACGCGTTCAGCAAGAGTGCCCGCGAGAAGATCGAAGCCGCGGGCGGGACCGCCACCCTGATCGAGGGGACGGCAGCGGGCGACCTGGCAGGGGCGGGCGAGGGCACCGCCGAGCAGCGCTGATCAGGGACCGATGGCGACCAATCCGCTTGCGAATCTCTTCCGGGTTCCGGAGCTCAAGCAGAAGATCGTCTTCACGATCTTCATGCTCCTTATATACCGGATCGGTGCTCACATCACCGTTCCCGGAATCGACATCGGCGTTCTCCGCGTCCAGTTCGGTGCGCTCCAGAACACCTTCTTCGGCGTCTACGACATGTTCGTGGGCGGCGGCCTGTCGCGGGCCACCATCTTTGCGCTCGGGATCATGCCGTATATCTCGGCCAGCATCATGTTCCAGCTGCTGGCGGCGGTCATCCCAACGGTCGAGAAGATGCAGAAGGAGGGGGAAGAGGGACGCAAGAAGCTGACCCAGTGGACGCGCTACACGACCGTGGTGCTCTCGCTGATGCAGGGCTACGGCTATGCCGTCTTCCTCCAGAGCATCCCCGGTGCGGTCCGCGCTCCGGGCTTTGCCTTCATGTTCACGACCGTCACCGCGCTCACCACCGGGGCCCTGTTCATCATGTGGATCGGGGAGCAGATCACCGAGCGGGGGATCGGCAACGGCATGAGCCTGATGATCTTCTTCTCGATCATCGAGAGCTTCCCGGCTGCCATCGGGCGGACATTTGAGGCGCTGATGGTCGGCGAGATCGGTGTGTTCGCGCTGATCATGCTCTTCGTCGTGGTCGTAGCGGTCTGTGGCGGGGTGGTCGCGATGACCATGTCTGCGCGCAAGATCCCCGTGCAGATCCCGCGTAAGGTGATTGGCCGCGGGCGGATCCAGGAGGGTCAGAAGAGCTTCGTCCCCTTGCGCGTGAACTCGGCCGGGGTGATGCCCATCATCTTCGCGCAATCCTTCATCATCATTCCCGGCACCCTGGCCGCCTTCTCGACCTGGGGGCCGCTGCGCGCCACCGCGGATTTCTTCCAGCCGCAGACCGTGCCGTACTACATCAGCTACGCGATGCTGATCCTGTTCTTCACCTACTTCTACACGTCGATCATCTTCAATCCGGTCGACCTGGCGGAGAACCTCAAGAAGCAGGGCGCCTTCATCCCAGGAGTGAAGCCGGGTGCACGCACCGCGGAGTACATCGATCGCGTGCTCACACGGATTACGCTGCCGGGATCGGTCTACCTCACGCTGATCGCGCTGCTGCCCTTCTTCATCTTCGACATCTTCAACATCCAGACCTTCTTCTTCGGCGGCACCAGCCTGCTGATTGTGGTGGGCGTCGGTCTGGACACGGTGCAGCAAGCCCAGCAGCTCCTCTTGCTCCGCCACTACGACGGCTTCATGAAAAAGGGCCGCGTGAAGATGCGGGGTCGCCAGAGGTACATGTGATTTGGTCGTGATCCTGCTCGGCCCCCCCGGGGTCGGGAAGGGGACCCAGGGGGTGTTGCTCGCCGAGGTGACCGGGGCGCGCCACCTCGCGACCGGGGACCTGCTCCGGGCCGCCCGGCGGGACGGGACGGAGCTCGGGCGCCAGGCGCAGGGCTACATGGACCGGGGCGAGCTCGTGCCCGACCGCCTGATCGTGGACCTGGTGCGCGAGGTGCTCGGGACCCTCGACTGCGAGACCGGGGTGGTCTTCGACGGCTTCCCTCGTACCGTTCCCCAGGCGGAGGCGCTGGCCGAGGCACTGGCGGAGGCGGGTCGCCAGGTCGACCGCGTGATCGTGCTCGAGGCCGACGACGAGCTGCTGGTCAAGCGCATTGGCGGACGGCGGACGTGCCCAACGTGCGGCGCGGTCTACAACGTGTTCTTCAGGCCGCCGCGGCGGGAGGGCATCTGTGACCGGGACGGCACGGCGCTCGTTCACCGCGCGGACGATGACCCGGCAACGATCCGGCGGCGGCTCGAGGTGTACCGGCAGGACACGGCTCCCCTAGTGCAGTTCTCCGAGGGATCGGCGGCCCGCCTCGAGCGGGTGCGCGCCGACCGCCCGGTGGCGGAGGTCCAGGACGCTCTGCGGGAGGCGGTCGGGACGCCATGATCAACCTCAAGACAGCGCGTGAGATCGACCTGATCGCCCGGGGTGGTGCGATCATCGGCGGGCTGCTGCACGAGGTGGAGAGCCAGATGGTGCCCGGCATCGCGAGTGCCGAGCTGGACGCCTTCTGCGACGAGTACATCCGCTCGCACGAGGGGGCAGTCCCGGCCTTCAAGGGGCTCTACGGCTTCCCCGGGAGCGTGTGCATCTCCATGAACGAGGAGGTCGTGCACGGGATCCCCTCTCGGCGTCGCGTTCTGGCAGAGGGGGATATCGTCTCCATCGACGTGGGAGTCAGGCTCGACGGCTGGTGCTCTGATTCGGCCTGGACCTTCCCGGTGGGGGAGGTGGACGAGCCCACGCGCGAGCTGCTCCGGATCACCGAGGAGGCTCTCGAGCGGGCGATCGCCGCCGCCCGCCCCGGCCGCCACGTGGGGGACATCGGCGCCGCGGTAGTGGGAACCGTCAAGGGGACCGGGCTCGGGATCATCCGCGAGCTGGTGGGCCACGGGGTGGGGCGGGAGGTGCACGAGGAGCCCCAGGTTCCGAACATCGGCAGGTCCGGTTACGGTCCCCGCCTGCGCGAGGGGATGGTGATCGCGATCGAGCCGATGCTCTCAATGGGGAGCGACCAGGTCCGGACCCGGTCGGACCAGTGGACTGTAGTCACCGCGGACGGCTCCCGGTCGGCGCACTTCGAACACACCGTGGCGATCACCGCAGAGGGCCCCCGGGTGCTCACCCAGCCCCCCGTTCCCGTCGCCCCCGGTGGGGGCGCTAGCCCCGAAACGGCTTGAGCTGACCACCCCCGTCTGCTATATTGACAAGCTCTACAGGAAACGGATCCTGGAGGCCCCTGAGAGGGCGCAAGAGGGAAAGTCATGAAGGTTCGAAGCAGCGTGCGGCCGATCTGCGAGCACTGCAAGGTGATTCGCCGCCGCGGCGTCGTACGTATCATCTGCAAGCGGAATCCGCGCCACAAGCAGAGACAGGGCTAGAACGCGTGAAATCGGCGCGCTCCCCACGGTAGACCGAGACACGAGGCATCATGGCACGTATCGCAGGCGTCGACCTTCCCCGCGGGAAGCGCATCGATATCTCCCTCACGTATATCTTCGGCGTCGGGCGCCCGCGGGCGCTGCAGATCCTGGTGGGCACCGGGGTCAACCCGGACACGTGCACGCAGGACCTGACCGACGAGGACGTAAACCGGCTGCGGCGCGAGATCGAGAGCAAGTACAAGGTCGAGGGTGCGCTGCGCACCGAGACCTCGATGAACGTGAAACGGCTGATGGACATCGGCTGCTACCGGGGGCTCCGGCATCGCCGCGGCCTCCCGGTGCGGGGCCAGCGGACCCACACCAACGCGCGCACCCACAAGGGCACCCGCCGCGCGATTGCGGGGAAGAAGAAGGCGGCCAAGAAGTAGCAGTGCCGGGCGGGGGGCACCGCGGCGAAGCCGTGGTTCGTCCGCGCGAGAACATCGGATGCGGTGTCGGGAAGGGTTCCCGAGGGACCTCCCGGCTGACCGCATCCGCGTTGTTGAACCCCTAGGAACCGAGGACGAACCAGCGTGGCGACGCCAACTCCCAGCAGTAGCGCGGCTCCCGCGGCCGCGCGTCCGAAGACGCGCAAGCGGGTCGTGGAGGCTGATGGTGTGGCGCACATCAAGGCGACCTTCAACAACACGCTGATCACGATCACTGACAGCCAGGGCAACGCGGTGGTGTGGTCGAGCGCGGGCAAGGCGGGCTTCAAGGGCTCCAAGAAGTCCACCCCGTTCGCCGCCACTGTGGCCGCCGAGCTGGCGGGCCGCGAGGCGGTCGCCGCCGGTGTCCGCCGCGTGTCGGTGCTGGTGCAGGGGCCGGGATCGGGGCGCGAATCCGCCATTCAGGCGCTGGCTACCTCGGGGATCCTCTTGACATCGATTCAGGACGTCACACCGCTGCCCCACAACGGCTGCCGCCCGCCCAAGAAGCGGCGCGTATAGCGCTCGGGATGAGCACGAATGTCGATATACAACGGTCCAGTCTGTAAGCTCTGCCGCCGCGAGGGACAGAAGCTGTTCCTCAAGGGGCCCAAGTGCTACACGGAGAAGTGCCCCGTCGACCGGCGCACCTATCCGCCCGGGCAGCACGGCCCCGCCCATGCGCGCCGCCGGAAGCAGTCCGAATATGCGGTGCAGCTGCGCGAGAAGCAGAAGGTGAAGCGGATCTACGGGCTGCACGAGAAGCAGTTCCGCAATCTATTCGAGAAGGTTGCCAACCAGCCCGGGGTGACGGGCGCGAATCTACTGGTGAGCCTGGAGACACGGCTGGACAACGTCATCTTCCGGCTGGGCTTCGCATCCAGTCGAGCCCAGGCGCGCCAGTTGGTGCGTCACCGCCACGTCGAGGTGAACGGGCGGGTGGTGGACGTGCCGAGCTACCACGTGCGCGTCGGTGACGAGGTCGCGGTGCGCGCGGCTGACCGCGATCTGCTGCCCGTGCAGCAGTCGCTCGAGGCACGTACGCGGGCCGGAGTTCCCGAGTGGCTTGCGCTGGACGAGAAGAATCGGGTGGGGCGGGTGATCCGCTCACCGGAGCGGCAGGACATCCCGCTCGCCGTGCAGGAACAACTCATCGTCGAGCTCTACTCGAAGTAGGCCGACCAGGAGGAGAACGTGGAGATAGATCTGACCGGTCTTGTCCTTCCCGAGCGCATCGACGTCGCCGAGGTCTCCCCGGACGGGAGGACCTCGCGCTTCGTGATCGAGCCGCTCGAGCGCGGCTTTGGCCACACGCTCGGGAACTCGGTTCGGCGCGTGCTCCTGTCGTCGCTGCGAGGCGGCGCGGTCTGGGCGTTCCGGATCGATGGGGTGGTGCACGAGCACCAGACCATCCTGGGCGTGGTCGAGGACGTGCACCAGGTCATCCAGAACCTCAAGTCGCTGGTCGTGACGTTGCACGAGGACGTCGAAGAGGCGACCCTCGAGCTGCACGCGACCCGTGCCGGTGCCGTCACCGCCGCCGAAATTCAGGTGTCCTCGGCCGTCACGGTGCTCGATCCGGCGCACCACATCCTGACGCTCCAGGAGGACCGGGAGCTCAACATCGAGCTGTACGTCAACAAGGGGCGCGGCTTCGTGCTGGCCGACCAGCACCCGGTGCCCCGGAGCGCTCCGGTGGACCTGGTGCGCGTCGACTCGATCTACAATCCGGTGCGCCGTGCCAACTTCACGGTCGAGGAAACCCGCGTTGGGCAGCGGACCGACTTCGATCGTCTGACCCTATTCGTGGAGACGGACGGCTCGGTCCGGCCTGAGTCTGCGGTGGCGTACGCCTCCGAGTTGGTGCGCAAGCACCTGGAGTACATGCTCTACTTCGGCCGGGGCGGGATCCCGCAGGCCACCCTGCCGGTCGCGGTGCCGGAGCGCCTCCAGGACCTGTTCACGAAGCCGATCGAGGACCTGGCGGAGCTCTCGGTGCGGTCGCGAAACTCGCTCCAGAAGGAGAACATCCAGACGCTGGGCGATCTGGTGCAGAGGAGCGAGGAGGAGATGCTCGCGATCGATAACTTCGGCAAGAAGTCGCTCAAGGAGATCGAGGACTTCCTGCACGAGCACGATCTGCGCTTCGGGATGAACCTGGAGCAGGGGGACGGGGGCAGGCTCTTCTTCGTCGAGGAGGAGCCCGAGACTGCCGAGACCGAGAGCGACTGAGCGCCCATTCACTCGCGCTCCTCAAGACCGAACGGATATGCGACATCGCAAGAAGGGCAGAAAGCTTTCGCGGACCGCGTCGCACCGGCGGGCTACCATGCGCAACATGGCGACCGCCCTGTTCCGTCACGGCCGCATCGAGACGACCACGGCGAAGGCGAAGGAGCTGCGTCCGTACGCCGAGCGTCTGATCACGCTGGCCAAGCGGGGTGACCTGCACGCGCGGCGCCTGGCGGCGCGGAGGATCCAGGACCACGAGGTGCTGGGGCGGCTCTTCGCGGACATCGGCCCGAAATACACGGGCCGTCCTGGCGGATATACACGCATCCTGAAGCTCGGCCCACGCCAGGGTGATGCCGCCGAGATGGCGTTGATCGAGCTAATGGACTAACTCCCAATAACCTAGAATTGACACATGAACGGAACGAGCTGGACGCGCGTTCAGGTTGGCCCCCACGCTGCTATGGGGCTGGCGCTGGTCGGGTTGGCTGTGGCGGCGACAAGCCCGCCGAGATGGCGTTGATCGAGCTAATGGACTAACTCCCAATAACCTGGAGTTGACACATGAACGTAACGAGCTGGACGCGCGTGCACAGGTTGGCCCCCACGCTGCTGGGGCTGGCGCTGGTCGGGTTGGTTGGCTGTGGCGGCGCCGAACCCGCCGAGGAAGAGCTGGTCGAGGAGGTCCCGGCGCCAGAGGCCACGATGCCAGAGGCGACGGTGGTCGAGGCGACCCAGCTGGGGGCGGAGACGGCGACATATGAGGGGCAGACGGTACGGATCAACGGCGTCCTGGTGTCGAGCCCGCTCGGCAGTGGCGCGGTGTGGGTCGACCTGCCCACGGACCTCCAGCCCACTCCCTTCCTGATTCGCACTCCGACGCCTCCGGCCCCCGGGTCGACCGTGGACATCGTGGGCACGGTGATGGCGATGACCGCGGCCACCGTCGATGAGTGGGTGACCTCGGGCATGATCTCCGAGAACGAGCGGCTCCAGGCGGAGTTCGCCACGCATTACCTCGACGCCCAGGCGGTCCAGCCTGCCGGGATGTAGCGGGAATACCAGAGCACGCGGGAAGGAATCGGACGATGGCGCGGACGTGCTACGTGTGTGGCAAGCATCCCTCCACGGGGAACCGGGTGAGCCACGCGAACAACAAGACCAAGCGGCGGTGGCTGCCCAATCTCCAGACGGTCAAGATCTTCGATCGCGAGGGAGCGCGGCGGAAGGTGCGCGTGTGCACGTCCTGCCTGTCGGCCAACAAGGTCACCAAGGCGCCGCCGGTCGGGGCGGTGGAGGACTGAGCTCCATCCAGCTCGGGCTCACGAGGTCGCACAGGACGCTCCCGTGGCAACGCCGCGGGAGCGTCTCGTGCTTCAGGGAGGTGCGTTGGGATTGTCGAGGAGTTCGGCGTGCCTCGCGGGGCTGACCGTCGCCGTCACGCGGCCACCCACCAAGGGCGACCGTCTCGCCGCCGAGCTGGAGCGGCTGGGCGCCACCGTCCTTGAGGTGCCCGCGCTGCGGCTGGTGCCGCCGCCCGACCCGCTGCCTCTCCGCAGCGCGGCCGCGCGGCTCGACCAGTTCGACTGGGTGATGCTCACCTCGGTCGCGGCGGTTGACGCGCTGAGCGAGGCGGTCGTGGTGGCCGGAGCGGGAGCCCCCAGGCGGCTTGCAGTGGTCGGATCCCAGACCGCGGCGGCTGCCGCGGCTGCCGGATGGTGGGCCGACCTGGTGCCGGAGCGCTTCGACACCGAGGGACTACTCGAGCAGCTCGACCGTTCCGGGGTGCCGCTCCAGG
>Ga0310345_10005180_pt1 | contig 11659 bp, 10 predicted proteins | sample HC15DNA20500_MG_FD_204667 | JGI IMG/M metagenome (GOLD analysis project Ga0310345, IMG submission 204667) | Marine microbial communities from station ALOHA, North Pacific Subtropical Gyre - HC15-DNA-20-500_MG | ecosystem: Environmental > Aquatic > Marine > Oceanic | place: Pacific Ocean: North...
CTGGTTTGGAGTATTTGGGTTAAATTATTGAGCCTTTGTTCACAACTTTTAACCCTCAGCTGCAGGTCCAAACAAATCCGTTTCTGGATTATCCAAAGCATATTTTGCTTGTCGTAATCCAAATGTTTCTTGTAATTGAACCGTAAGACCTCCATCAATTACCAAAGTATGTCCCGTAATAAAAGAAGCTTCTTCGGAACACAAGAAGCTCACCCCATTAGCTATATCATCAGGGACACCTGTTCTGCGAACGGGATATTGATCTTCAAAAAATTTATGCCCTGTAGGGTTTTTATCCCAAAGGGCCTTTAATCCTTCTCCAACTATGTGCCCTGGGGCAATCGCGTTAACTCTGATTCCATCAGGTCCATATTCGGTAGCCATCTGTCGAGTCATTCCAACCACTGCAGCCTTACCAGCTTCATAAACAAGTATTCCAGGCTCCTGCAAAATTGAATGAACCGATGCCATATTTATAATGCTCCCACCTCCATTTTTTTTCATGATCGGGACTACGTGTTTTGCACCAAGGTAAATAGCTTTTGCTAATATGGAAATGCCATAATCCCAATCTTCCTCTTTCACAGACACAGCGTCTCCTCGTATTCTAGAAACTCCTGAAATGACCCCAAAAGCATTTTGGACAATAAAATCCACACTATTGAAGTTTCTGTAGGTGAAATCAACCATTCCCTCTATATCATCAGAAACAGACATATCCGCTTTAATAAATACTGCTTCCCCACCAAGTGATTTTATTTTTTTGACATTATTGTTTGCCGCATCTTCGTCAATATCTGCTATTACTACCGTAGCTCCGTTTTTTGCGAAATTTCTTGCCGTAGCTCCTCCAATCCCCAGTGCCCCTCCAGTTACTATAGCTATCTTTCCTGTAAATTTACCCATGGTTTGAATTCCTTATTACACTTTTATATGTTTGCAAAATGTTAACTTTGTTTTGAAAATGATGGGTTATCTCCGTATTGATTAATACTTTCGTCGCCTTTTCTACATGCCCAAACAATGAGCACAATCCATCCGAATATTGGTAATAACCACAATAACCACCACCAACCGCTTTTTCCAATATCATGAAGCCTCCGAACCCCTACCGCAACACCCGGTATAAGAATCACCAACCCAAATATTGGATTTATAATTCCAATTTCACTTCTTAAAACCGTAGCATCTATTACCGAAGCAATTAATTCCCCCAAAATTGCAAACAAGGACCAATACCAGTATTCTGACCTAGATGCTCTTGATCTGAAATTTACGTAATTTTCAAAACCTGACTGTATGGCTCCTGTAAACCCCATTAGTAACTCTCATTCTCCAAAATAAAAACACTATTACGGTTTATTTTATTCCTCCGAGATAATTTTTGGTCTCATAAAAATAATTACAAATAAACCTATGCTTCCAAAAATTGAAGCCAAACGTAGGGCATTTAATGGCCCAATATAATCCCCAATAAACCCAAACACAACAGCCCCTAATGGAAATAAACCAATCAAGAGAGTTTGAAGCCCTTGAATTCTACCTCTAAAACCTTCCTCTGTCTTAGACATTAATAAACCCGCATTGAATATCATAAATCCGGCCCATCCAAACCCTGACAACATACAAATAAAAAGCAATAAATATGGATTTCCAATAAATGAATACATAAACTGAAAAACAAACATTCCAAACGCCGACAAAATAAGTATCAGGCCTTTTTTATTTGTAATACTCACGCTTGAAAATATCAGCGCTCCAATGACGCTTCCCAAGCCTGAGCCGGACAACAGTAAACCAAACATTAACTCTCCAAATTTTAAATGGTTTCTAATAATCGTTGGTCCTAAACTCTCAGTTATGAACGCAAATATGTTTATCAATCCCACAATCGCCAGTATTTGAATAATCGAACTATCGGTTTTGGCATAATTGAACCCTGATTTGATAGAGCCTATGAACGATTCATTTGCTAATGATTCTGTTGGATCAAACAAAATAGGCAACCCACGTAAAATTATCAAGTTTCCCAGGGTCAATAACCCAAAACCAACATAGATAAAATATGGCGTTGAAACACTTAGTAAAGTACCTCCAAGGTTTGACCCCAAAAACCACCCAATGTCCATCGTGATTGTCTCAATAGCGAGTATTGGAATGAAGTAGTTTGTTCCAGGGGAAATTTTCAACAAATATAAACGTCTAGCAACACTTTCGACGCAAAGACCCAACCCAATTAAAAATGAATAACCAAAGAACATCCAGAGTGGGGTGAATTCAAAAATCAGGACGATTCCAAATGAAACCATGAGAAGCGTCATTACCGGCTGTATCACAAAAATTATGCGTATTGGAGGTATTTTATCTGTAATACTGCCAATGATAGGTCCAAACAAAAGGAAAGGGAGAAAACGAAAAAAGACAAGCATACCGGCAGCCGAAGGATTATCAAATCTATCTACTACCAAGTAGGACAGGACTGTTATGTCTATAAAACGTATTAAATAACCCGTCAACCCCGCCAATAGTACTCGCCTTATAACGCGATTACTTAATAGGTCTCTACTAAAATTGGTGGCAACCATTTAACAAGGCGAGATCTGTATAGATGCGGGCGAAATTCCAGGCAATAAAATCCCATAACTAACAAAAATATTAAACACAATCTTACACACATGAATCACGAGATTCGTTGAAGTTTAATCTCTTCTTATTAAATAAAAATTAATGTTAAGACTCAAAGAATCTACCATATCTAAATAACGCTAGATTAAATAAATCGCTAAATCTGAACATTATTGGAGTTTGTAGAAAAAAGTGAAGTCTAGATTAAATTGAAATACTAGGTTTTTTTAAAGATCTTGGTTAAGTTTTTCACTTATGCCCTTTATTTTTCGTTGAAACTCGTCTTCTGTTAATTTTTTAACAGTTTTCATTTGTGGAGTTTTAGAAACTAATTCCTGTCTCAGTCCTTTATCAGTAGTTTGAGGCTTATGAACATCGGTTGCTTTACTGGATTGCGAGGCGGATCGTGAAGTTTTTACGTCACCAGATAAATATTCATGTAACAATATTCGCCAACCACCCTTGGTCCTTAAAGTTTTTTCTTCCATAAGGGGTATTCCTTGAAAATTTGTTGCTTTGATATCATCTGAATGTTCAGGTCTATCGATTGTTACTATGTCCCTATGAATCTTACTCCAATAGGCAAAATATACTGGAATCCTTAGCTGTGCGAAGGTAATCGCAAGTGACCCGTTAATGTCCTCTTTCAAAGGTGATATTTTACTTTTTTTATCTAATTCCCAAGTAGAATCATCATATGTTGGCATCACGGCTCGCAGAACTGGAATTGATACCCTGTTATTAATCCAAGCGGTTTTATAAATAATTCCATCGTCCTCCCATGGAGAATAATCCATTAATTCATCCAGATCTTGGGTGTTTTCACTACCAATTCGTTGCCTACTGTAATACTCATGTACGATAACCCACTGAGCGTACAAATCCACCACTTTTCCTTGGGGATCGTTGAACAGGTACATGCATCTTTTAGCATGTTCGACAAACATGTCTCTTAATGGAATCCGCTCCGGAGCATTTGAAAATAAAGCACCTTGAATCAACTGGAGTTTCCTTACATATGGCTCACTTTCCGGTGGGATTTTGGAAATTTCAAATAACCCATTAACTTCAGATTCTTCGGCTATCCAGCGACTAATTTGCTTTTCCCCTCGAACATATTTTTTTAATTCATCCTGCAATAGATCCAAAACGCGTCGGCGCAAAAGGGTTCCTTTTTCTTTTGGAAACAACATAGAACAATGCAGAGTTAGTTCCTTAATGATTTCGTAACGACCGGGAGATTCTTCAGGGAAGCTGTAAAATTTTTGTAAATCGATAAGGGGTTTTTCTATTAGATGTCTGTTTTTATTCATTTTTTATTCGTAATTTATACTTATTTTTATAATAAGTTCTATTTATACTAAATATCATGTCTTATCTATCTATTATTAGACATTCTATAATATTTATCAAATATATACCATTGCAATTGTTTACCTGATTACTACATAAAACAAATGCGACGAAAATAAAAAACTTTAACTAAATGCTAAGCGGAATGACCATAAATTGAATTAATACGTATAGTTTTCATTTGCAGTTCTTACGGGGATATGGAAATCCAAATAAACGGATTAAAAAGGATGATTATCATTGATCGTTTGTTGTATATTGCTCAAGTAATAAGAAACATTACCGGAAATATAAAAGGATGATTCCATGAAATTCGGATTTTTTGCCATGCCCTTACATCTTCCTACTGAAAATCCTGTACTATCACTCGACAGAGACCTTGAAATGATTCAATGGGCTGAGGACATGGATTACGACGAGTTTTATGTAGGAGAACACCACACCGCTTCATGGGAACCCATACCATGTCCAGAGATGTTTTTGGCGAAAGCGTCAGCATTTACAAAAACTATTAAACTAGGAACCGCCGTAGTTAGTGCTCCCATCCACCATCCATTCCTTTTGGCGGAACGTTTTGCGTTCTTGGACCAACTAACCCGGGGAAGGGTCATTATGGGTGTGGGTCCGTGCGGCTTACCATCTGATGTAAGAATGTTCAATTTGCCACCGTCAGAATTGCGAGGCAGAATGCAAGAATCATTAGAAATAATGGTGAAATTACTGGAATCACCAGAACCCATATCTTTCAAAGGAAAGTACTGGGATATAAAAGATATGGCAATTCAATTACGCTCATATCAAAAACCCAGGTTAAAAATAGCGTTAGCTACTTCTGGAAGTAGGGGCTCGTTAGAATTAGCGGGAAAGTATGGAGCAATTCTTTTTTCGCCACTATCAGCAGGTGGAGGAGTAGGTGGACACGGTCGTTTTGCCCTAAAAGATCATTTTGGAGTTGCGAAAGCGTCATCTGAAAAGTTTGGACAACAATTTGAAAAGGAGGATTGGAGGGTGGTTACCTACGTGTATCTTGCTGATAATTCCCAGCAGGCGCAAAAGGATGTCATGGAGGGCATTGAAAGAGACTGGAAAGATTATTTTTGGGTGATCAACGGAGGAGTACTACCCGACTGGGCAAAAGGTAAAGACCCCTCCAAAATAACTGCCAAATTAATTACAGAGAAATTCAGATGGATAGTTGGGACTCCAGATGAAGCTATCGAGCAAATAGAAAAAATCAATGAAGAAGCTGGAGGGATAGGTGGTTTAATGCTTACCACACATGAGTGGATTGCACCGGATAAACAAAAACGATCCATGGAACTTTTTGCCCGATATGTAATACCTCACTTCAAAGGTCATACTTCAGATTTAAAACGTGAGTGGAAAAGAACACAAGACCTAAGCTCCGAGGGTAAATTACCGTTTTTACTGGGCTCAGAGTTAAGCTCTGATTACCCCTTGGGTGGCAGTAAAAGCAACTTGAACCCCGAAAAATAGATGGAACCCTTTAAATTTGAAACTCTCTAGGTTTATCAACCTTACTTATGGAAATATTTCACTCACATTCAATAAGGTAGTTATAATCTCATGCTTGTCCATATTTTTCACGTTGGGATGCTCAGAAACTTCAACTAGCGAAAACAAAACCATTTTTTCTGGAGATGTGTTGGATTCCAAAGGAGACTATAGCGCTGAAATGTTCAAAACTTTTGGCTGGAAAGCTTCAAAAGAATTTCCAAAAGATTCCCTGCCAAAAGCAACAAATATATGGTATGGATTTTATAAACAGAAAGACGTCGAACTCAGATTTTATAATAGTCACTCAGATTTAAAGACTTACGGTATTAACGAAGCGGAACTTACGGTTTCTATGGGAAAACCAGAATTTCACCAGGGTGGAATCGATAAAACCCGATTAGGATACGGAGCTTACTTGATCGCAGGGAACGTAATAATAATGTGTGAAGCTGAAGTAAACGACTGTTTGGAATTAGTACAATTTGTAATCGATTAACTCTAATATGGAAATACACAGAAACGAGAAAACGGTTCGCGATTTTGTTAAACGGAAGAGGCATTTTTTATGACACGCACAAACCAAATTAACGATCCCATGATTGTAGCTCCCAGTCCAACCCCTTTTAACAAAAAAGATGAAATTGACTATGCCGCAATAGAGTACAATGTCACGAAATGGTCAAAAACTAAACTTTCAGGATACGTTTTGGGATCTGAAAATGGTGAAGAAGGATTCCTAAACCTAGAGGAAAAAATAAAGATAATAGAAAAAGTTAAAGAAGTTAATGAAGATAAAAAATTAATCATCGCAGGGGTCGATTCGCCATCAATTAAGGAAACATTGAAATTATCGGATATGATGAGTAAAGCCGGAGCAGATTTAATTAGAATTAGAATTCCCAGAAACAGAAAAAGTGTACCGAAATATTTCAAGAAAGTTTTGGATGATATCCAATCTAGAGTAATCATAATACATCAAATGGATCCTGGAAATTTTGATGCATCAATGACAAAAGTGGGAGCGGATCCAGAAATTATAGGAGATATAACCAACCATGATAGAGTTTTTGGTTATATAGCCAGCGCTCAGATGAGATTTGAATCTAAAGTAAAAGAATATATTAATGAGAAAAAACGATTTTGGGTTGGGAACAGTATGCTGATATATCCGGGGGTTTTTATAGGAGCAAATGGTGCATGTATGATGTTTGGTAATATTGCACCAAATATCTGTATGGATATTATAAGATTATGTATGAAAAATGATTACAATAGCGCAAAAAAACTACATGATAAATGTGTTTACGCTGATTGGAATATCCTTTCCAATGGAGCTGCCGGACTAAAATATGCCATGGATATAATTGGTTATAAGGGAGGCTTACCAAGAGCACCTATGCCTGATTTAGAACCATCCGAAAAAAGTAAAATTGTTCAGGGATTGAAATTAGCCAAGATCGTTTGAAAAATTTTACGGTACATAGTAAATAGAATACCTTAACAGATTCTTCAATGTTACCGTGCATACTGAACTCATTGAGCCTGTTTGAAAACATAAACAGGACCGATTAATCTATCTCAACCCCAATACGCGAGTCACATAAATCAGTATCGAAAATCCAAAAACCACTTTCGGCCAAATTTTGGATTTTAACAAGAATTTAACTAATAAACAAATAACCTTATTAGGTCTTGCACAATCAACATTTACGATAATTTATATAGTACTGATCGCACTGGTATTGTTTTATTTTGAAAAGATACTCGGTGAAAACAATGATTTGTTTGGAATTATCGGATTTCTACTTTTGTTTGTTATTTCTGCAACTACCACGGCCTTTTTGGTATTAGGTTATCCGTTAATACTCTTGTTTCAACATAGATTTAGAGAAGCAGTGTTGCTCATAACCGCGACCATTGGATATATGGGGCTATTCACAATAATTCTAGGAATGACGTTATCCCTATATTAATCTTTGTTTCAGACTCAAATTCAGTCAAATTTTATTTGCTCTTCGAAAGGATACAGAGGCTTACGCCTGTGCTTATATGAGAAACTCGACATATCAGCACTTGTCACACCAGGTGTATTCGACATGATAATCTCCCTAGCAATTGGCTCGTACGCAGCCCGAGGCGATACGGTACCTTTACATATAACGACTTTATAATGTTGAGGGTCAATACCGATAGAATAATATTGTTGCCGAGTCATATTTCCTATACCTCGCATCGTGTGTAGTACAAGCATGTAACCTTCTTTAGTAATCAGGGCCACTGATGGGCCATAATCGAAAAATCTATGCCCCCCGTGTATGGGCGTTGGTTCCTCAAATCTACCATCCGTGATAGCTTGCACATAACCAGTAACTTCGATAGGTTCTCCATGCAACTGATCAGTTCCAGCCCCAACCTTAATTGATACAGTCGACCCAACCCCGGAATCAATACACGTTTGAACAGCAGTGGAATCGAAAAGTGACATGAGCAGACTTCGTTCACCTTTAAGTCCTTGCTTGATAGCCTCCGCCAACAAATGGGTTGAATCAGCCGTGCCACCACCACCCACATTGTCACCAACATCCATTATTACCGTCGGGTTATCCGTAGTCGGAGCGTTCATCGCCCGGGTGATCGAGTCTTCCATCGAGGTGGAATCGTTTTGTAGATCAGAACGCCGATTCCAAGCCCTTTTAGCTAACCAGTTAGCCAAATCATCAGCCATTTCGATATCGTCATCTGTAACGACGAGGAAAGATACTCCCATGTGTTCGACATCTGCATATGGAAATCCCTGACCACAACTTGCAGAAAGAACTCCTGGTTTTTTAATCACCTCATTTACGTCATTAACGATATCGAGCATCGGCCCAAAAGACGTCGGCTGTTTGACTATATTAATGATCATTGGCACCTGCACTAGGCGTTGGATCGGTTTGATTTCACCCTTTATAGTCTTGACCAAAATATCGGAGGCTTCGATCGCCCGTTCTACCGGATCCAGATGAGGGTTCGTGCGGAAAGCAACAATCGCATCAGTGTTTGTAACTTGTTTTTGTGTAATATTCGAATGCAAGTCCAAAGTCATCACAACAGGGACATTTGACCCAACGATCCCCCTGACTAGATTTGCGACTTCACCGTCCATATCCGGGAAGTTTTCTGATACGGCGGCTCCATGTTGTGCCAATAAAACACCATCCCATGGCCCTTTCTCCTCCAAAAGAGCAATCATTTCGGCGGTGATACGATCGAAGGCATTTTTAGTGATAGTACCGGTAGGACCCGTGAAAGTGAACAAAAGTGGCACAAGTTCAAATTCATATTTAAGGGCACCTTGAAAATATCCGGATAGAGTAGAGTTAGCTGTTGCATGTTGTTCTGCTATTTCACCACCACGCAAAAACTCGAAATTGACAAACGCGTCGTAGTCCGTTTTAACAGACTGAAACGTATTTGTTTCGTGGTGAAATCCTAATGCAGCGATTCGCATATATCCTCAGGGCTTACAGCACCTTTTATCTTGAATATTTTTTTTATTCATGGGGTTTTCACAAATACCGATTTTAACACATTGTGAATACAAACCTAGTTGTTTTTTTTGATCAAAAATCTTTCGAATTTATATTGTTTTTTTACCATAGTGGACAAAAGCAATTTTCAATTGATATCCACCACCAATAATCTCATATTTATTTGTTCATCAACACAAACATTTTCTTCCCAGAAATATTTCACTTGTAGATTTCAGTTTCAGGAACACCCATTTCTTCTAACAAAGCTTTACAACGGTCAATTGAATGAATAGAATTTGCCCCTTCGCAAAGCATTATGATGTTTCCATAAATTACATATCCGCCATACTTAGCTTTAACTCCTCCGCTACCGTGAGTTCCGATAGGACCGGCAAAAAAATACCTGCGATCTTTTATTCCTTCTTTCCATGCCGATTCATCTTTATCAAGAATCGCGTTATCACCTGTAACCTCATCGGCAAAATACGTACCTGTTTGAACGGCAATTTCATGGCTAGGATAAAACCTTATCTCGTACTCTTTAGCATCAGATCCATCAGGCCTCCAAAAACCAAAAACAGCAGCGTTAGCGGCGGTTAGTCCTTCCACATTGTATTTCTTGGCAATCTTAAAACCTGCATCTTTCAAATTGTCTTGAGTCAAAATCGTTTCAGACGGTATAACGTTTTCAACGCCATCATTAACAGTTAGTTCTGTTTGATTCCCGTCACTATTGCCACAGGCTACAAAAATCACGAATAAGAATGCTGTGGAAAATAAGACGTATTTCATACCAACCAACTTAAAATGAGGATCTTCATCAGTCAATCAAACTCCAAAGTAACTTATTAAATTCATATGGTTTTTCGGCCCTAACACCATGCCCAGTGTCCCAATAGTGAATTTCACAGTAGAAAATATTAGATTGAACTTTTTTTGCAATACTTTCCAACATGAGTCCTCCTTTTTGGGTATTACCTCCGACAAGAATAGTTTTAGCACTAACTGATTCGGCTAATTTTGGGGCATCATGCCATACCCAACCAGATTCCACATTCCAAATATTCAAATCATGGTGAAAAGCATAACTTGCTCTTACAGCACCCCAGTATGGATCCGTTTTGAAGATTTCAGGATCGTATTGTTGATAATCAAAAATTGCATCAAGTACAGTCCTCCATTTCGGTTTCCGCTCCAAAAAGAAATCCTCTCTTCCATCAGGACTTAAAGTAAGATCTTTTTTTTCAGAAAACCAAGGTGGATCTTCAAGTAACATCGACTGTATCTTGTCAGATTTTGAAGCAATTTCAATTGATGATGCTGATCCCAATGAATGTCCTACAAGAATTAAATTTTTCTCATTTAGAGAATTGATCATTTGCAGGATGGGAGGGTAGTACGTAGAAATATTGTATTTTTCTATATGTCCGGATTTATTATGCCCAGGCAAATCTACAGCATAAACCTTAAATTTTCTGAATTCTTGAATCATTGGTTTCCATACTTCCCATCCACCAGTCCAACCGTGGATAAAGAAAATAGTCGTATCGGATTCAACGTCATTACAGAAATAATTTATATGTGTTTCACTAGCTTTATATGTATATTCTGGCATTTTTCCTCCAGACAAGTTATATGTCGAACTCAGCAAAAAACGAAACTTAAATAGATATTTTTTTTACTGATTCGTATTTTACAAAATTTCAAAATCCGAACACTTCAATTACAATTGCATGGGACTGAAATGCGATTTAGAAAATATCCGTTGGTACGAATAATAAACTGAGAGCATTAGAATACAGAAGGATTGTCAATGTCAAACGTAATTAAAGTTGCTGTGGTCGGTGCTGGTGGAACAGGTGGCTACTATGGTGGCGCCCTTTCCAGACAAGGACATGACGTAACTATGATCGCACGTGGACCACATCTTGATTCAATAAAGTCTAAAGGACTTCTAGTCAATTCTGTACTGTTAGGAGATTTCCACTTGGACATTACTGCAACTGACAATATGGATTCGATAGGAACAGTCGATTTAATAATTTTTGCAGTAAAAAGTTACGGAACATTTGATGCAATAAAAGCAATGCACAATCTAATCGGACCCAAAACATTAATAATCTCGACACAAAATGGTATTGATAGCGAACACCTCCTGAGTCAGGCTTTTGGTGTAAAGCACGTTTTAGGATGTACAGCAACGGTGTCATCAATGATAGAAGAACCGGGGATAATCTCCCAAAAGGGAGGGCCGGGCTCACTGGAAATTGGCGAAATGAATGGTGGTAATTCAGGAAGAGTCAATGAAATTGTTTCTATTTGTTCAGAGGCTGGTCTGAATGTTGAATCACACAAAAATATTGTTCTTGCGATATGGAAAAAATTCATATTCATTTGTGCGCTGAGTGGTATGACTGCATTAACTAGAAAACCCATCGGCGAAATCTTTTCGCAAACGACAACTACCGATATGTACCACCAGGTTTTAGCTGAAGTAGTAGCGGTCGGAAAAGCAGAGGGCGTTGATATACCGGACGATACTGCTAATAGTACATTGAGATCTACAAAAGCGAGAGAACCATTTATTATTGGATCTATGGGTCATGACCTGCTAGCCGGAAGACCAATAGAGATTGGCTTGCTAAACG
>Ga0310345_10005181_pt1 | contig 11658 bp, 10 predicted proteins | sample HC15DNA20500_MG_FD_204667 | JGI IMG/M metagenome (GOLD analysis project Ga0310345, IMG submission 204667) | Marine microbial communities from station ALOHA, North Pacific Subtropical Gyre - HC15-DNA-20-500_MG | ecosystem: Environmental > Aquatic > Marine > Oceanic | place: Pacific Ocean: North...
TCCCTCTACCGTTCTTATGACTGCTATACCAGCAAAAGTAGCTGGGGTTAGTAACTTCTCAATTGCCAGTCCTGCCTTGAATGGTGGGCTGCCCCATCAGTCAGTTCTGGCTGCTGCGCACATAGCTGGTGTTGATAATATTTACACTATGGGTGGACCCCACGCGATTGCGGCTCTTGCCTTTGGTTCGGAGTCGGTTTTGCCGGTTGACGTAATATGTGGTCCGGGTAATGTGTTTGTAACTATGGCAAAAAAGTTGGTTTATGGTCAAGTTGGGATAGACGGCCTTTATGGACCGACCGAGACACTAATCATTGCGGATTCTTTTGCAAATCCGGTCACTTGCGCACTCGATATACTCGCTCAAGCTGAGCATGACGTTAACGCTTTTCCTGTCTTTATAACAACATCACAAGAATTGTCTGATGAAGTCGAGAAACAATTGGCTATAAGGTTGGCTCAAATGCAACGTTCAGATATAGCAACGCAATCAATTGAGAATAATGGAATGAATGTTGTTGTGGATTCTTTAGATGACGCTTTAGCGTTATCTAACGGTTTTGCTCCTGAACACCTCAGTTTGGCTGTAAAAGATCCTGAAAAACTAATTGATAAGGTAAAAAATGCGGGAATGGTTTTTACAGGTGAATTTTCTCATGAGGTTTTAGGTGACTATGGAGCGGGACCCAGTCACGTCATGCCTACAGCTGGCACTGCTAGATTTAATGGCGGGTTGGGGGTACTCACATTCCTAAAACCTATGCCTGTAGTATCTTTATCAAAGAAAGACGCACTGAATATAACTTCTCATGTTGTTGCTATCGCTAGGGAAGAAGGATTACATGGACATGCTGATGCAGCGGAAATTCGACGAGAACTTGGTTAGAATGTGAATCTAGTTTAATAGTAAAAGAACTTAAGTAGGCGAGTGTGGTTCAACCAATAAATATAAAAAGTTTGATAAGACAACATTTATCAGAGATAGAAATATATGATTCCGTTGAGTCTCCGGAGGATCTTGCGCTCAAGGCAGGCATTTCGAAAGACCAAATAATAAAGCTAAATGGTAACGAAAATCCTTATGGCGGTTCTCCTAAAGCTATCGAGGCAGTCGCCAACTCTGATTTCCATATATATCCTGACCCTGGACAAAAAGAGATGAGAAAATCTTTGTCTCAATACACGGGGGCTGATCCCGACGAAATCGTTGTCGGAGCTGGCGCAGACGAACTAATCGACTTAATTTTTAGGCTTTTTTTGTCTCCAGGCGAGAAAATTCTTGATTGTGAGCCGACTTTCGGAATGTACAGTTTTTGTGCACGTATTGCTGGTGGTTCTGTTTCCTATGTCCAAAGGGATGCTAGGTTTGAAATTGACGTTAAAGCTGTCAGAGCTGCGGTTGACAGTTCAACAAAAATTATTTTTATAACCTCACCTAACAATCCCACTGGAAATCTTGCTAGTAAGGAACAAATTGTGGAAATCCTTAGAATGGGTCTTCTGGTGGTGGTAGATGAAGCTTATTACGAATTTTCCGGGCAAACAGTGCAGAATCTTGTAAAAGATCATCAAAATTTGATTGTTCTGAGGACAATGAGCAAGTGGGCTGGATTAGCCGGCTTGAGGGTAGGATATGGGATTACGAACCCGGTCATTGCCAGCCACTTGATGGATATAAAACCTCCCTACAATGTTAATGTTGCTGCTGAATCAGCTTTGATTTCGTCCCTGGAAGATGCGGAATATTTGTTGTCGAATGTAGAAAAGATCAAATCTGAAAGAGAAAGATTGTATGGGATACTAAAAAATATTGTGGGAGTTGATCCTTGGCCATCACAAGGCAATTATATTTTATGTGAATTCCAAAATAATCAAGCGCTGAGAATATACAATGAATTGGCTAGTCGGGGTATATTTGTAAGGAACTTTAGGTCAGACAGATTGATAAATTGTTTTCGTATTGCCATAGGAAAGCCTGAAGATTCTGATGCTTTTGTTAAAGTGATTTCAGAAATATTGTGAGTGTTATAAATGTTAGATAAACAAGATAGACAGATCATCCAAAATAGGGTTACCGAAGAAACCAACATAGAATTGACTATAAACTTGGACGGGAACGGGACCTACAGTATTGATACAGGCAACGGTATGTTTGATCACTTATTAGCCCAATTGTCTCGGCATGGGTTAATAGACGTAAAGTTAAAAGCCGAGGGAGATACAGATGTTGGATGGCATCATCTAGTCGAAGACACAGCGATTGTTATGGGTAGGGCATTCAAGTTGGCTGTAGGGGAGGGCAAAGGGATTGTGAGGACGGCCCATACATATGTGCCTCTTGATGAAGCTCTGGTCTTAACTGTAGTTGATTACAGTGGGAGAGGTTATTCTGTGATTGATGCTCCCATGACCGAGAGTGATCTTGGAGGATTGCCTTCTGATCTTATACGACACTTCATGGAAGCTTTTTCAAGGGAGGGGGGATTTAATCTGCACGTACAGGTGCAGGCAGGAATGAACAACCACCACATTGCGGAAGCCACCTTTAAGAGCCTTGCCAGGTCATTAAAAACTGCTCTATCGATCGACCCTCGACAGGCAAACAAGGTAGCAAGTACCAAGGGAACTATAAGTGGCTAGTCACTAGCTACTATTTCGAATGTATAATCTTCAATTACTGGATTTGCCAGTAGCTTGTCACACATTGAAGAAATTTCCTTTTCGGCCGTGGATCTGTCAGTTTGATCGATGGTTAAGGTAATAAATTTTCCTGCTCTTACATTGGCGACAGATGTAAACCCAAGCTGATTTAGACCCCCTTCAATTGCGAGTCCCTGAGGGTCGCTTACGGAGCTTTTAAGACTTACGAATATTTTGGCTTCGAAACTCATTTAATCAGTTAGCAAATCTTTCCGGTGCGTTAGGAGAACTTTCGTGAGCGGTTATGAATTTATTAATTTTTCCTTTGTCAAATTTATCTAACCCTTGCAGGAAATTCCAAGCGGTTAAGCTGATGGCATAATCCATATTAGGATAAGGAGACAACAAGACTTTTAAGTTTTCTTCACGTGCGCGTTCCACGACCTGTATTAGGCTGTCGACACACTTTTGATCACATGTGGCTGGGTCATATGCGACTGATATGCCACCGTGCTCAAGGTTATGTATTCTCTTTTCTTCGGGTATAAATTCTTTATGGACGCCCCACTTAACTGGCGCCAGTGGTTGAGGGTAGTGCCATCCGGAAGTAGCAGGTATCGAATTGTATGGCGGGTGTGAGGCCTTCTCTTCTATATGTTCGCCTCCTTGAGACTCAAATTTCTCACCAGGACCTTCTGGGACTCCTGACATTGAGTCCCCAAGATTTCCGAGCATAGGTAGGAACAATCCCAAAATTAACAGGGCCGCTACTAAACTTATTGCTATTCCTATTAACCATCGTGTTACTCTTCGTCGATTTTGTCGCCTTACCCTTCGGGAGGCCCTAGCTTGTGTTGGTGTTAATTTAGATTTGTTTGTAGGGTTATTTGTAGACATATAGTTAAACGTTATATCACTTAATTGTTAATTTATTTCGGCATCAACAAGTTTAACGAATGCCTCGTTATAACGCACTGACGTTTTGTACACAATCTCATCTGGTAATAGAGGTCCAGGAGGGTTTCTGTCCCATTTTTGTGCATTCAAGTAATCACGGACAAATTGTTTATCGAAGTTTGGTTGTTGCTGTCCTGGTTTATATCTAGACGAATCCCAAAATCTGCTGGAGTCTGGTGTGATCATTTCATCAATTAAAATAACTTTCCCATCCCAGAATCCGAATTCTAACTTTGTATCAGCTATTATTATGCCCTTTTGAATGGCGTAGTCATGAGCGTATTGATAAATTGCGATAGTAAGTTCCATCAAGGTTTTGGTGAGATCCGATCCCACCATACTCGCCATTTTATCTACGCTGATGTTTTCGTCATGTCCTTCTTCAGCCTTGGTTGCTGGAGTGAAGATCGGTTCTGGAAAAGGATCACCTTCTACCATACCGGACGGCATTTTCACACTTGCTACGGATTGTGACTCTTTGTACTCATCCATTGCTGAACCAGTTATGTAACCTCTGGCGACGCATTCAATATCTATTCGTTCGGCTTCCCTTACAAGCATGGCCCTACGCTCTATGTTCTTGCGAAGAGATAGTTTGTTGAATTCCTGCCCGTCTAATAGATGATTTTCTATGATGTGTTTTGTCTTATTGAACCAAAAGGAAGACATTTGATTCAATACAGCCCCCTTCCCCGGTATAGGATTAGGCATCACTACATCATAAGCGGAGATTCGGTCAGTAGAGACCATGAGTAAAGTATCATCATCTATTCTGTGGGTGTCTCTTACTTTGCCGCGATGAATAAGATTTGGCAAATTTGATTCTATGAGCGTGTCTGAAGAAAGAGTCATAAGCCAGCTTTTATGTATATATCGTCCACATATCTAGTGTAATAATTGTAGTCAAACAGTTCCGATTTTTCTTGGTCAGATATTAAATCGCTCACCCGTTTGTCGGCTGCTATAGATTCTCTGAAATCTTGGCCTGCGTCCCAAGTTTTCGCAGAATTTTCCTGAACTATTTTGTAGGCTTTTTCCCTACTCAGACCTTTTTCAACGAGTAGTAACATAGTTTTCTGAGAAAATAACAACCCCTTTGTTAGTTCCATGTTTGTCAGCATCCGATCTTTATGTACAACCAGGTCTTTTATTACCCCGGCGAGAATGAACAGGGTGTAATCCAAAGCCATACATGAGTCAGGAAATATGAGCCTTTCAGCAGAAGAATGACTGATGTCACGTTCTCCCCAAAGGGCTACATTTTCCAACGCAGTGACTGCATGCCCTCTTATTAGCCTGGCAAGCCCGCATACTCTTTCTGTCAACTCTGGATTTCTTTTGTGTGGCATGGATGATGAGCCTGTTTGTCCTTCACTGAATGGCTCTTCTACCTCTCTTATTTCGGTCCTTTGCAGGCCTCTTATTTCAGTTGCTATTTTCTCAAGCGATGCGGCTATTAATGCCAGAGTTGTTATGAAATGTGCATGCCTATCTCTTTGTATTATTTGATTGGATACCGGAGTCGGGGTGAGTCCAAGTAATTCGCATACTTTTCTTTCAATATCTGGAGGTACTGTCGCATGAGTGCCAACGGGGCCGGATATTTTTCCCACGGAAATAGTATCTTGGGCTTGTTCGAGTCGGTTTCGACCTCGTTTTATTTCATCCCACCAGATCGCTACTTTGAGACCAAATGTAATTGGCTCAGCATGTACTCCGTGTGTTCTTCCCATCATTAACGTATTTTTATGTTCTATAGCCTTTTCCTTCAATTCATGTTCTAAGTCAGAAAGGCCATTGTCTAGTAATATTGAAGCTTCCCGTAGTTGCATGCTTGTCGCGGTATCCCACACGTCGCTGGTGGTTAAACCTTGATGGAGCCAGCGACCTTCTTCACCGAGGCTGGCAGTCGTTGCCTGAAGAAAAGCTGTCATGTCATGTTTAGTTTTTTCAAGAATCTCATGAAAAAGCACAGGGTCATACGAAGCCTTTCTTATCTTTATTATGTCTTCTTGTGGGATTAGGCCTTTTGAGAACCAGGCTTCACAAACTGCGATCTCTATAGATAGCCATTTTTGGTATTTATTTTCATCCGACCAAACTTTTTTCATATCCGGTCTTGAATATCTTTCAATCATTTATTCGAATCCTGTGACTTTTGTTGAGTTTGAGATTACACATCTTGAGCTATGTCAGTCCTGTGATACTTTTTTTCAAAAGTTACTCTAGCGATGTTTCTGTAACTTGCTTCCCTTGCTTCTGAAACGGATTGGGCCACGGTACTAACACTTAAAACTCTACCTCCATTGGTTAGAAGAGCGCCATCATTCGATTGCCTCGTTCCCGCGTGGAACAAAATAGATTCATGCGTTATTGTATCCGCTCCTAGAATATCGTATCCAACGTCATAATGATTTGGGTAACCGCCGGATGTGAGCACCACAGTAACGCAGGCTTTATCACCCCATATTACCTCAGTTGGATTCAATTCTCCTTTGGAACATTTATAAGCTAAATCCAAGAAATCTGATTTTAATAAGGGTAATATAACTTGTGTCTCAGGGTCCCCAAGACGGCAGTTGAATTCCAAAACCTTTGGCCCTTTGTCAGTGACTATTAGCCCAACAAAGAGAACCCCCACATAACCCCCATAGTTTTTTTTCATTACCTCTATTACTTTGTCCACCACCTTTGTTCGTACTTCACTTTCAAGGTTTTGGTTCCAAATGGGGGTAGGGGTGTAGGCTCCCATTCCTCCAGTATTAGGACCTTGATCGTTGTCACCAATCCTCTTGTAATCACAAGCTGTTATAAGTGGAGCGATCCTATCTCCATCGGTGAAAGCAAAAACGCTGATTTCTCTACCAACTAGAAACTCTTCGATGACAACTGTGTTTCCAGATTCTCCGAATTTGTTTTGTGTAAATATTTCATTCAGTGCATTTTCTGATTCTTCTAATGTCTGGCATATATATACTCCTTTGCCGGCTGCCAATCCGTCCGCTTTTATCACGACGGGGAAAGAAAAGTTTTTAATAGCTTCCGCGGCAGAGTCTTTATTGTGGCTAATTTTGTATCTGGCGGTTGGGACTTCATTATCCATCATTAGCGACTTTGCAAATGATTTACTCGATTCTAGTTGGGCAGCTTTTTGGGTTGGTCCAAAGGCTAGAATATTTGATGATTGGAGTTGATCTACTAATCCTGCGGATAGTGGCGCTTCGGGTCCTACTATCACTAGATCGATCGTCTCTTTTTTTGCAAAATCCACCAAGCTGTCTATGTCATTATCCCCAATGGGTATATTTTGTCCTAGATTTTCGGTCCCTCCATTACCTGGAGCTATATATAATTTTGACAGTAGGGGACTCTGAGATATTTTCCATGAAATGGCATGCTCTCTGCCACCATTTCCAATAACCAAAACTTTCATATTACATAGGTTCCTTAGTCATACACAACGCCAAAGTTATTAGTTTAACATGGAGGAGATCACCTGCATTTTACCTAAATGCTAAGTGTTTGATTGTTGCACATGTTTCGATCTTACAAGCCCAATTTTATTTTTATAATAATGGTTTGTATCTACTGCTAGAAAATACATGTGAATTTGATTTAAATGCTCTGGAGTGATGATAGTTTTTGTTGGATCATGTTATCAACCAGAAGCTTTGGTTGGAATAAGGCTCAATCAGAATTAGCTACAAAAAATTTGTTTAATAATTGGAAGTGTGAATTAACAAAGAAGGGTCGAATATGGCTTATGTCTTTGTAAAACCAGTAGTTAATGTTCATCTAATTAATATGGTGAAAATGGTGACCTAATAGGGACATGTTTCCGTTTTTCTTTATTTCATTCCCACTCAATTGTCCCGGGGGGCTTGCTGGTAATGTCAAAGACTACTCGATTGACATCTGGAACTTCATTGGAGATTCTACTGGATATCTTGCTTAATACGTCATATGGGAGCCTCGCCCAATCGGCTGTCATAGCGTCGTCACTTTTTACAGCTCTTATAGCTATTACATGACCATAGGTTCGGAAGTCTCCGGTTACTCCCACAGATCTTGAGCCAGTTAGCACAGCGAATGTTTGCCATAACTCTCGGTATAGGTTATTGGCTTTAATTTCGTCCATAACGATCCAGTCGGCGGCTCTTAGGACTTCCAGTTTATCGCTTGTGACATCTCCCATGATTCGTATTGCAAGACCAGGCCCTGGAAAAGGTTGTCTGTACACCATTTCTTCGGGGAGGCCTAACTCCAGGCCTACCTCTCTAACCTCATCTTTGAATAGGTATCTCAGGGGTTCAACCAACTCCAATTTCATGTGTTCGGGTAGCCCACCTACGTTGTGATGTGTTTTTATGGTCGCGGATACACTGCTGTCTGAACTTTTGCTTTCAATGACATCGGGATAAAGAGTCCCTTGGGTTAGAAAATCGACAGAACCCAATCTTGTTGCTTCTTCATCAAATACATTGATGAATTCATTACCTATGATTTTCCTCTTTTGTTCCGGGTCTTCTATTCCAGTTAGGACCGATAAAAATCTTTCTGAGGATTCACTGAAAACAAGATTTACTTTCATGTATTTGGCAAAAGTTTCTTGTACTCTTTCTGGTTCTTCTTTTCTCATCAATCCGTTGTTGACAAATATGCAAGTTAATTGATCCCCAACTGCCCGGTGAACCAACGTAGCAGCTACTGCGGAATCTACTCCTCCGGAAAGGGCGCATATTACCTTACCACCGCCAACTTGTTCTTTAATCTGCCTTATTGATTCCTCCACGAAATTGCTAGATGTCCATAATTCACCTACGCCACAAATCTTTCTCAAGAAATTTTGGATTATTTCAATACCGTGGGGAGTGTGTACAACTTCTGGGTGGAATTGAATTCCAATCATACCCTTTCCGTTGCTTGTTACCGCAATGGGTGCGTTGTCTGTATATGCGGTGGATTTGAACCCAGGTGGGAGTTCTGTTATCTGGTCTGCGTGACTCATCCAAACTGGAAGGCTAGGGGGAAGGCCATCTAGTAGACTTTCCGAGGCTGTATTTTGGTGTAATATTGCGTGTCCATATTCCCGCTTGGTTGCGGGTACTATCTTCCCACCAAGTTGGTGGACCATGACTTGCATGCCATAGCAGATTCCCAAGGTTGGAAGCCCACACTCGTATACCCAGGTGGGAGCCAGCGGTGGGTTATCATCGTAAACACTGGATGGTCCTCCTGAAAGTACGATACCTTTGGGGTTAAAAGTTTTGACAGTTTCCCACGTTGTGGTGTGCGGAACTATCTCGCAGTACACCTTGCTTTCGCGTATTCGTCTAGCTATTAGACGACTGTACTGGGAACCCAAGTCTACAACTATTATAGATTCCTTTTGAGGAAGTTGTTTTGAACGATTTGGGCTAGAACGCCCAGCTTTCTCCTGAGAAATTTCTAGATAAGCAGATACTTCCAGGTCATCACTTGAAGTTATTCTTCTGCTAGATTCGGTATCTTTTTCAGACGGCATTTTATTCGTTATAGTCTCCTATTGCTGTGTTATACTCACTTCACTCTAGCATTACGGATGATTGCCATCGTTAAAGTGATGTCAGTAAACCAAAACTCTATAGAGCTCGCTTCTAACATCTTATTAGAAGGAGGCGTTGTTTGCATACCCACGGATACTGTTTATGGATTGGCAGCATCTGCCGTTAATAAAAGTGCCATAGCTTCAGTGTTCAATATCAAAGGTAGGATGAAGTCCGAACCCATGCCTGTTCTTGTTGATTGTCAACAGCGAATCACTCCATATGTAAAGTTTTTTCCATACAAGGCTCGACAACTAGCTAAAGTGTATTGGCCGGGTGCTCTTACAATTATTTTTGAAAAATCTAATTTAATACCGGATACAGTGACGGCTGGTATGCCCACAGTTGGTTTTAGGGTACCGGATCACTTTGTTCCCATGAAATTAAGTTCCATAATTGAAGGGCCCATCACAGGTACTAGCGCTAATAAAAGTGGTTGCAAATCAGCTACTAGTGCTGAAGAGGCCTATGAACAACTTGTGGGTACGGATGTAGCTCTCATATTGGATTCCGGCCCTTGTGAGGAGACTAGACCCTCTACCATCGTAGATGGAACAGGTGATGAATTGAAAGTTCTTCGTGAGGGTGCCATTGCCACGAATGAAATACTGAGCAAAATGCGGTTAAATTAACACAGGATTTTAATATAGAACATGAAAGAAATATACCAAAGTTTAATTGATGATGAGATTAAGGCCATACTTTCGTCAAGAAAATTGCCGCTATATGACATGATGTTCTACCACTTTGGGTTCGAGCAGGAAGACGTTTCAATTCCCATAGCTCATCCTCATGGCACAGCGTTTTTGATGGCTGTTGATGCCTTGGGAGGAAACAGTGAAGAATGCCTGCCTGTCGCCGTTTCTATTGAACTGGTCAATGCCTTTTGTGATGTTCATGACGATATTGAATCTGGGCGTCCCAAACGTGGACAAAAGGACACCTTATGGTGGGTATGGGGGCCAGCGCAGGCTATTAATGCTGGAGACGGTATGCACGCACTTGCAAGGCTTTCAATGTTGGAATTACCATCTAATGGTTTTTCCGCTGAACAGAGCTATTTGGCGATTCGTATCCTTGATAAAGCTACTCTTAAATCTTGCGAAGGCAGGTTTTCTGAATTGCAGATGCAAGAACAGGTAGAAGTTTCCCCGGGCTCCTATGTGAAAGCTGTGAGGGAAAGGGTAGGGGCTTTGTATGGGGCTTCTTTCGAAGTGGCGGGCTTATTGTGCGGAATTGAAGGCGATAAACTAAAAATGCTGGATGAATGTGGAACTTCCCTAGGAGAAGCTATTCAAATCTCTCGTGATATAAGGCAATTTTGGGGAGATGACTCTGAAGACAATTTGGATTTTCTAAATAAAAGAAAATCGTTTCCCGTGGTGGCTGCCATGGAAGTGGCTGGCCCAAGAGACAAACGTTTGATAGGGGAAGTATATTTCAAGAGAGTGCTTGAATCTTCAGATTTTAAAAAAATTCGAGCTGTTGTAGAAGAATTGGGCGGAAAACAGTTTTCTGACTCGCAGAAGTCTTCAGCGCAAGCCAATAGTGTGAGATTGATTGGAAAAATCTTTGAACAATCGAAAACAAGAGTGCATTTAATGACATATGTTTCTGGTTTGATTGGGTAGATCGCAGTGCAGAAAAAGACTGTTAGGGATATTGATTTGGAATCTAGAACTGTGTTGGTTCGAACAGATTTCAATGTTCCATTTAATCCGAACACATTGACCATATCCAACAGTAATAGAATTAAGGCCTCAGTTCCGACAATAAAGTATTTACTTGGAAAAAGATGCAAAATCATAATATGTTCGCATTTGGGGAGGCCTGATGGAAGAGTGTTTTCGAATTTGTCGTTGGCTCCTATCGCGGAGGCGCTTCGCGAAATGCTTAATATAAACGTTCGGTTTCTGCCATACATACAGTTAACGGATGTTCTCGCAAACCTAGAATCTCTTAATCACGGAGAAGTTGCCTTACTGGAAAACTTGAGGTTTCATGAAGGGGAAGAGACTAACGACAGTGGTTTTTGTGAGAATCTTGCGTCTTTGGCGGATATTTATGTTAACGATGCCTTTGGCGCTGCTCATAGATCACATGCGTCGATCCAGGGGATTACGAATTATCTTCCATCCGTAGCGGGATTGTTGTTAGACAAAGAGATAAATTCTCTGACGAAAGTGATGTCGAACCCTAAGGAACCATTTACTGCTGTTCTAGGTGGGGCAAAGATTTCCGATAAAGTTGAGATCGTGGAACGATTTAGCGAAATGGCCCAGGATATCCTGATCGGAGGAGGAATGGCGGCCACTTTCCTAAAAAGTAGAGGGATTCAGATCGGAGAGTCGTTAGTTGAGGAATCATATACAGACATAGCCCGTAGGTTAGAAAATATGTGTCAGCGAAACCAATGTCGTATCTATCTTCCGGAAGATGTGATTGTGGCCACTGGGTTTGGGGAAGATGCGGGTTA
>Ga0310345_10005183_pt1 | contig 11655 bp, 10 predicted proteins | sample HC15DNA20500_MG_FD_204667 | JGI IMG/M metagenome (GOLD analysis project Ga0310345, IMG submission 204667) | Marine microbial communities from station ALOHA, North Pacific Subtropical Gyre - HC15-DNA-20-500_MG | ecosystem: Environmental > Aquatic > Marine > Oceanic | place: Pacific Ocean: North...
GTCTGCAGGTCGTTTGCCGGTTATAGTTGGGATATCACATCAATCCACTCAAATGGCAGTGGAGCTGGCTGAACACGCCGAAAGTATCGGGGCCGATGGCTTGCAGGTAGAACCCCCATGGTATTTCGCCGGCACGGCCGACGACACATTCGAATATTTTCGGGCCATCAGTCAATCGGTGTCTTTGGGAATTACTGCGTATAACACGCCCTGGACCTCCGGGTTCGATATGGACCGGAAGTTTGTGGAGCGGTTGGCTCAACTGAAAAATGTGGTTGGACTGAAATGGACCAATATAGACATCACTGAATTTGTGGCAATCCTACAAACTTATAAGGATCGATTTAGTATAATTAGTAATTTTTACGGTGCTTTTGTGGCATCTGCCTTTATCTTGGGCGTGCAAGGCTATGTTTCCCAACTTGCTAACTTTGCACCTCGGACAACTCTCAGAATTCTTCAAGCTTTGCGGGCAAAAAACTACGAAGAAGCAACCGATCTTTATATGCGCTCTGAGGATGTGTATTATCAGGCAGTCACTGAACTTATTAAGCAGGGTATCACTGGGGAAGGCAACTTCATCAAAGCTTGCATGCCGCTAGCAGGAATTTCTTGCGGTCCCGCCCGATTACCCTTGCGGCCCCCGTCAGCCTGGTTTATTGATCGTATGCGTCAATCTTTGGAGGCATTAGGCGAGCTACGATTAACCGTTTCCTGATTGGTTGTACTCATCATATTCTTGTAAGCCAACTTGGTTCCCATCCCCTTAATCCTCTTTTGGTATCGCGTTTAATAAACGTTAGAGAAGATAGTTGCTTCCCTGACATTTGAATTTGGTGGTCTATTTAGGAGCAATGGCTTAAGTAATAGGGGTTATTAGTAGGTATAAGTGTAGCCAGAGGAGATCTAGCTACCTTTGCCCATGCCTTACTTTCTCCGTCCTAGTGCAACATTAGATAGTTTCGCACCTATGGATGCTAGGGGGAAAAGAAAGCTGCTGAGCAAAACAGAGTGCTCAGTTCTGTCTTCCAGTTACAATCAGATGGAATGAGAGGTTATGTTTCGTGTCAACAATTAAGTTATCTGCCGGAAAAGCATCACGACTTCGAAAATTGGATCAAGAAACACACAAGATTTCATTGGACTCTCAGAAGTTTGGGGCTAAGGGAACGTTGTCTCTTCAAGAGCACCCTTCAAGTAGACTACTATCTGGGATGCAACCTGAAGTAGCAGTGTTTGTAGTAGCGCACATCGTCCTTAAAGACAATCAAATAAGTGCTGCTGAATAATGACTATGTGTATAGTGCATCACTGACCTTCCAGTATGCCTTGGTCTTATAGATATTCTTATTCTTCTTTGCATAAACCAGTGCTGTCTCTCCATCCTTGTTTCTTGCTTTAGGATCAGCACCAGCTTTTAGAAGTGCCTCGATCGCACTCGGGGTAGAGTTTCCAGCAGCCAACATCAAGGGACTTTCTCCATCCTTGTTTCTTGCTTCAGGATCAGCACCAGCCTTTAGAAGTACCTCGATCACCCCAGGAGTAGCGTTAAATGCAGCACACATCAATGCGGTCGCACCTAATTCGTTTTCCTCATCAATATCAGCACCGGCCTCTAGAAGCGTTTCGATAGCTTCAGGGGTAGAGTTAAACGCAGCGCGCATCAATGGAGTCCACGTATCCTTGATTTTTACTTCAGGATCAATCCTAGTTTTTAAAAGCACTTTGATGTCATGATTCTCTGCATGATCGTATGCTGTTTTTCCATCCTTATTTTTTACTTCAGGATTTGCGCCGGCCTTTAGAAGCGCTTTGATGACCTCAGGGGTGGAGTTGTTCAGAGCAGCTAACATCAATGGGGTAACACCATCCCTGTCTCTCGCATTAACATCAGCACCAGCCGCTAGAAGTGTCTCGATTCCCCCTAGGGAGGACTGAATCGCAGCGTACATCAATGCGGTCCTCCTGGTCTTGGTTTTTGCTTCAGGATCAATCCTAGTTTTTAAAAGCACTTTGATGTCATGATTCTCTGCATGGTCGTATGCTGTTTTTCCATCCTTATCTCGCACATTAATATCAGCACCAGCTTTTAGAAGTGCCTCAACGACTTTCGGCTTGGAGTTAGTTAGGACAGCCATTATCAATGGAGTCGAGCCAAGTTTGTCTCGAGCATTAACATCAGCACCAGCCGCTAGAAGTGCCTTGAGGTTCTCAAGGTTGGGGTTCATCGAAGCCACCATTAATGGGGTCGCTCCATCCAGACTTCGGCCTTCAATATCAGCGCCAGCCTCTAGAAGTAGCTTAATAACCTCCGGGGTAGATTCACGCACAGCAACGGTCATTGGGGTAAAGCCGTTCATGTCTCTTACTTGAGTCTGGGCGCCAAACTCTAGAAGTAGCCCGATGGCCGCCAGGTTAGAGTTGCGAACTGCCATCATCAATGGAGTCCAGCCCTCCTTACTTCGACTTTCAGTCTGAGCACCAGCCGCTAGAAGTGCTTCAATAGCTTCGGGTGTAGAGTTAAACACAGCACGCATCAATGGAGTCCACATAGTCTTAGTTTTTGCTTCAGGATCAATGCCACTCTCTAGAAGCACTTTAATGTTCTCAGGGGATGAGTTCTCCTTAGTCTGGTTGATTAGGGTGTCTTGGCGATCCTTTTGGTCAATCCTTCGCCATAACCAGATCCAAAAGCAAATGATCAAAAATATAAATAAATATGTTAGTAGTTCTCCCATAAAGCTCTTACGGCTAATTGACTGAGAAGATTGGTTCTGGATAGCTGGAGTTTATCAAAGAAAGTCCCAAAATCTAGTCTTTGGGGGTGGACAGAGGTAGGAAACAAGACGGCTTATTAAAAAGACAGCTGATTGCCTGCAAATTAGGAAGTCATGCTACAACTGTTCGTCGCTATGTAAAGCCGCGTTGTGCGGATAAATACTAGGACCACAGTGGAACCCTGCGGTATTGCCCTCGTGGTTACCTTATCAATCAGCGCGAGCGCTGTCTTCGCGTTGTAAACCGGATCCAACACCAGGCCGTGAAGCCGGCCGATGGTTCGCACAGTATCACTCAGACGTGGAGTGACTATACCGTACCCTGGTTTGAGATACTGGTCAAGTAACGTAACGTCCCCATCTTGTAGGGTTGTATTCAACTCCAGGCGACCTGCTGCGCGTACTGGCAAATATCAGCACGAAGTTCCACCGCCGGGCGAGCCACACAGACACCAGTGACAGGGACATGACACCCTAGGTGTTTGAACCCGAGCGCGATACCGGCCACCGTCATACCGGCTCCAGCCGTCAGGTATACGTATTCGGCCAAAATTCCCTTTCTTCCGAGTTGTTTAGATAACTCCTCCCCAGCGTCCACGTATGCGATCGTCGCATCGACCCCGTAATCCAGACACCGATCTAACACCACTGGCTGGCATCCCGCAAATAAGAGTTCGTCCTGCACTGCCTCCTGTGCTGCAAGTAAGCCAGCATGATCGAGTTCCCCATCAATGATGCGAACTTCCGCCCCGAGCAACTCGAACAATAGATGATTCCCTTGCGGGACGTAGACACCAGGCTCCTGTGGGATCAGCAACACGGTGTGTAGCCCCCCTGCTTTCGCAACGCACCGATGGCGAACTCCATTAAACACGCTTTGTTCCCACCAGCACACAGACCGGCGAGATCCTCCCGTTTGACGAAGACTTCCACACCCAGCAGCTTGGACAAACGTGGCGCAGCTTCGAGAGGCGTTGGCAAGGGCACTAGATGTTCGCGTGGCAGGTGTTTACAAATCATTCATTTATAGGAACGAAGAGTGAACTGTGAATGTACGAACGAGTCCCGTGCAGACCGGCGAAAACCTTGTGGGGAGAAACTCCCTGGGCATTATTCTATACCACCAGATCGCCTCCAGGACAAATGAAACATTCCACGGTCACCTCTGCAGAATCATTACACCATCTGCTACGCAAGCGGGGACTCGTAGTGCTGAGCGTTTGGATCGAACGGCACGTTGTCATCCAGTGGAAACATTGGGCGGGGGCAGACAACATGTCCCAACCGTTTCAGATTAGCGGTTGTAGAACCGGGTATGTCAACGATATAGTTGCGCTCCGCAAAGGTAAAAAATTTAGCATAAGCCCCCGGCGACTTGACGACGACCAGGTCAGTCGCTTCCGGATCCAGCCCATGGGCCAGAAAAATCGAGCGATCGGCCATCATCACTGCTCGCGATACAACAATAATATGGATGTCGCCGAGTCGCAGTACTGCTGTCGGGCCTGCATGCGTCGGCAACCGAAACACCTGGTTCTCATACTCACCATCTCCGAGCCGCTCTACCTCGACGTCTACCTCCAGAGGTGGAAAACGCTGTGGGTCAACAGTACCGCCAAGAAACAATCGCAACTCTGCACCTTCCCCAGCCGCATGGGCAGCACCTGCAGCTGGGGCATCTACGATCGGCATGATTACACTACCCGAATAACCAGTCTCAAGCAGTCCGGCAAGAATGACGTTACTGTCACCGGAGGCACCGCTGCTGGGTGCATCTGCAGCATCAGTGAAGGTAACGGTACCGGTACGACCGCTCGCATCAGCAATCGCGTCACTGAGGGCAATCAGGGGGGCAGTCATCTTCTCGTGATGGGTCCAAAACATTTCAGCAAGTTCGATGGCACACTGCTCAGCCAGCCCCGCGTCGTTGTCGGTTATTACCAATGATTGTGTACAGAGTTCTGGAGCATCGGTAAAGGGGTTGCCGATCAGCACCGCAGCACCCAGGACACCTTCCTTCAACTCCATCTCTTCAGCACGACGTAGAATCTTCCCGTACAGACCCGTTTTGGTAATCAATTCTGGTCCCCGCACAAGCGCTGGAATGACCACCCGGGCCATCAACGGACGGGCACCCCTGTCGAGAATCCGCAGCAGCAAACGAGCGGCTCGCTCGCCGGTGTCGACAAAGTCCTCGTGCGGATAAGTACGGTACACGGCGATCGCATCGCAGTGTCGCAGCATACGATCAGTCAACAATCCATGTAGATCGAGCGACACAACAATCGGAACGTGCATACCCAGTAGTGCACGCGTTTGCTCAAGAAAATAGCCCTCCGGATCAAACTCGTACTCGGCCCCCATGGCACCGTGCAGACAGAAGTACATGCCATCAACACCGCTCGCGTTTGCGTCGATAGTTCCAAGCAGTTCATCGGCGATGCGTTCGAAGCCCGCTCGAGATAGTGGTCCTGCACTGCAAGCTTTCGCACCATAAAGGGAAATCAGTTCGAGGTCATCCTGGGCACGAAATATATTCATTGCACCACGCACACAGGTCTCAGCATTCTCATGTACCCTGAAAAGATCCTCACCGTGATGCACGTCAAACAATGAGTATTCGCTGAGCACCGGATTAAATGATGAGATCTCCTGCTCACATTCGGCAACGATGATTCTGCGCACTCTTTTCAATCCTCCTGAACATTGCGTACACCGTAATAGCAGTCTACGAGCGACTGTGGGGTTACAACTCCTCCGCCACCCGATTCACTGCCGACGACCAGAAAATTCCGCTGGTGAGCACAACCCGCGGCAGTGGCGCGCCCGGGATCCAAACTTAGTTCCACACTGAGCGTGCGCATTGAACGCCGCTTGGGCGGCCCGGATCCCAACACGTCGTACCCAATCATCGGTATAGTGACACATCGACATGGGAATTAGTTCCAACGCGACACCGCCGCTATGCAAATCCATCAGCACCTGAGAGCAGGTAAATATTTCCTGATCCAGTCAAGCAACAATGCGCTCAGTGGGTGTCCCATTCACGTCGCCTGGCCAGATGCGGTTCAGATTCTTGCCGTCGAGTAGTGACTCTCAGGTGTGGGAAAGCACCGCGGACAAGTTGACCGTGGGTAGGATGATCAAGCGCCCTTGCAGCGCACTCCTATCGAGTTCACGAATCAGTTGACCTAGACCCAGCGGCCCTTCGTGCTCATCAGCGTGATTACCCGCTAATAGGGCCACCGCCGGCTCGCACATTCTCGGGCGATGATAACACGGACTTAAAATTGAGATAGCCTTTGCACGTTAGAAATGACATCGTCCGACGCTACTAGAAATTCTTCAAACTGTAGTTGCAGGTGCCACTCTAACCCCTATTGTATGATGTCACCTTAAATATCTGGGTAATGGGAGACTTTACTCATGGAACAACAGTCTGTGGATATCAAATTCGATGGGATCGGTGCCGCTGTGCCAAGCAGTCCGGCAACCTGACGTTGCTGTGCGGTCGATGTGTAGCCACAAATGTGAATGTGAACATCAACTACTCAAGGAAATTCAACTATCCGACACAGGAAGGACCAATGATTAGGGTTATATAAAAAGGAAAGGCGAGGGTAAGGGTCCCTCCAGCTTGATGTAGGTCGTTGTTCCATTTCACCCTTTGTTTTATACTGAAATATACAAAGGCCCATAGAGCATAGAAACTCTTATGCTTACATTGATATCAGAGCTTTTTTTGCAGATCTGACGACTAACAGCATTTAACAAGAATGGTTTTTTGATGGCAACAGGATGATTATTGACGTTCACGGCCACATATTGGATCTCGCCTATCGTAGCAACAAACGACTGAACTCATCACTGGGAGGAGTCACTGATGTTCCGCTGATGTTCCTAGGCGGCGTAACCGGGCAGCTGTGCGCAACTTGGACACCAGATATTAACCTCAGTGGACCTCACTCCCACTCTGTGGAAGCACCTCTCCGGACATTGTTAGGTATTCTAGACTATGTCCACCGAGAACTTTCTGGACCGGCCGGCACAGATGTTCGCTTGGCCCGAACCACCGCGGATCTAAAAGCAGCAGCAAATCAAGGTGATGTGGCATTAATTGTAGGCATGGAGGGCACAGACGCACTTGGTGGAGATCCCTCAGTTCTTCGGATTCTACATCGCCTTGGACTGAGACACGTCTGTCTTATCCACGAACATGCCAACGAGTTCGGTGCTGCCTCTCAGGTTTGGGAAAAAGGTAAGATGCGACCCTATAATAGAGCAAAAGATCCTGAAGGGCACTTGTCCGACAGGGGACGAGTGTTGCTGGACGAGATGTGTCAGTTGGGTATTCTAGTCGATCTTACACATTTGGTCGAACCCGCCTTCTCGGAGGTGCTGGATTTTATCAAGAGACCAATTTTGGTGAGCCATGGCGGGGCTCGCAATTTGACAAATTCCGTCCGTTATTTATCCGATGAACAGATTTTAGCTATCGCCCACAGTGGGGGTGTGATCGGCGCATCACCAACACCCCTCGGCCCCTCCGATGAGCGGCCAGGACTACCACTGCTACTGGATACGATCGATTATTTGGTCAAGTTAGTCGGTACTGATCACGTTGGCATCGGCACCGACTTCAAGGATCAGCTCGGTTATTTCCCTCCCCCTTTTGCCAACACGAGTAAAACTCCTATAGTGATCCAAGGACTTCGCGATCGAGGCTACGATACTGCTACCATAGACCGAATAAGTGGTGGGAACTTTCTGCGTATCTTTGAGCAAGTAGCCGGCTAAATCTAATTTAAAAGGATAAACGGCAATCTCAGGTATAAACTCAAAACACCATAACTACTGCCTACTCTGCTAATCACTTATCCCCTCACACGGAACCTCCCCCTTGGACGTTGGGTTAGCCCACGCGACCCTCGTATTAGTGTTGAGGAAGGGTCTGGATTGCAAGAAATAGAAACAGGGTGATGATGACATAAACTTACTTAGTAACTCGTGGATCGGGGCCACTGATTTTTATCCATCCCATTAAATTTAGTTAGAGGTAGAATTAACTTGAAGTCGCCAACTCCAGAAAGGAAGGAATTCATGATTACCCGAATCAAAGATTTTGAGTACCACTGGACTCAAGAATTTGACAAGACACAGCGAATCTTTAAACACATTCCAGACCGGGCACTGTCACAGGAAATCGCTCCGGGTTACCGAAACATGGCTCGCTTAGCCTGGCATATTGCTATTACCATTGCTGAAATGATGTCGAAGACTGGCCTTCCCATTTCTGGACCCTATAACGATTCTTCTCTTCCTTCTTCGATGTCCTCAATTGCCCAAGCCTATTCAGAGAGTGCCCTAGAACTCATGGACATGATCAAGTCGAAATGGACTGACGAAACGCTTCAGATCAAGGATCAATTATATGGGCAGATATGGAAGCGTGGCTACACGCTAACAACCCTCATCTTTCACCAAATTCACCATCGTGGCCAAATAACCGTGTTGATGAGACAAGCCGGCCTAGAGGTCCCCGGGCTCTATGGCGCAGCTCGCCACGAATGGGCTCGTTGGGGACAGCCAGAGCCAGTTGTTTGAGGGTAACTACCAGTTCTTTAGGCCAATTAGTCCAGAAAAGTCTGTTTGCTGAACTTGTAGGAAGACGCGATTTCTCAGAAACTCCAGCTAACAGCTCGAGTACAGAGCTTTTGGTAAGCACGACCTTCACCACATAGGTCGGTTTGACTCCTGTCAGCTTGGCGTCCAGGCCTTAAGTCAGGGAGGTGAAGCCTCGTGAATGCTGTTAAAGGTAAAATTCACAAGAAAATTGGTCTCTGGATAACCCCAAATCTACCAGAGAATGAAACGAAGTTGGACCAGAAAACCAAAGATTCATTGTTCCCGGCAGAAAAAGACTATGAGGAGGCGTTAATGATTAAGAAAAAAGGTGTGTTCCTACAGATTTTCTGTTTTTTCGTACTCATCTTGCCTGTTACGTGCAGCCAGATTAAGCAACAACCTTTTACGATTGTCATGCTGCCAGATACCCAAAACTACTCTGAGAAACTGCCTAAGTACTTTCACGATCAGACAAAGTGGATTGCTGAACAGGAAAAAACACTGAACATTGCATTTGTTACTCATGTCGGTGACATTGTCCAACGAGGGGATCAAGTGCTGGAGGAGTGGGAAGTTGCGAAAGAGGCAATGTCCCGACTGGATGGACTGGTACCCTGGGGGGTGGCCATTGGTAATCATGATTACGATCTAGATGGCACACACCGTAACGGCGAGATGTTCAAGCGGTACTTTGGAGCGAAGCGTTTTCAGGATAAGACTTGGTATGGTAGGACTTCTCCTGACGGGCTAAGTTCCTTCCAAACATTTACTGGTGGGGATCAAGAGTTCTTGATCTTTCATCTGGAGTCTGATATTCCGGATGATACCATTGCATGGGTAAAATCTGTTTTAGAAGATCATCCTGGTAAACCCACCATCCTATCCACCCACATCTACCTGGATGACCGAACCCAGTCCCGAGATATTAAGCCCTATTGGCAAAAGGAGTCTGGGAACTCGGCGGAGCAAGTTTGGCAGAAGCTTATTCGCAAGACTCCACAAATCTTTATGGTTCTTTGCGGTCATTGGAGCCTAGCCGGTGGTGAATGGTTTCAGGTTTCCAGAAACGATGCAGGGCAGGAAGTCTTTGAAATACTAGCTGACTACCAGCAGCGAGAGAACGGAGGTAATGGATGGCTAAGATATTTGCAATTCAACCCTGACACTAATGAGATTCGGGCAAAAACCTATTCCCCCTCGCTAGGGCAATTCGAGACAGATGAGAACAGCGATTTTGTCATCTCTGTAAACTTCGATGAACGCTTCTAAGGGTCATGGCTGTCAGCACTTTCTGGAACAGTTGGTCTTATCCTTCAAGATGAGCTAAAGCATTGCTATGAATTTTTTTGTAGGGCTCCTATCTAAATAGGGTACTTCGTGGGCATCCCCTGAACCATACAACCTAAGAACCCACTCCCTCTACAATGGGGCCTACGGCCTTCAACTCAGAGGTTCATGGAGAGCATTCAACGATGTGCGGCCGTTTCACCCAACAACTGACTTGGCGTCGAATTCACGACCTGTACCGTCTGAGGGAACCGGACCTAATGGTGAATCTGCGCCCCCGCTACAACGGTGCTCCGTTACAGAAATTTGCAGCATGCCGGCTCGACGAGGACGGGAACCGCACCATTGTAGGCCTTCGTTGGGGCCTGGTGCCTTCCTGGGCGAAAGATAGTAAAATAGCTGCGCGTTTGATCAACGCCCGGGCAGAAACGGTCCAAAACAAGCCATCGTACGGTGCTGCCTTTCGTTCACGTCGATGCCTGGTACCAGCCAATGGGTGGTTCGAATGGCAGCGGACCGGGCAGGGCAAACAGCCCTATTTTCTAAGGCTCCCAGACGGACTGCCTGTGTCTTTCGCCGCGCTGTGGGAGCACTGGGGGAAAAATGAAGATTCTCTCGAGTCCTTCACAATTATCACTACGGTCGCCTCCTCGGAACTTGCCGACATTCACGATCGACAACCGGCGATACTCGACTCCGACCGATTCGCAGACTGGCTCGATCCATCATCGCCGCTACCCCGACTCCTCAACTTGGTGCGTGAACCTCATGCCGGCCCATACGAGCGGTATGCCGTCAGCACCAAGGTGAACAACGTCGGGAATGATGATCCGGATATCCTTGCCCCCATCTCAACAGCTACGGTGTTCCCTAGAACTACAAAGCTGCCGTAACGTGGTACAGACTCGCTAGCAGACTCAGTCAAGAATAGATCCTTTTTTAAGTAGTTCGAAGACGGCAATCTATGTAATTTAGTTGGTGAGCCGCCGGGGAATCGAACCCCGAACCTACTGATTAAGAGTCAGTTGCTCTGCCAGTTGAGCTAGCGGCCCACTAGGTAGGCTGACACTATTGACTCCCAGACTCCCTAGAAACAAGGTGCGTGGATGCCTCAAGATGTGAGGTGAGTCGCCGCTCAAATTAGCACGATGGCATTCGGTTGTAAAGCCACTTCACTGGTCTTGTAAAATGTTTTATCTGGCTTCAATGCGAAAGAACAGGAGGGTTACTGGATCACCAATAGTAATGGAGAAGTTGAATAGTTGGAATAACTTCTTGACGACGTGGAATCCCTTGAACAAGGAAGGGCCATCGAGTTACCTGCCCCCTGAAGTATCTCGAATCCGAAGACCTGGGTTTGGCGGCATGAATCCTGGACGTATACGGGAGCGAATGAGTTGCCTAATGGCTCTCACCAGTAATCCCGATGGGAGGTTTCGGTAGACCAGCGGGTGGTGGAATGTTCAGTATCTCGGGAACCTGGAACGTTTATAGGCTCAAACTATGACAACTAAAATATTCCCCCCATGAGTAGATGTAGCAAAGAACGGTACAACAGCCTGGATGGCTGATAGCATGCATGTCCGCAATTGTCCCCGGGAGCAAGGTAGTTATTCTCCTAATAAATTGACCGAGGGAGTATTCGGAAATTCAGGTTAATACGATTGTCGTTGATTGGAGCGTGACCAGTCCAAATCCCCAGTCTCATATCCACCAAGAATTAGTTAGTTCTGTTAGTTCTGTTAGTTCTGTTAGTTCTGTTAGTTCTGTTAGTTCTGTTAGTTCTGTTAGTTCTGTTAGTTCTGTTAGTTCTGTTAGTTCTGTTAGTTCTGTTAGTTCTGTTTCTTCGGTTTCCACTCAGTAGCAAGTTTTCGTGCTGTTTCTATTTGGGAAGGTGTCATTTTTTCTGCTACGACATGTTGATTTCTGCTAGCACTTTGTAAATAACGAGCAGCACCTAGAATGA
>Ga0310345_10005184_pt1 | contig 11655 bp, 9 predicted proteins | sample HC15DNA20500_MG_FD_204667 | JGI IMG/M metagenome (GOLD analysis project Ga0310345, IMG submission 204667) | Marine microbial communities from station ALOHA, North Pacific Subtropical Gyre - HC15-DNA-20-500_MG | ecosystem: Environmental > Aquatic > Marine > Oceanic | place: Pacific Ocean: North...
CAAGGGGGTCCAGAATGGGGAAAAATACCGCATCCAGATAGACTGCGAGCAGGTTATCAAAATCTTGGCGATTCCTGGTCGCGAATAGATAACTCGTGCTATCACTACCCGTATAGGCGTTCATAAACGTATTGAGGGAACGTCGGTCCATCATAAAAAATGGATCCCGCACCGGGAATCGCTGGCTTCCGCATAACGTCGTGTGCTCGAGAATATGTGCGACACCAGTGGAATCCTGAGGCAATGTAGGGACGGTTAGCATGAAGGCATTGTTTTGATCCGAACTGGCCATGTGGAAGTGCCGTGCACCAGTCAGGCCGTGCCTATAACACCGAAGCTCCAAGTCTAAAGAAGGCACGGGGGTCGCTAACAATAATTCGAAGGCGTGGTCCATCATCTCGTTAGTTTGGTTGAACTTCATGAGCCTTTATCATACCCATCAAGACATATATGCATCAGCATTTGACCATCAGTGAACCTAGAATCCGAAGAATACCTATCTTGTCCCTATTGTGGCCAATTGATTAGTTTTCTTATCGACCATTCAATCCCATCGCAAAACTACATTGAGGATTGCGAAGTGTGTTGCCAACCCGTAGTCGTTGTGTACACCGTGGGAAATGGTAAGCCGAATGTAGTTGGGCTGCGAACCGATGAGTAGGGGATCGAATAACCGTAAGGAGTCTAGGGTTATTTATGTGAATAGCCGTCCTGACGCTCATTTTGATACGGGCAATCCTGGGGCGTGGCCGGACCGATATAAGGCCAGCGAATCAGCGTAGAATGGCGCGCCCAGCGTGCCCGGAGGCGAGCTAACATAGCGTGGCTTTTACGAAAGAAAAATCGATTCAACGGCGTATATTGGAATTGCAGACCGAGCACCGGGATCTCGATAGAGTAGTCGACGAACTTGCTATATCACCCACTGTCGATCAACTCATGCTTCGCCGATTAAAAAAACGTAAATTGCAGTTAAAAGACCAGATTACAATACTGAAAAGCAAATTGATCCCCGACTTAGACGCCTAAACGCATTGAATCAAGTGGTCGGCCATGTTTTAAAATGGCACCCATATCTAGAGTTGTAGAAAATAATGGCTAAGCAACAATTTTCCGGAACGGATACTTATATAGTAACTGAAGACTTAATGATGGCTGTGAACGCTGCCATCGCGCTGCAACGTCCGTTGCTCGTTAAAGGCGAACCCGGAACAGGAAAGACTATGTTAGCCGAGGAAGTCGCAACTGCGCTTCAACGGCCGTTAGCACAGTGGCACATCAAATCGACTACAAAGGCCGCACAAGGACTCTACGAATACGATGCAGTAGCTCGCCTTCGTGATTCCCAATTAGGCGACTCGGCCGTCCATGACATTTCGAATTACATAATTAAGGGAAAACTCTGGGAGGCCTTTGAATCGAAGATACAACCAGTCCTACTTATCGATGAGATCGACAAAGCTGATATCGAATTTCCAAACGATCTTTTACTTGAGCTCGATCGAATGGAGTTTTTCGTTTACGAAACTAAGGAAACCATCCGCGCTAAACAGAGACCCATTATCATCATCACGAGTAACAATGAGAAAGAGCTGCCAGACGCTTTTCTAAGACGTTGTTTTTTTCACTATATAGCATTCCCAGATCACGACACTATGAATGCCATTGTCCGAGTGCACTATCCGGATATTAAAAAACGTTTGCTGGCAGAAGCACTTGAGTGCTTTTTTGAGCTGCGGGAGATCCCAGGGTTGAAGAAAAAACCTTCAACTTCCGAGCTTCTCGACTGGATAAAATTATTGGTCGCCGAAGATATTCCACCGGAAGCTCTGCGCGACAAAGATTCCCGTAAAGCTATTCCAAAGCTCTACGGCGCTTTACTAAAAAATGAACAAGATATGCATTTGTTCGAGCGCCTAGTATTCATGTCGAGACATAGCGGTGCTAATTGAGCTTTTTCACAAGCTAAGAAAAGTCCAAATTCCAGTTTCCATCACTGAATACCTGGCGCTTATGGGCGCTCTTGATGCCGGCGTGGCGAGCTGTAGTGTCAGCGAATTTTATTACCTTGCGCGCGCTGTCCTTGTCAAAGATGAACGATACTTTGATCGTTTCGACCAAGTATTCGGAGAACACTTTCGTGGGCAAGAAACACTTTTTGACGAGATTATCGGTGAGATCCCACTAGAGTGGTTACGCAAACAAAGAGAACTTAATTTAACGGATGAAGAGAAAGCTTTGGTCGAAAGCCTTGGCGGCTGGGACAAACTAATGGAGACGTTGCGTCAGCGTCTAGAAGAACAAAAAAAAGAACACCACGGCGGTAGTAAGATGATAGGTACCGGTGGTACCTCGCCATTTGGGGCCTACGGTTACAACCCGGAGGGAGTACGAATCGGCCAAGAGGAGAGCCGTCAAGGACGTGCGGTAAAGGTCTGGGACCGCCGAGATTATCGCAACCTAGATGATCAAGTCGAGCTAGGGACTCGCAATATAAAGCTTGCATTGAGGCAACTGAGACGATTTGCCCGCGAAGGCGCCGAGGAAGAGCTTGACCTAGAAGATACGATTAAATCGACAGCACGAAATGCTGGTCTGCTTGACCTAAAAATGGTACCCGAACGACACAACGCGGCGAAAGTGCTTTTGTTTTTAGATGTCGGTGGGTCAATGGACCCTTATGTACGTGTTTGCGAAGAGTTGTTTTCCGCCGCTCGTTCCGAATTCAAACATTTGGAACATTTTTATTTTCATAATTTTATTTATGAAACTGTCTGGCGAGACAATAATATGCGTGCCAATGTCCGTATTCCTACAACACAGATCATGCACACCTACAGTGCCGATCACAAACTGGTTTTCGTTGGTGACGCGACGATGAGTCCGTATGAGATCATGGCTGTAGGCGGAAGCGTAGAACATTGGAACGAAGAAGCAGGCGCTACCTGGATGGCAAGACTAATGGGACTCTATCCGTACACCGTCTGGCTGAACCCACAAGCCGAAGACTACTGGGGACATATTCCATCAATAGGCATGACGAAAGAGCTTTTATCGGAACGCATGTTTCCGTTGACTGTCGACGGCTTAGAACGGGCGATGAAAGCCTTGAAAAAAGCACATTAAGAACCTAAGTGCCGAGAAAGAGCCTGACAGAGAATGGCTCCCCAAATAGAGTGCGAGGCTACTACAAAGCGTAATGGTATTCGTTGTTCCTTTGCTTTACTTATGTCTCTTGGCGCTGGCCATCCCCTGGTATTGGCCAGCTGATAATCACAACCTACTCTTCGGTGCACCACTTTGGGTGGTGATCGCGATCATCTCCAGCATCGCGGCTTCCTGTTTAACGGCAGTACTACTTTCGAAGCCGTGGCCTGGAGAAAGTATCCATCCCGATGAATAGTGTTATTCCGCTCGGGCCCGGCGCATGGGCATTCCTCGCGTTCTATCTTTTGTCGCTACTAGGCATTGGTTGGGTGGCCAAGCGCGCTCGACGAGCCAACACACTGGACGACTTTTATCTAGCAGGGCGAGGTTTCGGATTTACCGTACTGTTCCTTACACTTTTCGCGACTCAGTACAGCGGAAATACGTTCTTTGCTTTTACCGGAGCAACTTACCGCATCGGTTATGCATGGATTATGTGTTTGCACTTTATGACGACTGTCGTCATCGCCTATCTGATTTTCGCCCCCAAATTACAGCGCCTCGCGAGCGAGCGTAAGTACATAACGCCGGCGGATTACATCCAAGACCGTTTTGGAAGCAACGCCCTAAGTTTGGTCATCACCCTTCTGATGGTCATTGTGCTTTGCAATTTCTTGTTGGCTCAGTTGATGGCAATGGGTCGAGCAATGCAAGGCCTTGCTGTCGCTCAAACTGCAGCCGCATATACAGGGGGAGTCATCGTCTTGGCTCTCATTATGGTCATTTACGGTACTCTCGGGGGAATTCGCGCCGTGGCTTGGACCGACTCCATTCAAGGGGCAATACTCGCCGTGGGCTTCCTGTTTCTGATTGGCATGCTAATCGATAGGTTCGGCCCGTTGGAACAAGCCACACGGATCATAATGCAAGGCGATTTGACCAACGGAACTCGCAAAAGCCTTCCGCCGAATTTTGCGCGCTGCCGAGAATGGCTCAGCTACGTTCTAGCGGTCGGCTTCGGCATTTGCCTGTATCCACAAGCGATACAGCGCATTTATGCAGCGCGCTCGCCGCGCGTACTGCGACGGAGCCTCGCCATAATGGCTTTTATGCCAATTCCTACTATGATCATTTCCGTCGTTGCCGGAATTATGGCACTTGCTTACATACCAGGATTGGAAGGCGCGTCGACCGACCAGGTTTTCGGACGCGTGCTGCGGGAAATTCAACTACATTCCGTATTAGGTTACGCGTTAGTCGTCGTTATGCTCGCGGCTATTTTGGCAGCGATGATGTCAACTGCCGATTCTGCACTACTCTCCATTTCGTCGATGTTAACCAAAGATCTTTGCGCCGCGCACCTCCTACCAAATTCTTCGCAAGAAACGTTAACTCAATTAGGTAAAGTGCTTTCATGGCTGATCATCGGATTTTTGATCTTATTAGCGCTGGCGTTACGCGAAAAATCATCATTAATTACGTTAATCGATCGCAAAGTCGACTTGCTATTACAACTAGTACCCGCTTTCATGCTCGGATTACGTTGGGAAAAATTAAGAGCGGGACCCGTTTTGGCCGGGATCGTCGTTGGGACAGTCATTGCGTTGGTTTTGGCTTTTGCAGATCTACCGTTCGTAGTGAAAGGTAAAATCTTCGGTTTCCACCCTGGCCTTGTCGCATTGGTGCCGAACTTGATAGTAGCTATATGCGGTTCGCTACGAAGAGACTGTACCTAATTGCTACACCGCAATGTCTCGACATAAACAATCGACCGCGATACATGCGCCCCTCGTAGGCTTACAACCAAGCGCGACCGGAAAGCCGAAAGGGACTGTTGCAGACCCGAATTATCCTCAAGGCGTTGCTTGTTGGGTTCGGATGAATAGATTAGTCTGTGTCGCCCACCGCTAGCCGCACGGCGCCATGACAACTGAGTACTTGAACCCAAAACGGGTACCGCTGACCCGACGCGTGCTAGCAGACCTCGATACGCCGCTTAGCGCGTACGCAAAGCTTGCTTTAGGAAAAAACTCCTTCTTGTTGGAATCAATCGAGGGTGGGGAGAAGTGGGGACGATATTCGATCATCGGTCTACCCGCACGACGCACTATAGAGGTGCGAGGTAACCAAGTTTTGGTTCGGGAGAATAATGCGGTAATTGAAGATCTCATCCTTGAAGACCCAATGGAGTTTATCGAGAGTTACCACAACAGATTTAGTGTGTCCTCCCCCGAAGACCTGCCGAGATTTTGCGGAGGTCTTGTGGGGTATTTTGGCTACGACACAGTACGGTTCGTCGAACCTCACCTAGCTAAATCGACTCCGCCAGATCCCTTAAAAATGCCTGACATTTATCTGTTACAAATCGATGATTTTTTGATCTTTGACAACCTGCGTGGGGAAATTACCCTAGTAAAATATGTTGACACCGAGGATCGAGACGCAGAAAAGAAAGCGCGGGACTACCTTGACGGATTGTCACAACGCTTGAAAGCGCCGTTGCCCGACTTTTCTCGGCATCAAACGGTTGAAGCTGTTAAAGAGACCGACTTTCATTCCGAATTTGGCAGGGAACGTTTTCTCGCTGCAGTCGATTCCGTCAAACGATACATTGTTGATGGCGACGTTATGCAAGTCGTTTTGGCCCAACGTCTGTCCGTGGAACTCAAGATATCGCCACTAGATGTATATCGCGCCTTGCGACATTTAAATCCCTCGCCATATTTGTTTTTCTTCGATCTCGGAGATTTCCATGTTGTGGGCTCATCACCAGAAATCTTGGTTAGAGTAGAAAATGGACTTATCACCACGCGCCCCCTCGCTGGCACCCGACCGCGCGGTGACACACCGGAAGAAGACTCTAGACTAGAGCGTGAGCTACTTGCCGATCCCAAGGAGTGCGCCGAACACCTTATGTTAATTGATCTGGGGCGCAATGACGTTGGACGCGTCGCAAAAACGGGTACTGTGCGCGTCACCGAAAAAATGACAATCGAACGATACTCACACGTCATGCATATCTCATCGAACATCGAAGGTCAGCTGCGAGAAGATTGCTCCGCCATCGATGTGCTGCGAGTAGCACTCCCCGTGGGAACCTTGTCTGGTGCGCCAAAAATTCGGGCTATGGAAATTATAAACGAGCTCGAACCGATAAAAAGGGGGGTGTACGGTGGCGCAATTGGTTATTTGTCCTGGAATGGGAATATGGATACCGCCATCGCCATACGTACCGCTGTTGTGAAGAATGGACGACTTTATGTTCAAGTCGGTTGCGGTGTGGTCGCCGATTCTGTGCCTCAAACCGAATGGGAAGAATCAATGAACAAGGGCCGGGCGATGATTAACGCCGTCTCAATGGCACAAAGCGGACTTCAGTTAATGGATTAGTGGAAACGTATGCGCACTGTTTTTTTGGGAAACAGCTCCACGTACGCAATCGGGAGATGCGAATCAAAAAAATGGCTACTAGCAGCCTTCATCCTCGGACCGATGAATAGCGGTCCCGGCTGGAACAACCTTGCGGTACGCCGCCGCTCTTTTAGAGCAAACTTAACGCTTGGAAACAAAACTAAAACTCCTGATACGCTAGCGAGCGTTGCCTGAAACAAAAAAGAAAGGCTTCGGTGGAGAAACTTAACGCGAACGGCACCCCTGATAGAACGCATCTGTTATTCAATTGATGCACCTCGGGAGAGTTTTGGGGCCGATTAAAGGAGACGAGTATGAAAGTCGCTGCGGGTCGTAAGTTTTTCGAGCGATACGGTGACCGGGCTCAGGTCATTGCGCCGGACCTAGAATGGGCACTTATCGAAGCCGACGGCTCATGGTCGACACCTCCTGAGGAAAGTGACCTCATCGTTTTGGCTGGAGACGCTTATCGCAAGGAATTCGTGGATATGGCGGTAGCGCTTGAGGTCCCCCGATGGGCACACAGTGAAGATGCCGGAACGGATGGGCCATTTTATGACGCCATGCGAGCACGTGGCGCAATCATCACGAACAGCCCTGGTGCAAATGCGCCTGAAGTGGCCGAGTTTGCGATGGGTATGGTGTTATGGACAGCAAAACGGCTTGATGTGTTCCGGCAACATCAGAGGCAACATCATTGGGAATGGATTGAGCTCGAAAGCCTTAGTGATAAGACGATTCTCATAATCGGGCTCGGCGCAATTGGGAGCAAAATCGCATCACTGGCACATGGTTTCAAAATGAAGGTGCTCGGCATCCGGCAATCTCGGGCATCTGTAGCAAACGTCGACCGGCAAGGAACACCCGCTGATCTCCCGTTGTTTCTGGCAGAGGCCGATTTCGTTGTGCTGGCTGTACCAAACCTACCGTCCACACAAGCGTTGATAAGTCGGAAGGAGTTAGGTCTGATGAGGTCGAACGCGACTCTGATCAATGTTGCCCGAGGTACGGTTGTGGACATCAAGGCACTAAGGGAAGCGCTTGAAACGGGCCAAATCGGCCGGGCGTGCCTCGACGTTGTCGAAACCGAACCGTTGCCAGCGGAGGATGACCTGTGGGACATTCCTAATCTATTCATAACGCCACATAACGCTTGGTCGTCTCCCTTGTACGTACCCCGAGTCGCTGAGTATTGGCTACAAAATCTGAAACTCTATATTCGTGGAGACGAATTGATACATAAATGTGCGTAGATTCTTACTATAAATCCTTTGAAGGACCAGCGACTTGAAGCCACCTAAAAAAAGCTATCCGGTGCCCGCAGAAGGTAATTTCATCATCTCGAATTTTCGATTTAGAAACGGCGAAATCTTACCTCGGCTGCAACTTCACTACCGTACGATAGGAACACCTTTGCGAGACGACGCGGGCGTTGTACGAAACGCCGTTCTGATTATGCATGGAACGGGGGGATCTGGGTCGCGATTCCTGACCGATGAATTTGGCGAGGTGTTGTTCGGCTCCGGTCAACCATTGGATACCGACAAACATTTCATAATTCTCCCAGACAGTATCGGTCACGGCCAATCGTCAAAACCAAGCGATGGTCTGCGAGCTAGCTTCCCCCACTATAGGTACATGGATCTCGTCACAGCCCAACACCTTCTTTTGACTGAGGAACTTCAAGTCGATCACCTCCGCCTGATCATGGGAACCTCCATGGGAGGCATGCATACTTGGATCTGGGGCGCTCGATATCCAGATTTCATGGACGCCCTAGTACCGATGGCCAGCTTGCCTGCGGCAATCGCTGGTCGCAACCGCATGATAAGACGCATGATCTCCGACGCGATCCGGCAAGACCCCAATTGGCTGGGGGGAGAATACGAGAATCAACCGCGGGGTCTGGTCACCGCAATATACGCTTTTATTTTCATGGTTAGCTGTCCACTTCAATGGCAGGAAATAGCCCCGACGCAAAAACAAGCGGACGTTTTGTTTGACCGGTTGGTTCAGGACTACCTGGACACGCTAGACGCGAACGATCTCCTATATCAGATAGAAGCGTCTTCGGATTACGATCCGGCGCCGTTTCTTGAAAACATCAAAGCACCGCTCCTTGCGATAAATTCCCAAGACGATCAAGTTAACCCTCCAGAACTCGGTGTCATGGAAAAAGCGATCCGAAGGGTAAAAAGCGGTCGCTATATCCTACTCCCAACCAGCGGCGAAACTCGAGGCCATCGGACGTACGCTTTCGCGGAAATCTGGGCGCAACATCTCAACACTTTTCTTAAAGATTTGTGAAACCTGACTCCGATGAACATTATCGTCCTCGCACCATGATACGGAGTCGCATTTGTATAGTATTGGGATAATTTGCAGCTAATGTTGTGGATTCGACTAGGCGAAAATCGTCAAAGGCATGTATAAAATCTCCGCCTCGCTTCCCTCCCATGAGTAATATATGTTCGGCAGAATCGATAATTGATCGCTTAGAAAACCGAGGCCATTATGAACATCTTCACCAAGATGCTGAAGGGTCGGTCATTCAATCTCGACCGCTATCATCCCGGCATCTAGACCTTCCGCACCCTCTTCAACATGGACGGCTTTAACAACACCGTCGTCAGGTGCCTCATGTGGGACTTCCATCTTCATGACTTCCATTATAAATAGAGTGTCGCCCGCCTTAACCGTGTCCCCGATTTTAACCAACACCTTCCACATGTTTCCTGCAGTCTGCAAAGTCACTTCATGGGCCATGCCCGCACTCCCGTCTCAATTGTTCATTCGATACTCGATTCATCGCACAGCGCCCCGATTTCTGCGGCAGACTTTTGAGCTTCCGCAACCGTAACCAACTTGAAGTTAAGTATCTCACCGGGCTTTGCTTGTCCCAATTTCCAGAAAGCACATTGTGGCACGGTGTACGGGTTAATAAACCCGCCCATGCTCGGACCGTCATTGACCAAAATTATGGGCGTCTGGCCCGCTAGATTGATCGCTCCCAAAGGATACCCTTGATCGATGATGTTTGAAGGCTCCTCACCATGTTCCGGTAGTTTATTGGTCGCCTTTGGGGTGAAGCTCCAATCCGGACCCTCAAGCCGAAAACCGGTACGGTCACTCTTCGATGAGAGTTTCCAGTCCGCGCTTAGGAACCGCTCGTGACCTTGTGTATCGATCCAATCGTCATTTGGCCCTGCTACAGCCTCGATCTCCCAACGTTTGTCCGTTCTGATCAGGGGACGGGCCGCTTCTCTAACCCGGCGGCCCGGCTCACCTTTCCCGTCCCCCACTGGGACTATTTGTTCAGCTCTGAGGGCAGAGCCACCCATACCACCGACCCCGGCCTTATGAAATGTCGAACGCGACCCGAGTAGAGGCTCCACTGCGATACCGCCCGCAATAGTGATATAGGCACGGGCACCTTCGGACGCAAACGTCAATTCAAGCGTTTGTCCTGACAAGATCGAGATACTTTCCCACATAGGGCATGACTCGCCTTCGAGTTTTGCTTGCATGTTCGCTCCCGTGAGCGCGATAACAGTGTCTCGTCGAAATTTAAGGCTCGGGCCAATGTATTGGCATTCTAGACCCGCCGTGCCGGGCTCGTTTCCCACCAGAACATTACCCAGTCGAAACGACCACGAGTCCATCGGGCCCGAAGGAGGAAAGCCCTGATTCCAGTAACCGTAACGACCCGGCCAATCCTGCACGGATGTTTCAAGTCCTGGTTTAATTACCTCGAACATCGATGTTCTCCGTCAAAATCGCTTGGTCTGATCGAGCTTGCTTACCCATTGCTTGTAATTGCGGACCGAAAATCTTTGATACTCGATAACATTATATTTATATCGGCCTTCGTCAACTTGGTGTTCAATTTCTTCAAATTCATCCTGGGTACACGGTACAAATTTCAGACGATCGCCTGGTCTCAACAGACAAAGTTCCCCATTAAATTCTTCGAAACGTCCGTCTTTGTCCCATATCGGTACCGGCGTGCGCCCAAATATCTGGTATCCGCCAGGTGTTGCAACCGGATAAATCCCCGTAGACATGCCACCCATACCTACCGAGCCTTGCGGTGTCCAGGTACGCGGTGGATTATATTTCGGCACCGTGAGCCGGCACCTAGGATCAAGGGGCATCAAAAAAGCGAGTCCTGGCCAAAACCCTAAACTGGCAGCCCAGTACTCGGTACCGGAATGGACCCTGACGAATTGAGCGACATCATCCAGATCGTTAAGTCGAGTGATTAATTCTGGATCGTATTCTTTATCCGGGTTGATTTTTTCACGATACGTATCTATGCATTCTTTGGTCCACGGATCGATGTACATCGTCTGGAAATAGAAGAGTCGGCTACTCATCTCAATATCGTCACTGGGGCCCAACGACTCTACCAAGCTGCCGACCTCCCTTTGTAGGTCATCGTAGGAAATCTGACTGGGTTCGTAGTGGATCAGCATGCTGGCGAAACAGGGTGCAGTTTCTATAACACCGGTAATCGCATCGCCTTCAAGGGCACTCGCCAACCCCTGCCCCATAAAATTAAGATCGAGATTCATCTCGTCACCGAATTGGATCAGCATATAACGATCCCCTCCAGGACTATATTTTGGGTGCTCGTAGATCATTATTCTTCACCCTTAAATAAGATCATCTAAGTGGGCCTCCACGAAGGCCGTTGTGATTCTACCGGCTTTGAATTCGGGGTGCTCGACGACCCGCTGAAGAAAGTCAATATTAGTTGAGATACCTTCGATGGCAACTGCGTTCAGTGAGGAACTTACTTTAGCTAGGGCTGTCGAGCGCGTCGTTCCTCGGCAAATGAGTTTCGCGAGTGTTGGATCATAGTAGGGGGTAACGGTATCCCCTTCTCGAACACCGGCGTCGATGCGAACATCGTCATCGACACCTGGCAGGGACATCCGACTTATTACCCCCGGGGAAGGTAAAAACATCTTCGAAGGATTTTCCGCGTAAATACGACACTCAATCGCATGCCCGATATGTTTAATTTGCGCTTGTTCGAGCACGATAGTCTTATCACCGAGTGCGTGTCGAAGTTGCATTTCGACAAGGTCTATT
>Ga0310345_10005185_pt1 | contig 11654 bp, 9 predicted proteins | sample HC15DNA20500_MG_FD_204667 | JGI IMG/M metagenome (GOLD analysis project Ga0310345, IMG submission 204667) | Marine microbial communities from station ALOHA, North Pacific Subtropical Gyre - HC15-DNA-20-500_MG | ecosystem: Environmental > Aquatic > Marine > Oceanic | place: Pacific Ocean: North...
TAATAATACGCACTAATAGCAGCAAAAATTACTGCAACAATTACCAACCAGGTAACAGTACTACCGCCGTACTTAATTACCGATAACAACATATAATACTTAGCAAAGAAACCGGCAGTAAGCGGTATACCCGTTAATGATAAAAGAAAAATTGTATTGGTAGCTGCTAATAACGGATGCTTTTTGGCCAAGCCATTATAACCGGCTAATGAAATATCTTCCATTTTCTCTAATATAGCAAAAATGCCAATCGTAGCAACGGAATAAGCAACAGTATATATTAAAATACCTTCTTTTGCCATATCATTTTCAGCAAAAACGGCAAACAGCATAAAGCCGGCTTGTGCAATACTGGAATAAGCCATCATGCGTTTTACACTTTGCTGAAAAATAGCTGTAATGTTTCCTACTAACAAAGTAGCTATAATTACCAAAGGCAAAATAATTTTCCACGATAGCCCTAATTCAACATATTTATTTTCAAACAAACGAATAAAAGCAATGAACCCGGCTGCTTTAACAATAGTAGCCATAAAAGATGTAAAAACACTAGGTGAGCCATCATAAACATCTGGTGTCCAAAAATGAAAAGGAGCTGCTGAAACTTTAAAAGCAATGGCAATGAACACCAACACCAAACCTAAAGGATCTAAAATTCCAAACTCGTTTGATACTGCTGAAGGTTTCATGGTACTAATTTCAAAACCACCATGTGCACCATACATTAATGCAATACCCATTAATAAAATGCCTGTGGAAAATGAGCCCATTAAGAAATACTTTAATGAAGCTTCGTTACTTTTTAAATTTCGTTTATCGCCACCGGTAAGAATATACAGCGGAATAGACATAATTTCTATTCCTAAGAAAAGCAATAACAATGAGTTATATGAAGTAATAATGGCAATTCCGGATAATGAAAAGAAAATTAATGCAAAAAATTCTGCCGCATGTTTCCCTTCACCAATTTGTGTTACATCGGCACCACTTATAAGTATAAACAACAAAGTAGCGGCATAGGCCAGTGTATTAAAATAAAGCCCAAATTTTTGAAAGTTCAACATTCCATGTGTACCAATGTGAATACTTAAAATACCGTAGGTATCAAAAATATTGGCTAATAATAGTACTATCAATGCAATGATTGCCACATTTCTAATGGCTTTTTTTTGCTGGGTAATAATGCCGGTAAACATCATTACAACACCACTTATAACCGAAAATATTATTGCGTTCATATCTTAAAATATAGTTATTCGCCCTTTTAATTAATTCCTTGTATTATGTATGTTATACAATTTTCAATTCAAAACTCATGCATACACTATTCAAACCTGTATTACCATTTTTTATTTTGCCAACAATGCATTTACTGTATCGTTGGTAAGGTGTATCATAGGTTCAGGATAAATACCAAAGAAGAAAATGACAATCACCAAAACCCATAATATTAAACGCACGTTCAAACCGGCATCAATTGCATTATTTGTGGTGCTTACCAATTCTCCATAAAAAATTTTTTGTACTGTATTTAGTGTATAAACAGCAGTTAATATAATTGTAATTAATGCAAAAATGGCAATTACAACGTTGTATTGAAACAAACCATTAAACATTAAAAATTCACCAATAAAGCTATTGGTTAATGGTAGTGCAACATTTGCTAAAGCCATTATTACAAATAATAAAGCTAATTCAGGCGCTTTTTGTGCCATACCTCCCATTTCACTTAATTTACGGGTACCAATTTGTTGTTCAATAGCATCGACTACAATCCATAATCCTAATACAACAATACCGTGGTTAAACATTTGTACCATAACGCCATTCCATCCCGGTTGCTTTTGAGCAAAAATAGCAGCACACATTAAACCTATGTGAGCAATGGAAGAATAGGCAATGACACGTTTAACATCATCTTGCCGTATAGCAATTAACGAAGTATACAACATGCCTATTACAGAAAGAATGATAATAAGCATTGAAAAATAATTTGTTGCTTGTGGAAATACGGGTACCAACCAACGTATGGTAGCATATACGCCCATTTTCACCATTAAAGCACTTAACAACATGGTAACCCCTGTTGAAGCTTGTTCGTATGCATCGGGTTGCCATGTATGGAAAGGAAATATGGGCATTTTAATAGCAAATGCTATAAAAAATAACCAGAAAAAGAAATATTGTTGACTGGTTTTAAGATGCAAATGATAAAATGCATCAATTGAAAAAGAATGATTACCCGGCGTTTGAAAGTATAAGTAAAATATTCCTATTAACATGAGTAAAGAACCCACGAAAGTGTACACAAAAAACTTAAATGTAGCAGCCACACGTTTTTCGCCACCCCAATTCGAAGCCAAGAAATAAGCAGGTATTAAAGCTAATTCCCAAAAAAAGTAAAATACTAAAGCATCAGCTGCAACAAATACGCCCATCATTCCAGCCTGTGTCAGTAACATACCGGCGAAAAAATTTCCCGGCTTTGCGTACTTATTTTTATAAATGGCAACAAAAATCACTGGCAATCCAATAGCAGTTAATAAAGTAAGCATACTGCTCATGCCATCCATGTGTAAATTGAAACTTGTACCTAAAGCAGGCATCCAAGCCCAATCTAAGGTTAAGGCATCGGAGTTGTTAAAGAAGTAAATACCACTTAAAGAAATGGCTAATGTAATTAGTGCAATTAATAATGACCAACTTTTGGCAGCTCTGTCTTCTTTTAATAAGAATGAAATTAGACCGCCAATTAATGGAACTAGTATTAGTAAAAAAGGAATCATAGCTAAATTTTGCCTGTGGCTTTTTTAAAATATTTTACTTAAATAGGTATAAATATATCCGTCGTTTATCCAAATTAAAACCAACACAATAATGGCCAATACCATAAACAAAATGTAACTACCCACTTGGCCACTTTGCACTAACCGTACCTGCCTTGATGAATATAAAATGAAACGACCAACACCATTTACAATTCCATCAATACCGCTTTTTTCTATAACATTTTTAAAGAACCCGGCTAATGCATTTAGCGGATTTACAATGATAGCATCATACAATTCATCTATATACCATTTATGTGCTAAAAATCCGCCCAAACCTTGTGGTTCATTTAATTCGGGATGTTTGGTAAATTTACCTAAAGCAATTAAAATAGCTATTACAGCAACAGCCACAGAAACTGCCATTAACAACCATTCAGTTGTATGAGGCATTTCAGCAACTACTTCAGTAGTAATAACAGGTTGTAAAAAATGATGAAAAGCATTGGCATCTGGAATCATAACTGCCGGTATACCAATCCATCCGCCAATCACACTTAATATAGCCAATGCAATTAAAGGCAATGTAATAGCAGCAGGGCTTTCATGTAAATGATGCTCCTGATCATGCGTTCCTCTGAATGAACCTAAAAAAGTAGTAGCATACAAGCGGAACATATAAAATGCAGTTAATGCTGCACCGGCCACACCCAGTAACCATAAAACAGGATTTTTAGCATAAGCTGCTGCTAAAATTTCATCTTTTGAAAAGAAACCACTGAAGGGTGGAATTCCCGAAATAGCTAAACATCCCAGTAAAAAAGTTATGTGTGTAACGGGCATGTATTTACGTAAGCCGCCCATTGTACGAATATCTTGCTCATTACCCATGGCATGAATTACTGAACCTGCACCTAAGAATAAAAGTGCCTTAAAGAAGGCATGTGTCATTACATGGAATACTGCGCCGTTGTATGCACCTACGCCTAAACCCAAAAACATATAACCCAACTGGCTAACAGTTGAATAAGCCAGTACTTTCTTAATATCGTTTTGTTTAATAGCTATAGTAGCCGCCAATAATACTGTTGCTATACCAATTATAGCAATTACATTTTCTGTAACAGCACTCATGCTGTATAATATGTTACTACGGGCAATCATATAAACACCTGCGGTTACCATGGTTGCAGCATGTATTAAAGCCGATACGGGCGTAGGACCTGCCATTGCATCGGGTAACCAAGTATATAAAGGTATTTGGGCGCTTTTGCCGGTAGCACCAATGAATAACAAAATAGTAATTCCGGTTACATCTACTGCACTTAAATTACCGGCAGCTGCAAATACATTACCATAAGTTAAGGTGCCTAATTTTGCAACCAACCAAAAAATGCCTAATAAAAAACCAACATCACCTATACGGTTCATAATAAAGGCCTTCTTGGCGGCATAGTTATAATTGGTATTTTTAAACCAATATCCAATTAGTAAGTACGAGCATAAACCTACTCCTTCCCAACCTAAAAATAAAATAAGGTAGTTACCTCCCATTACTAATAAGAGCATGGAGAATACAAAAAGGTTTAGGAAAGCAAAATAACGAGCGAAATGCGGCGTAGTTTCTTCATGCATATAAGATGTTGAATACACATGAATAAGAAAACCGACTCCGGTAATAATCAGCATGAATAAAACAGAAAGCGCATCAACCTGAAATGAAAACGGAATATTCAGGCCTTTAATATCAATAAAATTAAAATAGGTTTGAATAAGAGGGCCATTGGCTTTCACTTCAAAAAACAATCCCAAACTAATTAAAAAAGCAATGAGAATAACCCCACAGCCTATTATGTTAACTGCCTGTTTTGATAATGATTTGCGAAGCAGGCCATTGATTAAAAATCCGGCCAGTGGCAGTAATGGTACTAAGTAAACTAATTGGCTCATAATATTTATTTAAAGCATTGCTTACAACAAGGGTATAGCGTTGTGCTTATATTTCAATTTTCTAATTTTTTAATCTGTTTAAAAAATTCACATCTACTGAATGTGCATTTCTATACATCATAACAATAATAGCCAAACCCACACTTACCTCTGCCGCAGCCACTACCATTACAAAAAATACAAAAATTTGACCATCTGTTCCTACATTATTTACTTTATCAACAGCTGTTGCAACGGCATGGTGCATTTTTGAAAAAGCTACTAAAAGCAGATTTACTGCATTCAACATTAACTCTACACTCATGAAAATGATAATAGCATTTCGGCGGGTTAATACACCGGCAATACCAATGCAAAACAGTGCAAGACTCAAATAAATGTAATACTGTATAGGCATAACCTTTGTTGGTTGTTTAAATATAAAACAAAATACTAATCTTTTTTCCCTATTACTACCGCACCTACCATTGCGCTTAAAAACAATATGCTACTAATTTCAAATGGCACTACATAAGTATTGAATAATGCTTTCCCAAGATTAGCAATTAACCCAATACTTCCTTCATTCATCATTGCTGTTTTGGCTTGTAATTCGGGTGCTTGTTTTATTAATGAAACTAAAATCATTAATAAACACCCGGCAGAAATGGCACCGGCTAATTTCATCCAAATGTTTTTCTGGGGTTCAGTGTCTTTATTCAAGTTCATTAACATAATTACAAAAAGAAACAAAACCATGATGGCACCGGCATAAACAATTAAATTAACAATGGCAATGAATTGTGCATTCAATAAAATGTAATGACCTGAAATGGCAAAAAACACAGCCACCAACCAAAGTACACTATGCACAGGATTTTTGCTCAATAAAACCATTAAGGCACTTACCAATGCCATTGCACTTAAAATCCAGAATAATACTTGTATAACATTCATTTTGTTGGTTTATTTTAAGCGATAACTTATTGGCCAAGCTACATTCAATTTGTAATGCTGCTTAGTTCAAACCTTTTGCTTGGGCATATGCTTCAGGTTCAGTTACCGGGTTGGGTATTAATAAATCGTTTTTAGTGTATATAAAAGTGCTTCTATTAAAATTGGCAGGAGCAAAGGTTTCGCTTAAGTATATGGCATCTTTCGGGCAAGCTTCTTCGCATAAGCCACAGAAAATACAACGCAACATATTTATTTCGTAACGAGCTGCATATTTTTCTTCGCGATATAAATTTTCTTCACCAGGTAACCGTTCAGCTGCTTCCATGGTAATGGCTTCAGCAGGACAAGCCACTGCGCATAAACCACAGGCAGTACAACGTTCTCTTCCCTGCTCATCTCTGTTTAAAACATGTAACCCCCTGAATACCGGACTGAAGGGGCGCTTTTGTTCGGGATATTGTATGGTTGGTTTTTTCTTAAAAATATGACTGAAAGTGATTAACATTCCCTTGAAAATATTCACGAGGTATATTCTTTCCCAGAATGTCATCGGTGCTCTGTTAACCGCTTGTGCTCTATTGGTAAGTGCTTGCATGATTTTACCGATGTTTAAAGTTTTGCAAAATTATTTTTATTGTTAGTAGTATCCAAGTTTATCATTAGTTATTCAGGGCTTAAAGCCAATTTTATACTGGCTTATTTTCCAAACCACAATATGAACAATCCGGTAATAATCATATTGAACAAAGCCAATGGTACCAGTGATTTCCAACCCAAGTTCATTAATTGATCATACCTAAACCGTGGAATTGTCCAGCGCACCCACATAAAGAAGAAAATGAAAATGACTACTTTAATTAATAGCGCAATAATCCCAATAATTGCTGCAACATTAGGTGATAAAAGGCTTTCATTTAAAAAGGGAACATCATAACCACCAAAATAAAGGGTAGCCATTACCACACTACTAATAAACATATTTACATATTCTGAAAACAAGTAAAAACCTAATTTCATTGATGAGTACTCCTGGTGATATCCAAAGTTTAATTCATTTTCGGCTTCTGCTAAATCGAAGGGTGTTCTATTACATTCTGCAAAAGCACAAATTAAAAATATTAGGAAACCGAGTGGTTGATACACAATATTCCACCAATGGCCCGGTGCCATTTGTTGTTTTACAATTTCGCCTAATTGAAGGGTTCCTGTGGTCATTAATAAAGCTATTAAACTTAACCCCATGGCCAATTCATAACTAATAGCCTGCGATGCTCCACGTAATGCAGCCATTAATGAGAACTTATTATTTGAAGCCCATCCACCAATCATTATACCATATACACCCAAGCTTACAACGGCAAAAATGTATAAAATGCCAATGTTTACATCTGCAATTTGTAAAGGAATTACACGACCAAACAAATGTACATCACTACTCCAAGGTATTACCGCACTGGTCATTAATGCAGCAGTCATTGCAAGGAATGGACCTAAAATGAACAATATTTTGTTGGATGTGTTGGGTATTATTTCTTCCTTCATAATTAATTTCAATCCATCCGCAAAGGGTTGTAATAAACCGAATGGACCCGCCCGATTAGGTCCTGGTCTGTCTTGTAAAACAGCTGCAACTTTTCTTTCTGCAAAAGTGGTATATAAGGCTATTCCCAAACTTGCAAAAATTACAATGGCAATTAGAATAAGTTTTTCCAAAAATAATATCCAGTCTATACTTAATAACATATGCATGATGATTGAAGTGTTATTGGTTAAAATCGGTTGAATGTGCCGGCCGTTCTAACTGGCTTAAATGTATGTTGGGTTTGTTTACTTCACTCACCGAATGAATATCCATTAATAATTTTGGATTTCTTCCCTTCATAATGTTGGGGAATGTTTCAGTGGGTTTTACTAAGCCAACATATTTATTTTGTGAAATAACTGAATGACGATTTACATTGGTTGGCCCTTCTATTATCCAGTCAGCTATGTTTTTCTTTTCAAAACGGCAATCATTACAAATCCATCCGGTTTTACCATTTGAGGCCTCTTTAATTTCTCCCCATTCATCTTTACGGGCGGTAACTCTAAATACTTCATCCCCTCTTAACCAAAGTTGCACTTCACCACAACATTTATCGCAATGACGATGAGCATTTACAGGCTTTGTAAACCAAACCCTATTTTTAAAACGGAATGTTTTATCGGTTAAAGCACCCACAGGGCAAACATCAATAACATTACCGATAAATTCGTTGTGCAAGTTTTTTTGAATGAATGTAGCAATTTGTGCATGATCACCCCGATCTAATACTCCATGCTCTCTTTTGGGTGAAAGTTGATCGGCAGTAAATACACAACGATAACACAAAATGCAACGCGTCATGTGCAGTTGAATGTATTCTCCTAAATCAACCTGTTTAAAAGTTCTTTTTTGAAACTCATAACGGCTACCTTCTTTACCGTGTTCATAGCTTAGGTCTTGCAAATGACATTCACCGGCTTGGTCACAAATGGGGCAATCGAGTGGATGATTTATCAATAAGAATTCTACTACGCCGGCTCTAGCCTCTAATACACGAGGAGATGTGATATTTTTTACTTCCATGCCATCCATAACCGTTGTGCGGCAAGAGGCTACCAATTTAGGCATTGGTCGGGGATCTTTTTCAGACCCCTTACTTACTTCTACTAAACAAGTGCGGCATTTACCCCCACTACCTTGTAGTTTACTATAGTAACACATGGCAGGAGGCGTAACCTCGCCGCCAATTTTACGAGCTGCCTGCAAAATAGTAGTTCCGGCAGGCACTTCTACCGTAATATTATCAATTGTTACTTTTAATAGAGTTTCGTCTGACATATTTAAAATTTCAAATATTCAATATAGAATTCCTGTTGGAATTATGCACCGGCAGGAACTTGAATTGGATCGGCATAGTGGGCCAATCCAAAATTACGCACCTGAGCTTCCTGAGGATGCAATACGTGCCATTCAAACTCATCGCGGAAATGACGTATTGCAGCAGCTACCGGCCATGCAGCAGCATCACCTAAGGGGCAAATGGTATTTCCTTCAATTTTGCTCTGAATGTCCCACAATAAATCAATGTCACTCATTTTACCTTCCCCTTTATCTAAGCGCAACAATAATTTTTCCATCCATCCGGTTCCTTCGCGACAGGGAGAACATTGTCCGCAACTTTCATGACGATAAAAACGAGCTAATGTATAAGTATGCTTCACAACACATTGGTCTTCATCTAACACAATAAAACCGCCACTTCCCATCATACTTCCGGTTGCAAAGCCCCCATCACTTAAACTTTCATAGTTCATATAACGGGTTTCACCTTTAGCAGTTTTCAATAATAAATTAGCAGGCAAAATAGGTACAGAAGAACCACCGGGAATACAGGCTTTTAAGCGTTTGCCATTTTTAATACCGCCACAGTACTCATCGCTGTAAATGAATTCTTCAACACTAATGGTCATGTCTATTTCGTACACACCCGGTTTATTGATATTCCCACAGGCAGATATTAATTTAGTGCCTGTTGAACGTCCAACACCAATTTTAGCATATTCTTCTCCACCCATATTGATAATTGGCACCACTGCAGCTAATGATTCTACATTATTAACAACGGTGGGTCTTTCCCATAAACCTTTTATGGCAGGAAAAGGTGGCTTAATACGAGGGTTGCCTCGCTTACCTTCCAACGACTCAAGTAAAGCCGTTTCTTCCCCGCAAATATAGGCACCCGCTCCCCTTTGAACATGTATATTACAATCAAAGCCTGAGCCTAAAATATTTTTTCCTAACCATCCGTTTTGATGGGCTTCTGCAATTGCTTTTTCAAGAATATCTACAATCCAAGCATATTCACCGCGGATATAAATGTATGTATCATTAGAACCTAATGCAAATGATGAAACAATTAACCCTTCAATTAAAAGGTGAGGAATATGTTCCATTAAATAGCGATCTTTAAAAGTACCGGGTTCACTTTCGTCGGCATTACAAACTAAGTGTCGGGGTATGCCTTCGGGTTTGGCAATAAAACTCCACTTCATACCGGTAGGAAATCCGGCCCCCCCACGCCCCCTTAAACCGCTTTTTTTCACTTCCTCAACAATTGCTTCGGGAGTCATGGTTTTCAGGGCTTTTTCCACTGATTGATAACCACCTTCACGTCTATAAACATCATAATTTCTGATGCCTTCAACATGCGCTTTTGCTAATAATAATTTTATGCCCATTGGTAATTACTAATAATGTGAATGAATGATTCCATTAGTTGTTTCGTGCAGCATTGATTCTGCATTCTTCAATAATGGCATCTACTTTTTCTTTGGTTAAATGTTCGCGATAATGTTTACCTAATTGCATCATAGGCGCATATCCACATGCACCTAAACACTCAACAGTTTTCAAAGTAAACATACCATCGGGTGTGGTTTCGCCCACATTTATGCCTAATTTTTCTTTTATATAGGCAATTATATCGTCGCTACCATTTAGCATACATGGCCCGGTTTGGCAAACTTCAAACATATACTTACCTACCGGCTGTGTATTAAACATGCTATAAAAAGTAGCAACTTCATAAACTTCTATGGGTTCTAAGTGTAACAAATTTGCAACATAATCCATTGTTTCTACACTTAGCCAACCACCGAAACTTTCCTGGGCCAAATGCAACACGGGTAATAATGCACTTTTTTGTTTTCCTTCCGGATAACGTTTTACCAGTCGGTTAAATTCTTGCATTTGCTGTTCTGAAAATTGTACCACTACGATATAATTTTATAGTTATTATTTATGCGTCTAATTCGCCTGCAATTAGGTTTAAGCTACTCATGGTTATAATGGCATCACTTAACATACTGCCTTTTGTAAGTTCGCTGTATGCCTGATAATAAATAAAACTTGGGCGTCTAAAATGTAGGCGATATGGTGTTCTTCCACCATCGCTAATTAAATAAAATCCTAATTCACCATTTGCCCCTTCTACACTATGATATACCTCGCCTTTGGGAATTTCGGTTTCGCCCATAATTATTTTAAAATGCCATATTAATGGCTCCATTTTGGTATACACATCTTTCTTCTCGGGTAAATAATAAGCGGGTGCATCAGCATGGTATACATCTGCTTCAGCGCCTTTAAATTCCTGTACTTTTTTATAAGCTTGGTCAATTAAACTTAAGCTTTGCCACATTTCAGCATTGCGAACCAAAAAGCGATCATAATTATCACCTGTACTACCTACGGGCACAGTAAATTCAAAATCTTCATAACTACTGTATGGACTATGTACTCTTACATCATAATCAACACCGGCAGCACGCAAATTAGGACCGGTAAACCCATAATTTAAAGCACGCTCAGCACTAATACCGCCGGTATTTTTTAAACGATCCATGAATATACGGTTACGTGTAAAAAGGTTTTCAAATTCTTTTAAAACTTTAGGGTATTCACGCAAAAATTTTTCTAATTTTTGGAAAGCCGTATCGGAAAAATTACGTTCAAAGCCACCAATACGACCAATATTAGTAGTTAAACGTGAACCACAAACTTCTTCATAAATTTCATAAATCAGTTCACGATATTGCATTACATATAAGAAGCCTGTGTAGGCTCCACTATCAACCCCAACAATGGAATTACAAATTAGGTGGTCAGAAATACGTGCCAATTCCATGATAATGATGCGCAAATAATCAACCCTTTTGGGGGTTTTTACGCCCAATAATTTTTCGCAGGTCATGTGCCAACCCATGTTATTGATGGGGCTGCTGCAATAATTTAGCCTATCTGTTATGGGTGTAATTTGATAAAGTGGTCTACGTTCGGCTAATTTTTCAAAAGCACGATGTATGTAACCCACTGTTTGTTCGGCAGAAACAATTCTTTCACCGTCTAATTCAATTATATTTTGAAACACACCATGTGTTGCAGGGTGTGTAGGTCCTAAATTTAGGGTGGTAGTT
>Ga0310345_10005186_pt1 | contig 11652 bp, 11 predicted proteins | sample HC15DNA20500_MG_FD_204667 | JGI IMG/M metagenome (GOLD analysis project Ga0310345, IMG submission 204667) | Marine microbial communities from station ALOHA, North Pacific Subtropical Gyre - HC15-DNA-20-500_MG | ecosystem: Environmental > Aquatic > Marine > Oceanic | place: Pacific Ocean: North...
GGTGGCGAAAGCGTTCATGGGCGGGTCTCCAGTATATCGGGCCGCTGCGCGAGCGTCTCGATCACGCGGTCGGTCGTGACCTCGATGGAATCGCCGGGCCGGGCGACGAGGCGCATCGGCGCCTCGGCATAGATCGGGCGCCGCTCATCGAGCAGCCGGGACAGCGTGCCGCGCGGGTCGGGGGTGCGCAGCAACGGTCGAGTGGATTTGTGACGGACCCGCTCCCAGAGCAGGTCTAGATCCGCGTCGAGCCAGAGCGCGGCGCCCCGCGTCGCGATCGCGTCGCGATTGCGCGGGGCAAGAAAGGCACCGCCGCCGGTCGAGACGACGCGTGGCCCGGCCTCGAGCAGCCGCTCGAGCACCTCGCTCTCACGGGCTCGAAAGAACGCTTCGCCGTCGCGCGCGAAGATCTCGGCGATGGAGCATTTGGCGGCCTCTTCGATGGCCGTATCGCTGTCGACGAAGCCGCAGCCGAGCCGGGCCGAGAGGGCGCGGCCAATCGCGGTCTTGCCGGAGCCCATCATGCCGACCAGCACCACCGGACGGCGCAAACGCATCGCGCTGCCGTCACCGCTCCTGCGCGCCTTTCCTGCCGCCATTATGCCCCCGTCGCGGCCCGACCGGCGGGCCTTCGCAAATTCCTGCCCTGAATGACGTGATCTCGGCCGAAAGACCAGTTATGAATCGCTCGTAAGAGGCGGCGCGCGGCCGCCCGTGACCCGGGGCAAGAGGACGAGCGGGATGTTGAGACGACTGATCTGGGCGCTGGTGAAAGCGGCGTTGATCCTCGTGGTGCTGGCGGCTCTGGGCCTGCTGGCCTACGCCTATGTGGGGCCGATGCTGTTCCCCGCCGATTTCGCGGCACCTGTGTCGGAGGTGGTGAAACCCGTCACCATCGAGATCGGGCGGTGAGGAAGGCGGGCCTCCTTCTCGCGCTGGTTCTGGGTCAGCCGCTGCTGGCGCAGGATGCCGAAACCGGCGGGGAACCGCTGTCGGCGATCGACTGGCTGTCGCGCTCCGTCGCCCCCAATCCGACCCCCGCTCCGACGGTCGAGCCGCCCGTGGCTGAAAGCGCGGCCGCGCCGCAGGTCTCGGTTCAGCCACTCGATTCGCGTTCGCCGGACGCGGTCGGCCTCGTCGCGCCGCGCATTTCGGGACTGCCGCGCGGGCTGTGGTCAGCCAGCGAGCAGGAGCGTCTGGCGGCGCTGATCGCCGCGCAGAAGCTCGACACCCTGCCCGCCATCGAACAGCTCATGCGGCTCTTGATGGTTGCCGAGGCCGACCCTCCCGCGGATGCCGATGCCCGCGGCACCCTTTTCCTCGCCCGGATCGACCGGCTGCTCGAAATGGGCGCGCTCGAACCTGCGGCAGAGATGCTGGTCGAAGCCGGGCCCGACGATCCGGACCGCTTCCGGCGCTGGTTCGACACTGCGCTGCTCACCGGTGAGGAGACCCAAGCCTGCCACGCGATGCGCAACAAGCCGACCATCGCCCCCACCCGCCCTGCGCAGATCTTTTGTCTGGCCCGTGACGGCGACTGGCAGGCGGCGGCCCTGACGCTGAACTCTGCGCGCGCATTGGGCGAGGTGACCGATGCCGAGGACGCGATGCTGTCGCGCTTTCTCGACCCCGATCTCTACGAGGGCGAGCCGCCGCTGGCAGAGCCCGAACGTGTGACGCCGCTGGTCTACCGCCTGCGTGAAGCGGTAGGCGAGGCGATGCCCTCTGGCTCCCTGCCCCGCGCCTTCAGCCACGCGGATCTGCGCCCGACCAAGGCGTGGCGCGCCCAGCTCGAGGCGGCGGAGCGGCTGGCGCGGCACGGTGCCATCGAGCCGGCGCGGCTGTTCGGCATCTATACCGACCGGGTGCCGGCCGCGTCCGGCGGCATTTGGGACCGCGCCAGCGCCGTCCAGGCCTTTGACACCGCGCTTCGAGAGGGCGACGCGATAGCCGTGGCCGACAGGTTGCCGGAGGTCTGGGAAAGCATGCGCGAAGCGCGCCTCGGCACGGCCTTCGCCCAGCATTTCGGCCCGCAAATCGCCGAGATGGACCTGCCGGAGGACGTCGCCGAGACCGTCTTCACCATCGGCCTGCTCGGCCCCGACTACGAGGCCGTAGCCTTGGGACACGAACCGCGCGACGCGGAGGAGGAGATGCTCGTCGCCTTGGCGCGCGGCCTGCCCGAAGGGACGCGAGCCGACCTTGCCCCCGAGGACGACCCGATCTCGCTGGCGCTCCTGAACGGGTTCGAGGCGGAGCAGCCGTCCGAGCCGCTGGTGCAGATGATCGATGAAGGCCGGGTCGGCGAGGTGATCCTGCGGGCAATCTCGTTGATCGACGAGGGCCGGGCCGGCGATACCGGCGCTCTGAGCGAGGGGCTGGCGGCGCTGCGCGCGGTCGGGCTCGAGGACCCGGCGCGCCGCATCGCACTGCAGATGCTCATCTTGGAGCGCGACGCGTGAGCGATGCGGCGGCGATGCCGATGGCGCATTGGATCTCCGCCTTTCTGGAGGCGCAGGCCGCCGAGCTCGACGCCGCTCGCAATACGCTTCTCGCCTATGGCCGCGACCTGTCGGATTTCTCGGGCTGGCTGGCGTATCGTGACGCGCATTTCGCCACGGCCACGCAGGCGATGGTCGAGGATTACCTCGTCTCCTGCGAGGCCGAGGGGCTTTCGGCCGCGACCCGGGCGAGACGGCTTTCCTCGATCCGACAGCTCTACCGGTTCGCCTTCGAGGAAGGCTGGCGCGAGGACAACCCGGCGATCCGTCTCAAGGGGCCGGGGCGCAGCCGCCGCCTGCCCGGCACCCTGTCGCGCGAGGAGGTGGAGGCGCTGCTCATGGCCGCCCGCGACCACCCGCGCGATCCGTTGCGCGCCACCTGCCTGATGGAGTTGCTCTACGCCACGGGCCTGCGCGTCTCCGAACTCGTGAGCCTGCCGGTGGCGTCTCTGCGCGGCGATCCCGAGATGCTGCTGGTGCGCGGCAAGGGTGGACGCGAGCGCATGGTGCCGCTGTCCCGCCCCGCCCGTGCCGCCGTCGCGGCTTGGCTGGCCCGGCGCGACGAAGCCGAGGCCGCGGCCAGCGCCGCTGGCAAACCCGCTTCGAAGTTCCTGTTTCCAGCGCGCGGCCGCGACGGGCACCTGACGCGCCAGAGCTTCTTCGTGATGGTCAAGGAACTGGCGGTCGCCGCCGGTCTCTCGCCCGATCAGGTGACGCCGCACGTGCTGCGCCATGCCTTTGCCAGCCATCTGCTCGCGGGTGGGGCCGATCTGCGGGCGATCCAGGCGCTGCTCGGCCATGCGGATCTGTCCACTACCGAGATCTACACGCATGTCCAAAGCGAGCGATTGAGCGCGCTGGTGCACGAACACCACCCCCTGGCCCGGGCCACTCCGCGACAAGTCCCGCGCGGCGAGGGTTGAACAAGCGCCCCTCTCGTCCATAACTCAGGGGATCAATCATTTCGCGAAGGACCCCATGGACACCGCCCTAGACGCCGCTTTCTGGATCACCAGCGTCGCGATCCTCCTCCTGCTGGTGGCCTCGGCCTTTTTCTCGGGCTCGGAGACCGCACTCACCGCTGCCTCGCGCGGCAAGCTGCGCTCTGCCGCAGATCGCGGCTCCAAGGGAGCGGCGCAGGCGCTGCATGTCACCGAAGATAACGAGCGGCTGATCGGCTCGGTGCTCCTTGGCAACAACGTCGTCAACATCCTCGCCACCTCTTTGGCCACCGCCCTCCTCACCCGCGTCTTCGGCGATAGCGGTGTCGCGGCGGCCACGCTGGTCATGACGCTTCTGGTGCTGATCTTCGCCGAGGTGCTGCCCAAGACCTACGCGATCACCAATGCCGAAACCTTCGCCAGCCGCGTCGCCCGCCCGATCGGCCTCGTGATCCTGATCTTCGCGCCCGTCGTCTCGGCGGTTCAGGTGCTCGTCCGGGCGATCCTGCGGCTGTTCGGCGTGCGCACCGACCCCGATACCAAGGTGCTGGCGGTGCGCGAGGAAATCGCCGGCGCGCTGTCGCTCGGTCACGAGGAAGGGGTGGTCGACCGCGAGGATCGCGACCGCATCCTCGGTGCGCTGGATCTCGGCGAACGCACGGTCGAGGAGGTGATGCTGCATCGCTCCAACATCGCGATGATCGACGCCAACCTGCCTGCCACTGAGATCCTCACGCTCTGTCTGGAGAGCCCGCATACGCGGCTGCCGCTCTATCGCGACGAGCCCGAGAACATCGTCGGCATCCTGCACGCCAAAGACCTGCTGCGCGCCATGCACAAGATGATGGCCGACGGGGCGGTGGATACGGCAGAGCTCGAGAGCTTCGACATCATGGACGTCGCGATGACGCCCTATTTCATTCCCGAAACCACCACGCTCGACGACCAGATGCGCCAGTTCCTCAAGCGGCACACGCATTTCGCCCTCGTGGTGGACGAGTATGGCGCGCTGCGCGGGCTGATCACCTTGGAGGATATCCTCGAAGAGATCGTCGGCGAGATCTCGGACGAATTCGACGCCGAGCGCGAAGAGCCGATCGCGATGACCGAGGATGGCGCCTACGTGATCGACGGTTCGATGACGATCCGCGACCTGAACCGGCGGCAGGACTGGAACCTGCCCGACGAAGAGGCCAACACCATCGCGGGCCTGGTGATCCACGAGGCGCAGATGATCCCGACCGAAGGCCAGGTGTTCAGCTTCCACGGGTTCCGCTTCGAGGTGATCGCGAAGGAGGAGAACCGCCTCGCGACGCTCAAGATCAGGCCCCTCGACGCCGCCTGACCTGCAAAAGATAAGGCCAGCTCGCGCATGCGAGCCGGCCTCGAAGTTCGAGCTTCGGAAAAGATCCCCTATGCGGCCCCGAGATGCGCTACGATGCGCGTTGGGCGCTTGAGAACGGACACCTTACCCTTCGTATCATCAACCTCGAGCGGCTCGCGCTCGTGGGAAAGCCTCAACCAGGTGCCGTCGTCGTCGAGATAGGTAGACGCGCAGCTGGCGCGCAGCGGCTCGGGGCAGCAATCGCGCCAAGCCACCACGCGGTAGCTCAGGAGAACGGTTTCGCCGTGCCGGGTGACGCTCTGGTCATGCAGCTCCACTGCCTCCCACTGCCGGGCCGGGCACTGACCGCTCAGCGCGGCGACGCGGTCCTGCAGCCCCGACGGATAGGGAATGACCATCGCGGCATCGGGGGCAAGCTGGCGTTCGTAGAACTCGGCGCCGTCGAGCCAGCGCCGCTTTTCCAAAGCCCAGAGTTCCTCGACCTTCGAATCCATGCGGTACCTCCCATTATGAAAAACCTCACTCCCGTGGCGCAAACGTTACACTATTGTTTCCGTTCCGTCAGCACTGCTACCTTTCAAGTTTTGTATTATTCCGTACGCGCCACTCAGAGATGCAAGACGACCGGTTTTGACCCCGAGGACACAGCCGTCACACCGATCCATCTCATGCCACAATTCTCGTAAAGCGCCGGTAACCATTCCGTGGCATGATGTACGTGTCGGGCATGTCGCCCGACGTCCTCCCTGTCAGACTTGCCGCGCCTTCGGGCGCGGTTTTTTTGCGCCTTGCCCGGGGGTTGCGCTGCGATACCGGTTGACGTCGCGATCGCCTTCTCGTAGCGTCCGGGCAATTAGTCGGCCAAGTCCGACAGGGAGAACATGGGAAGGGGGTCGCGTCGCGGCCCCTTTTTCATCTTTGCGGAATCCCGCATGATTCCCGACCCTTTCCTGCCTGACAGTCGCGCAATGCCATGCTAAGTCCCCGCGGACACTGACAAACGGGATCGCGACATGCCGAACCGACTGACACTTCTGGCCAGCGCCGCGCTGCTGGCCCTCTCCACGCCGCTGGCCGCGCAGGACGAAACCGCGCCGGCGAACACTCGGACCACCACCACCGAGGCGCCTGCCGAGACCTCGACCGAGGCTCCCGCGGCGCCGGAAGCACCCGAGGCTCCGGCTGCGCCCGCCGAGACCGAGGCCCCCGCACAGGCCGAGTCGCCGGCCGCGCCGGCGGATCCGCAGGCTCCTGCCGCCCCGGCCGAAGCCGAGACCGAGCGCCCCGGTCAGCCCTATGTGGCCGAGACCCATGGCGACTGGTCGCTGCGCTGCATGCGCGTCGCCGAAGGCGAGGCCGAGCCCTGCCAGCTCTACCAGCTGCTCGAGGATGGTGACGGCAATGCCGTGGCCGAAGTTACCGTGCTGCCGCTGGCAGCCGAGGCGCAGGCGGCGGCAGGCGTCACCGTCGTGGTGCCGCTGGAAACCCTGCTCACCGAGCAGCTCTCACTCACGGTCGATGGCGGCCAGACCGCGCGCTACCCGTTCAGCTTCTGCAATCGCGCGGGCTGCGTCGCCCGCTTCGGCCTGTCGGACCAGCAACTCGGCGCCTTCAAGGGCGGCCGCGCCGGCACGCTGCGCATCGTTCCCGCCGCCGCGCCGGACCAAGAGGTGCGTCTCGACATGTCGCTGTCCGGCTTCACCGCGGGCTTCGGAGCCGTCACTGCCCGGGCGCAGTAACGCAAGAAGGGCAACGAATATGGAAAGGGCGCGGTCTCCCAGAGGCCGCGCCCTTTTCTCTTTTCGATGGCAGGGTTCAGGCCGCGCGCAGCGCTAGCACCGCGTTGAGCCCGCCGAAGGCGAAGGCATTGGACAGCACCGCGCTCACCTTTGCCTCGCGCGCTGTGTTCGGCACCACGTCGAGCGCGCATTCGGGATCGGGCTCTTCATAGCCGATGGTCGGCGCGATGACGCCGTCGCGCAGCGCCATGATGCAGGCCAGAAGCTCCACCGCACCGGTGCCGCCGATCAGGTGGCCGTGCATCGACTTGGTCGAGGAGATCATCAGCCGGTCGGCCGCTGGCCCGAAGACATGCGAGACCGAGGCGCATTCGCTCTTGTCGTTCGCCGCCGTGCCGGTGCCATGCGCGTTGATATAGCCGATCTGCTCGGGCGTCAGCCCAGCCTCGCGCATCGCGCCCCGCATTGCCCGCTCGGCGCCCTGGGCCGAGGGCATGACGATATCGGCCGCATCAGCCGTCATGCCGAAGCCCGCCACCTCGCACAGGATCTCGGCACCGCGCGCGCGGGCATGCTCGTATTCCTCGAACACGAACACCGCCGCGCCCTCGCCCTGCACCATGCCGTTGCGGTTGGCGCTGAACGGGCGGCAGGCATCCTTGGACATCACCCTGAGCCCCTCCCATGCCTTCACGCCGCCAAAGCAAAGCATCGCCTCGGAGCCGCCCGTCAGCATCGCGCGGCACATGCCCGACCGGATCATCTGGAAAGCCAGGCCCATCGCGTGGTTCGAACTGGAGCAGGCGGTGGCCACGGTGAAGCTCGGGCCGCGCAGGTTGTACTCCATGCTGACATGGCTCGCGGCCGCGTTGTTCATCAGCTTCGGGACGACGAAGGGGTGGACCCGGTTCTTTCCTTCTTCATAGACCGTGCGGTAATTCTCGTCCCAGGTGTTCACCCCGCCCCCGGCAGTGCCAAGCACCACGCCGGACATCTCGCTCTCCTCGTCGGAGAAACTGATGCCGGACTGCGCCATCGCCTGCCGCGCGGCGAGCAGCGTGAACTGGGTGAAGCGGTCGTAAAGGGCGATTTGCTGGCGGTTGAAATGGGCCTGCTCGTCATAGCCCTTTACTTGGCCGCCGATCTGAACCGACAGCCGTTCGACGTCCCGCAGGTCGAGCGGGCCGATACCGCAGCGCCCTTCGCGCATCGCCTCCAGCGTCGAAGGCACGTCGTGGCCGAGGCTGTTGATGGTTCCGGCGCCGGTGATGACGACGCGTCGGCCGCCGCCGGTCATGCGCTGGCGTGCTGCTTTTGAACGAGACGCTCCACCGCCGCGACGATGGCGGCGACCGAGGAAATGTCGAACTCGCTTTCCTCGGGCGCATTGGCGTTGAACGGCACCGAGATGTCGAAGGTCTCCTCGATCGCGAAGATGCTCTCCACCAGACCGAGGCTGTCGATTCCAAGATCGGCCGGGCTGTTGTCGAGCGACACGTCGCCCGGCTCGAGCATTGCCTGCTCGGCGATGATCGCAATCACCTTGTCGCGCAATTCCATCCGACCCGCATCCCCTACAGTGCTTCTCCTCACCCCGATCTAATCGCTGCGACGCCGCATTGAAACCATGAAGCGCCGGTATCAGCCCTTGCGAGATGCCGCGAGATCACGCATCAGCCGCGGCAGCCGGCGCAGCGCCTTGTAGCTTTCGACCTGGCTGTCGATCTTGGTGGCGGGATAGCCCATCATCACACGCCCAGCGGGTACGTTCGACAACACGATCGAACCGCCGGTGAGCACGACGTCGGCACCGATATTTAGATTGTCGGACACGCCCACCTTGCCACCCAGCACCGACCGGTCACCGATGTTCACCGATCCGGCAAGTCCGACATGACCGCAGAGCAGGCAGTGGTCGCCGATCACGCAGTTGTGGCCGACCTGCACGAGGTTATCGATCTTGGAGCCGTTGCCCACGCGGGTCGGCCGGATCGTACCTGCATCGATCGTGGCGCAGGCGCCGATCTCGACATCGTCGCCGAGGATCACCGAGCCGAGGCTGTGGATCCGATGCCAGGTCGGATCGGCCTCTTCCGAAACCTTGCCCTGTCCCAGTTCGGCACGCGCGGATTCGACATGGCTTTCGCTTTCGGTGACGAAGGAGAACCCGTCGCCACCGATCACCGCATTCGGCTGCACGATGAGCCGGTCGCCCGCCATCACGTTGCGCCCCAGCCGTGCGCCCGAATGAATGAGCGCGCCCTGTCCCAGCCGCACGCCGGGCCCGATCGAGGCCTGTGCCATGATCCGGCTGTTCGCGCCGATCACCGCGCCCGCGCCGATCACCGCCAGCGGGCCGACGAAGACCCCTTCGCCGATCTCGGCCGAAGCGTCGACGACCGCGGAGGGATGAATGCCGGTCTCGGCGCCGGGGGCATCGAGAAGCTGGGTCAGACCCGCCATTGCGAGACGACCGCGCGGGGCAACGATGGCGCCCTGCAGCCCCATCTCACGCCAGTCGGCGCCGGGCCAGACCAGCGCGACGCGCGCGCGTCCCTGTTGCAGCGCCTCGGCCCATTTCGGCGACATCGCCAGCGCGAGGTCATCCTCGCCCGCCTGCCCCGGCTCGGCGGCACCGGTGACACGCAGGCTGCCATCGCCCTGAAGTTCGGCGTTCAGCGCGGTGGCGATCTCGCTCAGCGTAAAATCCATGACGGTCCCCTCGGGTTTTCGAGGGATCTAGCTTGCGGGGCGCGAGATCGCCACCCCTTCGCGGGCCAGCGCCGCCCAGATCGCGGCGTCCCGCTCGTAGACATCTCGGCGGAAATGCAGCCGCCCCTCCTCGTCGGTAAAGGCCGTGCGGTAGATCAGATGCACCGGTACCGGCGCCTTGAGGTTCACCCGCGTCTCGCGCCCCGTGGCGAGGCGAGACTGGAAAAACCCGACCGGGTCCTCCTCCTGCGCGGCCAGCAGCGCATAGGCGAAATCGAACGGTTCGCTTAGCCGCACGCAACCATGGCTGAAGGCGCGGCGCTCGCGCCCGAACAGCGATTTGGCCGGCGTGTCGTGCAGGTAGATGTTGTAGCGGTTGGGGAAGAGGAATTTCACCAGTCCCAGCGCATTCGAATTGGAGGGGGGCTGGCGCATTGAGAAGGGAAAGTTGCGCTCGTTGTAGCGCGAAAAGTCGATCGAATTGCGGCTGATTTCCCGACCCGACCGGTCGGTGATCAGGATCTGACTCGCGGCGTGACGGTTGCGCTTGAGCTGCGGCAGGTATTCGCCCACCACGATTGAGCGCGGCACGTACCAGCTCGGATTGATCACCATGTATTCCATGACGTCCGAGAATTCGGGCGTTTGGCGGTCGGGTACTTCCGCGCCGATCACCGACGCCGTGCGAAAGGTTTCGTGGCCGTCGTCGATGATGGTGGCGCTGAAATCGGTGAGGTTCACCAGCACGTGGCGGTCCCCGCGATCCATGTTGGTCCAGCGCTCGCGCTCCATCGCGACCAGCACGGACTGCAGCCGTTCCTCGACCGAGCGGTTGAGCTCGGCGCGTGTCCCCGGCCCGACAACGCCATCGACCAGGAGACCGTTGCGGCTCTGGAAATCGCGGACCGCAGCGACGAGCGCCTCGTCCATGACTGCGCTGCTCGTAGGAGCCAGATGTCCCATGGCGATCAGCCGGTCGCGCAGCGCCACGACATCGGCACCACTGTCACCAGCCTCGATCTTGGCCTCGGAAAGGCGCGCGCCCCAGCCACCCGCATCCAGGGCGCGCTGCAGTTCGGCGCGGGCCCGCATCAAACGGCCATATTCCGGCGATGCCGGCGCGAGGCCCCGCAGGAAGGTCACGGGATCGGCTTCAAGAAAGCTCGCCAGCGTCTCGGCAGGATCGCGCAGCGGCACCTCGCGGCGGATCAACTCGACCACGCGACCGGGCTCGAGCATGCCGCTTTGCACGTCTCGCCCGTACCGCAGAAAGACCCGGGTCAGCTCGACATCCATCGCGGCGCGGTCCTCAGCGCTTCGCGCGGCGCGGAGCTTGCGGATCAGACCTTCCGGATCATAGCGCGACACCGGCAGGCCATGCGCGTCGGCATCGGCCAGTGCCGTCAGCAGGGCGTTGCGTCGGGCGATCGCGGCGGCATCGGCACCGGTCCAAATGCCCGTGAAGTCACGCGCCCTGTAGCTGGGCGCGAGGTCGGACTGGCCGGCGACACTTTCGGCCACAGCCTGCCGGAACACGCTGACCTGGGCCTGTCCGGCAACGGGCTGCATGACACCCAGCACGATACCGATGGGCAGGATCAGGTGGCGCAGACGGGTCACGAAGGGGGGACGGGACAGGGGCAACATTAGACACCGTGGGTTCGGGACGGATCCGGACAGGACCTCTGGGAAGACATATGCACCGGCATTCTGCCCGGCCATCGGTTCGCCGATAAGAGCCTCGCGGCGTGGCAAAAGCGCAGCAAATCGACCGAACCGGGGCTCAACTGGGCGGCATTTGCGCAAGTTCCCGCCGATTGGGGCTTTCTTCACCATGTTATCCGATAACCACACTTGGTCGAGTCGTCCTCCCGTGCGATAGAGGGTCTGCATCTGGGGATGGATGGCAAAAAAATGTCCGTGAAAATGCGGACCCACAGGTAAGCGACGGGACAGGCGCTCACATGATTGATAAAATTCGCTCGGCGGGCATGACCCGCCGCGGTCTCCTTGGCGCGTTCGCGGCCACGGCAGTCACCGCAGCACCCACCTACTCGAATGCGGCCGGCTTTCTGAGGCGCGCGGGCGATGTGCGCAGGCTTTCGATGTATTCGGAGCGGACCGGCGAAAAGATCGATACGATCTACTGGATCGAAGGTGAATACATCGCCGAGGCGATCCGCGAGATCAACGTCTTCATGCGCGACTGGCGCAACAACCAGATGATGGATATCGACACCCGCACCGTCGACATCATGGCCGCTAGCCACAGTCTGCTCGAAGTCAACGAACCCTACATGCTGCTGTCGGGCTACCGCTCGCCGGCCACCAACGCGATGCTGCGCAGCCGCTCCTCCGGGGTTGCGAAGAACTCGCTCCACCTCAAGGGCCAAGCGGCCGACCTGCGGCTCTCG
>Ga0310345_10005187_pt1 | contig 11649 bp, 11 predicted proteins | sample HC15DNA20500_MG_FD_204667 | JGI IMG/M metagenome (GOLD analysis project Ga0310345, IMG submission 204667) | Marine microbial communities from station ALOHA, North Pacific Subtropical Gyre - HC15-DNA-20-500_MG | ecosystem: Environmental > Aquatic > Marine > Oceanic | place: Pacific Ocean: North...
CAGCGGGGTGCCGCCCAAGGACGTGGCCAAGAACCTCGGCGTGTCCATTCCGACGCTGTACCGCTGGGTGCCAGCCTCCACGCACGCTTAGCGTGCTTTATTTTCCGTTTTCTGAGACGACCCCTACAAGCGACGCAGGCGCGGCTCACAGCGCCTGAGGCCAGCGTGCCTCCAGATGTCGCCCCAGGCACGCCAGCGCCAGGCACATCAGGGCATAGACCAGCCCGACAAACAGGTAGGCCTCGAAGTAAAAGGCCCGCCAGACCGGATCCCCGCTCAAGCTGAGCGAGAGGCCGCCGGTCAACTCGTGCAGGCCGATCACCATCACCAGCGAGCTGTCCTTGAGCAGTCCGATGGCGTGGCTGGTCAGCGCCGGCAACACGGCCCTGAGGGCCTGCGGCAGCACGATGCGACCCTGTATCGCCCACCACCCCAAGCCCAGCGTGCGGGCGGCTTCGCTTTGCTCTTTCGGTACCGTCTGCAGGCCGCCTCTGACGATTTCCGCAAGGTAGGCCGCCGAGAACACGCTGAGCACGGCCGTGGCCCGCCACAGCAGCGCGGGCGCCTCGCCCGCAGGCCACATCAGCGGCAGCAGGAACGCGGCCATGAACAGCAGGGTGACGACGGGCACACCGCGCACGGTCTCGATGAAGGCCACCGCCGGCCCATGCAGCCAGCGCCTTGGTGAGCGTCGCGCGAGCGCCAAACCGATGGCCAAAGGCCAAGATGCCAGCCAACTGGCAAGGAACAGCATCAGCGTCAAGGGCAGCCCCGCGGGTTGCCAAGGCTGCCCCGGCGCAGCCTCGGTGACACGGCCCAACAGCCACTGCGTTCCCTTTTCTGCCACCACGCCCCAACATGCCCCCTGGTGCTGCAGCGCCTGGCACGCGGCCGCGTCGGGGCGGAACTCGGCCCGCCACACGGCCCAGCCCAGCCATTGCCACAGCAGCCATGCGAGCACCAGCGCCCCCAAACCGCTGGAAGTGGCCCGCCACAACGGTGCGGCGGACTTCACGCTTCGCCTCCTTGCAACGCTCGGCGGGCGTTGAAAGCGTTCATGGCTGCAGACGTCAGCAGCGACATCGCCAGGTACAGAGCCATCATCACCGCCACGCACTCCACCGCCCGCCCAGTCTGGTTCAGGGTCGTGTTGCCGACCGAGACAAGGTCCGGATAACCCACCGCCACGGCCAGTGACGAGTTCTTCACCAGGTTGAGGTACTGGTTGGTGGTGGCCGGCACGATGGTGCGGAGCGCCTGCGGCAACAGCACCCGGCGGATGACTTGCCAACGCGTGGCGCCCAGCGTTTCGGCCGCCTCCAGCAAGCTGGCCGACACGGCCTCGATGCCGCTTCGGAACACCTCGGCGAGGAAGGCGCCGGTGTAAACGCTCAGGGCCAGCATGACGGAGAGGAACTCCGGCGTGACGGCGCCACCGCCCTGCACGTTGAAAGTTTCCTGCACGGGCCAGGACCATGCCCATCCGGCATCGCCGCGGGCAGGCCACGGAAACGCCAGTCCGCCCTTGCTCAACCAGACGCCAGGCAGCACTTGCATCGCCTCGTTGGCATCTGGCAGCCACTCAACCAGCAGCAAGTACCAAATCAGCAACTGCAGCAGCAGCGGCACCAGGCGCACCGCGTCCACGACGCTGGTGCTCAACAGACGCCAGCTCCGCGAAGCAGACCCCCGCGCGAGGGCCAACAGCAGGCCCAGCACAGTGGCCAACACCAGGGCCGGCAGGCTGACCCGCAGGGTGTTGCCCAGGCCGACCAGCAAGGCGCGCCACACCGGCTGCGTGGCCTCGAAGGCGAACAGTCCGGTCTCGCCGATGTCAAAGCCCGCTGGCTGGAGGAGGAAGTCCCAGGTGGACACGTTGTGGCGGCTCAGCGCAAGGGCGGTGCGTACATCAGGCCGCCCTGGTTCCAGGGCCGGTTGGCACCGCGTGGCAGCTTGAGAAGTGACTGCGCGCCAACGTTGCGTTCGAACACCTCGCCGTAATGGCCGACGGCCTTCAGTGCCCGTTGCGACCAAGCCTTGTCCAGCCCCAGCAGCTTGCCCATGTCCTCGCCGGTGCCGAGCAGCCGTTGTACCGCCGGGTCGTCAGAGGGCTTCATGGCCGCAGCCTGCGCCTGGGTTATGCCCAATTCCTCGGCCTCTTGCAGCGCGAACACCGTCCACTTCACGATGGCGAACCATTCGTCGTCGCCCCTGCGGACCACGGGCCCCAAAGGTTCTTTGGAGATGAGGTCTGGCAGGACGGCGTAGTCGGCCGGGTTGGGTGACTCCTTGCTGCGGACGCTGGCCAAGGCCGATGCGTCGGCTGAGTAGGCTTGGCAACGACCCGCGAACAAGGCTTTGAAGCCAGCTTCATAGGAGTCAAACACGATGGGCTTGATGCCGAGCTTGTTGGCGCGGGAGAAGTCCGCCAGGTTCTTCTCCGTGGTGGTGCCAGACTGCACGCACACCTGCGCACCCTTGAGCTGCGTCGCCCGTGGGACCTTGAGCTTGGTCGGCACGAGGAAGCCCTGACCGTCGATGTAGGTGATGGCCGTGAAGTGAAAGCCCAGCGAGGCATCACGGGTCAGCGTCCAGGACGTGTTACGCGAGAGCACATCGATCTGGCCAGACTGCAGTGCCGCGAAGCGCTGTTGCGCGTTCAGCGGCACGAAGTGGACCTTTTCACCGTCGCCCAGCACCGCTGCCGCCACGGCACGGCAGATGTCGACATCCAGCCCCGCCCAACGGCCCTTCGCGTCGGGGGCAGAGAAGCCTGCCACGCCAGTGCTGACACCGCAGGTGACCTGACCACGTTGCCGGACGCCGTCGAGCGTCTTGCCTGCGTGGGCCTGATCCGACGACAACAAGGCCAGCGCGGCAAACGTCCAGATTGGCACGATGGCAGCCCATGAACGCATGGGGCGAAACAGACGTGGCAGCAAGGGCAGGGTGGGCATGGCGCAGGTCACAGGGTTGACGGCAGGAGCGGCAAGGCCCCAGCGGGACCCGCGCCCCCATTGTGGGTCAAAGCAGGTGCGTCACAGGCGCTGTGCCAGCAAAGACCGCACCTGGCCGTGGTCGTCGAGCACCGCTTGTGGTGTGCCGAAGTGGCCCGTGCGCGCCAGCCACTGTTGCACCGCCGGGCCTTGGCCCAGGCCCACCTCCAGGCCCAGCCAGCCGCCTGGGCGCAGGAACCGTGGCGCATCCTTCATCAGCCTTTGCAGGATGCGGATGCCGAAAGGGCCGCCGTCGAACGCCAGACTGGGCTCGTGCTGAGCGATCTCGGCTGGCATGCTGTCGAGCTTGCCGCTGGAGATGTAGGGCGGGTTGCACAGCAGCAGGTCGGTGCGGCCCAGGAAGGCGTTGTCATCCCCGCCATCGAAGGGCGCGAGCAGGTCGCCGCAACGCCATTGCACACGCTCGCTCAGGCCGAGGTGGTGCGCGTTGGCTTCGGCCAGCGCCACGGCCTCGGGCGACAGGTCAGAGCCCCAGACGCGCGCCGCCGGCACACCATGCGCCATGGTCAGCGCCAGGTTGCCCGAGCCGGTGCAGACGTCGATCACGAGGGGCTGCGACATCACTCGCAGGTGGGCGAGGGCCGCGCGGGCCAGCAACTCCGTTTCGCGGCGGGGGATCAGGGCCTGCGGGCCGGCCAGCATCTCCAGACCCATGAAGCTTTGCCGACCGCTCAGGTGCGCCAGGGGGATGCCCGCCATGCGCTGGTCGATGAGCGCTGTGAGATGGGCGTCTTGCGTAGCATCGAGCGTTGGCAAGGCGTCGTCGGTCAGGCGGCCGGCGGCCCCGGCCGACAGGGGTTGCCCGGCGGCCAGGCACCACAGGGCGCGCAGGGTGGCGTGTGGCGTCTCCTCGGGCTTGTCGGGCAAGGCCTGCATGGCCGACTGCAGCAGGGCCAGGCGGTCGGCGAAACCCGCTGGGCTCATGCCTGAACCTCCCGCACCTCATCGACCAGCGCTGGGCGGGCGTGCAGGTAAGCGGTGGCGCGGCGCTTGGCTTCGATGTCCTGGTACACCGCTTGCGCATGGGCCTCACTGATGCCCAGCGCTTCGGCCAGCTCGGCCGCTGGGCGTTGGTGGTTGTGCGCCCACAGCGCCAGGTCCATCTGCTGGTGCGGCAGGCTGAAGTAGAACTCGTCTTGACCTTGCGGCAGGCTGTAGGTGTCGGTGGTGGGCGGGGCGCTGCACACCGATTCCGGCAGGCCCAGGTGGCGCGCCAGCATGTAGACCTGCGTCTTGTAGAGGTGCGCGATGGGCTTGATGTCGGCGGCGCCGTCGCCGTTTTTCACGAAGAAGCCTTGGTCGTACTCCAGCCGGTTGGGCGTGCCGATCACGGCGCGGTTGAGGCGGTCGGCGTGGAAGTACTCGACCGTCTTGCGGATGCGCTGCTTGTGGTTGGTGGCCGCGACGATCTGCAGGTAGGCCTTCAGCGGCAAACGCGCCTCGTGCATCTGGCCGTCGGGCGACTGCACGATGAGCTTGAAGTAGCTGATGCGGCCTTGCGCTGCGCCGGGCTCACCCGCCTGCGCGATGGCGATCTTGCTCTTCCATGCCGGGCCGTAAGTGGGGAAGACGCTGCGCATGGCCTCGTCGCGCCAGCGGTAACAGCCGATCGCCTCGACGGTGGCGCCGATGGGCTCCAGCAGCGCCTCGACGCCAAGTTGCTCGGCCACCTCGCGGCCCTTGTCCTCGCTGGACGCGCTGGAATCCTTCTCCGGCATGAGCAGGCCCAGCACCTTGTCAGCGCCCAAGGCACGCACCGCCAGCGCGGCGCACACAGAGCTGTCCACGCCGCCCGACATGCCCAGCACAACGCCCCGCTTGTTGAAGCGTCGCAGCGAAGCGACCATGTGCTGGCCGATGCGTTGCACCTCGGCTTCGCAGTCGAGCTCGAACACCTGGGGCGTGATCGGGCGCGTCGTGGCGGTCGTGGCGGTCGTGGCGGTCGCGGTGCTCATGTCAGGCCGCCTTCTTGCGCTGCACGTAGGCCTCGATGGCGTCGAGGCAATCGAGGTTATCCGGGACCATTTCGTCTTCCGTGACTTGGATGCCGTACGTTTCCTCCAGGAACATGATGAGCTCCAGGAAGCCGGTGGAGTCGACGATGTGGTGCTCCAGGAAAGAGTCACTGTCGGCGAAGCCTGCTTGATCGCCCCCCATCAGGAAGCTGTCGGTGATGAAAGCGCGGACGGTGTCTTTGATGGCTGCGGTCATGGTGGCGAGTGGGGTTTCTTGCGGGATGGGTGCTGGGCGCGGGCCGTCAGGCCAGGCCGGCTTTCTTGATCTTGCCTGTGTCGGTTTTCGGCAGCGTGTCAACGAAAACGACGTGCTTGGGGGCCATGAAGCTTTCCAGCCGGGCCAGGCATTCGCGGATGACCTCGCGCTCGGTCAGCACGCTGCCGGGCGTGAGGACAAGGAAGGCTTTCACGGCCTCCCCGAGGAGTTCGTCCGGCACGCCAATGACGGCCGCCTCGAGCACACCCTCGATGGCGTAAAGCGCATTCTCAACCTCTTTGGGGCTGACTTTCTCCCCGCGGCTTTTGATGATGTCGTCCTTGCGGGCCACGAAGTAGAGGTAGCCCTCGCTGTCGGTGCGGAAAATGTCGCCGGTGTGGAGCACGGGGGCACCCGCTTGGCCACCAATGGCCGGCCCGGGCTTGAGGCGCTGGGCCGTGGCTTCGGGCTTCTCCCAGTAGCCCAGCATGACGTTGCTGCCGCGCACCACGAGCTCGCCCGTGCTGCCATTGGGCAGGCGTTGCCCGGCCTCATCGACCAGCCACACCTCCTCGTTCGGCATGCCGCGGCCCACGCTGGTTGGGCGGGCGTCGAGCTGATCAGGCGGCAAGTAGGTGACACGCTTGCACTCGGTCAGGCCGTACATGGAAAACAACGTGGCTTGCGGAAACAGCGTTCGCAGACGCGCAATGTGGGCCTCCGACAAGGCAGCCGCCGTGTTCGTGATCATGCGCAGGGCGCTGAGGTCGAAGCTCGGCAGGCTCTGCAGGTTCATGAGCATGCCGAACATGGTGGGCACCCCGGGTAGCACCGTGACGCGCTCGCGCACCATGACCTCCAGCACCTTCACAGGGAAGGTGAAGCCGCGCTCCAGCACCAGGGTGGCGCCAACGCGTGCGCACATCAGTAGCTGATAAAGGCCGTAGTCGAAAGCCAAGGGCAGGGCGCAGAGCACCGTGTCGTCGAGGCGCAGGCCCAGGTAGGTGCTCACCGAGGTGCAGGCCGACACCATGTTGAGGTGGCTGAGCATGACGCCCTTCGGGTCGCCGGTGGAGCCCGAGGTGTAGATGATGGCGGCGAGGTCTTGGTCGATCAGGCTGGCGTCGGTCCGGGGTGCTGCGCATGCCGTATCAGCCACAGCCTCGGGCGTGAAAGCCGGCAGCGGGTGAACACGGCCGTCGTTGCCTGGCGTATCGGCATCTCCGGCCTCCAGCCCGCACACCCAAGCCGCTTCGACCGTGGCGTTCTGCGCCAACGCTGCCTGCCACACGCCACGCAGGTTGTCTTGCGTGATGAGCACGCGGGCGCGTGCATCGTTGAGCATGTAAGCCAGCTTGTCGGCCTTGGTCAGCGGGTTGATCGGCATGAACGCGCCGCCAGCCCGCAGCACGGCCCACACGGCCACTGCCATCTCGACGCGGTTGTCCATGAACAGGGCCACCCTGTCGCCACGTTGCAGTCCCAGGTCGCGCAGCGCCGTGGCCAGGTGCAGTGACCGCTGCCAGAGCGCACCGTAGCTGTGGCGCTGCCCATCGCTGACGAGGGCGATGCGGTCAGCGTGTTGTCCGGCGCTGTGTTCGAAGAAGTGGTGTAGGAGCATGGGGTGAGCTCTGGAGTGGATGCCTTGCCGGTCAGTGCCCGCGTACGAACCGCTCGTGCAGCAGCATGGTGGACAAAACGCCCACGAACGCCATGTTGTCGGCGAAACCGATGGCGCGGCCTTGGGCGCACTTGTTCATGAGCTTGCCCACGGCCTGGGCATCGAACAGTCCGGCGTCATGGAGGCGTGTGGGGCTGAGCAGCTCGGCCACCCAGTCCAAGGCACGCCCTCCGTCGAAAAAGCAGGCGCTGTCGGGCGCACGGTAGGGCTGTTTGGTCCGGGTGCGGATGCCCTCAGGCAGCAGGCCGCTGACCGAGCGCTTGAGCAGGTATTTCTCGGTCAAGCCCATGAGCTTGTAACGAGGTGGAAGACGATTGCCGAACTCGATGACGCGGTGGTCCAGGAAGGGGAAGCGTCCTTCGATGGATGCGGCCATGGCCATGCGGTCGCCTTGCGAACTCAGCAGGTAGCCCGACATCAAGGTGTGCGCTTCGATGTACTGGTCGCGTTGCAGCGGCTGCCAGGCCGCGTGCGCGCTCGGCAGGTGGGCTTCGAGCGCCGCGAGGTGGTTCCACCCCGCCAGCTCCGAGCGCACACCGGGCGCAAAGAACTGCCAGATGCGTTGGGTCGTTTGCCAGCGCGGGTGGTGGCCGAAATGGGCTTGGTGCACATGCTCAGCGCCCTCGGCGAAATAGCGCTGGGCCAGCACCCTGGCTGCGGCGGGCGAATGCCGCAGGTAGGGGTAGAGCCGGTCAACCAGTTGCGGTCGCGCCTTCGACTGCGGCTGCCGCGCCATGAAGCGCCGGATGCGTGCTTCCTTGAAGATGTCGTACCCGCCGAACACCTCGTCGGCGCCCTCGCCGGTCAGCACGACCTTGAAGCCTGACTCGCGCACATGGCGCGCCAGCAGCATCATCGGCGTGGGGGCGGTGCGCAGCACCGGTGCCTCGGTGTGCCAGATGGTGTCTGAGAAAGCCTGTGCGATGTCCGCGCGGCTGCATTGCACGCTGGTGTGCTGGGTGCCGAGGTGCTCGACCAGCTCTGCTTGCTGCGCGCTCTCGTCGAACTCGGCGTCGTCGAAGGTCAGCGAGAAGGTGCGCAGCGGGGTGTCGGTGAAATGCTTGATCAGCGTGGTGACGATGGACGAATCCAGGCCGCCGCTCAGGTAAGCGCCCACCGGCACATCGGCCCGCAACTGCAGACGCACGGCATCGATCAGCAATTCGCGCAGCTCCTCGGCCAGGTCGGCAGCGTCGCGGTGATCGTGGTGGTTGGCAAGGCCCTCGCCGAAATCCCAGTCCCAGTAGCGGCGGGTGCGCGCGCTGGCACGCAGGTCCGGTGCCTGCGCATCGATCACCATCATGGTGCCAGGGGGCAGGGCGTCAATGCCCTGGAATACCGTGCGGCCGGGCAGGGGGGCCCAGTATGTGAAGGTCTCGCCCAGGGCTGCTGTGTCCAGCGCCCGTGGCACCTGTGGCAAGGCGAACAAGGCCTTGACCTCGGAGGCGAAGGCCAGGCCGTTGGGTGTCCAGGTGAAAAACAGGGGGCGGATGCCGGTGCGGTCCCGCGCCAACACGAGTTTGCGCCCGCGCCCATCCCACAGAGCGATGGCGAACTGGCCGTTGAGGTGGTCCACGAAGGACTCGCCGACCTGCTCGTACAGGTGGGCGATGACCTCGGTGTCGGAGTGCGTGCGGAAGGTGTGGCCCTGAGCCAGCAGCTCGGCACGCAATTCGACGTGGTTGAAAATCTCACCGTTGAAGACGAGTTGGATGGCGCCGTCCTCGTTGCCCATGGGCTGGTGGCCACCGGCCAGGTCGATGATGCTCAGGCGGCTGTGCGCCAGCCCGACACGCCCATCCACGCCACCGGTCCAGACGCCGTGACCGTCGGGGCCGCGGTGGGCCAAGCGGTCGATCATGGCGTTCAGCGAAGCCGCCTCAACTCGCCCTGCCTGATTCAACAGCCCTGCAATGCCGCACATGCCATCTTGCCCCGTTTGATGCCGCGGCCCCGTTGATCCAAGGTGCGGCCCTTTGCCGAAGTGTAGGGCCACAGAGATGGCAAGAGAGCGCGCCATACCCCCCCTGAATGCCCGGCATCACACTGTGGTCATTGCCTGCATCTGGGACAATGCTGCTGTGCAGCAAAATTGTGCTGCTTTTGATCCTCTTGTCAGATGCCCATCACCTCCACGCGACGCATCAACGTCGTGCAGCAGTTCGTTCGCCTGGGGTTCGCAGATCACCTCGACCCTGACGCGCCTTTTTTTTCCGGTGAATTCCTGACGCAGGAACTCACCACGACCGAAGCGCAGGCGGCGATGAGCGTGCTGCCACGCATCAACACCTTCGTGGGCATCCAGGTCGCGGGTGGCTTGGACCGCTTCCGTGGCGAGGTCAGGGCATGGAAATTCGGTCGTTCAGGCACGCCGGTGCTGCACGTGCTGTTGCCTTACTGGACGCACCAGGTGGAGGAGCGGCACGTGGCCAGCCCGGTGGGCGAACCGGTGCAAGACGCCCAACACCGCGCCCTCGTCGAGCGGTTGCAGGTGTGCCTGGTTGACGAGCTGGATGCCTTCGATTTCGCACCTGTGGACGAAAACGGCCACACATGGCGCGCCCGTTGGCGCTGAAGCGGGTGCCGCGCGGTGCCCGGTAGGCGCCGCCGCCCCCGGGCTGGGTCAGTGCCGCTGGGTCAGTGCCGGTTCGTTCGACGCTGCAGCCATGCGCCTGCCAGCATCGCGGGCACGAAAAACCAGACCTCCGCGTTGCCGGCCAGCATCGTCGTCAAGGCCGGTCCGGGGCAGTAGCCAGACAGCCCCCAGCCGATACCGAACAGCGCTGCGCCCAGCAGCAAGCGAACGTCGATGGGCTTGGGCTGAGGCACGTGGAAAACCGCACCGCAGACGGGTGCCTTTCGCCGCTTCAACAAGACTTGAAAACCCAGCAGGCTGACGGCCACAGCGCCGCCCATGACGAACGCCAAGCTCGGATCCCAGTGGCCCGCCACGTCCAGGAAGGCTTGGACCGTCAATGGATCGCTCATGCCCGACAACGCCAGGCCCAAGCCAAAGATGAGGCCGCAAACGAGGGCGATGACGAAGCCGTGCCATGACGGCGCGGTGTGCAAGTGGCTCACGTTGGTGTGCATGTTGGGGTGATCCTTCAAAGCGCCAGCACGTGCCGGCTCAGGTAGACCGTGGCGGCGCCCGTCGCCATGAACGTGAGGACCGCGGCCAGCGAGCGCGTGGATAGCCGGCCGAGGCCGCAAACGCCATGTCCGCTGGTGCAGCCGCTGCCCAGTGACGTTCCCCAGCCGACCAGCAAGCCACTGACCACCAGCAAAGGCGCATGGAACTGGCGGGCCGGCGCCATGGCTTGGTGCGACGCCCGGGCCCAGAGCCAGCCTGCCAGCATCAACCCCAGAACGAAACCAAGCCGCCACACGTTGTCGGTGTTCCAGTTCGGGCGGTCCATCAAGCCAAAGGTGATGCCGCTGATGCCTGCGATGCGGCCCAGTCCGATCAGCAGCAAGACGCTGGCAGTGCCAATCAAGAGGCCGCCGAGCAGGGACGGCAAAAACAGTTGGAGGTTCATCGAGGACCTTTCAGAAATCGGCTCCACATACCCCTGGGAGTATACGAAATCTCAACCGACCCTGCACACGGTGCCTGCACGGTTTGGTCGCGCATCGCATACATACTTGCTACGATGTATATTATGTCAACCAAAGTACATACCACCGCAAGCACGCTTGAGTGATCGATAGGCAAGTTGTGTACATAGGTTGTGGAAACGATTCTCTCAATCCGAAACCCTAGTTCCGCAGCGCGAGTTTCGTTCATTGTCACGGCGCTTGTCAACACATGCAACGCAACGGCATCGAACTAGCGCACCAAGTTGTGAGCGGTTGTTAATGCTGTGCACTGATGACCGAATGGGTGCCAAAACCACCGTATTGCGCAATTTTGGCCCAGTGAAGACCATCAATCGCGCTCGATCTGTCTGATTACGTCAACTCCCTGGACAAAGGTCGAGCGCCATCCAACACGCCCGCGCACCTTACAAGAGGTTGCGAGCTGGGCGGTGCCAGAGCTTGACCGATCAAAGAAACTGGAGTTGGCGCAGCCATGGTGGCCTGACTGCAAGAACGCCACTCGAAGATGCAAAGCGTCGCGCTCCCGCATGAGAGCTTTAGCGAGCTTGTCCAAGGTCTGCACCTGAGCGTTCGTCGCTGACTCAAGGACCGAACGCCCCCATTGGGACTCCCAGTAAAGCGCGATCAGCGCGCACCGTGGTACGGGCCTGGTGCCGCGATACCACATGCCTAGCATTCGCTTAGGCACACCAAGCACTTCCTCCGCTGCAGCCAAACCAAGCGAATCGACCAAGGTGCGGAAGGCGTCGGTTCCGCTCAGATTTCGAGGGGCACGTATCATGGTTTCTCCCGGGTTTAATTGAACCGAAAGTTTCGCTGAACGTGCCCAATGGCGCCAGCGAACCAGACTCCCTCTTGGGGGTGAACCGTCCCCTGGGTGATCTTGGCCAGGCCTAACCGGGAGATTTTGTCCGTGAGTTGGAGGGCTCGGAGAGCTTCAGCGCTGGGTTGGGTGGCGGGACGGGAACAACCCACCGCTCAGGCTGGCCCAACACCACGGCCGAAAGTCTGGATGGAGTTGACCCGGTTCCGTGGACGGTTGAGGGCTTGATTCTCAAGCCTCTTCAGCGAGCAGCTCATGCTCGTTGGCAATCGTTTGGTTCACAGCTTCTTGGGTCAGCTTGGTCCTTTCAAAGTTCA
>Ga0310345_10005189_pt1 | contig 11648 bp, 6 predicted proteins | sample HC15DNA20500_MG_FD_204667 | JGI IMG/M metagenome (GOLD analysis project Ga0310345, IMG submission 204667) | Marine microbial communities from station ALOHA, North Pacific Subtropical Gyre - HC15-DNA-20-500_MG | ecosystem: Environmental > Aquatic > Marine > Oceanic | place: Pacific Ocean: North...
AGCCTCGCTCGGTTTGTGTGGCAGGGAAATCGCATTCGGCAGGAACGCGTGCGGCTCGCGCTTGGCCGCAACGACGGTGCCCATGAATGGCCAGTCGTCGGGGAATGGCGTGCGGTTGTTGCCCAGCGTGCGGAAGCTCTGATCGGGAACATGTCCCGTCAGGTTGTGATAGTACCCGGCGTGATGGTCGTTCGTGTTGACCGTGCCGGCGACGGAGTTCACCACCGCCAGGTGATGTGCCTGTTTCGCCAGCAGCGGCAGATGCTCGCTGAGCATCACGCCCGGAGCCGATGTTGCGATCGGCGCGAAGGGGCCGCGGTACTCGGCAGGAGCTTTCGGTTTCAGGTCCCACGAATCCAGGTGCGAAGCGCCCCCGCACAGGAAGAACAGAATTGTTGACTTTGCAGAACCTCGACGGCCGGCACGCCCCGACGCCGATTCTGCTGCAGTCGCCGACGAAAGCCCGAGCGGCAGACCGGCGATCGACGTGGCCGAAGCCGCCAGGAAGGCTCGCCGTGAATCGCGGAGTCCGTTGGTGAACTGAAACATGCCCGTACCTGAATGACGGTTGTTGGCCTCATGCCCCGCGGTCGATTATCGGCAGATCTAACGAGCGAGACAACCTGGATAGGACTCCGGCAACGTTGGACACTGTGGGAACTTTGGCTGCTGTCATTTCACGGCGTTGGCCTTGTCGATCACAGTCTGCAAGTTCACCGGACTTCCCCCCTGCCGTTTGCTTTCGTGGGCGGCTTCGAGAAAGGCGAAGATCTCGATTGTCTCGGACGCGCTGACGGGTGGCTTGCCGGTCTTGAAGAACCGGGCGATTTCGATGGCAACTCCTTTATAGCCCATGTACTCGCCCTGGGGGGCGATCCAGTGTTCACCCTTTGGGGCGAGTGCGGAAACGGCTTTCGGTGGGACCCAGTTGACCGGCACTCCGTAGCCGTAGTTGCCGGCGCGGAGAATCCCTTTTTCGCCGAACACGATACCGCTGTACTTGATGGCTCCCTTGCGAATGGCTCGCCAGGTGCCGATACGACCGTCCTTCCAGACGCCCGTCACGAGGTCAAAGTCGTTGGTCGATACGCGTGTCACCGAGACGCAACCCGGGCCCATGATCGTGAACAGGGTTTCGGCGCTGTGAACTCCATGCCAGAAGAAATCGGAGTGATGCGGCTCGGTCGTCAGTCCACCGTACACGCTGCATCCCAGCACTTTGCCAACGTCCGGGTGATTCCGCATGCCGATGAAACCGGGGACGAATCGATGCTGAGAACACGAGAAGATCGGTGCCTTGTATTCGCGAGCCCGGCGAAAGATCTCGATGGCATCATCCAAGGAGGCTGCCAGTGGACGTCCGATATAGACCGGTTTGCCAGCCTTCAAAACAGGCGTGACCTGGTCCAGGTGCTTGCGGCCGTCGAGGCTCATCACCAGCACGGCGTCAACGCGTTTCAGCAGCACGTCGATCGAATCGACCATGTCGATTTCCAGTTTCTCGAACTGCTCGACCCATCGTGGCAAACTGTCGACGCTTTCCTTGATATCAGGACTGAATTGGGGAACGGCACAAACGACCTTGAGACCAGCAAGGTCGTCCCCCTTCTTGGCCCGGTGGAACAGGTGCGTGAATGCGACGGCCTGGTAGTTGTCGAGTCCGATGACCCCCACCTTGATTGGTTCGGCTGCCTGCACAGGTGCTGTTGACTGGATGATGGCCAATGACAAAAGGCAGAGCAGCCTGTGACGTCGGTGTTTCAATCTCATGCCGATTCGTTCTCGCGATAAGATCTCAAATTGGGATGGCATAGTGTATCGATTGTCGCAAATGCACAATGGTTCGATTCCCGCCGCCCTCACCGCATCCGGCCGCCTGAGTCACCGAAGCCCTCGCCTCTCGAGACCACAGCCGCACCCGCCTTGAAGCGGACCGTTTCCGGAGTCGTCCACGTCTTGTTGAGTTGCGAGCCGGTGTCGTGTATTGCAGGTTGTTGTCCAAACCAAGTCGAAGAGGCGGCGTGCTGTCGTACGTCTGTGGGGACGGCTCTGGAGAGCCATCCTGCTTATGGAAACTGACTGTTTAGGCCCACATATCGATGCGTACCAACCTCAAGACAATTCTCCTGGCCGGGTGTGCAGCATGCCTGACGCTTTCCACCGCGACGGGTGACGAACTGACAGATCTGGTCGTGAAGAAAGTTGACTCCAAACAGCCAACTCGCATCCTTCTCAAGAACCGTTTCCTGGAGCTGACGTTCGATCCGGCTCGAGGAGGTCGATGTAGCCGGCTGTTGATTCGAGCAACGGGCGACCAGGTGATTGGTGACGACGACGTGTCGGGTATGTTTCTCGATCACTGGGCCAAGTACGCGTGGCCCAGTGGGTTGATGCACTTGCCGTACAAGTACGAGCTGGTGAAGGACGGGAAGAGGCGAGCCGGGGTACGGCTTTGGGTGCAAGTCCCCAAGTTCGGCGGGGGAAAAGGCTCGAGAGGTCGTGCCGGGTCGCTGAAGATCGCCACGTCGCCCGATCTGGTTGGCCTCACCGTGCGCAAAACGATCTGGTTGAACTCTGACAATGACACGGTCGAGGTCGATCAGGAGTTGGTCAACACCACCAAGCAATCACGGGCTGCCGCCCTCTACATTCAACAGAACCTGGCCATGAGTGGCAGTCACTACAGTGACAACTGGTACCTGCCTTCGACCAGCGGCGTTCGGGTCAACTTGCAACCGGACAAAAAAGGTGGGCGTACCATCGGTCCCGATTGGATCCGCACGCCCGTTGCCGGCTGGATGGCCGTCAAGGATCGCAAGACCCGGCACGGGATGGTGTTCGCCTTCGACTACAACTATCTCAGCAAGACGTATACCAGCGGTGCTACGGGCGAGTGGTTCCTGGAGCCCGTGCCGATCGGCCCCGGCAAGGCGTTCCGCACAAAGTACGTGGTCAAGCCCGTCAGTGGCTTCAAGGATTTCGTCTACGGGTCACGTTCACTCGTGGCCGACATCCAGGCTGACGAGGTGGGGCAGGGCCGAGTCAAAATCACGCACGATGTCATGGCCGTCGGGCGGGACCAAAACGATGTCACGGTTGAGTTGCAGGTCATTGGCTGGAAGAGCAAGAAGCTGCTGGCCGCCAAGACGTTCCAGGTTTCCAGGTTGTCCAGTAAACGGCTGCAGCAAGAGCTTGTCTTCAAGCCCCCTGTGCTGGCCGATGGTGTATTGATTTCAGCCATAGTCCGCAGCGGCAAAAGGGAGGAACGATACGAGCGTTTCTATGCCGGTGACCGCGCCGAATTGCAGGCTCGTACGAATCTCTTTGCCACCCAGGGGGGGGGACTGCCGAGCGGACGAGGCGATCGCTACTTTCGTCCACAGCCGCGCAAGCGAAAGCAGTTCGATAAGCCTGACTTCACGAAGCTTCCGCAGCGAGATTCCAAGCGGTTTCGGTGCCTGGTGGTGTTTGGTCTCTTCACGCACATCCTCAACCTCGACGATGCCGTTGACGGTTGGAAGCACCGCGATGGAAAGACGCCGGTCGAGTTCACGTGGGCGAATTGCCCGCCGAATGGAGTCGAGACGTTCCCCGGGACATACGGTGAATTGTTTGAATACGACGTGGTGGTGCTCTCGGACGTGAATTACCGGGCACTTGGTGACGTGGCGATGGAAATGGTCTGCGATTATGTCGAGCAGGGGGGCAGCCTGCTGGTCGTGGGGGGGCCGTATGCTTTCGGCAACGGGGAATTCCAGGGGTCGCGTTTCCTGGATGTTCTGCCCGTGCGATTGCGGGGGCCATTTGATCTCAAGTGGGCCGGCAAAGGGAAGTCCTGGAAACTGGCAAGCAACCAGCCCGAGCATCCTCTGCTGAAGGGAGTCCGGTTTGATCAATCGCCGCGAGTGTTCTGGCATCACTTTGTGACGCCCAAACCCAATGCGACGGTTGTCCTGAACGCGGGGCCGGAACCAACGCTCATTCTTGGTCGCTATGGCAAAGGCCGCGTCGCCACTCTGACGCTGAGTCCCACTGGACTTGCCGGCAAAGGAGAAGTTGCCTGGTGGGACTGGGATGGCTGGTTTCCATTGGTTCGAAATCTGTTTGGCTGGTTGAAGAAGGACCGACAATGAGGTGTTTCGAACCAAGCCTGCGTCGTTGGTCACTCGCGGTGATGGCCTGTTTGCTTTTGGCGCTGATTACAACGAGCTCGCCAGGCGTTGAAGTGCGAAACAGCAGTTTTCAGGAAGCTCGTGGCACGACCCTGTCCGCAGAAGCGGTAGCCGAAATGCGGAAGCGAGGCTGGAAGTGCCCCGATGCGAAGGATTGGCCACACTCCTGGGGCGGGCAAGGCTCACGAGTCACCGTCGAATTTCCATTAACCGGGGGACGACGTAACGACTCGTTTTGTCGGTTGTCAGCCAGTAACTCAGGTTACGTGAACGGCTATTGGGGGAAGCCGTTCAAGCCGTCCCAGGTCCTGACTTTCTGGGCCAGGGGGCGGGGGACTTTGCGGGCCGGGCTGATGGCGTACAAGTTGTCCGACGACCACAAACGGATCCTGCCCGGAGGGCGAATGCCGCCGCTGGAAATCCAGATCAACACGAAAGAGTGGGTGCGCTATCGGTATCTGATGAAGAAGCCCAGCTATGAACTGACGGGGCACCCGCTGTTTCAGACGCTCAAAGGGACTGTCGATTTCGATGATGTGGACATTCTCGACTCCAATCCGGCGCTTGACGTGATTGTCGCGGAAGAGAATCGCCTGTATGGCAAAAACGCACTGGTGGAATCGTTGAGTCGGGCCAAGAGTGATGAGACCTTTGCGGCTCGTCTGAAACAGTATCGAGCCGCCGTGCAGGCCTTCGGGTCTGCCGAGGACCGTGTGTCAGCTCACCTGCTCAAGCCCATGCGTCAGTACATCGCATCCTTGCGACCGTACGTCGAGTCGAAAGGCCTCAGGACCGTACAAGCGACTCACTACAACGAGATGATTGTCCTGACTCGCGTCCTGAATCGGCTCGCGGGAAAATCCGTTGGATCGGCAGTTGCCCTGAATACGACGAGCGTGAAGGACAGTGGGCAACCGTATTTTCCCGGAAAGCGGGATCCGCGTCCCAGCCAGGTCACGATTACCGACGTTCGCTCGAACAAGTTGCGCTACAACGAGAACGAGCCGGCCAGCACAACGGCAACGCTGGTCAATCACACGGCAAAAATGGTGACCGGCCTGGTGCGAGCGAAAATGATTGTCGATCTGGGGGCGGTCCGCCCCCTGGCACAAGTGCAGGCATTCACGATCAAGTCGGGAGAAACTCGCAAGTGGACGTTCGCGTACAACGTGGGGCCGGAAACCTACGGCCGAGCGATTGAGGTCGAGTTCGTTGACGGTCAAGGGAAGAGGCTGGACAAGTGGCAGGAGTATTACGCTGTTGCCCGCGAGTTCTTTCGAGTCCACCAGCATTCCTACCAGGTGAAAGCCAAGTACTGGGCCGAAGATCCCCACATCTTCTATTTCAACCAGACCCACTATTTTGCTCACGAGCCGACAGGTTTGGGAGCCGAGCCTTTCGATGCAGAGGTCTACATCACGGGGCAGACGGGCTATCGCATCAATCAGAAGTTCCGCAAAGCCCAGATGGCGTTCAACAAAACGCAGGGTATTCTCAGCACGTTCTATGTGATCGGGGCGTTTGATGGACAGATGGGCTACGAGCAGGCTCGGCAGCACCCCGAATTCCTGCTGTACGACCCTAACGGTCAGCCGGCCGTCGACACGCTTTATGGTGGCTATCCCAATCCCATGGAGCTGGCATCACCCCTGGAAGTGGGCCCGAAGCGGAAGACGATGAAGATCAAACCGTATCTGGACCGGGAGATTCATCCCTGGCAGCACGTCAACATGAACATGGCCCGTAAGGATGCGGTCCTCTATGCCATCAACCGCATCAAGGCGTACGCCAAGTCGTGGGGGTTTGGTGGCGTCTACTGGGATGGTTGCCTCGGGGTGTGGGCGGGATTCGACCACGAGGGCAAGAGGAATGTCCCATCGGGCAAATACGAAGACTACGTCACCCTGAACGCTCGCAACCACCGCTTATGGAATAAGATTCTCAAGGCAGACGACCCGTACTTCGGGACGTGGATGAACTGGGGCTTGGAAGGAGCCACCGGCGATTTTGCCAAGCGACACGGCATTACCATCTGGCGAGGAACGGGCGTGGAGGGCGACCCGCGGGACGACAACATCCGAGCGGCGACGGACGCCAAGAATGTCATGCTGCTTGATGAGCACCAGAACTTCTCGGGAGAGGACTACCGCAAGCTGCTTCGTGATCGGTTGCGGAGTCGCGATCATTACGTGCAGAAGTATGGAGTGAGCCACATCATTGGCTATGCCACTCCGGCTGTGGATCTGCAGGAGCCAGGGGCCACGAAGTGGGGCTGGCCGGCGTGGAACCATGTCATGTCTCTTTTGATCGCCACCCAATCCCACCTGGCGTCGTCGTTTGTGCCCAGTCACAGACCGGGCATGCAGTTCATGACACGGTACTCGCGGTTCATCTGGGCTCGCGATATCCGTGCCGTGCCGGCACAGATGGCGGGGCAAAATGTCCAGGTGAAGTCGGGCGAAGAGCTGTGGTGGAAACGGCTCGTCTATCAGCGGAAGACGAAATCCGGGCGCGACGTCATCATCCACCTGGTCCGCATTCCTCCGACTCCGAAAGTCGACTATGCCTGGGCGGACGAACCGTCACTGCTCAAGGGCGTCGAGGTCACCATGAATGCTCCGGGCGAACGACTGAGTGCGGCTCAATCCTGCCGTGCGTATCACTACGAGGAACCGCAGCAAGTCGTGCAGCAGGACATGCGACCCAAAACCAGCGGCTCGCGTGTCACCGTGTCCGTTCCGCCCTTCCGTTACCACACGATGCTCGTCTTGCGTTTCACCGCATCCGGCGACACCAGGAACCGTTAGTCCCGGAGTGGGCGGCTGGCGACGAAGATCGGGTGGCCGGCCGGTGAAACCGCGGCCTATTTCTGTTGGCTTTCCGGCATTCGATAGTGGACGTCCCGATAGAACGTCTTTGTATTTCCTTTTCCATCGTCCAGGACAACGGGAATCAGATTTCGGCCCGGCTGCAGACGCACTTCCATTCGGTAGCTGAACGGCTGCGTTTGAGAGAATCCCTGTTGCCCGGTGACTCGTTTGCCCGCGACGGTCACGAGAGTGCCCGCCTGGCAAACGCCACGGATGTGTGCGGTGTTGCTGGAGAAAAAAGGGCCACCAGCATATTCCACATCGACAATTCCGAGTGGTCGTTGACTGAGCGTCTTCAGTTCATGAGCGATCAACTGGCGGAACCGATGAACGTACTCCACATCAGGTCGGAAGGTGTGCATTCGGAACTCACTGGCGAGCAACGATCCCCACCACCTCAAGCTCCGTTCCTTCGAAAAATGTTCTTCCTGGGCCGGTTTCCCCAGGCCCCGCCGGACTTGTGTGAGCAAGTCCCCTAGCTGGGCCATCAACGCATATTCATCCAGGCCCTGGCGATAGCTCTCCCACCGCAACGACGCATGCCAGGGGACGAATCCGGAGATTCGTTTTTTGCGGGGGGGATAGAACAGAAGGCCGTTGCCGTACATGCCTTGTTTTTGATTGCCGTGGCGGTGCAATTCGGTCCACGGGTCTTTTTCTCCGTTGTAGGCGATCCCCCACCAGAAATTGCCCTTGTACCCGTATTTGGCCAGCACGGATGGGTAGAAACGGTTGGCGCCCAGGCTTGCCGCAGTGTTGAGAGTGTACAGCGAGTTCATGTAAGCCCAGAGCTCAAGTCCTCCTCGCTGCCATTTGCGCCAGTTGGGAATATGTTCTGGCTGCGTAGCGAAAAAGTGCCACGGCACGCACCATGCATCCAACGCCGCCGCCAATTCATCAGACATGACGTGCGTCGAAATCATCACCGTGACTTCGGGGTAATGGAGCTTGGCTCGCTTGGCCAACTTGATGACCAACTCGTGGTGTTCTTCGTTGACCTCGTCGAACATGTAGAAGACGACCTTATCTTTCCAACCATTGGTCCGATAAAAGTCGCCGAGCTTCTTCATGTACTGATCGAACACCGGCCAAAATTTTTCACTGCCAACGGAGAGGCCCAGTCCGAGGTAGCTCTTGCTCACGTGAGAGATGTAACCCAACAACGACGGGGGAAGCAAAACGTAGTCGTATCCCAGTTCGTCGAAGACAACGTCGAGGCCTTTCTTGTATTCCGTGAAATCCACGTGCAATTCACCGGTCTTGTCGAGGCGAACAGCCGGCGCATCCGGGCCGTACTTCAACGCGGTGAACCCGGCCTCATGGAGAAAACTCCAGGAGGCACGACTTCTGTCCTCCAGGTTGTGCGTCAGCGTCTGCAGCATCGGCTTGCTTGGCAAAGCAATGTCCCAGGTGTTCACTTCCACGGGGATCGATGCGAGAAGTGTTCCATCGGCATGCACACGGATAGAGCTGGAAGATAGCCCCGGTTCGATGTTGAATGAGGTTCGTGCTTCGACCAACAGCACGCTGTTGAGATCGGCCGGAGCGGTAAACGCTTCATTCGAAAGCAAGGGGTCAGGAATCGTTCCGGTTTCGAACCCCGCCAGTCCGTACCATCTGCTGATCCCTTTGACAGGAACTTCTGCAACACGCCGATAGGACCAGGTCGGTTCGGCACTCGGTCGCCCACCTGTGTCCGACTTCGGCGTCCAGTCGAACGAAATCGTCACGTTCTTCAATTCCGCCAATGGGCGCAATACCAGGAAGAACGGTTCCGTTTCGTTGCGAGCCATCGACAATCGGATTTTGTCTTTGGTGGTGACTTTTCCCCAGGCGTCGGGTTTGTGTTTCGAAAACACCTTTCGAACCGGTGAAACGGCATACACCTTGAGCTTTCCGGAATCGAAAACTCGTGTCGGTGCACACAACTGGGGAAGTGTTTCCGAGACGGCTGATGGACGGGCATCCTGAGCGGAAACAGAACCGGCCAGGAAAAAACACAACACTGCCAAAACCCCGGGGCCAGATGCCGTAAGCCGTGTTTTCATCGTCGCAACCTCGAGTGTTGTGGGGCGTGAGACCATTGCTACGTCCGAGACCAACTGCGGAAGCGGCAATGTGTTGGGGCCAGCCTGCTCAACCTGCGATGTGATCCGAAAGAAATAGACGCTGCCCAACTTCGGCGCATTTTCTGTCTTGGTGTGCCGTTGATCATCCTGTTACCAGCCGATGACGGCAAACGACAGGGCTCACCGCACGGGGCATCCCGAAGACACTCGCCCACAATGGCATGGCTTCGCGGGTCACCGCTGCGCCCGCTTTTGTTTGTCCTGAAGTTAGTGCAGGTCAAAGCCAAACAATTGGCAATCCTTGAGTTGAAACTCCAGCCGCACAACTTGGCCTGAAACACTCGACAAACGATTGCTCCAGTCAATCTTGTGCTCGACCGAATCTCCCTTGAACTCAACCCACCCGAAGCCGTCGAGTGGCTTCCGTTTGGTGTCGAGCAGCCGGACACGGCCTGTCCCCCTGACGTTTGCGTTCACGGTGAGGGACCGGGCCTTCAACACCAGCGGTTTTGTCAGCAGTCTGCCGACGTTCGGGCCTGCAAGGCGGCTCACATAACGATCGCGGGGCATGCGGGCCAAGCCAAGCTGCCGCTCTTTCGTCCGGTTCACTTTGTGTCCGCGTTTGTAGCCGCCGTAGTAAATGAGCGTTTCCTTCTCCGTGATGATCTGCGCGTCTCCCCAGGACATCGCGTAGTCGAACGTGCCGGGGACACGGTTTCTCGGAATGAACGGTTCGTGATCCCGCTGCCACGTTCGTCCGTCACGGCTCCAGGCCAGAACCGTGTAACCGAAACCGGCGTACGCGCGGCCGGGACTGCCCATCTCCGCGGCCGTCTTGCCGGGTGTGGCGTTCAGGTGGTCCTGTAGGACTTTGACCAGGCCGATCATCAGATCGCCGCGAACAACAATTCCGGACATGCCGTAAAACTGTGTTGTGCCGTCGTTGAGATTTCTCGCGTACATTTCGATCGGCGCCAGGCTGGGTTGGACGATCTGTCTTTTGGGAGACCAGTTGATCAGATCTTTGCTTTCGGATTGATGAGGAACCCGGGCCAGTCCGGTGATTCCCGCAATCACCTGGCTGGCAATGGCGATGTACTGCCTGCGAATCGGATCCCAATGCAGCGACGTGATGTCGTTGTTGTGTGCGAGGTCCGGTTTCCTGGTGAGCAGAGTCCAATCGAGCCCGTCGGCAGATGTGAAGATCCTGACGTAGGCAACACGCGTCCCGGAGCGGACCTGGGAATCCACGGCCATCACAAATCGTTTGCTTGCATCCGGCCAGCCTGGTCCGTGATCGACGACGCTCAGACGGCAGTTGTGGGTGTAATCTTTGTCCCGAAAGAAATTCGGCAGGACCTTGGGCGGCGGCCAGGTGATGCCATCCTTGGACTCCGTGTAAGCCACGTGAGAGTTGTCGCGGTCTGGGGCGGGAACCTCGTACCACATGCGAAAAATGCCCTTCTGCCCATCCCGCACGACGCTGACGAACGGTTGACTGATGCGGTAAGTCTCACCGCCCGGTATGACCGGCTTTGGCCACTTCTTCGGATTGTTGACGGTACGTTGCAGGAAGGACTGCTCCCCGATGAGATGATCGTCGATGAGCAAATGAGGCCCCGGCCCCAGGGGCAACGGCGCCGGTTTCGGTTCATTGGCATTGGCACGACCACACAAGATGGCCAGAGCGAGACAAGGGAGTGAGAGTCGTGACATCATGTTCCTGTGACCTTTACCCTTCGAAAGTGTCCCGCACGATTAGACACAGATCATCTCTCTTGGGCACGTCGGTCAGCGACGAGGTCACCGCGAAACGGCAAAATGTCTTGCCTGACGACATGGTCGGGAAGTCAGTCCACATCCCTTGCACCGCTAAGCAGGTCGGAAAGACCCCGGACGCCTGCTCGACGTCTCTGTTGGGCCGCATTATTCTGAGAAGATCGATCCTGGTGGCGCGTCGCAAGGCAATTGCGCGATCACAGGAGTTGGCTGTCAGCGGGTTGGCGATAGCCTTCCGAAATGAAACTGGAGAGATTTGTGATGTTGCATCGATCCCTTTCGGCAAATTGCCTTCTGGCTGTTGCTCTATTCTGTTCGGTGGTGAGTGCCCAAGGCATCAGGGCTCCAGAACAAAAGGGCTCGTCGCTCAAAGGCACTTACTACAAGGCCATTGTGCCGGACACGCTGGATCTGGCCGAACGGGCTCGGCTGGCTGTGAACGCGATTACCGGAGCGGCCGACCCGCACAACAACTACGAAGTGTTTCAGTGCGGACACTGCGATCAGCAGCCGGCGAATTTCAACCACAACCACGGGGGGCCGTGTCTGTCGAAGGCGATCGACGTGATTCCGCGGATGAGACGGATGAGCGGCAGTCGACAGAATGAAGACTTCGATCGAAAGATCGTCAACAGCATGCTGAGGGATGTCGACGAAAACGGTCTGTGGTGGATCAAGGGGGAGGGGCGGCCGTGGCGGCATCGGTTTGGCGAGAAGACGTACTGGCCGTTTCCGCAGGGCCGATTGATTACTGGCCT
>Ga0310345_10005191_pt1 | contig 11647 bp, 9 predicted proteins | sample HC15DNA20500_MG_FD_204667 | JGI IMG/M metagenome (GOLD analysis project Ga0310345, IMG submission 204667) | Marine microbial communities from station ALOHA, North Pacific Subtropical Gyre - HC15-DNA-20-500_MG | ecosystem: Environmental > Aquatic > Marine > Oceanic | place: Pacific Ocean: North...
TGTTGCAGGCTTTACAAGACGCAACCGAATGATTTTTATTCCCGCCCTTTGCGACAAGTAACTGACATCCGCGTTGTTTCCTCCGAGGCACTGCCCAGCCCGGCCGAGCTGGTGGCCAAGCTGCCGCGCTCGGAGGTGCAGACTGATTTTGTGACGCAGGCGCGTCGCGAGCTGCACGCCATCATTCATGGCGAGGATCCTCGCCTCATCACGGTGGTGGGCCCGTGCTCCATTCACGACCTCAAAGCCGGCCGCGAATATGCGGAAAAACTTGCGACACTGTCCGCCGAGTTGAAAGACCGCATGCTCATCCTGATGCGTGTGTATTTCGAGAAACCCCGCACCACCACCGGTTGGAAAGGGCTCATCATGGATCCGCAGCTCAATGGCACCTGCGACATCCCCGCGGGCCTTCACCTTGCGCGCCAGTTTCTTGGCGAAGTGCTTGAGCTCGGCTTGCACGGTGGAAAGCCAGACGCATCGGCAGATGGCCAGTGGTTTGTCGATGCCGGTGGGTTTCAAGAATTCCACCGCGGGCGATTTTGGCGTGGCAGTCAACGCCATTGTGGCGGCTACTAATGAGCAGACTTTCCTCGGGATCACTCCCGAAGGCCGAGCGAGCGCTGTGACCACCAGTGGTAATCCGGATTGCCAGATCATTTTACGCGGCGGCACCAATGGCCCGAATTATTCCGCCGAGCAAGTTGCCGAGGCCGTGGCCATGGCGGAGAAAGCCGGGGTGATGCCCTCGCTCATGATCGATTGCAGTCACGGCAACAGCGGCAAGGATCCTGAGCGTCAGCCGGTGGTGTTGCAGAAAGTGATAAAGCAGATAACGGATGGCAACCGGAACATCCATGCCGTGATGTTGGAGAGTAACCTGAACGCCGGCACGCAAAAGTTTCCGCAACCGCTGGAAAATCTTGAGTACGGCGTGAGCATCACCGACGGCTGTTTGGATTGGCAAACCACGGAAACCGCACTACGCGAAGCGCACACTGCTCTGGTTGGCCGCTAGGCAGAAAAAATGCGAGGCCGGAGCCTCGCACTAAATCCACAGGATTTGTTCAGCTAAATATTTATCGTGGGGACGGTCCGCCGCCAGAATAGCCACCGGGCGGTCCTCCGCCGGGATTACCTTCTAGTCATCACCTGGAATTCCTTCGCCGCCGAGACCTCCTTCTCCAGGAAACCCTTCACCACCGATTCCTCCAGCAGGTTGCACCTTCACGCCGCTGGCGGGGTCAAGCTGTACTTGCATCACTTTACCTCCGCCTTTGGGATTGGGTTGCACAACAAAATGCACTTTGCTGTATTGCATGTTTTGGGCACCTTTAACACGCATTTTGTCGTAGGTATAAATGAGATAGTTGCCCTGTTTTTTCCAGCTGGCGGGTTGGCCGAAAACGGTGGGCAAAATTTCGGCGGATTTGCCGACATAAATTTTCGCGATGTCCGCCTGCCCACTACCGTAGGTCCACAGCTGGCGTTTTCCGGCGGGGGCGTTAGGGTCAATGGGGGGTTGTTTGGATTTCTTGGGGGCACCACCCTCGAAGCCGCCGGGGCCACCTTCGCCACCTTCGAATCCGCCGGGGTCACTTTCGCCACCTTCGAATCCGCCGGGGTCACCTTCGCCACCGAGGCCCATGTCCTCTCCACCATCAGGACCCATGGCTTGATCGTCGCCATCGCCTTCGGTTGTTGTCGTTTCCTCATCCTTGGAGCAACCAAGCGCCAAGAGGAGGGCGAACAGTATCGGTAGAGTCCAGAGTGATTTCATGTTGTGGGTTGGATCTTATGTTTTGGGTTAAAATCAACCGTGAGAATGCCCATGGCTGTGGTCCTGGCCGCAGTCTTCATCAGTACATTCTTCTTCGCCGGGTGGTTCAATCTCGGTGATTGTGGCGTGTTCAGCCATGAGGTCAATGACCTTTTCTTCCAAGAGTCGGTTCTGGACATGACCTATCTGGTTGTTATCAGCCAATTCCTTGATGTGCTGTTTTGGATCCTTTCCCATTTGCTGGGCCTGCATGGCTATGACGCGGATCACCTCTTCGCGCCCGACCTCCAGCTTTTCCTCCTCGGCAATACGCTTGTGGGCGAAGAACCAGCGGAGGTTGTCGATGGCGGCGGTGTTGGCCTCGAGGTTAATATCATTCTTGGCCTTCTCGATATCTTCCTCGGTTTCGCCGGCGGAACGGCGTGAGCGCACCATGTTGTTCACCGCGCCGTGCATTTCCTGTTGTTGCACGGATTCCGGCACGTCGAAGGTAAGTTTTTCCGCGAAGGCCCTTTGCGCCTGCATTCTTACGAGGCGGTTGGCGTCGCCTTTTTGGTTGGCTTCCAGATCGTCGCGCACGCCTTCGCGCAGTTTCTCCAAGCTCTCGGCCTCCCAGCTCTTTGCAAATTCATCGTCCAACTCGGGCATGACCTTCTCCTTGACTTGGCCCACGGTCACCTCGTAGGTGGCCTTGATGCCCTGCAGTTTCGGCTGGGCGTTGAACTCATCCGGAAACGTGACTTCCACCGTGAGCTGGGCATCCTTCTTCGCGCCGATGAGTTGCTTGGTGAAGCCCGGGATAAAATGATCGTGTTCGCCATCGGCATGCACGTGCAGCGGCATGTGCTTTTGCTCGGTCATGCCGCGGGCGGTGGGGGCAATTTCCGTGAGCGGCTTGCCATCGCTCGTGCCCGTGAAGCTCACATTCACGTAATCGCCATCCTTCACCTCGCGATCCTGATCCTGATATTCGGCGCGGCCTTCGCGGAGGCGCTCGATCGCGCTTTCCACGTGCTGGTCGGTGATCTCCACTTTCGGCCGTTCAGCGGGCAATCCCTTGTAGTCTGGCAAATCAAAGGTCGGCTCAATTTCCACCGTGGCGATGAATGTCAATGCTTCGCCTTGCTTGAAATTAACTTCCTCCACTTCCGGGTTCAAGATCGGCCGCAGCTTGTTATCCTCAATGCCCTTGCGATAACTGTCATTGAGCAGTTGCTCGCGCACGCGGCTCTCAATCTGGTCGGCAAACTGCGCCTGCACCTTGGCGATCGGCGCCTTGCCCTTGCGGTAGCCCGACAGGTTGGCTTGCTTCTGGAAATTCTTCGCCGAGGCGGTGAACGCAGCGTCCACTTCCTCGACCGGCAATTCAAAGCGTAACTGCTTCTTGCAGGGACCCAAATCAACTAGTTCAACATTGAGATTCACGATAATATAAAATCCGCTGACACGCGGAGCGGCCCAAACTAGAAGCGCAGCAAACGCCCGTCAAGCGTTGAGGGACCCGCCCATTCGCCACGCCAACCACCGTCGTCTTGCCACTCGGCGATTTACACGCTACAAACGGACCTCCGTTGATGCGCCATTTTTTAGCCATTTGCCTTGCTGTTGCCGCGTCCGCCGTTATTGCGCAGGACACCGAGTTGCAGCCGGGCCTTGCGGTCACCTACCAAACCGGCGAAGCAACGGCTTCAACGGTGGTGCCGAACCTCTGGCTTCAGGTGCCGGTCGGCCAATCCCCTTCGGCTTTCCTGCCCGGCGGCCGTTTCATTGCCATCTTCGAGGGGTTCGTGAAAATTGATCTGCGCGGCGATTACTCCTTTCAAGTCACCGGCAAAGGCGGCGTGAAGCTGGAGGTGAACAACACCGTGTTGCTCGATCTCAAGGGCATCACCGGCGTCGGCCCCGCCGCCATCACCAAGACCATCCGCCTCAACAAAGGCGCCAATTCCCTAAAGCTCACGTACGGCAGCCCCAGTCGTGGCGATGCGCAGTTGCGCCTGTTCTGGAGTGAACGCCCCGACAAACCGCTTCCGCACGAGCCCATTCGCAACAACCGGCTTTTCCATAATTCCACCGCCCCCCTCACGCAGGCACTATTGGCGGAAAGGGGCCGCGAGATTTTCCTGGAGAACCGCTGTATGCGCTGCCACACGAGCGAGGGAGAGGGCATCCCGGAAATGGCAATGAGCGGCCCGGCCTTTGCAACCATTGGCGATCGCCGCCGCAGCGCGTGGATGGCCAAGTGGATTCTCGATCCCAAGGCCCATCGCCCCAGCGCCCGCATGCCCAAAATGTTGCATGGCGAAACTGCCCAAGCCGATGCCCAAGCAATTGCGGCGTACCTGGGCAGTTTGCACGCTCCGAAAAAACCTGCCGTGAACCTGCTTGAGGCCGACCACGATGCGGCCGAGGAAATGGTCCGCGCGCTCAATTGTGTTGGTTGCCACAATCTTCCCAGCGAACCTGCAGCGGAGGGCAAGCTTTCCCTCGCGCACGTGGATCAAAAATTTTCAAGGGGCGAGCTCGCCGCCTTCCTGCGCGCGCCCAACGCGCACTTTGTGTGGACGCGCATGCCGAAATTTGACCTTTCCCAAAAGGAAGCCAGCAACATCGCCCAATGGCTGCGTGGCAAGGCCGATGAGCAAGAGGTAATCGATCGCCTCGCCACAGAGGTGGACGTGAAGCGAGGCAAGATGCTGGTGGCCACGATTGGTTGCCTGAACTGCCACAACCACAAGCAAGAGAATAAATTCAAGGCGTCCAATCTCGCCGCGTTGACGATGGACAAATGGATGAGCGGTTGCCTTGCCGACACGCCCACCGGCAAGTCGCCGCACTTTGGGTTCAAGCCTTCGGAGCGTGCCGCCCTTAGAGCCTTTGCGGTTGGCGACCGAAAATCACTGCACCGACACGAGCCGGCGGAATTCGCCCGGCGCCAGATTCGGCTGCTTAACTGCACTGCATGTCATGGTGAGCTCGAAGGCTTTCCGCATTTGGATATGATCGGCGAAAAGCTCAAGCCCGAGTGGATGCAAACCATCCTGGATGGCTCGCTCAAGCAGCGCCCGCGCCCGTGGCTCACTCATCGCATGCCGGCCTTCCCGGCGCGCGCCAAGGAACTCGCGCGCGGCTTGGCGATGGGGCATGGGCATGCGCCCAGGACACCGGCTGGAAAGGGGCCGATCAACCTCCAGTTGGCTGAAGAGGGGCGCAAACTTGTTGGCGTCGATGGCGGATTTTCCTGTGTGGCCTGTCATGGCGTGAAGCAGGCCGACCCGCTGCAGGTTTTTGAGGCGCAAGGTGTGAATTTTTCCCGCGTGGGTGCTCGCATACAGCCGGATTATTATTTGCGCTGGATGCTCGATCCGCTCCGCGTCGATCCACAATCGCGCATGCCCGATTATTTTGACGAGAACGCCCGCAGTGTGCTGGTGGATGTGCTGGAGGGTGACGCCAAGAAACAAATCGAGGCGATTCGCCAGTATCTTTTGCAGGGCGATAAAATGAAACTGCCCGTAATGCAGTAATTCAATTTTATAATGAAAAATACAAATGTACTTCTAGCAGGCGCCCTGTTCCTGGCGTTGAATCTCTCGGCGCAAGCTGAGGGCAAATGGATCACACTGTTCGACGGTAAAAAAGTCACGGGTCTGCGGGGCTACGGCCAGAAGGGATTCCCCGATAGTGGCTGGAAGGTGGAAAGCGGCGCCCTAAAAACCATCCCGCGCAACAAGGGCGGCAAGCCGCGGGATCTGGCGACGGACATGAGCTTTGTTGATTTTGAATTCGAGTGTGAATGGAAGGTTGCTCCCGGCGGCAACAGCGGCATCATGTATCGCGTGCTGGAACAGAAAAAGCCGGCCTATGCCACTGGGCCTGAGCTTCAGGTGCTGGATGATGAACGTCATGCCGACGGCAAAATCAATTTCCCGCTGCGCACGGCCGGCTCACTCTACGAGCTCCTCGGCAAAGGGATGAAGGACAAGCCCTACAACAAGGCCGGCGAATGGAATAAGGTGCGCATTGTGTTTAAGAAAAACAACGTGCAGCACTGGCTCAATGGCGCGAAGATTGTCGAGTACACTTGGGGAAGCGATAAGATCAAGGCGCTTATCCTGAAGAGCAAGTTCAAGGGTTGGGAAGGCTTCATGCAGCAACCCAAGGGCCGCATTGTCATCCAGCATCACGGGCAGGAAGTGTGGTACCGGGCCATTCGCGTGCGAAAGCTGTAGAACTTGCGCAAACCTCAAAGCCCATTTACAAATGCCGCATGACATCCATGCGACATTTTTTTGTGGCCCTTTCCTTCTCCGTGCCCGGCTTGTTTGCCGACGAACTTAACTCGCTGACTGAAGCCGAGCAACAGGCCGGATGGCAGTTGCTCTTTGACGGGAAAAATATCAACCAGCACTGGCGCAATATCGGACAGAAGAATGTGACCGGCGAAGGCTGGGCGATTGAGAAAGGCGCGCTCGTCAAGCTGCAGGGCAAGAACGCTGGAAACCTCCTCACGCGGCGGACTTGGACGGATTACGAGTTTGCGTGGGAATGGAAACTCGGCCCCAAGGGCAACAATGGTGTCAAGTACATGGTGCTCGAGAAGCGCGGCGCTATTGGTCACGAGTACCAGATGATAGATGACAACCACCACAAAAAGCCGCTGGGCCAGACCGGTACGTTTTATGTCGTGTTACCGCGTGACATGGAGAAGGCCCCGCTGAAGGAACCTGGCCAATGGAATCATTCTGTCATCAAGGTGCAGGAACAGCACGTCGAGCATTGGCTTAACGGCAAAAAAATTCTCCAGTACGAGCTGGGCAGTGAACGTGTGTTGGCTGCCGTGGCCAAGAGCAAGTTCAAGAGGTTTGAGGGCTTCGGGAAAAAAGTCACCGGCCACATATTACTTACTGACCACAGCGACCGTTGCGAATTCCGAAACCTAAAAATCCGAGAGCTGAAATAATGCGCACCCTCTGCGTCATTCTCATGGTTGCTGCTACGACACTTTTCGCCGCACCCAAGCAACTCCTTCTGCTCGGCCAAAAACCGGACGGCCATCCACCGGGCACACATGAGTACATGCCGGGCGCGCGCGTGGTGGCGGCGTTGATGAAGGATCGCAAGGATGTGAAAGTGACCATCGCGCAGGCAGACAACCCGTGGCCGGAAGGCCCGGCGCTTGTCGCCAAGGCGGATGGCATCGTGATGTTTCTTAATGAAGGCGGTCGGTTCGTTCAGGATGACCCCAAGCGTGCCAAGGCGTTTGCGGCCTTTGCGAAGCGCGGCGGTGGGTTGGTGGTGTATCATTGGGGTATGGGGGCGAAGAAGGTGGAGAATGTCGGGCCATTTCTGAAACTCTTCGGCGGCTGCCATGGCGGTCCGGACCGCAAATACACCGTGGTCAAGGAAGCCAAGTTTCAGGTCGCGGCACCCAAGCATCCGGTAATGGCGGGCATCAAGTCCTTCGAGCTGCCGTTTGAGGAATTTTACTACCAGCTAAAGGTGCCCAAGGCGGCCAAGCATTGGACCCCTCTGGTGCGCGTGCCAATTGAGGGCAGCACGGAAACTGTAGGCTGGGCGTGGCAACGCCCTGATGGCGGCCGATCCTTCGGCTACAGCGGGCTGCACTTTCACGTGAACTGGCGCCACGAGCAGTACCGTCGGCTGATCGCGCAGGCAGTCTTGTGGACCCTGAAACTGCCGGTCCCCAAGGACGGCGTGAAAGTGAAGCTGGACCCGAAGGAGCTAGAGCTGAAAAAGCCGTAAGCGGATCAGTCGGCCTTCTTGCCGATGCAGTAGAGGTGTTTCTGCCCGCGGATGAAGATCTGGCCTTGGCTGATGGCGGGGCTGCTGGAGACCAGTTCCTTCAGGTCGTTCTTGGCCACCACTTCGAACTTCGTTCCAGCACGGACAACCGTAGTGATGCCTTTGTCGGATACGAAGTAAACCAGACCGTTGGCGGACACAGTCGATGCGCTATGGCCTCCACCAAGTCGTTCCATCCAAAGCCGGTTGCCGTCCTCTGCGTTGAAACAACTGGCGATGCCGCTGTCCGAGACGATCAGGAAGTATGGTCCTACCACAATGGGTGAAGGCACGTAGGCGGCACCGCGTTTGGCGCGCCAGGCGATGTGGGTCTCGGTGATGTTGCCGCGGCCTTCGGGCCGGATAGCCAGAATATGCCTCTCGGGAAAGCCACCAGTGACAAAAATATACTTCCCGTTGTACACCATCGACGCCACAAACTGCTCGGTAGGCCCATCAATAATCCAGTGTCGCTTGCCGGTGGCAGGGTCATAGCTGGCGACGGACTTGCTGCCGCACAAAATCATCTGCTCGTGTCCGCCGATGGTGCGGATGATGGGCGTGGCGTAGCTGCGGGTCTTATTTTCGCGGTCAACTTTCCACCGAAGTTTGCCGGTCTGGCGATCGAGGGCGGCAAGATACGCGTTGCCGTCATGGTCGCCGTTGATGATGACGAGGTCGCGGTACAAAATCGGGCAGGCGTTAAACCCATGTGCACTGACGAATTCACCGACGTTTTTCGACCACTTCTTGTTGCCGTCCAAATCGAATGCGGCCAACACGATGGCACCGGGAGTGATGAGGCGCGGTGAGCCGACATTGGGCGCGGGAATCTTGCGGTTATCCACTTTCATGACGGTGACATAAACCAGCTTGCCATCGGTGACCGGAGTGCCGGAGGCGCGGCTGTTAAGACGGTGTGCGGATTCCAGCGGCGTCTTGAGAATGGTCCGCTGCCAAAGCGTTTTGCCATTGCGCCGATCAAGGCACAATAGCACCCGTTCTTCTTTTTCGGGAAGACAGGCGATGAGGAAGATCTTGTCTCCCCAGATCACCGGCGATGAATGGCCTTTGCCCGGGATTGCCACCTTCCACGCAATGTTATCTGTGACACTCCATTTGACAGGGGCTTGTTTTTCCAGGCTGGTGCCGTCTCCGCGTGGTCCGCGCCAGCCCGGCCAGTTTTCCGCGCACAACGAAAACGAAACGAATGAGAACAACACAAACAAACGCATGGCGAAAGTTTAGACGGAAGGAACGCACGCACAAGTTGCATTTGTTATTTTTGCGGACGGACTTGCAGGTGTGCTGTGGGTCAAGGATGGGCCGGTGGATTGTTTTTGAGCGGATAACGTTTGACGTCTGGGCCAGTGGCGGAAATTCTGCCCCTGCCCATGGCGAAGATTCAGCGTGCACTCATTTCGGTTTCGGACAAGGCCAGTCTTGTGCCATTTGCCAAAACGCTGGCGGAGGCTGGCGTGGAGATTCTCAGTACCGGCGGTACCGCGCGTGCGATGCGCGAAGCGGGCCTGCCGGTCATTGATGTCAGCGAATACACGGGCTTTCCAGAGATGATGGATGGCCGTGTGAAAACGTTGCACCCGAAGGTGCATGGAGGGCTATTGCATTTGCGGGATAACGCCGAGCACAAGGCTGCCGCTGAGGAGCATGGCATCGAGCCCATCGATTTGTTGGTGGTGAACCTCTATCCCTTCGAGGCCACCGTGGCCAAGCCGGACGTGACGCTGGAGGACGCCATCGAGAACATCGACATCGGCGGCCCCTCAATGCTGCGCAGCGCGGCGAAGAATCACGAGAGCGTGACGGTCATTACCGATCCGGCAGATTACGCGGCGGTGGCGGAGCAAATCAAAAGCAATGGTGAAACGACGCTGCAACTGCGCCGCCAACTGGCCACCAAGGTTTACGCCCGCACTGCCGAGTACGACGCGGCCATTGCCGGCCATTTGGAGTCGACCTTCAGTGATGAGGAAACCGACCCGAGTGGACTGCCCAAAGAGCTTATCGTGCAGGCGCAGCTGATGCAGCCGCTGCGCTACGGGGAAAACCCCCATCAACGCGCGGGCCTGTACGGCAAGTTTGACCAGTACTTCGAGCAACTACATGGCAAGGCGCTTTCCTACAACAACATCCTCGATGCCACGGCGGCGGCAAATCTAATCAGTGAATTTGAAGGCGACTCACCCACGCTCGCCATTCTCAAGCACACCAATCCCTGCGGCATGGGGCAGGGTGCTAATTTGCGTGAGGCGTGGGACAAGGCATTTGCCACGGACAATCAGGCACCTTTCGGCGGTATCATCGCCGTGAACCAGCCGCTCGATGGCAAGTGTGCTGAAGCTATCGTTGAGATTTTCAGCGAAGTCATCATCGCGCCGGAATTTACTGAGGAAGCGTTAGAAATTCTGCAGAAGAAAAAGAATCTGCGTTTGCTGAAGATGCTCAAGAACCCCTTCACCGCCGTGGCGTGGGACGTACGCAACACCGGTGCGGAATCCTTCCTGGTGCAGGAACGCGACATCAAGACGACAAGCGCTGATGATTTAAAAGTTGTGACCAAGCGCGAGCCGACTGAAGAGGAATTGCGCGCGATGCTCTTTGGCTGGCGCGTGGTGAAGCACGTGAAGAGTAACGCCATCGTCTACTGTGGTTCGGACCGGACGCTTGGCATAGGTGCCGGCCAAATGAGCCGCGTGGATTCCAGCAAAATCGCCGTGTGGAAAGCCGGTGAAGCCAAGCTGTCACTCACGGGCAGTGTGGTGTGCAGCGATGCCTTCTTCCCGTTTGCAGATGGATTGATTGCGGCGGCTGAAGCAGGTGCGACTGCGGCCATTCAACCGGGAGGGTCAGTGCGGGATGAGGAAGTGATTGCGGCCGCCGATGAACGGGATATCGCGATGGTCTTTACCGGCGCACGCCATTTCCGGCATTAAAGTTATTAATCCTTAGGTTTAATAACCTTATCACCGCTCTTGAACGGCGCAGGAGGCTTGGGAAATCCTTTTTGATGGACGGCAATGGAAACGGTGGGCTGGGTGCGGCTGATTTCAATTTTACCAATCTCCTTGCCGGCGCGAACGATCGTGAATTTATCGCCCTTATTAATGCCATTATCTGAGCCTACATTAATCACATAAAAATCATTTTGTGGATCGTGGCTTTGAATTGCACCGACCAGTACAAAAGTGGGTGTTGGAGTGATTTTGCAGTTGGGCAACGCCTTCTGGAGTTCAGCAATTTGAGCCTTGGTGAGGGCGGGGTTGTCCGTAAGCGTCAGCTCAGTTAACTGCGTGAGCTTCTCCAAACCCTTCACATCGGTCAGCTGATTGGCTTGGAGAACCAGCACCTCTAACTTCGTGAGCTTCTCCAGACCCTCTGGCAGTTTGGTCAGTTTATTGTTATAGAGATCCAGTCTCGTCACCTTCTCCAAGTCCGCCGTAGTGAGTGCGCCGGTGGGCTTCTTGAGACTATTGCGAATCGCCTTCTCAACCACGGGATTGGCTATGAGTATGCTGGAACTGGTGCGGCCGGTGTGTTGGGCGTTTTGGCCGCGCATGGGCCACGGGCTTTTAGCAGGGCCTTTGGAATCAGTTCTTAGAGCGTAGACCTTTTTATCTTTTGAACCGATGTATAGGATGCCGTCAGGACTGATAGAGGGTGAGGAGTTAACCTCACCTTCCGTTTCAAACTCCCACTGTTTGGCTCCGGTCGCCCCGTCCAGGGCGTAGAGCTTTTTGTCCTTTGAACCAATGTAAACGGTTCCATCAGCTCCAATGGCGGGGGAGGAGCGCACATCACTTCCCGTTTCAAATTCCCATAGCTTGACCCCGCTCTTGCCATTGATGGCATAGAGCTTGTTGTCCTGTGACCCGACGTAAACCGTGCCATCAGAACCGATGGCGGGGGAGGCGGTCACACCCCAGGTACTGTCTCCCGTTTGAAATTCCCATAGCTTGACCCCACTCTTGTCATTGATGGCATAGAGCTTTTTGTCCGATGACCCGACGTAAACCGTGCCATCAGAACCGATGGCGGGGGAGG
>Ga0310345_10005193_pt1 | contig 11644 bp, 7 predicted proteins | sample HC15DNA20500_MG_FD_204667 | JGI IMG/M metagenome (GOLD analysis project Ga0310345, IMG submission 204667) | Marine microbial communities from station ALOHA, North Pacific Subtropical Gyre - HC15-DNA-20-500_MG | ecosystem: Environmental > Aquatic > Marine > Oceanic | place: Pacific Ocean: North...
AGCGCGCCTGACCAAACTTGAAGTACGCCCCGGAGCGCCACTCCTTCGGCCCCTCCCACGGGACCCCCGGGATTGTCGCGACGAGCAGCGCGAAGATCGCCAGCGCGGGCCGCAAGCCACGAGGGGGCGCCGCGTGCAATGCTCGAGCGCCGACAGAAGCCGTCAGCACCGACATCGCGACCACCGCTTCCAGGAAGTAATGGACATGCGCCCCGGACTTACGCACGAGCATGAACCCCAGCACGAACGTCACCGCGATCCAGCACACCCACGGCGCGTCCGCCTTACGCACCTTCGGCAGGCAAATCCCTAGCAAGATCAACAGCGGCCAACCGATCGCCTCGAGCAGCCGCAGCGGCGGCAGGGTCTCCGGCCACAGCCCACCCCGGTCATGGGAGGCGTTGTAAGCCACCGCATGCAGCCAGTACTGCCCTTCGGAGAGCACATTGGCCAACCCGGCGATCCCCGCGCAGCCGACGGTGAACAAGACACCGAGGCCGATGGCTTCAGAGCGGCGGCCCCGGATGAAGGCCAGCAGCAACGCCGCGCCGCAGCCGCCGACCACGGACTGCTTCGCCGCGAAGGCGATCCACGCGGGGAGCAGCATCCACGCCCGCGAGCGCCAAGGGCCCTCCTGGTGAGTGGCGGCCCAGCAGAACGCCGCACACGAGCAGAGCGTCGCGAACGCGTCGACCCGCCCCACGCACATCCACGGGAACATGAACCCACAGGTGAGCGGGAGGAGCGCCCCCACGACCCCCGCGACCACGCTCCGCGTCGTCCTCCACACCAGCGCTCCAGCCAGCCCCAGCACGAGGAGCACCGATGAGAGGGTGACGAGGCGACCGGGCGTATAGGAGACACCGTCGACGAGCCACGGGCCGACGGCCAGCTGCACGAGGGGGTTGTAGTTGTTGTGCAGGAGCGGGAGCTCGTCCACCGGGGCGTACAGGTCGCCGCCAGTCGCCGCGTGGTACGCGGCCGAGACGATGTACGGCTCCCCGTACTCGATCGACGTGGGCGACCGCACCCCGGCCACGCCCCCGACCAGGAGCAGGCCCAGGTGGCCGACGAGCACCACCGCCAACCCCACGACGGCAAGACGAGCAAGGGTCGACGGGGCAATCGGCATGGCTTCGGCACGATACCATGGGGCTGGCATGAGACGACTCATCGTCAACGCAGACGACCTCGGCCTCTCCGGCGCCGTGAACGACGGCATCTTCGAGGCTCACAAGAACGGAATCGTCGGTTCCGCCACGTGCCTCGTGACCCTCGAGGGCTGGGAGGACGCCGTCGCCCGGCTCGCCGTCCACTACGCGCTGGACGTCGGCCTCCACCTGAACCTCACCTGGGGACGCCCCGCCCACGGCGCAGCGTTGCCCTCACTGGCACCGAAGGGACGATTCCGCGGGAAGCGTGGGCTCGCCGTCGCCCTCTCGCTCGGGCGCGTCTCGCGTGACGAGCTGCGCGCCGAAATCGCCGCCCAGCTCCAAGTGTTCACCGACCGACTCGGCGCGCCGAGTCACGTCGACGTGCATCAGCACCTCCACGCCTTCGAGCCGGTTTGGGAGACGCTCGTCGAGGTCGCGCGGGAGGCCCAGGTCCCGTGGCTACGTTTCCCCGCTGAACGGGCCTCCGGGAGCCTGGTGACCCGTTGGGTTGGACGCCGCTTCCGCCGCCGGAATCGGCCACCGGCGCCGACGCGCACGACCGATCACTTCCGCGGGATCGGGCTGGCAGGGCGACTCGACGAGGACAGCCTGCTCACGATCCTGCGCGACCTCCCAGATGGCCTCACCGAGCTCATGACGCACCCGGGTGGCCCCGACCCCTCCCCGACCCACCCAGACCGCCTCGCAGGGGCGCGCCGCGGCGAGCTGGGCGCGCTCACCGCGGCCAGCGCGCGGGAGGCCGTCGACGCGGAGGGCATCATCCTGACGACCTTCAGCGCGGAGGCTGCCCGTGCCGAGTAAAATCAGGCCGTGACCTCATCCACCGGACTGCTCTCGGTCGTCGTTCCCGTCTTGAACGAAGCTCCGAACATCGCCCCGCTCTGCGCGGAGATCGGTGACCTCGGAGGGTGCGACTTCGAGGTGATCTTCGTTGATGACGGCAGCAGCGATGGCACGTGGGACGCGATCCGGGACGCGAACGGCCGGGACCCCCGGTTTCGCGGCGTGCGGCTCCGGACCAACAGCGGCAAGTCGGCTGCGTACGCAGCGGGTTTCAATGCGGCGAGGGGCGATATCGTCGCGACCTTGGACGGTGACCTGCAGGACGACCCAGGAGATCTTGGGCGTCTCGTCGAGCAGGTCCACCGGGGGACGGATCTGGTCATCGGGTGGAAGAAGACCGGGAAGAGCACCCCGGTGAAGTTCGCCTTGTCCAAGATCGGGAACCTGATGCTGCGGTTCGTGACGCCGCTGCGACTCCACGACATGAACTGTCCCGTGCGGGCCATGCGACGAGAGGTCGCCGGCGCGCTCGACCTGCGCGCCGACCATCACCGCTACATCCCTCTGCTCGCACACGCTCGCGGATTTTCAGTTTCGGAGCTTCCAGTGGCGAACCGACCACGACAGCACGGCCAGTCCAAGTACGGCGGTTCGAAGTACGTCAAGTCAGCAACGGCGCTCCTGGGCATGGGGCTCTACCTGCGTTTCGGAGAGCGGCCCATGCTGCTGTTCGGTGGGCTCGGGATCGCGGGGCTCCTGAGCGGCGTCACCATCTGCGCGACCGTCGCCACCTGCTGGGCATTCTTCGGATCGAACATCGACGACGACATACCGACCCTGATCCTGGGCTCCGTGTTCATCCTCACCGGGATGCAATTCCTCGGCCTCGGGCTGCTAGGCGAGATGATCGTCCGCCGACTCCGACTCTCCGAAGGCACCGGCGCCGCCGAGGTCACCGAGGAGCTCTGACGTGGACCTCTGCAACGACCTGAAAGACATCGTCGGGGAGGTGCTCTCCCAGGTGCCTCGCTTGCTGACGCTGCAGGATCGCGACCCGGACTCGCCCATGCGCGGGTGCATGCATCCCGCGTACTGGCGCGACAAGAGCTCGGACGTCGCGGACATGCGGCGGCAGGAAGCCGCGCTCGCGTTGGCGTGGGCGTGGCGGCATCCATTCCCCGACAACCGGTGGCAGGGTGACCGAGAGGTCCTGCACGGCGCGCTCCGCGCCATCGGCTTCTGGACCCGCCAACAGCACACGGACGGGACGTTCGACGAGTGGTACCGCAACGAACACGGATACGCGACGACCGCGTTCTCTAGCTACGCCATGGCGCTGGCCACGGAGGCGCTCGGCGACGAGCTCAAAGGTGACCTGGGTGAGACCGTGCGCCGGGCCCTCTGCCGCTGCGGTGACTGGCTATCGAGCCACGACGACTGGTTTAAGACAAATCATCAAGCCGTCGGCGTCGCCGCCCTGGGAGCCATCGGCCGCGTCACAGGGAACGACGAGTACCTGGATGCCGCGTCGAGAAACGCCCAGCGCATCGTTGATCGGATGCACGCCGAGGGGTGGTCGAAGGAGATCTCGGGGCTCGACCTCGGATACACGTTCTTGCTGACCGAGTACCTCGCGATGCACGCGGTGCTCACGGGTGAGACACGCTTCCTACCCGAGACCCAGCGCGCTTATCGATTCGCCGCCGAGTTCTTACATCCTGACCTGACGACGGGCGCCGAATACGGCATCTGCAGCAACCCGTACTTTTCGCGCGTGGCCACCGTCGCGCTCGCGGCCCACGACGGCGTCGCGGCGGCCGCCCTCGCGTGGATGGACGGCGAGGTCGACGGACCTCGTAACGTCGCCTCCACGCTGAAGGACGACCTGCGCCTATCGCGATACGCTTACCAGCCTCTCCTCGCGGCCCTGCTGCAGTCAGGGACCCTCGAACGTCGCGACCTGGACAACAACGTGAGGACCGCGGCCGCGGCGCCGCTCCTCCTCCAGCGCGAGCGGGACACACAGTGGTTCGAAGGCGCCAAGCTCCTGGCCGTGGCGCGCCCCGCATACGTCGCGTGGGTGGCGCCCTGCCACGGCGGCCTCGTCCGTGTGGCCTTCCGCGACGGAGCCGGCTTCATGGACCCCGTGGTCGACCGTGGGTACGCCCTCCGTGCGGGTCGGGCGACCTACCGAAACGCGCGCTACGCGCTCGATGTGGAGGCGTCATGGGACGGGGACACGCTCAGCTGCGACGCCCCCATCGTCAAGACCGGCTTCGTCATGCCGCCGTACTGGGCCCGAGTCGGGCTACGGGCGGCCACGTCACTGCCCGCGGGTCACCGCTGGGCCCGCTGGGCCATTGACAAGTGGCGAGCCAAGAAGGGCACGGCGCTGAATCAATCAGCCGCCGGGATCGCCGCAGGCAAGAGCCCCTGGAAGCTGACACGCCGGGTCCGCTTCCACGATGACCACATCCAGATCGAGGACACCCTCGTATTCGACCGCGTGGCCCCCCAGCATCGCTTCTGGCTCGTCCTCGACGGCCCCGTCCGCCTGGAGGACGGCACCCGACCCGACCTCGACCAGAGGATCGCGGCGAGCGCATATGGGGTCGAACCGAAGGCAGGCGGGATGACGATCTCCAAGACGCTGCGGGCCGGCGACGGCGAGGCCCTCCTCCGTCCCTGAACGGCCAGAAACCCGCAGGTCCTTGATGCGGGCTCTTCCTGCGACAACATGGTGGTTCCCAAGGAGCACCCATGAGCGAAGAAACCCAGCGCGAAGCCGAGGACACCCCGGCAGACAACCAGCACAGCTTCCGGGCCGAGGTCAATCAGGTCCTCGATATCGTCATCAACTCCCTGTACAGCCACCGGGAGATCTTCCTCCGTGAGCTGATCTCCAATGCGGCCGACGCCCTGGACAAGCTGCGCTTCCGCGCCGTCACGGAAGAGGAACTCATGGAGGGCGAAGGGGACCTGGAGATCCAGCTCGTACCCGACCGCGAAGCGAAGACGCTCACGATCATCGACACCGGCGTCGGCATGACCCGAGACGAGGTCGTCGACAACCTGGGCACCATCGCGCACTCCGGATCCCGCGGGTTTCTCCAGGCGATGTCGGGACAGAAGCCGACCGAGGGTGACGCCTCCGGGGTCGACCTCATCGGCCAGTTCGGCGTCGGGTTCTACAGCGCGTTCCTCGTCGCCGATCGGGTCGAGGTCCGGACCCTGGCCGCCGGCGACGGACAGAGCGGGTGGCGATGGGCCTCCGAGGCCAAGGGCACCTTCACCGTGGAAGAGGCCCCCGAGTGGACGACCCGCGGCACCGAAATCTGTCTCCATCTTAAAGACGATCACCACGAGTTCCTCGACGAGTGGCGCCTCAAGGAGCTCGTTCGCAAATACTCGGACTTCGTGAGTTGGCCCATCCTCCTGGAGGTCACACGGGAGGAGGGAGAGGACGACGACAAGAAGACCGTCACGAAGGACGAGACCATAAACACGGCCTCGGCGCTCTGGCGGCGCCCACGCTCCGAGATCAAGGACGAGGAGTACCTGGAGTTCTACAGGCACATCGCGCACGCGCACGACGAGCCCGTGGAGATCCTGCACTTCCAGATCGAGGGGACGACCTCATATACGGGGCTGCTCTACGTGCCGAAGCAGGCCCCGTGGGACCTCTTCGAGCGCGAGCGGCGTCAAGGAGTTCGGCTCTACGTCAAGCGCGTGATGATCATGGAGGACTGCAAGGACCTGATCCCGGATCACCTGCGCTTCATCCGCGGAGTCATCGACTCGGATGACCTGCCCCTCAACGTGTCACGGGAGCTGCTGCAGGAGGACCGCACCGTCCGCAGCATCCGCAAGACGGTGGTGAACAAGATGCTCGCAGCGCTCGAGCAGATGGCCGACAAGCGCAAGGATGACTACGCCGCGTTCTGGGGTGAGTTTGGTCGGGTCCTCAAGGAGGGACTGCACTCCGACTTCGAGAACAAGGACCGGCTGGCGAAGCTGGCGCGGTGGCCGAGCTCCACCGAGGCGCTGACCTCACTCGGCGAGTACGTGGAGCGTATGCCCGACGACCAGGACGCGATCTACTACGCCTTCGGGACCAACCGCGACGCCGTCGAGAACAGCCCTCACATCGAGGCTCTCAAGCAGCGTGGCACCGAGGTCCTGTACATGACGGACCCGATCGACGAGTGGGCCGTTGAGGGCATCCGCGAGTTCGACAGCAAGCCCCTCAAGTCCGCGATGAAGGCCGACCTCGACCTCGCCAAAGAAGCGACCGAAGAGGAGAAAGCGGAAAAGGAGGCGAACAAGGAGCGGCTGGGGGACCTCTGTGGCCGAGCGAAGGCCGTCCTCGAAGACGACATCGAGGAGGTACGGGTCTCTGATCGGCTCACCGATTCACCGTGCTGCCTGGTGGTGCCCGAGGGTGGGGTCCACGCCCACATCGAGCGCATGCTCCGCGCACAAGGTCAGGACATGCCCAAGCAGAAGCGGATCCTGGAGATCAATCCGGACCACCCGATCGTTGAGAAGCTCCACCTCATGCACGCGGGCGATAGCGACAGCGAAGAGGTCGGGGACTGGTTCCGCCTGCTCCACGATCAAGCGCTGCTGGCGGAGGGGAGCCCGATCGCCGACCCCGCGACTTTCGCCCGCCGCATGACCAAACTGATGCAGCAGGCCCTGCAGTGATCGACGCGGCAACGGCCCAGGTAACCTATACTCCTCGGCAATGAGCGCCGCACTCGCTGTCGTCTGCGCCTTCATCATCTACGGCCTCGCGTTCCGTTTCTACGCGCGGCACCTCGGGCGCAGGGTCTACGCCCTCGATGATCAGCGTCGCACTCCGGCCCACGCGCTGGAAGACGGCGTCGACTTCGTGCCGACCAACCGCTTCGTCCTGTTCGGCCACCACTGGGCATCGATCACCGGGCTCGCGCCCATGCTCGGCCCCGCCGTCGCCGTCATCTGGGGATGGGGGCCAGCCATGTTGTGGGTGGTACTGGGCGCGGTCCTCGTTGGGTGCGTCCACGACTTCTCTGCCCTGGTGGTGTCCATGCGCGCGCGCGGCGTCTCGATCGGCAAGGTGGCCGAGGGCGTCATCGGTCCACGGGCGAAGCTGCTGTTCCTGCTGATCATCTTCTTCGGGATCGCCCTCGCCATGGGCGTGTTCACCATCTACATCTCGAAGCTGTTCTCCGGCAAGTATGGGACCGCCGTCATCCCCTCCGGCGGGATCATGCTGATCGCCGCGGTCATCGGATGGATGGTCTACAAGCGCGGCTTCAGGCTCGGGCCGCTCACCGCCGTCGGGTTCGTCGTCATGCTGCTACTGGTGTGGCTCGGCAAGGAGAACCCGGTGACGGGCATCGACGGGGACTCCTGGTCGACGATCCTGCTCATCTATGCGTTCGCGGCGTCGGTGCTGCCCGTCTGGTCACTGCTGCAACCCCGCGACTTCCTCAACTCCCTGCTGCTCTATCTCGGGCTCTTCCTCGGCTACGTCGGCTTCTTCGTGGCGGCCCCCGAATTCGCCGCCCCCGCCCTCAACATCGCCCCGGAGGGCGCCCCGCCGATCTTCCCCTTTGTCTTCATCACGATCGCCTGCGGCGCCGCCTCAGGTTTCCACGGCCTCGTGTCATCCGGCACGACAGCCAAGCAGATCAACAAGGAGACGGACGCCCCGTTCATTGGCTACGGAGGCATGGTCGGCGAGAGCATGCTGGGGCTGCTCGCGGTCCTCGCCACATCGGCCGGGATCGCGCTGGGCGAACAATCTCCCGCGAGCGTATGGGAGTCCCACTACCACTCCTGGGAGGCGGTGAAGGCGACGCCCCTCGACAACTTCATCTCCGGCACGGCCCGCTTCCTGGGATCCCTGGGAATCGGCGAGGCGATCGCCCAGTCCTTCATCGCGGTCCTGGTGGTGTCGTTCGCCCTGACGACGCTCGACTCGGCGACGCGGCTGCTGCGCTACAACATCAGCGAGATCGGAGAGTCGATCCGCGTGCCGCAGCTCGGCAACCGCTACATCGCCACGGCACTGGCCGTCCTGGCCATCGGGTTCTTTGCCTTCTTCAAGGTCGACGGTAAACCCGCCGGGCTGGCACTCTGGAGCCTGTTCGGGACAACGAACCAGATCCTGGCTGGCCTGACCCTGCTCACCGTGACGCTCTACCTGATGCAGCGCCGACGCAACCCGTGGTTCACAGGCATCCCCATGATCTTCATGCTGTCCACGTCGATCATCGCGATGGTGTTCAACCTGGGCAGCTTCTCCAATGACTGGTCCTTCGACGAGGGCACGCTGTGGCCGCTGCTGACGGTCGGCGCCTCCCTGCTGCTGCTGGCCACGTGGCTCGTGGTCGAGGCCGTGCTCGCGACGCGGCGGACGCTCATTGACGAAGAGCCGATCGAGAGCATGGACGTCTTCTCCGGGCCATCCGAGGACGCCTGACGCGCCCTCGAACGGCCTCGGCCAGCGGGAGGTCAGACGGCCTTCCGGCCCTCGAACTGTGCCTCCTCGGTCGAGCCGGACATCGCACCCGTCTCCGCCCCGCCCCCGGTGATAACGTCCTTGACGAGGTCGAAGTAGCCGGTGCCGACCTCGCGCTGGTGACGCACGGCCGTATAGCCGTCAGCTTCCGACGCAAACTCACGCTGCTGCAGCTCGGAGTACGCCATCATGCCGTCGCGCTTGTAGTCCTGGGCGAGGGTGAACATCCCGTGGTTCAGCGCGTGGAACCCGGCGAGGGTGACGAATTGGAACTTGTAGCCCATGGCGCCAAGCTCACGCTGGAAGATCTTGATGGTGGTCGCGTCGAGGTGGCGGGCCCAGTTGAACGAAGGCGAGCAGTTATACGCGAGCATCTGGTCCGGATGCTCTGCCCGGATCGCCTCGGCGAAGCGCTTGGCCTCATCGATGTCAGGCGTAGACGTCTCACACCAGACCAGATCCGCCAGGGGGGCGTAGGCGAGCCCACGAGCGATCGCCTGGTCTATCCCACCGTCGATGCGGAAGAAGCCATCCGAGGTCCGCTCCCCCGTGAGGAAGCGGTGGTCAGCGATATCCACGTCTGAGGTGATCAGCCTCGCGGAGTGCGCGTCCGTCCGGGCGACGAGCACCGTCGGCACATCCATCACGTCCGTGGCGAGGCGAGCCGCGGTCAGCATCTGCTGCGCCTGGGCCGTCGGCACCAGGACCTTGCCGCCCATGTGACCGCATTTCTTCTCCGACGCGAGCTGGTCTTCAAAATGGACTCCAGAGACCCCCGCCTCGATGAGAGACTTGGTGAGCTCGAACGCGTGGAGCGCTCCGCCGAATCCGGCCTCCGCGTCGGCGACGATCGGCACCATCCAGTCGACTGAATCGTCCCCCTCGGCGTGGTGAATCTGGTCGGCACGCAGGAGCGTCGCGTTGATCCGCTTGACCACCTCGGGGACGCTATTGGACGGATACAGGCTCTGGTCCGGGTACATCTGTCCCGCCAGGTTCGCATCGGCCGCGACCTGCCAGCCGGAGAGGTAAATCGCCTGCAGCCCGGCCTTGACCTGCTGCAAGGCCTGATTACCCGTGAGCGCACCGAGCGCCGGCACGAAGTCCTCCTCGGTCAGCAGGCGCCAGAGGCGCTCTGCCCCTCGCTCCGCCAACGTGTGGCGGACAGCGAACGAATTGCGGACCCGCACCACCTCCTCAGCTGTGTAACTGCGGGTGACACCATTCCAGCGCGCGAGGCGCTGCCAATCGCGCTCGAGGCGCGCACGAGGGTCGTCTTTGTGTGGTGACATGGTGTGCACGAAACGTCTCCGAAAATTGCGTCGTCGACTCAGCGGCCAGTCGTAAGGAAGGGTCGGAAATTGCGCTCTAGAAAGAGGGCCTCAGCACGACGCCGCGCGAGGGCGAAGCGTCGGATTTGATCGCGGACGGGTTGCTCTGGCTGCTCTGGCATCTGATCCCGGACCTTCTTCGCTATGGAGAGCAGCTCCTGGTCCAGTACCCGACGGACGAGGCTGGGCGTGACCGTGGCCCCGTCGTCCAGGCGCACACGATGGCGCAACCACTGCCACGTTTGCGCACGCGAGATCTCCAGCGTCGCCAGGTCTTCCATGAGACCGTCCCATGCGACACAGCCCTTCCCCTCGCTCCACCCCTTCAGATACGCGATCGTGACGGCGGCGTTCTTGCGGAGGCCGCCGAGAGTTCGGGGCCCTGTGGACCGCGGCAACAGCTCCACGTCAGCGGGCGAGACCGGGAGGACCTCGAGTTGGTGGTCGGATTCGAATGCCGACAGCGCCGGACCGATGAAGTAGGGGTGGGATACCCAGCAACCGTCATGGCCCATGGCCGCTTCCAGGCGCTTGTCCTCGACCACCTTGCGGGTCTGGGCGTCGCGCGTCGCGGCGTCGCTCCCGGGCGTGAAGGCCGCCATTCCACCCATGGCGAACGCCCCATGGCGATGGCAGACGTGGATCAAGCGCCGCGCATAGGCGCCCATCCAGGGTCGGTCCATTCCGATCGTCCCGCGGTCAGCAAGCACGCGGTCCGGATGTTTGGCCAACACCTTGATGTCGCTGAAGATCTTGTCCCAACGCCCGACGTTGAGCCCAGCGGCGCGCGAGCGCAGCTCGTAGAGGATCTCCTCCACCTGCAACGCGGCAGGCAAGGTCTCGATGAGGAAGGTCGTCCGGATCGTACCGATCGGCAGGCCCATCTCAGCTTCGACGTGGTCGAAGAGGCGGTTCCACCAGCGCGCCTCCTTGAAGTGCTCGCACTTGGGCACATAGATCTTCGGCGTCTTACCCTGCGCGACGAGCTCCTTTGCCGTGTGGTAGGCGGCGAGGACAAGGTCGAACAGCCCGGCGGCGATCGGCGCCCCGTCGACGAGGATGTTCGCCTCCTCCATGTGGAGCCCACGAACGCGGACCATGAGCAACGGCATGTCGTCCGGGTTGATCCTGTACGTCTTTCCCGGGCGCTCGACCGTGAGCTCACCGCGGACAGCGAGCGTGAGATTCTCAAAGCCGGCCAGCACGTTCTCCCAGGTCGGCTTCATCGAGTCCTCGAAATCGAGCATGGCGGCGTCGGACATCTGGCCGTCGGCGCCGCGACTCAGCATGTTGATGACCATCTTCGGGTCATTGACGGGACCGGTGATCTCCACACGGCGGCGCATCAGGTCCTCGGGTAGGGCCGCCACCCGCCAGTCACCGGTCGCCTCGACCGGGGCGTCCGCCGGTCGCTCGGGCAGCTCACCGGAGTCCCACGCATCCTGGCGACGCAGGCGCGCCTCGAGCAGCTCACGACGCTCGCTCGCGAACGCTCGGTGGACATTCACCAACAGGTCACGAGCACCCGCAGGCAAGAGCCGGGCCACCCGGGAGGCATCCGTAGAATCGCCAACAGTGAGGCCATGCAGGCGCGGAAGAGCAGACGCGACAGAGGAGGGCGGTGGAGTCATAGCGGGCGTGATCCAGAGCGGGTAGGGCGAGGCGAGGGCAGCGATCCGTGTGTCTTGCGCGTGGAAATAAATCACGCAATCGGCCGCGGTCAAGCGAAACTTCGCAGACCCTCAAGCACCCTCTCGGCGCGCCTTTCGCCGCGCGGAAAGGCGCGCGAAAAGATCGATCCGGGATGACCCCGGATCCAGCGCGCCCTACAGGATCGAGCGAAG
>Ga0310345_10005194_pt1 | contig 11643 bp, 9 predicted proteins | sample HC15DNA20500_MG_FD_204667 | JGI IMG/M metagenome (GOLD analysis project Ga0310345, IMG submission 204667) | Marine microbial communities from station ALOHA, North Pacific Subtropical Gyre - HC15-DNA-20-500_MG | ecosystem: Environmental > Aquatic > Marine > Oceanic | place: Pacific Ocean: North...
ATCTGTTCGACACAGTGCTCGTGGAAACCTTCGTGCTGGCGATAGGAGACGATATATCGCAGCAGATCGGGGTGAGAGATGGCCTCCCCCTGGTAATGAATCAGAATACTGCCCCAGTCGGGCTGCCGGGTTATTGGGCAATTGGAACGGAACAGGTGGCTATACAGCCATTCGCTTGCTACCCCATCCGCTGTGCGCAACAGAGCTGAATCTGGTTGCCACACATCGGCTGTCACTGCCAGGGTGTCCAGTAAAACGGCATTATCAGGCATCAAGCCCGTCTGCAGAGCCGGTGCATCTGCACCAAAGAGTTCTACGCTGACACTGGCGCCTGCTGCGTTGCTGAGGTCTGTCGCTATGCGCTGCTGGACCTCTTCGATCCCGTCAAAGGTGCTTTGATTGAGGGAATTGAAGTATAACTTCATCGACTTTGATTCGACGATATTTTCGCTATCACAGGGCACATAGATATTCGCAGTGGCCACTTGCGGCAATCCGCTTGGCGATAACCAGGACAGCTCATAAGCTCGCCAGTGGTCATAGCCCTGAAACGGCAGTTTGCCCTCGACAAGACCAATAGCGGCTCGATTGCCTGATCGGGCGACGGGAAACAGTTGCGATGGGTCGTATTGTTGCGGATAGTCGACCTGTTTACCGAGCGGGTTCTCTGCCATGAATGAATACCTATACCTGATTGACTTGCTCTGTCTTGCCTGATCCTTTTAATGCCTAAGCCCGGTGCCGCGGCGCAGCAACATAATCGCGGTAGCAAACAGGATACCACTGAACAAAAAGAGCATGCCCAGGGCCCACCAGACATTGACATCACTGCTGCCCAAAATTCCAAAACGGAAGGTATTGATCATATAGAGCACAGGATTCAGTGCTGATATCCACTGACCAAACTCGGGTAGCAACTCCACCGAATAAAACACACCACCCAGGTAGATCAACGGTGTTAATACAAAGGTGGGAATAATGGATATGTCATCAAAGGTATTGGCAAACAACGCGTTGATAAAGCCGGCCAGGGCAAAGACCATGGCCGTCAGCAAAACGACCAGGAGCGTCAGACCAATATGCTCAATATGCAGGTCGGTAAAAATGAACGACATGATAGTGACGATAAGCCCTACCATCAGGCCACGCGCCATTCCCCCTGCCACAAATCCAAGCAGGATTACATAATTGGGCACAGGCGACACCAGTATCTCTTCCACACAGCGTTGAAACTTGTTGCTGAAGAAGGAGGAAGAAACATTGGCATATGCATTTTGTATCACAGCCATCATGATCAGGCCGGGTACAATGAAGTCGATATAGTTATACCCGCCCATATCACCAATTCGGCGTCCAATCAGATTGCCGAAAATCAGAAAATACAAACCAATGGTAATGGCTGGCGGCACTAGCGTTTGCAACCAGATGCGCATAAAACGCCGCACTTCTTTTACCAGGATTGTCTGGAATGCAATGAAGATGTGACTGTTAAACATTGGCACTCTCCTGTTTATCAGCGTCCTTGCCGGACGAAACTGACTGCTGAGGCTTATTGTCAGATTCCCGGCCATGCTGTAACCGTGACAGGAATAACTCTTCCAGACGATTACTTTTGTTGCGCATGCCTTTCACCCGAACACCCTGCTCTGTTAAAGCCGCAAACAAAGCATTGATGTCATGGTTGGCCGGCATGGTGACTTCGAAGGTATTGCTATCAATCCATATTGACTGGATCGCTGCGTCATCAAATTGTGGTGCCTGGCTGACCTCATCAATGCTGTCGAAAATCAGCGTCTGCTGCTGAAGCTTGCCCAGCAGGCTTCGCATGCTGGTATTCTCTATGATTTCGCCATGATTGATGATGGCAATGTTGCGACAAAGGTACTCGGCTTCTTCCAGGTAATGTGTGGTCAGAATAATCGTTGTACCGTTGCGATTGATCTCCTGCAGAAAGTCCCACATAGAACGACGCAATTCGATATCCACACCTGCTGTCGGCTCATCCAGGATCAGCAACTTGGGTTCATGCACCAGTGCCCGGGCAATCATCAAACGACGTTTCATACCTCCAGACAACATGCGGGCACGGTTATCGCGCTTGTCCCACAGGTCGAGTTTTTTGAGGTACTTTTCAGTGCGCTCACGAGCAAGTTTGCTGGGCAGACCATAATAGCCCGCCTGGGTACGGACAATATCACCCACTTTTTCAAACTGACTGAAGTTCACTTCCTGGGGGACAACGCCCAAATCCAGTTTGGTGTCATAGACATGTGTTGCCACGTCTTTACCAAAAATCTGAATCTCACCAGAGGTTGAACGCACCAGTGTGGAAATGATGCCAATAATGGTGGATTTACCAGCGCCATTCGGCCCCAGTAATGCAAAGAAGTCCCCTTCAGCCACATCCAGGTCGACACCTTTCAGGGCTTCAAAGCCATTGGCATAGGTCTTCTTCAGGTCGCGAATCGATATGGCTTGTTGAGCTCGATCGGTCATGTTTGGCACCCCGTCACTTCGTTGAACGTAGAATCCACAGGTTGCAGGCAAAAAAAAAGCCTGGCAAAAAGCCAGGCTTGTAATATGGCGTCCCCTAGGGGTTTCGAACCCCTGTTGCCGAGATGAAAACCCGGTGTCCTAGGCCTCTAGACGAAGGGGACAGAAAACTTTGTTTCCTGCCTTGTTGCAGAAAGCGGCGCGAATTTTAAGTAGATGCTGCGTCGCCGTCAAGTATTTTTTTATGTTTCTTGTAAATACTTTTTGTTGAATTCAATTTGAATTCTATCCGATTTACCGCCGCTTTTCACTGCCTTCTGGCTGTTACTTAAGCTGGTGAACCGTGCGTTGAGGCCCTTGCCTCAGTGCGGAGCGCATAATAGCAAAAGGTTTTACGCAGGGATAGTTAGAATTGTTAAAAAAGTGAAAAAACTTTTCAGTACAGACCTTTTTGTATTGTGAGCATGAGGCACCTTTATGCAAACAGGATGGAATGAAAAGCCCACATAGGCCGCTGACTCATGATATCTTTAGCAAAAATAATGATCCTTACGACCAGAGAGATAAGGAAAGACGCCCGACATGTTCCTGTATTTCATTTTTGTGCTGTTAGCCATCATCGCCATCGTCGTTACCGTGAAGCTATTGCACAACAACCAGCAACGCGCCTTGCAAGAACGTGCGAATGAAGACTTGTCCCTGCCTCCCGTGGATCCGGACTCCATTCCAGAGCGCGAGGGACTGGAATGGGAAGACGAAGCACCAGTGACATCAGCAGCCCCGCAAAGCGCTCACGATGTCCCCACAGCACCCGTCACAGAGACAGAGACTCAGCCAGAGCCTGAGCCGGAAACTGAGGAAAATCTTGCGCATGAGCCTCAGACAGAGACGACAGAAGTCGCGTTTGAGACTGAGGCAGTAACCATCGCAGCGCCAGAACCAGAAGAAATACAAAAGACAGAGTCAGCACCTGAGTCAGAGCTGGACGCCACGACAGAGTCAGTGCCGGAGTTTAAACTGGAACCTACCCCAGACCCTTTGCAGACAAATGAGACTGCATCGCCTTCCCCTACTCAAAGTAGCACTGAAGAAAATTCTGAGGCTATTGACTGGAAAGATCAGGTACAGGCCCTGAAGAATGCCGATCAGTTTGATGATGCCCTGCGCGCCTGCCAGGCCGGGTGGCCACAATGGCAAAGCTATCAGCAGGCAGCGATAGTTTGCCGTGCAGCTGTCAGACAGCCCGACCTGCCTGAAGAAGAAGTCGAAAGCTGGTTGCAAGCACTGTATTTACTGGCGACTCACGCCAGTTTTCTGCACGATAAAGTACCCGGCATGGAGAATCTTGGTTGGCAGCGATTAGAAAAGACGCTATCTGTTGAGGATTTGCGTGATCTGCAAAGCAACTGGCAGGAAATGGGCTATAAAGCGTTTCGCCTGCTAAACAAGACCGATTGTCGGTTGCTGGTTAAGGCCTGGGGTGAGCCTGACAACCACCAGAGCGCCAAGCTCTACTACAAAAAACATTTCATGTCCATCACAAGTTCTTGACGTAGTTCTAATTTTCATGCGAAGCTTGGCGCCACTGAATGACATGACTTTGTCAATTAGTGGTGCCATCAGGCTTATGTCCAGGGAAGTGTGGCCGATAAACCAGAATGATTCGCGGAAACATTGAAGTTATCACTTAAATATACCGTCATTTTGGTTTTTACCGATCGCACTTAGGGCAGGGATATAGGCATGAGCGTGAGTGACAATCGAGACCTTTCGGGCAGCTCAGGCATGGACTCAAAGCTGCTGCAGCAGGGTATCAAGCAACTGAAGCTCGAGATAGCAACGCTGACAGGATGGCTGGATGCACTGGGGCCATCAGACGCCGAACCACGCCTGGCATACGAAGATATGCTGCGTAGCCGTCGAGAAATGCTGATTACATTGCAGCGTCAGGCTCATGCCATGGATAAAAACGCCAAATCGGGCGATAATCCCACCTCTGACAGACCTTCTTCATCCGAAACACATTAATTTTACGGAACCCTCTCATGCCAGACGTTTTTAACGCCCCGCAGATGCGTATCATGCTGGATTTGCAATCAGCCATGAACCGCAAAGTCGATCCCGACTGGATTGAAGCCGCTTACCCTTACTTGCGGGCTGTCGTGGTCGAGGCTGCCGAGGCGATTGAGCACCATGGTTGGAAGTGGTGGAAAAAACAATCAATGGATCTACCTCAGCTGCAAATGGAAATCGTTGATATCTGGCATTTTCTTCTTTCCGAAATTTTGCTTCGCCATGATGGAGACATTGAATCCAGCCTGGAATACATTGAAAACAACCTCAATATTGGGACTCACCAACCGCTTGGTGTTGATGGTCAACAAATTGCACTGAATGAGCAGGATCTGCTGACTAAATTCGAGTTACTGACGGCAACAGCCGCATTGCGAAGAATTGATCTGGCCATCTTTTCGACGTTACTGGCTGATTGCCAGATGTCCTGGGAAATTCTGTTCCGTCAATATGTTGGCAAAAATGTGCTGAACTTCTTCCGCCAGGATCACGGCTACAAGGAAGGTACTTATATCAAGGTGTGGAGTGACGGCCGTGAGGACAATGAGCACCTGGTAGAAATCATGCAGACCATTGACGCCAATGCAGACAATGTGGCCGACCTGTTCTACCAGGGCCTGAAAAAACGCTACCCGACTACTTGAAGTAGGCGTTTTCGCGATTACTGTGATCAGTGGCATCCCGAACACCACTGAGTTCCGGGATCTGTTCCATCAGGGTTTTCTCAACCCCTTCCTTGAGCGTGACATCGACCATGCCACAGCCCTGACAGCCGCCACCAAAACGCAGCACGGCGACGCTGTCCTCTACGATATCTTCCAGTGTCACAACACCACCGTGAGAGGCCAGCGAGGGGTTAATTTCATTGTAGAGCACGTAGTTGACGCGATCTTCAATCGGGCTGTCATCACGAATCTTGGGCAGGCGTGAATTTGGAGCTTTAATGGTCAACTGGCCACCCATTTTGTCCTGGGCGTAGTCAACCACAGCCTCTTCCAGGAACGGTACGCTGCGCTGCTCAACCCAGGCATCAAAGCCGTTAAATGGCTCTTTCAGGTCATCTTCCTGGTTCTCACCAGGGCGACAGAAAGAAATACAGGTTTCTGCTTTCGGGGTACCCGGATCCAGAACAAAGACCCGGATACCAATGCCGTCTGTATCCTGTTTCTTCAGCAATTCGTTCAAATAGGTTTGTGCGGATTCGGTAATGGTAATCATTTCAACAAACTTCCTCTTGCAATAACTGAGTATTTTACTCGGTTATTCGCCGAGACGAAAGCCGGGTTGTTGACGACTTTCGCGCAAGCTGCTGTGTTCTGGTAGAATTGCGCGCCTGCAAAGTGGGCCAATCAGGCTCTAACAGACAATTATTAGCGGAAATACAGCATGAAACAGCACCCTGCCCGGCAGATCCTGATCGAACAGTTACAACAGCGCATTCTGATACTTGATGGCGCGATGGGCACCATGATCCAGGCAGAAAAGCTAAAGGAAGCTGATTTTCGTGGCGAGCGCTTCAAAGATCACCCCAGCGACCTGACCGGTAACAATGACCTGTTGACACTGACTCGCCCGGATGTGGTACGCAAGATTCACCTGGCCTACCTGAACGCTGGTGCTGACATTATTGAAGCCAATACCTTCAATGCCACGGCAGTGTCCCAATCGGACTATGGCCTGGAATCACTGGTCTACGAACTCAACTTCGAAGCCGCCAAACTGGCTCGTGAATGTTGCGAGGAAGTGACCCGACAAACGCCTGACAAACCCCGTTTCTGCGCGGGCATTGTCGGCCCGACCAGCCGAACAGCTTCACTGTCGCCTGATGTGAATGACCCCGGCTATCGAAACACCGACTTTGATGCCCTGGTAGCTGACTATGAAGTAGCAGCAAAAGGCTTGATCGAAGGCGGTGTCGACCTGATTCTGCTGGAAACCATCTTTGATACGCTGAATGCAAAAGCAGCCATCTATGCGGTGCAGAATGTTCAGGAAGCGCTTGGTATCGATGTACCCATGATGATTTCCGGCACTATCACTGATGCCAGTGGCAGAACCCTCTCAGGCCAGACCGTCGAAGCATTCTGGAATGCAGTCGCCCATGCAAAACCGCTGTCGATTGGCTTTAACTGTGCGCTGGGTGCTGATCAATTACGCCCGCATATCCAGGAAATCTCAGGACTGGCTGACACCTATGTCTCAGCCCACCCCAATGCCGGCCTGCCTAACGCTTTTGGTGAATATGATCAAAGTGCTGCCGAGATGGCAGAAATTGTGGAAGAGTTTGCTGCCAGTGGCTTTGTAAACATCATTGGTGGTTGCTGCGGTACGACACCGCTGCACATCAGCGCAATTGCCGAGGCCGTCAGCAAACATGCGCCACGCAATATTCCCAAGATCGCCCCCAAATGCCGACTGTCCGGGCTGGAAGCGTTTAATATCGATCGCAGCAGCCTCTTCGTCAATGTCGGGGAACGCACTAACATTACCGGCTCCAGAAAGTTTGCCCGGTTGATTCGCGAGGAAAATTACAGCGAAGCGCTGGATGTGGCATTGCAGCAGGTGGAAAACGGCGCACAGATTATCGATATCAACATGGACGAAGGCATGCTCGATTCGCGTGCAGCCATGGAAAAGTTCTTGCGTCTGATCGCAGGCGAACCGGATATCAGCCGTGTCCCGGTAATGATCGATTCTTCCAAGTGGGAAGTCATTGAAACCGGTCTGAAAAACATTCAAGGCAAAGGCATTGTTAACTCCATCAGCCTGAAAGAAGGTGAAGCCGACTTCCTGGAAAAAGCCAGACTGTGTCAACGTTACGGTGCAGCCGTCGTGGTCATGGCCTTTGATGAGACCGGCCAGGCAGATACGCTGGAAAAGAAACAGGCAATCTGTCAGCGCAGTTATGACCTGCTGGTGGAAAAGCTGAACTTCCTGCCTCAGGATATTATTTTCGACCCGAATATTTTCGCCATTGCCACCGGCATTGAGGAACACGATAATTACGCTGTTGATTTCATCGAGAGTTGTCGTTACATCAACGAAAATCTGCCTCATGCACTGATCTCCGGTGGTGTCAGTAACGTCTCTTTTTCATTCCGTGGCAACGATACCGTTCGCGAAGCCATCCACTCTGTGTTCCTGTATTACGCCATCCAGGCAGGCCTGAACATGGGCATTGTTAATGCCGGCCAACTGACGGTTTATGATGAAATTCCAGCAGAACTCAAAGAACGCGTGGAAGACATTGTGCTGAATCGCCGCAGCGATGGCACCGATCGACTGATGGAGATCGCGCCCAAATACAGTCACAGTGGCGCTCAAGAATCGAAAGAGGACCTGACCTGGCGAGAGGCCCCCGTATCACAGCGCATTTCTCATGCGCTGGTCAAAGGCATCACCCGCTATATTGATGAGGACACAGAAGAGGCACGTCAACAATACGACAAACCTCTTCAGGTGATTGAGGGCCCCTTGATGGACGGTATGAACATCGTCGGCGACCTGTTTGGCAGCGGCAAAATGTTCCTGCCACAAGTGGTAAAAAGCGCCCGTGTCATGAAACAGGCGGTGGCTTACCTGTTACCTTATATTGAGGCGGAAAAAGCGGCCAGCGGCGAAGCCGCGCAGTCAAAAGGCAAGGTGCTGATGGCGACCGTCAAGGGTGACGTGCACGACATTGGTAAAAACATTGTTGGCGTGGTGCTGGGCTGTAACAACTACGACATCATTGATCTGGGCGTCATGGTACCTGCCGACAAAATTCTGCAGGAAGCCAAGAAGCACAACGTTGACATTATTGGCCTCAGTGGTCTGATCACGCCATCACTGGATGAAATGGTACACGTGGCCCAGGAAATGCAGCGCCTGGACTACAAGGTTCCGTTGCTGATTGGTGGTGCCACGACGTCCAAGGCGCACACTGCCGTAAAAATTGAGCCGAACTACAAGAACAACGCTGTCGTCTATGTTCCGGACGCGTCTCGTAGTGTCACCGTGGTCAGTCAATTGCTGAACAAGGACACTCATGGCAGCTATACGCAAAAAATTCGTGAAGAATATGATGGGGTTCGCGCCCGGACCGGCAAGCGTGACCAGCGCAGCAAACTGCTATCGCTGAATGATGCCAGAGCCAATGCGCCTGAATTAAATTGGCAGAATGCCATTAAACAACCTGAGTTCACAGGTGCCAAGGTCATCGAAGACCAGCCGCTGGAAGCCTTGCTGCCTTATATCGACTGGACCCCTTTCTTTATCACCTGGAGCCTCTCAGGCAAGTACCCTGCCATTCTGGAAGATGAAGTGGTTGGCAAGGCTGCTCGCGATCTGTTTGAGGACGCACAACGGATGTTGCGCGATATCATTGATAACAAATTACTCAAGGCACAGGGAGTGATCGGTTTCTGGCCAGCAATGCGCACGGCAACTGATGATGTCAGCATCTATGCGGATAGTGCCAAGAGCTCACCACTGCATACATTCCAGTTCCTACGCCAGCAGGCAGGAAAAGCCGAAGGCGTACCCAATCTCTCCCTCGCCGATTTCATCGCTTCGCCAGAGGTGTTATCCGCAACTGGTACCGAGACTGATTACCTGGGCGCATTCGCCGTGACAGCTGGCATCGGTGCCCAGGAACTGGCTGACAAATATCAGCAGGAAAACAACGATTACAATGCCCTGATGGTCAAAGCGCTGGCTGACAGGCTGGCTGAAGCCTTTGCCGAATATCTGCACGAAAGAGTCCGCAAGGAATACTGGGGCTATGCCGCCGAGGAGTCGCTGGATAATGAGGCCCTGATCCGTGAGAAATACCAGGGTATCCGCCCCGCTCCCGGTTATCCAGCCTGTCCGGAACACTCTGACAAGACAGCCATCTTCAACCTGCTGGGTATCGACAGCAGTATCGACATGCAACTGACTGAAAGTTTTGCCATGTTACCGGCTGCCAGCGTCAGCGGCTTCTATTTTGCGCACCCGGAATCACGCTATTTCTCGGTCGGCAAAATCAATGACGATCAGGTCAGTGATTTTGCCAGCCGTCGCGATATCAGCATAGCTGAGGCAGAGAAATTACTTCGCCCCAACCTGGTCGACAATTGATCGGTATCGCTGGCTGAAACGTGCCTGTGGCATTATGTCGCAGGCACTGAGCAACTGAAAATCTGCTATACTGATCATGTAAAACCATTGGAGATCCTGGCCTGAATCAGGACACTGACACTGTTCTGAAATGCAGTCTGCCAGGCTCAGCAAACGCTGTTACTGTCGTCATCATCAGAGGTAGTCGCGATGAGCAATACAACGCAGGAAATCGAAACCAGTCAAGTTCACGAGAAGCATCAACACGATGATTCTCACACGGAAGGAAAAGGCAAAAAGGTCAGCTTTTTGCAGACGATGGGAAGCGTAGTCGCAGCAAGCTTTGGTGTGCAAAGCAAAAAGAACAAGGAAAGAGATTTCCAGAACGGTTCATTTGCCAGTTTCGTGGTCGGCGCACTGCTGTTCACGGTTGCTTTCGTTGCAGTACTCCTGTTCGTTGTCAGCATGGTATTAAACTAATTACGACAACCCGGAAATACATCAGGCGCGTCCTGAAAGGCTCATACGGGATCAATTCCCGTGGCCTTCAAAGCGCGCCTGCCGTTTAATTCGCGTGCTGCACCATACTTTCGCCAGACTTAAAGTATCAGCCAGCGACGAAGTGAACCAGCATACCTACGGCAATAACAACCAGCGCCAAAATAGCGATAGCGTCAACCTGGCTGTTGGCTTCCAGTTCGGCTTCTGTGTAACTGTTGTTTGATTGATCGGACATGCGGGACTTCCTCCGAAGACGTCATTTGGTCGGCGACGCATTTTACGCGATTCTGGGTAATATTCAAGAATAACCGGGCAATTTCACTTGCTGGCCACAACACCTTACCCCGGTTTATCTCACCTTGTCATAGCGATATGACAAACCACCATATTCCATAATGTGGTAATCCGGGGCAGTTTTTATTACACTACGCTCCCATTTTTCCAGCAGCTTATCTAATCATTATGTATCGATACGATAACTACGATCACCAGATGCTGGCTGATCGAGTCGCACAGTTCCGGGACCAAACCCAGCGCTATCTGGCCGGCAATTTGAGCGAGGGCGAGTTCCTCCCTTTGCGCCTGCAAAACGGTCTGTATGTCCAGCGCCTGGCCCCCATGCTTCGCATTGCCGTACCCTATGGCATGCTGTCTTCGCGACAGATGCGAAAACTGGCATTTATCGCCGATCACTACGACAAAGGCTACTCGCACCTGACAACGCGTCAGAACGTGCAATTTAACTGGCCAGAACTGGGGGAAGTGCCTGATATTCTTGCTCACCTGGCTGAAGTGGAGATGCATGCCATTCAGACCAGCGGCAACTGTATCCGTAACACGACAACTGATCAGTATGCCGGCGTTTCAGCCGATGAGCTTGATGATGCACGCCCCTATTGCGAACTAATTCGCCAGTGGTCTACTTTCCACCCTGAATTCGCCTATCTGCCGCGTAAATTCAAAATCGCGGTCTGCGGCACACGTCGTGATCAGGCAGCCACACAGGTCCATGACATCGGCATCTACATCGTAAAAAATGAGGCTGGTGAGCTGGGCTTTCGCATACTCGTTGGCGGTGGCCTGGGTCGTACCCCGGTGATCGGCAGTGAAATCTGCGAGTTTCTGCCCAAAAAGCACTTGCTGACTTATCTGGATGCCATCCTGCGCGTCTACAATCGTGAAGGCCGCCGAGACAATAAGTTCAAGGCTCGTATCAAGATTCTGGTCCGTGAAACTGGCATCGACACCTTCCGTGAGAAAGTCGAAAAAGAGTGGCAGGTCCTGAAGGACGGTCCACTGACACTGACAGACGACGAAATCGATCGCATGCGTGGCTTCTTCCACGATCCGGATTACAAAAACCTGCCGGCACAGAGCGATGCGCTGCAAAGCGCACTGAGCAAAGATGTCATGTTCTCAGCCTGGCATGAGCAAAACGTGGCAGCGCACAAGCGCCCTGGCTATGCCATTGTCACGATCTGTGTAAAACAGACCGGC
>Ga0310345_10005196_pt1 | contig 11642 bp, 11 predicted proteins | sample HC15DNA20500_MG_FD_204667 | JGI IMG/M metagenome (GOLD analysis project Ga0310345, IMG submission 204667) | Marine microbial communities from station ALOHA, North Pacific Subtropical Gyre - HC15-DNA-20-500_MG | ecosystem: Environmental > Aquatic > Marine > Oceanic | place: Pacific Ocean: North...
ATGGATATTCTGGTAAGAACAAGTAGTTCTAGAAGGGCTGCCATTAGAGAGCTCGGACGGGAATATGGACTGACTGCAAGACAGATGTATTCCAAGATTGAAACGGCTAAATTAATAGGTCAAAAGACATAAAAAATAGTTTGCATGTCCGTGCCCGCCATCGTCTTGACCGAGCCACCGTTGTCTGTTATGGTTCGCAGTCGATTCATCCCGTCGGTGGACCAGACACAGTGGGGGTCTTCCGAAAGAGTTCCGATGGCCAAGCAACGTCGGCCGCCAAGCAAACGCACTGCCGCAGCAAAGCCCGTTGCCAAGCGCCGGGCGGCGCCAAGAGCACCCGCGAAGTCCACGCGACGCCGGGCCACCTCCAAGACTACCTCGAATCGTAGAGCACCCCGCCAGAGTGCGAGTTCCCCCAACCGTGGCCCGGTGGTGAAGATTCGTGAGACTTATGCCAGGGCGGTTCGCTTGTACGAAAAGGGACTCCGGTCGCTACAGCGCAACAACTACGACGGTGCGGCAGCTATCTTCCGACAGATTCTCGAGCAATTTTCAGAGGAGCGTGAATTATGCGAGCGGGCGCGACTGTACTTGAACGTCTGTGAACGCGGAACAGGTGCTCGGGCAATATCACCGAAGTCAATAGATGAACGAATCTTGGCAGCAACAGTTGCTTTGAATCACCGCGACGTTGATCGAGTACTGTCACTCCTACAAACCGTGCCATTGTCACACCCAAAACAAGACCACGTCCAATATATGCTGGCTCTGGTCCACGCCCTTCGGGACGATTCCGAGATGGCAATCGAGCACCTAGGAAAAGCTGTCGCTCTCAACCCGGACAATCGGGTACAAGCCAAACAGGAGCCAGACTTCGATTCCATTCGAAAAACCCAGGCCTTTATTGACGTGCTCAAGACACCCTAGCACCGTGTCGTTCAGACTTCTGGCACCTTACACTCGCAGGACGCGGTGAACCGTTTACAGCGACACAGAGGCACAGCCAGCAGAATCGATTACACTGCTAAGACGATCGAATTCTATCTCGAATGTCACGACATGTTCTGATCCTCGCTGCCGGCCAAGGGACCCGGATGCGCTCCAGCCGGCCGAAGGTGCTACACCGTCTGGCTGGACTGCCGTTGATTACCCACGTCTTGCGCGCGGCCGAAATATTGAACCCCAAGTCGATCGGCGTCGTGGTGGGACATGTTGCCGACCAGGTTCGTGGAGCGCTTGGAAATCATCCTGCGCTCAATTTCGTACTGCAGTCCGAGCAACTCGGGACGGGCCATGCGCTGCTCCAGGCAGAGTCGCTCTTCCGTGACCGGCGTGGTTCTGTGTTGGTACTATCCGGCGACGTCCCTTTGATCCGATCGGAAACCTTGCGGCGTCTAGTCGAGACCCACGAGCGAATGGAGGCTGCTGCCACGGTCCTGACCGCCAGGATGGACTGTCCTCTTGGCTACGGCCGCATCATCCGAAACGGCACTCGTCTTAGCCGTATTGTCGAGGAACGCGACGCGTCAAAAGAACAGAGGCAACTGAAGGAAATCAACGGCGGGATCTACGTTTTCACACTGCCGCCACTTTTCGACGCTCTCCGTAAAATTCCAGCAGCTTATGGGATCAACGAGATTTATCTTCCCGAGCTCGTTACCATCTACGGACGACTCGGATTGCCCGTCGAAACTGTCGCGGTCAAGAATCCAGAGGAAGTTCGGGGAATCAATAGCCAGACAGAACTGGCGGAGGTCAGACAAATTGTGAGAAACGACAAGAACGAGGAGCTCATGGCGGCTGGCGTCACCGTCGAGGACCCAGCAACAACCTACGTTGACACTGACGTGGAAGTCGGCGCTGATACTATAATCCATCCTGGTGTCATCCTTGAGGGACGCACCACGATCGGTGTCGGCTGTGAACTACACGCAGGTGTGCGGATTGTTGATTCTACGCTTGGTGACAACGTGCTCATAAACAACCACTGTGTCATTCAAGGTGCAACCATCGCAACTGACTCACGAATAGGGCCTTTCGCCCACCTGCGACCAGAAACCGTGATCGGCGAATCGGTGCGAATTGGAAACTTCGTTGAGACAAAAAAGGTTTCACTGGGGAACAAGTCGAAAGCTGGTCACCTGAGCTACCTCGGTGACGCTATGATTGGCTCCGAAGTGAACATTGGGGCCGGCACCATCACCTGTAACTACGACGGTAGCAAGAAACATCCCACTACCATCGGAGACCACGTCTTCATCGGTAGCGGTGCCGAATTGATCGCGCCGGTGAACATTGGGGACAATGCTTATGTCGCGGCTGGCTCTTGTGTGACCGAGGACGTGCCGAAGGGAGCTCTCGGCGTGGCCCGGGGCAGACAAATCAACAAGGAAAACTGGGTCTCACACCGGAAGGAAGGTGAGGAGACACCTCTTTCCGAACTCTGATTTCGATTCTCTAGTTTTATGTGTGGCATTATCGGATATGTCGGAGCAAGACCGGTCGTCCCGATTTTAATCGACGGACTTCGGAAACTGGAATACCGCGGCTACGACTCAGCAGGCGTAGCACTAGTACGCAACGGGAATCTCCAGGTACGCCGTAGTGCGGGCAAACTGGCCAGGCTCGAAAAAACGATCGCCAAACAACCCGTAGACGGCGACTACGGCCTGGGCCATACCCGCTGGGCAACCCATGGTCGGCCAACTGAAGAGAATGCGCACCCCCATCGCGACTGCACCGGTCGTATCGTCGTCGTACACAATGGGATCATCGAAAATTACCTGCAATTAAAACACGAGCTCAAGAATGAGGGTCACCGGTTCGAGACCGAAACAGACACCGAGGTTGTCGCACACCTTGTCGAACGCGAAACACGCAAGGATGGATTGGAGCAAGCTGTCCGCCGAGCACTCAAACAGGTCCGAGGTCTATTCGGACTGGTGCTCCTGACAGCAGACGACCCCTTTAAATTGGTTGCTGTCCGGAACGGCCCACCAATCGTGATTGGCATGGGAGACCAGGAGTTTCTAGTGGCCTCGGATGTGGCCGCGGTTCTGAACCACACTCGGGATGTCGTCTTCCTCGATGATGGGCAGATGGCGACCGTTACGCCCGATAACGTCAGCTTTACAGACCTGACCGGTTCCCCGGTCGAAACGACGACCCAACGCATCGGGTGGGATCCCGTGATGGCGGAAAAATCCGGCTACAGGCATTTCATGCTAAAGGAAATTTTCGAGCAACCATGGGCCGTTCAGGAAACCGTGCTCGGCCGCGTTTCCCTAGAATCCGGACAAGTATTCCTTGGCGAGTTGGAGATCTCTGACGATAGATTGCGTGCGGTCGACCGGATCACTATCCTGGCCTGCGGCACCTCCTGGCACTCAGGCCTAGTTGGGAAGTTTTTGATCGAAGAGCTTGCTGGAATCCCGGTCGAAGTTGACTATGGTTCGGAGTATCGCTACCGGAACCCGATCGTTACCCCCACCACACTTTGTATCGTTATAACCCAGTCTGGGGAAACGGCAGACACACTAGCGGCGTTACGCGAAGCGCGGAACAAAGGGGCCACCAGTATCGCTGTTTGCAACGTAATCGGCAGCATGGCGACACGCGAGGCCGACGGCACAGTCTACACCCACGCCGGCCCGGAGATCGGGGTCGCATCGACCAAGGCATTCACCGCACAACTCGTGGCGTTACATCTTCTGGCGCTCTATCTGGCCCAGATTCGGGGGGCACTCCCAACTGAAACAATGGCGCAGCATATTGAGCATTTGAACCAATTGCCACGGTTAATTGAACAAGTCCTCAAGTGTGACCAGGCAATTCAGGTCGTGGCGCAGCAGTTCTCCGCCTATCGGAATTTCCTCTATCTGGGACGCGGAATCAACTATCCGATCGCCCTTGAGGGGGCTTTGAAGCTGAAAGAGGTTTCATACATTCACGCCGAAGGTTTTCCAGCCGGTGAAATGAAACACGGCCCGATAGCGCTCGTCGACGCGAAAATGCCAATCGTCGCCCTCCTGCCCGCCGGGCAGGTGTTCGAGAAAATGACCGCCAATGTGCAGGAAGCCAGGACACGCGGTGGTGCCGTCATCGCCTTGACCGACGACACTCCATCGGACATCGAAAGCTTGATCGACCCTTCTCGCGATGCCTTGATCACTGTGCCAACCTCGCCCCCGCTTCTCACCCCGATCATCATGGTCATCCCACTCCAACTCCTCGCCTACCACATTGCGGTCCGTCAAGGCTGCGATGTCGACCAACCACGTAACCTCGCTAAGAGCGTAACCGTGGAGTGAATGTTCGCGAGATTGGAGGTCTAGGACTAGCATGGATTTCCTCCAGTCTCTCAACTCCGATCAGCGCCGGGCGGTCTTGCAGACCGAGGGGCCAGTGCTAATTCTCGCTGGAGCGGGCTCCGGGAAAACTCGTGTTATCTCGCACCGAACGGCGCATCTGATTGGGAACGGACTGGCCGAGTCACATCAAATGCTCGCAGTTACCTTTACGAACAAAGCAGCTGAAGAAATGCGGGCCCGGGTTGAAAGCCTTCTTAGGTCCGACTGCAGCCGGTTGTGGATCTCAACATTTCATTCCTTCTGTACGAGGATACTTCGACGCGAAGGCCCTGCCATTGACCTACCCCACAACTTCGTCATTTACGACTCATCGGACCAGCTGGCCGTTGTGCGCCTGGCACTTCGCCTTCTCGATGTCGACGAGAGGCTACTCTCGGCACGTCAGGCCTTGTCATCTATTAGCCAGATGAAAAACCAGATGACAAGCCCCAAGACCTTGCGCGCAGAGAGCTGGAGCGCGCGCGGTGAACTAACGTCGAAGGTCTACGAACAGTACCAACGTATGCTGAATGAGGCCAACGCGCTCGACTTCGACGATTTACTGCTGCGCACCGTTAAACTGTTCGAGACCGTCGAAAACGTTAGGCTCCGTTACAGTGAACAATTCCGGTTCATCATGGTCGACGAGTATCAAGACACGAATCGACCGCAATATTTGCTTGTCCGACATCTGGCGAACCACCACCGTAACCTCTGTGTCGTGGGCGATCCGGACCAGTCCATCTACAAATGGCGAGGTGCCGACCTACGGAACATAATGGATTTCGAACGGGATTTCTCTGAAGCAACCGTCATCCGCCTCGAGCAAAATTATCGTTCCACTCGGGTCATCCTCGACGCAGCTTCCGCAGTCATCCAACAGAACCTCAACCGGAAGGAGAAGCGGCTCTGGACCGACCGGGTGGGTGGGGCACCTATCTGCTGCTTCCGTGCTGGGGATGAACTGGAGGAGGCGGATTTTGTGACGGCCCGACTACGCGAAGGTCTTGAAGCAGAGGAAGAACTCGCTGGGGTCCTGTACCGTACCAACGCTCAATCGCGTGCTCTGGAGGACGCGTTGATACGCGAGGGGCTCTCCTACAAAATTGTCGGCGGCGTTCGGTTCTATGAGCGCAAGGAGATTAAGGACGCGCTCGCCTACCTACGCTTGTTAATCAACCCTGATGACGACATCAGTCTACGTAGAATTATCAACGTTCCTGCCCGCGGTATCGGAAAGGGAGTGATGGCTTCGCTCGACAGTCTTGAACCGGCTTCGACAGGTGCCGGAGCGCTCTTCGCGCCCGCCAACGAAGTCAATGGTGGTGCCATTGGTTCATTGTGGCAACGTCTGACACGCGTTGTAGAGGAATCGTTGTTGCCTGCCCGCGCTATCAAGTCACTCCGCAACTTTCGCGAACTAATCCTGACGCTCAGTGACATCGCGGGGAGCGAGTCGGTCTCCGAGTTACTCGGTAGATTGCTTGACCAGAGCAATTATCTCGATGATCTCCGCAAACAGCACACGGAAGAAGCCGAGGGGCGCATGGCCAACCTAATGGAGTTGGTCTCGGCTGCACGTGATTACGAGATGCGTATCCCGGATCCGTCGCTTCACAGTTTCGTCGACCGACTGTCTCTACTGTCAGAGGTAGACGAGGAGAGAGGTGCTCAGGAGGCGCGAATCTGGTTAATGACATTGCACGCGGCCAAGGGACTCGAGTTCCCCGTGGTATTTATGGTTGGCCTTGAGGAAGGGCTTTTTCCCCACACACGGTCACAAGACGACACGGATGATCTCGAGGAGGAGCGACGTCTGTGTTATGTCGGAATGACGCGCGCCAAAACTCGCCTCATCCTTACGAGCGCCGCCCGGCGGCGCGTATTTGGCGAGTATCAGGCATCTGAACCGTCGCGATTCCTTGAGGAAATTCCCGGTGAACTAATGGAGGTAATTAAACCCGCATTTTCTACAAAGGCCCACAATTCAACAAATTTTGTCCGATCGCGGCGTGGCCAACGTCGACACTACGTTGAAGCTGCAGAAAAAATCCAGCCTGATTACGGATATGCCTATGAAAACGAGGACCAATCAATTATTAGCGTCTGCCCAGGCACTCGCGTACATCATCCTACATTCGGAGTCGGCACCATCCTTTCCGTCGAGCCGGTAGCCGATGACGTGAAGCTGACGGTCCGTTTCCCAGACATTGGAAAGAAAACACTCCGGGCGAAGTACGCCAAGTTGAAGCCAGCATAAGTCGCAACGCCTACCCACTCGTAGACCGAGGTTAACCCCCCGTGTGCTGGCTGTTCACACCACGGGGTCCTCTCCGGCCATCACATTCTCCATCCCAGCGTGTCGAGCCTTCACCGTATCTCAAACACCAAAGAATCGTTGACAACCTCTTCCATGGTTATATAGCTGCCAAAACCAGCACCATTGATTTCTTGCGCCGCTTCGAGAAGAGTGCGCCTCTCGGGTACAATCCTCCTTGGTGCGGAGATTCATAGTCTTCCTAATCTTGTTTACCGTATGGCTAGTTTTTTCTGGCCATTTTGACGTAATCCACCTAGCACTCGGTGTGACATGTTCCGCCCTGGTCGCACTGTTCTCCTACGACTTGCTTTTTCCGGAGGCACCTTCGTATCGCACTGCCGCCATTGCTTGGCGGGTTCTGTGCTTCTTTCCGTGGCTCTTCTATCAGATCGTACTTTCCAACCTCCACATTTTGTACCTCGTCTGTCGACCGGATCGTTTGCGCCCTCAGATCGTACATTTCAAAACCATTCTGACGAGTGATCTGGCCAAAGTCGCTTTCGGCACTTCAATCACTCTGACCCCGGGAACAGTCACCATGGATATCATCAACGACGAGTTTACGGTTCATGCGATCAGCGACCAGGCGGCCAAAAGCCTACGAAGCGGAAAGATGGAACGGCGGGTCGGGCACGCCTTTATGGAGTCAATCAACCAAGTAATTCCCGGAGGAGCCCCGCCTGCCACCGAAAAAAACGAGGTGCCCAGTTGACAAGGGACACTATGGGACAATATCAACGGTTCTTCACGACTAAAAAAGGTGCCGGGCTATTGCAGAGTGAAGCAACGAGAAATGTATGTCGCCTAACTTTCCTCCACCTCGGGCTATCGTCAAGGGAAAGCATCCAGAATTTCTAGCCCGTCAATTCAGCTGACTCATGTCACCCGCTTTCTTTCTTGGAGCCTCGATTATTGTTCTCGTCGCCGTGGTACTGTCGTTGTATCGCGTTATCCGAGGCCCAAGCATCATCGACCGCATCATCGGTGTTAATGTTGTAGGCACAAAATCCATCGCGGTGATCTTGCTGACCGGACAGCTCTTCAACCGAGTTGAATTCTTCATCGACATCGCTGTCGTCTACGCGCTAATCAACTTCATCGGAACACTGGCACTCTCACGCTATTTTGAACGGCGGGGGTTGTACCGTGGTGGCGGTATCAAATGACAACAGTCGCGGCAATCCTCATTGGCCTCGGAGTCTTTTTCTTGTTTATGGGTGCGGTGGGCTTAGTCCGCTTTCCAGATTTTCTTACTCGGATGCACGCGGCTGGTAAGTGCGATACCCTCGGTAGCCTGCTCTTGCTCGGCGGGCTCGCCTGTCATGGCGGTGTCACTCTTTCCAGCCTCAAGATCATGGTCATTGCGTTCTTCATTTTATTGACTAGTCCAACCGCCACCCACGCCATAGCACGGGTCGCCCTCAAGCACCAAATGACCCAACAGTCTGAGGAGAACCGGTGATCTGGCAACTTGATCTTTTCCTCCTGACACTAGCTGTAGTGTGCGCCATCAGCCTTAAGGATCTGATCGCATCGATTGTAATGCTAAGCGCTTTTAGCTTGTTCATGTGCCTCATTTGGCTCGAAATGGGTGCAGTTGATGTCGCGTTCACCGAGGCGGCGGTAGGGGCAGGAATTACCACCGTTTTTTTCGTTATCGTTGTTTTTAAGACAGATCGAGAGAGCAAAGATTGAAGTGGCCACATCTCGTAACCACAGGTGTCACCGGGTTGCTACTCGTGCTCGGCTCACTCGGCATGCCTCGCACCGGCGATCCGGCTTCCCCGCCGAGTGTTCACGTGTCCCCACGCTATATCCAGCGGGGGTTCACTGAGACGCACGTGCCGAACATGGTAACCGCGGTACTCGCTGACTACCGAGGCTTCGACACGCTTGGTGAGGTAACGGTCATTTTTACTGGGGCCCTCGCAGTTCTACTTATTCTTCGAACTGGGCGGAAGGGGGACTGACGCATGCTAGGTGACCGGCCGAGCCTCATTGTAAGAATCCTGACCCGTATTCTCGTGCCGTTTGTGCAACTGTTCGGGCTCTACGTCATTATGCACGGGCATTCCAGCCCAGGGGGTGGTTTTCAAGGTGGCGTTATCCTTGGCGCGAGCTTTATGTTGCTCGCAATAGCTGATGGCGTCGGCACCTTGCGCGAGCGTTTTTCCATCAGCGCCTTGACCCTCTCCACCAGTACCGGTGTCCTTTTGTATGCAGGAATAGGCGTGGTCTGTCTGATATTCGGTGGGAATTTTCTTGATTACGGCGCACTGCCCGTAAGTAACGCTCGCAGCGTCGGTATGCTTATCATCGAAATCGGGGTTGGGATCACCGTGATGGCTTCAATGGTTTCAATTTTTCTTGACCTTCTCACGTTCGATTAAACAGCAATGCTTAACGTTGACTTCGCGATCGGACACTTCAACGTCGTGGCTTACGTCGTACTGATGATGATCGGCTTCTATGCGATGACCGGTAAGACCAATTTGGTTAAGAAATTGGTTGGGATGAACATCTTTCAGTGGTCGATCATTCTGTTTGTAGTGTCGCTCGGCGCAAAGCATGAAGCCACGATTCCGATTCTGCAAAACGACCACAGTTCTCCAAGCGGCATGGAAACCATTATCGAGGTTACACATTACGTCAACCCATTGCCCCACGTCTTGATGCTGACCGCCATTGTCGTCGGTGTGGCAACTACGGGGGTTGCATTGGCGCTACTTCTCAGAATCCACAAGCGCTACGGCACACTCGAAGAAGACGAGCTACTAGAAAAACTCCGCTTCACCCCTCCTGGTGCCACCAACCAATGAACGAACACCAGCCGGCGGCACCGATCTTTATCATTGCTGTGCCGCTCATCGTAGCTTTCGTGTTACCGGTTCTTGGTTTGTGGAAACGGGAAGCTGTGTTCCCACTTGCACTGGCCGCTCTCGTAGGCTCATTTACAGCATCAATCGTTACAACCTGGACAGTGCTAGTCCACGGCCCCATGGAGTATTACCTCGGGGGATGGACCCCTCCGTGGGGGATCGCGCTCTACATTGACCACCTTAGCGCACTGATGCTGTTACTACTCGGCTGTATCACCCTCATTGTTGCCATTTATTCGAAACGCAGCATCCTGCACGAATTGCCCGACAAAGAGGTGCCTTTCTATAGCGTTTTCTTGCTTCTCGTTACAGGATTAGTCGGGATTGTTTCAACTGCAGATCTCTTCAATCTCTACGTATTCCTAGAAATTTCGTCGCTAACCAGTTATGCACTCGTCTCAATTGGCGGTGGTGCTGCTGTTGTCTCGGCTTTCCGCTATGTCATTCTCGGCACAGTTGGCGCCGCTTTTTTTCTGCTTTCGATTGGCTACCTCTATAGCGTGACCGGCTCTCTCAACATGGCAGACTTGTACCGCATTCTGCCAGACCTTTACGACTCCACCACGGTACTCGTCGGTTTTGCCTTCTTCGTCATCGGGATATCGATCAAGATGGCACTGTTTCCGATGCACACCTGGTTGCCGGGCGCGTACTCCGACGCACCCTCGGCTGTCAGTGCTCTCATCGCGGCCACGACCACTAAAGTTGCTGCCTATGTCCTAATCCGGATTATGTTCTTCGTCTTCGAACCGCAGTTTTCTATCGAAATCGTCTTCATGACGACCCTGCTGGGTTGGATGGGAGCGGTCGCCATGATTCTAGGCTCCGTGATGGCAATTGTTCAGACGGACTTTAAACGGATGCTCGCTTATTCATCGGTGGCTCAGATCGGCTACATCGTACTCGGTGTAGGCCTCGCCAACGCTGTCGGCTTTACCGGTAGTGTCCTCCATCTGGTCAACCACGCTTTCATGAAAGGGGGGCTTTTCTTGGTAGCCGGGGCCATCGTATATCGCACCGGGATACGTGAAATCCAGGGATTTCGAAATCTCTCAATCAGAATGCCCTTGACCACAGCAACATTCACCATCTGCGCGTTTGCAATAATAGGAATACCCCCTACCGGAGGCTTTTTTAGTAAGTTGTACCTAATCCTAGGTGCGATCGAAGCCGGTAATTGGATCTTCGTCGGCGTGATCGTCCTTAGCAGTGTTCTGGCCCTTACCTACCTGACCAACGTCCTGCGGTATATGTACTTCCCAGAGGAAACCGCCGTCGAAGCGACCGGTAGCAGTCCAATATCCGAGGCGGTCACGCGCCGTGAAGTCCCATGGACCATGCTTGGACCAATGCTGGCGATCGCCGCGGCGATCGTGCTACTTGGTGTTTTTAACGGCGAAATAGTGGATCAATTTATTAAGCCAGCCACGCCTACCGGACTGCCGAGGTAAACAGGTGATATCACTCGCCGCCTGGGTCAGTATCGGTGCTCCGCTCGTAGGTGCGGCGATCACACCATTCCTGGCACGGTTAGATCCCAGAGCCAGGAATGTTTGGGCCCTCCTGTGTTCTTTGATCGCAGCTGTTGCAACGGCGAGCTTATTGCCGGCCCTTTTTCAACCGGGCCAGCTGCCGGTAGAACACACGGTGCCGTGGCTCCAACATCCGATCCAGATCGAGCTCGGCGTACTCGTCGATCCGATCAGCATTGTCCTCGCCAACGTCGTGGCCGTGATCAGCTTCGTCATCATGGTTTACTGCCTCGGTTATATGGAAGGGAAACCTGGACAAACCCGATTCTGGACGTGGATGAACGGGTTCATTGGCAGCATGTTGCTACTGGTTCTTTCGAGTAACCTGCTGCTCCTATTTATTGGCTGGAAACTTGTTGGAGTGTGCAGCTACGCCCTTATCGGTTTCTATTATGAGGACCAGCGGAAGTACTGGATCGGAGGACCACTTCCCACACCATTCGTGAAGCCATCTGAAGCATCTCTCAAGGCTCTCGTTGTTACGGGGCTGGGCGATATGCTCATGCTTGCCGGCATCCTCCTGGTGTATTTCTACGCTGGAACGCTGAATTTCTTAGAGCTC
>Ga0310345_10005199_pt1 | contig 11637 bp, 11 predicted proteins | sample HC15DNA20500_MG_FD_204667 | JGI IMG/M metagenome (GOLD analysis project Ga0310345, IMG submission 204667) | Marine microbial communities from station ALOHA, North Pacific Subtropical Gyre - HC15-DNA-20-500_MG | ecosystem: Environmental > Aquatic > Marine > Oceanic | place: Pacific Ocean: North...
AGCCCGTTGAGGAAGATCGAGCGCAGCTGAACCTCGATACCCATCCCGGCCAGGGTGGCCAGGGTGCCATCGATCAGCAGGCGCTGGTCCAAGAGGCTCGCCGGCGCCTGGATCACATCAGGGCGGAAGCGGCGGGCCAGCCCGACGGGATCGTCGGAGGCGAAGACGGCCACGCCGATGCGGCGGCAGACCCCGGCGTCGCGGAGCTGCTGCAGGCGGGTCCACAGGGCCAGACCGTGCGGCCCGAACAGCTCGGCGGCCGACGGCACGAAGATGCAGTCGGCCTGAGCGACGCCCAGGCGGCGCAGGGCGGCGTGAATCTCGGCCTCGACCATGTCCGGGCCGCGGTCGGCGCGGATGGTGCTGATGGAGACGCGGAAGGGCAGCGGCTTGGGCATGGCCTCGCCGATGGTCGCCTCGCCCTGGGGCGAGCGGCCGGCCACGTCGAACATGGACAGGCCCGAGCGCGCGGCCACCGACAGGATGTCACGCACCTCGGCCACGGCCGGACGGCCGCGAACGCTGGTCTGGTCGAGAACGAACTGGCCGGAGCCTAGGCCAAGCTTGGCGAGCGGGGAGGTCATGGGCGCAAAAAGGCTCGAACGGCTGCACTTGTCGGAGCCCATGCTTATCTGTCAGGCCTAAAGAACCCGTATCCGTAACCTTTCACGGCGGTTAATCGCGCGATGAACGAGCCCCTGCCCGAATGGCCTCTGTTCGGCCTCGCCGACGACGTCCGGCCGGCCTTGAAAGCCGCTGCGCAGACCGGCGAGCCCCTCGTCCTGGCGACGCTCACGGCTCTGGGCGGCGGCGGCCCCCGGCCCGTGGGAACCCAGATGGTGTTCGGCTCGGGCGTGGTGGCCGGTTACTTTTCGGGCGGCTGCGTGGAATCCGACATCGCCGCCCATGCCCAGGCCTGCCTGGAGGATGGTGAGCCGCGCACCCTCGTCTACGGCGAAGGCAGTCCCTGGCCCGACATCCAGCTGCTCTGCGGCGCGCGTCTGGACATCTTTCTTGAGCGCGTGCCCGCCGCCGACCCCGCGCTGACAGCCTTGCTGGCCGCCTGGGAGGCGCGCCGCCCCTGCGTCTGGCTGAGCGACGGACGTCGCCGTCTCTGTTCGGCGCCGGAGGCCGCCGCGTCGTGGGCGGGGGCGATGCGGCGCGACTACGCGCCCACCCCCAGGCTGGCGGTGGTCGGCTCTGATCCGACGGCCCTGGCCATCGCCGCCCTCGGTGTGCAGACCGGGCTTGAGACCACCCTTGTCCGCCCCAAGGGGCCGGAGACGCCGCCGCCGATCGCGGGTCTCGCCTACCGTCGGGAGGAGGCGGGCGCGGCCCTGGAGGCCATCGGTCTTGACCCCTGGACGGCCGTGGCGGTGGCGACACACGATCTCGCCACTGACCAGTCGGCTCTTCTCGCGGCCCTGCCGTCCCAGGCGGCCTATGTCGGCCTGCTCGGCGCCCGCGCCCGGCTGCCGGAACGGCTGGCCCGTCTTCGCGAGCAAGGGGTGGCCGAGAGCTATATCGCGCGCCTTCGTTCGCCCATCGGCCTCGACATCGGCGGCAAGGCGCCCTGGGAGGTCGCCGTCTCGGTGATCGGCGAGATCATGGCGCTCCGCTACGGCCGCGCGCCTCAGCCCCTGGCCAGCGGCAAGACGTCGACCGGTTCGCCCGCGGCGACGGCCGGCGCGCCCGGCGGCCGCCGCAGCAGCGCATCGGCCGCGGCGAACACCGTCACCAGCGAGGAGTCCTGATCGCGATAGGGTCGGACCGCGACCTGGCCATCGGCATAGCTCAGTCTCGCCCGCATCCAGTGCTCCCGCGGGCCGTTCGCCGGCAGCGGCTCCAGGCTGAGCGCCGGGATCATGGCCAGGTCCGCCGACGCCCCCTGCCAGGCCGAGAGCAGCGGCCGCAGGAAGAGTTCGGCGCAGACAAAGGCTGAGGCGGGATTGCCGGGCAGGCCGAGCATCAGCCGTCCGTCCCCCAGGCGCCCGAAGAAGGTCGGCTTGCCCGGGCGGACTGCGATGCTCGCCACATCGAGCGTGAGACCCAGGGCCTCGCCCGCCGCGCGCACAAGATCATGGTCGCCCACCGAGGCCCCGCCCACCGTCACCAGCAGATCGCACGCCACCTCGGCCATGGCGGCCGTGATCGCCTCCAGATCATCGCACACAGGCCGCAGGCGGACAGGTTCGCCCCCCCAGGCGTCGATCATGGCGGCCAGAGCGGGGGTTCCGGAGTCGAAGATCTGAAACGGCCCCGGTGTGGCGGGCGCCTCGACGATCTCTTCGCCGGTGGAGAGCAGCGCCACCCGTGGGCGGCGGGCGACCGCCAGCTCGGCTCGACCCGCAGAGGCGGCGAGGGACAGCCGCCAGGGGTCCATCCTCTGACCGGCCTCCAGAAGAACGGTGCCTTGCTGGAAGTCGCCGCCGCGGGGGCGGACGAAGGTTCCCGCCGGCGTCTGCGGGACCTCGACGGCTTCCCCCACCCGGCGGGCGTCTTCCTGGATGACGATGGCGTCGGCGCCATCAGGCACGGCCGCCCCGGTGAAGATGCGGACCGCCTGGCCGCGACCCAGGGGATGAGCAAAGCCGGCCCCCGCCGCGCTCTCGCCGATGACCGTCAGGCGCCCCGGAGTCTCGGCGGCGCGGACCGCGTAGCCGTCCATGGCCGAGGCCGGGAACGGCGGCTGGTCGCGCAGGGCGTCCACCGCCTGCGCCAGCACACGGCCGACCGCCTGGGCGAGGGGAACCGTCTCGATCCTAGGCGGACCGACCCGCGCCAGCATCCGGGCGCGCGCTTCTTCGACAGGCAAAAGCTTCACGGCGCGGTCCAGTCGCCCGAGGCGCCGCCGGACTTGGCCCTCAGCCGCACCGCCTCGATGACCATGCCCTTCTCGGCAGCCTTCAGCATGTCGTAGATGGTCAGGCAGGCGACCGAGACGGCGGTCAGCGCCTCCATCTCCACCCCGGTCTGGCCGCTGGTGCGCACGCGGGCGGTGACGGCAAGCCCGCCCTCGGCCTCGGCCACGCGGACCTCGACCTTGGACAGCATCAGCGGATGACAGAGGGGGATCAGCTCGCTCGTCTTCTTGGCCGCCATGATGCCGGCGATCTCGGCCGTGGCGCGGACATCGCCCTTCTTGGCGTCGCCGGAGAGCGCCAGCGCCAGCGTTTCCGGGCTCATGCGCACGAAGCCCTCGGCCACGGCCTCGCGGGTCGTCACCGCCTTGTCCGAGACGTCGACCATGTGGGCGCGGCCGGTCTCGTCGATGTGGGTGAGCTTGCTCACCGCTCCATCAGGCGCGGCATGAGGTCGACCATGTTGCAGGGCCCATGGCGGCTGTCGAGCTGGGCTGAGATCACCTTGTCCCAGCCGTCCTTCACCGCACCGTTCGAGCCCGGCAGGCAGAAGACGAAGACGCCGCCCAGGATGCCGGCCGTGGCCCGGCTCTGCAGGGTGGAGAGACCCACGGTCTGATAGCTGACCATGTGGAAGACGACCGAGAAGCCGTCGAGCGTCTTGTCGAACAGGGGGCCAAGCGCCTCGGGCGTCACGTCGCGGCCGGTGATGCCGGTGCCGCCGGTGGTGAGCACCACGTCCACCTCGCCAGAGGCCACCCAGGCCTTCACCTGGCTGCGGATGGCCTCGACGTCGTCGCGGACGATGGCCCGACCCGCCAGCGTGTGGCCGGCGCCGGTGATGCGGTCAGCCAGGACCTGGCCGGAGGTGTCGCTCGCCGCGTCGCGGGTGTCGGAGACGGTGAGGACGGCGATGCGGACGGCCACGAAGGGCTTCGTCTCATCGATCTTGCCGCCGGGGGCGAAGGCAGGGGCGTTCATGGTCGGCTCCTCCTTGGGGTCGCTTCCGTTCTACCGTCTGGGCCGGCGCCCGTCACGCGAAGGACCTCAGAGCGCGGCCAGCACCGCGTCGCCCATCTGCACGGTGGAGAGGCTTCCGCCGAGGTCGCGGGTGCGCGCCCCGTTCTCCAGCGCCTGAATGACAGCCGACTGCAGGCGATCGGCGGCTGGCGCGCGGTCCAGCGACCAGCGCAGAGCCATCTCGAAGGAGAGGATGGCCGCCAGCGGATTGGCGACGCCCTGGCCGGCGATGTCCGGCGCCGAGCCGTGGATGGGCTCATAAAGCCCCGGCTTGCCCGGCGCGCCCAGCGCCGCCGAGGGCAGCATCCCCAGCGAGCCGGTCAGCTGGGCGGCGGCGTCCGACAGGATGTCGCCAAACAGGTTGTCGGTGACCATGACATCGAACTGCTTGGGGTTCTTGACGATCTGCATGGCGGCGTTGTCGGCCAGGATGTGCTCCAGCTCGACATCGGCGAATTCGCGCCTGTGCAGGTCGGTGACCACTTCGCGCCAGAGCAGGCCCGAATCCATGACGTTGGACTTCTCCGCCGAATGGACCTTGTTGCGGCGGCCGCGGGCCAGTTCGAAGGCGACGCGGGCGACGCGCTCGATCTCGGCGGTGGTGTAGACCTGGGTGTCGACCGCGCGCTTGCCGCCGCCGGGCAGGTCCTCGATGAAGCGCGGCTCGCCGAAATAGATGCCGCCAGTCAGCTCGCGCACGATCATGAAGTCGAGGCCTTCGACCAGGTCGCGCTTCAGCGACGAGGCGTCGGCCAGGGGCCCGAAGCAGAGCGCCGGTCGCAGGTTGGCGAAGACCTCCATGCCGGCCCGCAGGGCGAGCAGGCCCGCCTCCGGCCGCTTGTCGCGCGGGACGCCGGCCCACTTGGGCCCGCCGACCGCGCCCATCAGCACCGCCTTGGACGACTTGGCGAGCGCCAGGGTCTCGGCGGTCAGGGGTTCGCCCGACTGATCGTAGCTGATCCCGCCGAAGGGCCGCTCCTCGACCGCGAGATCCGGGGTGAGCGCGTCGATCACCCGGCGCACCTCCGCCGTCACTTCCGGGCCGATGCCGTCGCCGGGCAGGAGGAGAAGGTCGGTCATGGAATACGCCCCGTCGTCTGGTCTGGCGGGCGAACCCTAGATCGCCCGATGCGAGGCGACCTCGTAGGCGAAGAGGCGGCGGTCGGAAACCCCGAACTGCGGCCAGGCCGCGCGCCAGGCGGCCATGTGCGGCGTCTGGAAGTGAGCGTCGATCGCCGCCTGGTCGCGCCAGACCTCGAAGACGCGGATCAGGCCGGGCTCGGCCACGTCCTCGGCGTAGGAATATTCGAGGCAGCCGTCCTCGGCGCGGCTGGCCGCCAGCATGGCCCGCATGTGGGGCTTGAAGGCGTCCAGGTTCTCCGGCGGAACCCGGACCGTGCCGGCGATGATGAGGGGCATGGTGAGGTTTCCTCCTAGCCCACGTTCGTCATGCTCGGGCTCGTCCCGAGCATCCCTGTCGAGGGCAGGCGCAGGCGTCGGCAGGGATTCCCGGCACAAGGCCGGGAATGACGGGCGAATTGCGCGAGGCCCGCCGCCCTCAGGCCCGCTCCAGCCAGGGCTGGTCCAGCGACCGGCGGCTTTCGTAGACGTCGATGTCGCCCGCCCGCTGCAGGGTCTCGCCGATGGCGTCCAGGCCGTTCAGCATCTTGTGCTTGCGGGCGGCGTCGATCTCGAAGCGGTAGACCTCGCCCGAGGGGGAGGTGACCGTCTGGGCCTCCAGGTCGACCGTCACCATGTGGTTGCCGCCGCGGGCCTCGGCCATCAGGGCGTCGACCTCGGCGGCCTTCAGCACCACGGGCAGAAGGCCGTTCTGGAAGCAGTTGTTGTAGAAGATGTCGGCGAAGCTGGTGGAGATGACGCAGCTGATGCCGAAGTCCAGCAGGGCCCAGGGCGCATGTTCGCGGCTCGATCCGCAGCCGAAATTGTCGCCGGCCACCAGGACGCCCGCGTCCTTGTAGGCCGGCTGGTTCAGCACGAAGTCGGCCTTCTCCCGGCCCTCCTCGTCGAAGCGGAAATCGTAGAAGAGGCCGCGCGACAGGCCCTCGCGCTCCACGGTCTTCAGGAACTGCTTGGGAATGATCTGGTCGGTGTCGATATTGGCCAGCGGCAGGGGCGCGGCCTTGGCGTCGAGCTTGGTGAAGGGCTTCATCGGGATCAGTCCTCCTGCGGCGCGCCAGGCGCGGTCTGCTGGATCATCAGGGCGGGAAGGGCCGGCGCGCCCTCGCGGACGGTGAAGACCTGGGTGCCGGGCTTGCGGCCCGGCTTCAGGTCCGAGACGTTCCAGCCGCCGGCGGACAGGCGCGCATGGACGGCGGCGGGATCGTCGACCCGCCAGGCGAGGCCGCCGGACGCATCGGGCCCGTCGCCGCGCGGGGTCTTCAGGCTGGCGGCGAACTCCACCACGGCCGAGCCGCAGCGGAAGAAGAGCTGACGCACGCCCCAGTCGGCGTTGGAGCGGTCGAGCCGCAGGTCGAGGCCGAGCTTGGCGCCATAGACGGCGATGGCCCGCTCCGGATCGGGGGTTCGCACCACCACGTGGTCGAGTTCGGTGACGGCGGCGGCCTCTTCGCCCTCGGCGGGCGAGAGCGGGAAGGGTTGGCCGTCCCGCGGCGGGGCGACCAGCAGGATGTTGATCCCGCCCGTGTCGTCAGCCTTCAGGGTCGAGGTGGTCCAGTAGCGCTTGCGGCCGTCCAGATGGGTGGTGCGGACCGGGCCAGGGTCGGTGGCGCCGATGCCACGCCGGCGCACCAGCTTCACCGCCGCCTCGATGTCCTCGACGCGGAAGGCGAGCGCCCAGAGCCCTTCGCCATGGACGTCCAGATGGGCGCGGATGACGTTTCCGAAGGCGCCTTCGCTCGCGTCGTCCGGCGCGATGATGTCGAGGGCCATGTTGGGCAGCTGGAACCAGGCGTGTTTCGCCCCGCCGTCGCCGCCCACCCATTCGGGCGCGCGGCCCAGCAGGCGGCGATAGGCCTCGACCGCGGCGTCGAGATCGCGAACGGCCAGGGCCACGTGGTCGAGGCCTGTGACCCCCTCGCCCGCCATCAGATGAAGTCGCGCACGTCGGCCAGATGGCCGGCGATGGCCGCGGCCGCAGCCATGGCCGGGCTGAGCAGGTGGGTGCGCCCGCCGCGGCCCTGGCGGCCCTCGAAGTTGCGGTTCGAGGTCGAGGCGCAGCGCTCGCCCGGCGCCAGGCGGTCGGGGTTCATGCCCAGACACATGGAACAGCCCGGCTCGCGCCATTCGAAGCCGGCGGCCTTGAAGATGGCGTCGAGGCCCTCCTCTTCGGCCTGTTCCTTCACGAGACCCGAGCCCGGCACGACCATGGCCTTGACGTGGGGCGCCACGAGCTTGCCTTCGAGAAAGGCCTTCTGGACCACCTGGGCGGCCGAGCGCAGATCCTCGATGCGGCTGTTGGTGCACGAGCCGATGAAGACCCGGTCGATCTTCGCCTCGGTGATCGGCTGGCCGGCGGACAGGCCCATATAGTCCAGCGCCCGGGCGGCCGAGGCGCGCTTGTCGGCGGTGGCGAAGCTGGCGGGGTCGGGCACGGTCCCGGTGATCGGCATGACGTCTTCGGGGCTGGTGCCCCAGGTGACCAGCGGCGCGATCTGCGCCGCATCCAGCCGGATTTCCCGGTCGAAGACGGCGTCCTCGTCGGTGAAGAAGGTCTTCCAGTGGTCCAGCGCCATCTCCCAGGCGCCGCCCTTGGGCGCGGCGGGACGGCCGCGGATATAGTCGAAGGTGGTCTCGTCCGGCGCCACCAGGCCCGCCCGTGCGCCCGCCTCGATGGTCAGGTTGCAGAGCGTCATGCGGCCTTCCATCGAAAGGCCCCGCACGGCTTCGCCGGCGAACTCGATCACATGGCCGGTGCCGCCGGCCGTGCCGATGGCGCCGATGACGGCCAGCGCGAAGTCCTTGGCCCCGACGCCGGGCGCCGGCGTTCCGTCGATGACCACGCGCATGTTCTTCGACTTGGCCTGGCGCAGGGTCTGGGTGGCCAGCACATGCTCGACCTCCGAGGTGCCGATGCCCTGAGCCAGGGCCCCGAAGGCGCCATGGGTCGAGGTGTGGCTATCGCCGCAGACGATGGTCATGCCCGGCTGGGTGCGGCCCTGTTCGGGGCCGACGACGTGAACGATGCCGTTGCGGATATCGCCCATGGGGAAGAATTCAATGCCGTTGTCGGCGACGTTGCGCTCCAGGGTCTGGAGCTGCAGGCGCGCCTCCTCGTCGGCCACGGCGGCCACGCCCAGGGCCTGGCCCTCGGTCGGCACATTGTGGTCGGCGACCGCAAGCGTGCGGTCGGGCCGGCGCACGGGGCGACCGTTGGCGCGAAGGCCGGCGAAGGCCTGCGGCGTCGTCACCTCATGGATGAGGTGCAGGTCGATGTAGAGGATCGCCTCACCGTCCTGCTGCGCGACGAGGTGAGCGTCCCAGATCTTGTCATAGAGGGTCTTGCCGGCCATGGCGGGCTATGTAGGTGGCCAAGGCCCGTCACGTAAAGGTCGCAGTGAGAGTGGCGGCAACCATGCCAAGGTCTGTCGCGTTGCCGACGATTCACCAGCCGGGGAGGGCGAGTACGCGATGAGCCTGGAGACGGAGCCGCAGGACGAGAAGGAACTCGACCGCGCCACCGCCTTGATGATGGTGGATTCGGCCGCCGCCACGGCGGTGACGGCGGTCACCTCGGGCATCGTGCTGGCCGCCTTCGCCCTCTATCTGGGGGCCTCGAACTCGGTCATCGGCCTGCTGGCGGCCCTGCCCTTCCTGACCCAGCTGATCCAGGCGCCGGCCGTGCCGCTGGTGGAGAAGCTGCGCCGTCGCCGGATCATCGCCGCCACGGCGGCCTTCTGCGCCCGGCTGAACCTGCCGATCATGGCGGCCATCGCGCTCCTGCCCCACAGCGGCTGGAGCCTGACGGCGCTGGTGATCACCCAGCTTCTGATCGGATCCCTGGGCGCGGTGACGAGCTGCGCCTGGAATTCCTGGGTGCGCGACCTGATTCCGGAGGAGCGGCTGGGCGCCTTCACGGCGCGGCGGACCGTGATCGCCACCGCCGTCACCCTGACGGTCACCGTCCTGGCGGGGCTCTCGCTCGACCGCGTGGCCGAGACCGACCGGGGCATGATCTTCGCCGCCTTCTTCGGCGTCGCCTTCGTCCTCGGCATGATCAGCGTCGGCGCTTTGCTGCGCACGCCGGAGCCGGCCATGCCGCCGCCGGCGCCGGGCGTCAGCCTGCTGCGCCTGCTGCGCGCCCCTCTTCGCGACGAGAACTTCCGCCGCCTGATCTTCTTCCTGTCGAGCTGGCAGTTCGCGGTGAACCTGGCGAGCCCCTTCTTCACTGTCTATTTCGTCACCCAGCTGAACTATCCCATCACCTTCGTGATCGTGCTCAGCGCCGTCAGCCAGGTGGCCAATATCGCCGTGCTGCGCATCTGGGGCCGACTGTCGGACGCCTTCTCCAACAAGTCGGTGCTGCACGTGGCCGCGCCGGCCTACATCATCTGCATCGCGGCTACGGCGCTCACCTCGCAGATCGACGACCGGCAGCTGCAGGCGGCCTATCTGATCGCCCTGCACGTGGCCTTCGGGGCCGCCGCCGCCGGCACGGGCCTGGCGACGGTCAATATCGCGCTGAAGCTGGCGCCGCGCGGCGGCGCGACGGCCTATATCGCCGCCAACACCCTGATCACCTCCCTGGCGGCGGCCTCGGCGCCGATCCTCGGCGGCCTCTTCGCCGACTTCTTCGCCGCCCGCGAGCTGCAGCTCCTGATCCGCTGGTCGCAGCCGGGCGCCGACGTCGACGTGCTGCACTGGGCCTTCAACAACTGGGACTTCTACTTCCTGCTGTCGGCCCTGCTCGGCCTCTACGCCATCCACCGCCTGACCCTGGTGCGCGAGGCCGGCGAGATCGAGCAGATGGAGATGGTCCATCAGGTGATGAACGAGGCGCGCCGCGTGGTGGCCAACCTCTCGCCGGTGGCTGGCCTGCGCACCATGCAGGCCTTCCCGGCCGGGCGGCTGATGGAGCGACGCCGACGGCGGCGGCCGGAACGCGAGGCCGAGCAGCAGGCCCTCGCCGAAGCGGCGACGGAGCCGGCCTAGGTCCGGACCCTCCGCGCTGACGTAGCGGAAGCTTGACCGAACATTGTGCGGCGAAGGTCGAGACCCCATCATTCTGTGGTCATGCCGTCCTACTCCGCCGCCGACTGGGATCTGTTCCAGAGCCTCCACGCCGTCCTTCAGACGGGCAGCCTGTCCGCCGCCGCCCGGGCGCGCGGCCTGACCCAGCCGACGCTCGGCCGCCACATCGAGGCGCTGGAGCAGAAGCTGGGATCGCCCCTCTTCCTCCGGTCGCCGCGGGGGCTGCAGCCGACGGAGCTGGCGCTGGAGCTCGCGCCCCGGCTGGAGGACATGGCCGCGGCCGCCGCGGCCGCCCTGCGCGACGTCGCCGGCGCCGCCGACCAGGATGGCGGCGTGGTGCGCCTGACGGCCAGCGAGGTGATCGGCTGCGAAATCCTGCCGCCCATCCTGGCGGACTTCCAGGCCAAGCACCCACAGATCGAGATCGAGCTGATCCTGTCCAACCAGCTGGCCGACCTGACGCGGCGCGACGCCGACATCGCCGTGCGCATGGCCCGGCCGACCCAGAACACCCTGGTGGCGCGCAAGATCGGTCTGATGCGGCTGAACCTCTACGCGGCGCCGGAGTATGTGGCGCGCCGGGGCCGGCCCTGCTCGGTCGAGGAGATCGACGGCCACGCGATCATCGGCTTCGACAGCGATACGCCCAAGATCCAGGGCCGGGTGGATCTGGGCCGGCCGATCACCCGCGACATGTTCAGCCTCCGAAGCGACAATCAGGTGGCGCAGCTGGCCGCCATCCGCGCGGGCCTCGGCATCGGCGTCTGCCACTCGGGTCTGGCGGAGCGATACGGCCTGCAGCCGGTGCTGCCGGATCGCTTCTGCATGGAGATGGAGATGTGGCTCTGCATGCTGGAGGGCCTGCGCACCACCCGGCGCATGCGGCTGATGTTCGACCATCTGGCCAAGGGCCTGGCGTCCTATGTGGACCCGCGGGGCTCGACTGCAGCCTTAAGCGGTCACCAGACGCCGTAGGGATCGGCGAAGGGCTTGCCCAGCGCCTCGGCCACCGCCGGGTGGGTGAGCTGGCCGGCGAGCACGTTGAGCCCCTTGGCCAGGTGCGGATCGGCCTTCAGCGCGTCCAAGCCCTTGTCGGCGAGCGCCAGGCCGAAGGGCAGGGTCGCGTGCACCAGCGCCTCCGAGGAGGTCCGCGGCGCAGCGCCCGGCATGTTGGCCACGCAGTAGTGGACGACGCCGTCCACCACATAGGTCGGATCGGCGTGGGTCGTGGGGCGGGAGGTTTCGAAGCAGCCGCCCTGGTCGATGGAGACGTCCACCAGCACCGAGCCGGGCTTCATGCGCGCCAGATGTTCGCGCCGGACCAGCTTGGGCGCCGCGGCCCCGGCGGTCAGCACCGCGCCCACCACGACATCGGCCTTGATCACCTCTTCCTCGACCGCATCGAGGGTGGAGTATCGGGTGAGGATGCGGCCGAGGAACATGTCGTCCAGCTCGCGCATGCGCGGGATGGAGCGCTCCAGCACCACCACCTCGGCGCCGAGGCCTGCGGCCATGCGCGCGGCGTTCATGCCGACCACCCCGCCGCCCAGCACGCAGATGCGCGCCGGGCGCACGCCGGGCACGCCCG
>Ga0310345_10005202_pt1 | contig 11632 bp, 8 predicted proteins | sample HC15DNA20500_MG_FD_204667 | JGI IMG/M metagenome (GOLD analysis project Ga0310345, IMG submission 204667) | Marine microbial communities from station ALOHA, North Pacific Subtropical Gyre - HC15-DNA-20-500_MG | ecosystem: Environmental > Aquatic > Marine > Oceanic | place: Pacific Ocean: North...
GCCACTTCGTAGCCTCATCGCGACTTGCTGCACCAGTGAGAGTCCGGTGAAAACCCTCGCCAAAAGAGGTCTCGTGGAGATCTTTGATGCACTCCCTCAAGAATTCGGAACTCCCGGCGCTGAGCATCAGCAGCTGCCACCGTGGGAGATGCCCGCTCCGTTTGAGCCAAACCAGGAACAGATACAGGCGATCGGTAGAGTCAACGACTGTCTCGATTCCAACGAGTTCAAGACTTTCCTACTTCATGGGGTGACCGGAAGTGGCAAAACAGAGGTGTACATCCGCTGCGTCCAGAAAGCTCTGGAGATGGGACAGGGAGCACTGGTTCTACTGCCTGAAATCGCCCTTACACCCCAGACAGTACAACAGTTCACACAGCGATTGGGACCGGTCGCGATCCTGCATTCCATGCTTCCGGACACCGAACGCGCTGTCCACTACGAGAGACTCCGCAGAGGAGAAGTCCGCATCGCCCTCGGAGCGCGCAGTGCTGTTTTTGCTCCTGTTCCCGACCTCGGCATCGTCATCGTCGACGAGTGTCATGAGAGCTCTTACAAACAAGAGAATAATCCCCGATACCATGCACGGGATGTCGCCATCATGAGAGCTCACCGCCTCGCCATCCCTTGCATTCTCGGTTCGGCAACCCCCTCGATGGAATCACTGGAGAATGTACGACGAGGAAGATACGAGAGACTACGCCTCGGCTCACGAGTCAACGGTCGGCCGATGGCCAGCATTGAACTGGTCGATCGCCGCAGTGACGTCGGTAGTGGAAGTGGGCTTCTCTCCAACATCCTGATCGAAAGGATCCGTTCTACTCTGAAACGAGAAGAACAAGTGCTACTGTTCCTCAACCGCAGAGGCTTCGCACGCAACTTGCAATGCAATCGGTGTGGCTTCTCTCTGCGTTGTGAACAATGCGATATCCCCCTCACCTATCACAAACAAAAAAACCACTCCCTGTGTCATTACTGCGGAGAGAAGCAAACCATCTCTGATCGTTGCCCCCAGTGCAACGTCACGGGTCTTCGTCTGCGGTTGCCTGGCACGGAAAGAATCGAGGAGACCCTGCTCCAGCTTTTTCCAGGAGTCGAAATCGATCGTCTCGATCGAGATACGGCAACCAGCTCGGGGCGGATGGAATCGATCCTAGGTCGCTTCAAGGAAGGCAAGACGCGGATCCTGGTCGGAACACAGATGGTGGCGAAAGGTCACGACATTCCGGGGGTCACCCTGGTCGGGGTACTGGACGCAGACATCGCCCTCGGACTACCTGACTTCCGCTCTGCCGAGAGAACCGCCCAATTGCTCTGCCAGGTGGCAGGACGAGCCGGTCGAGGCGATCAACCAGGCCGGGTGGTGCTCCAAACCAGGCAACCTGAGCACTACGCTCTGCGCTGCGCTTCTCGACAAGATCTCGATCAACTTCTGACCGAGGAAGACTCCATCCGGAAACTGCTGAAATACCCTCCGCATGGACAACTCGCTCGGCTGCTGTGTGAAGATGAAGATGAACGAAGGGCCCTCGAAACCGCCCAGGGACTGGTCGAGGCGATGAAGGAGAAGAACCAAGGAAGAGTACAGATCCTCGGGCCGGCACCGGCTCCCTTCGAACGCTTGCGAGGACGGTTCCGACAACATGTTTTGCTCAAGTGCGGCCATCGAGGCCCGATAAGAGAAGTGGCACGGGTGGCATTGGATGAAAAACCACGGTGGTCTTCTACCAGGATCTCAGTGGACATAGATCCACAGAACCTGCTTTAGAAGTGAAAAAGCGGGCGAACCACGTCAACCGTGGCACACCCGCTTCCTGCACGACTCACAATTTCCGGTGACTAGACCATATCCTTGAAAGTTTTAGAAGGCTTGAAGGCAACACTCTTCGATGCCTTGATCTTGATGGCTTCACCGGTCTGAGGGTTACGTCCCATGCGAGCAGCTCTCTTGCGAATGCTGAAAGTACCAAACCCTACAACCTGGACCGACTTGTCCTTCTTCACACCCACCTTGATGGCGTCGACAACAGCATTGACAGCACGCTCTGCTCCGGCCTTGGACTCATCAAGGTTATTTTGAACAGCAGCTACGAGATCGGCCTTGTTCATGCCCACTCCTTTTCTTCGAGCGCAGTCTTCACTACACCCGTCCTCCATCCTGACGAAGCTTCACAGACCGATCGACGGGGAAAGAGAACGCCTCTCTCTCCGTCGCGGCCCAGCTCCACCCTCCGAACCAGGGACTTCCTGCCCCGGAAATACCAGCTGGAATAAGGCTTCCAGCTCGGTAGGGCCAGTATGGGAGTTGAGGCAGGGCCGTGAAACCGATCCGGGCAAGATTTCCCGTGGAGTTTTCCATAAAAGTCAGCCAGGAACCTTTTGACGCCATTCTGACGTTGGCGAAATAGTAGACCTCGGTATACCATCCGAGCGGGGGAATGGTCCGGAGCCTGAGATCCTCAACGTTTCGGAGCCCCCGCGATCGGAGTAGAGATGTTACCCGGTGTGCTGAGCCTGCTGCTCCTGTGCGGTGCTGCCGATGATTCGGTCGGAAACCCGGTCCAGGAGCCACCCGTCGTATTAGATGTTGACGGTGCTTATCCAATTCCGGGTCTCGCCCGCGAGGATCTCGCCAAAATCGTGCCCTCTGCTCTCCCGCTCGGAGAGCGGTTGGTATTCAGGGCGACCGTCGAATGGAAGGGTGCTCACGTTCTTGTCGGCCACTTCGAGCTAGCAACCTGGTCAGATTCAGACTCGAAGAAAATTCTCCATGGTCGAGGCAAAGGCGAGCGATTCGGCTATGAAATCGATCAGAAGATCATCAGCGTGCTCGATCAAGAGGGCGTCCGGCCAGAAAGTTTCTTGAACACACAGAGGGGCAGCGAGCACCACACCAAGAAGCTGATATTCCAAGACGACAAGATTCAATACCTCAAGAGATCTCACTGCCGAGAACAGGACTGCAAGGAAAAAAAGCACCTCGTATTAGAAGTGGCGTGGAAGGGACCCATCCCCTGGGGAACAGAGAAAAGCCATTGCTACGAAAAAGAATGCAGCAACACGGATCATGAAGTTTGGTTTGAACGGAAGATGCACGAAGTCGACGAACCATACGTTGATCTGCTTACCGCGATCTACGTCACCAGAACTGCAACGTTCCCTGCCAGTGGAGATCCTCTCATCATACCGGTGGTCAATGATGACTCGCGCTGGCTCGTCATCGTCCAGCCGATGGGACGACAAAAACTGAAGGTGATAGAAGGCGAGTACGATTCCATCGAATTGAGTCTCACTCCTGTCGCCGCTGACGGTAACAAGAAGAAGAGATTCCAGGGTCTTTTTGGTATCCACGGAACCTTGCGGGTCTGGATCGACATCGCCACTGGAAAACCTCTTTTGATCGAGGGGACACTCCCCATCTCCATCCTGGACCTGAAAGCCCGTATCGAGCTGATTTCTTCCGGTGATGCGGAGGCGGTCAAGGCTCGCCATGCAGCGATGACCAAGAGTATTTCGGGTCAATCCAAGGAAGGCTCTCGATGAGTCAACCGGATACGGGAGAGTTACTGCGGCGGCTTCCCCAGGTAGACCGTCTGCTCCAGCGCCAGGACGTGATGGAACTGGCAGCACTTCATTCGAGGGCTCTGGTGCTGGCAGAATGCAGATCCTTGTTCGACTCCCTCAGAGCGCGCGCTCTCAGTGGCGAATTGGCTGCTTCAGAACTGGAAGAAGACAACATCGTCACGGCCTTATCTGAACGCCTCGAGAGACGAGAACAGCCCTTCTACCGGCGAGTTGTGAATGCGACAGGAATCGTCCTCCACACCGGACTGGGACGAGCACCGATACCTCCCGATGTCGCCAACACCCTGGTCGAAACCCTCCGTCATCCGGTGCGAGTCGAAGTGGATCTGGAAAGTGGTGAGCGCGGCGGCAGGGATGAAGGTTGTGCAGAACTCCTGAGAGAACTCACGGGAGCTGAAGATGCCACGGTGGTGAACAATAACGCAGGTGCCACTTTGCTACTGCTCTCTGCTCTTGCCTGTGAAAAAGAAGTTCTGGTTTCTCACGGAGAGCTGGTCGAAATCGGAGGATCCTTCCGGATTCCTGAAATCATGGAACAGGGGGGCGCCCGATTGTGTGCAGTCGGGACCACTAACAGAACACGAACCGCAGATTACGATTCCGCATGTGGCCCCGAATCAGCCATGATTCTGAAGGTCCATACCTCCAATTACCGAGTCGTCGGTTTCACCGAAGAAACCGAGATCGAGGAACTATGTCAGGTAGGAAAGAAACATGACATCCCGGTAGTCCATGACATGGGATCCGGCTGCATGGTCGACCTCGCAGCCCATGGCAAAAGTGGTGAATCGTGGGTCAGAGAGAGCGTCCAGGCCGGTTGCGGGCTGGTGTGTTTCAGCGGTGACAAGTTACTCGGCGGCCCGCAGGCTGGAATCATCGTCGGCAGCTCCGATCTGGTGCAACGCTGCCGCAAGCATCCGCTTTATCGTGCGTTACGCCCGGGGAGGATGACCTACATCGCTTTGGAGCAGACCCTACGCATTTATCTGCGCGGTGAAGATGAAGCCATCGCTCGGATTCCGGCACTACAAAGAGTCCTCGCCAGTACCGAAGAACTCGAGGGTAGATTATCGCAACTCATCGACAGTCTGCGCGCCATCCCGGGAGTATCTGCGGAGCCGATCTCTCACGACGGATATGCAGGAAGTGGTTCTCTTCCGGCGCGTCCTATCGAATCCCGGGCAGCACGTGTGGATGTTTCAGGAGTCTCAGCAACAGAACTGGCTCGACTGCTGCGAACCGGAGACCCTGCGGTTCTCCCCACCGTTCACGATGAGTCGGTCCATCTCGACGTTCGAACCATCTCCGAAGATGAGGTAGAACTGATCGCTGCACGGGTTGCAGAGATTACCAACCGAGCCTGACTTGACCGGTTCAGTGATTCAGGTGATCCTCGCGACTCCTGAAAGGAAAAGTTCACGTGGCCGATGCTCCCATCCGACTCACTAATTACGCTTCTTGTTCCGGCTGAGCGTCTAAACTTGCCCCCGGGGATCTGGTCGAGGTCCTCTCGCAGTTGGATTTGCCCACTCGCACGGAAGTTCTCCATGGCCCGGATACCCTCGACGATGCGGGGGTGATCAGGATTCCTGGAACCGATGCAGCGATCGTACAAACGGTGGACTTCTTCCCCCCGATTGTCGATGAGCCAGGTGATTTTGGTCGCATCGCAGCAGCCAATAGTCTTTCTGACATCTATGCCATGGGCGGAACGCCCCTGAGCGCTCTGAACATCGTTGGCTTCCCAGAGGAACTCCCCATCTCGCTACTAGGAGAAATCCTCGCCGGGGGAGCAGAGAAGATGGAGGAAGCGCGCTGCGCCCTTCTCGGAGGTCACAGTGTCCGTGATGCAGAAGTGAAGTACGGACTGGCCGTGACCGGGACCATCGATCCATCGAAAATGCTCACCAACGGTGGCGCACAGCCTGGAGATATCTTGGTTCTCACCAAGGCACTCGGAACTGGCTCCGTGAGCACTGCACTGAATCGAAATGTGGTATCACCGGAAGTACTCCGATCTGCTACCGAATCGATGGCAACACTCAATGCTGGGGCCGCCAAAGCTGCCCTCGCCTGTGGAGTTCATGCCGCCACCGATGTGACGGGATTCGGTCTCTGCGGTCATGGGGCCGAGCTGGCAGCCGCCAGTGGAGTGCTGCTGGAGATCCACACTGAAGCCCTACCTCTTCTTCCCGGAGCTGAAGAACTTGCCGACCAGGAAATCGTCTCGGGAGGGTCGAAGAGAAACCAGGAACACCTCGGATCGCATCTGGAAGTGGCCGCAGATGTGCCGAGCAATCGAATGTCCCTGGTCCTCGATTCGGAGACTTCCGGTGGACTGCTGCTGGCCATATCCGCCGACAGCGTCGACCAGCTGAGAAAATCCCTCCAGGCCGAAGGGGTCGAGATTCAGGCTGTCATCGGCGAAGCGAAGCCAGCAGAAGGTGACCTGAGGATCCGGATCCGTCGCTGAACTTCCGGAAACACCAGAAAAACTTGATCCCTGACACAAGAGTGGGGACACTCGCTCTTTCGTCGGGGGTGAATGGGCACCTGGTGGGCCTCCTGGGCTTCAAACCCATGGTGCGGCGCGAACAACGTCGTAGGTCGGTTCGATTCCGATGCACCCCCGCCATTTTTTCTCTTCTATTGCAACGGGACGCCGGTCAACGGGGAATCGGCTCCCAGATTTCTCGGCCTTCTAGATATAACGAACTGACCCGTTCGATCATCGAGGTGCGGGGAACCGGTTTGTAATTGTTCTCGATGGCTTCCTGGATCTTGGGTGGCAAGGAACGAACTCCATTGAAGGTCCAGGGACCGAAGTAAGCTCTCTGCTGGCCGTCAGGATCGGTTTCGAAGCCCGCGTACGCCCTCTGCTTGGCCCTGAGTATCGCGGAGTATCGCTGCTGCTCGATCGCCTTCACCAGATCATCGCCATCCCACATTCCACTCTCAAACATCTGCCTGGCGGTATAGGGTTCGATCTGTAATGGCCTCGCCGACTCGGCCAGCGCCCACGGCTCCTCGCTCAGGACTGGGTCAGGAAATCGTCGCAGATCATCGATCACCTTCTGGCGGTAACGTATCTCTTCTAATCTCTCTGGTTGAAACTCGGCGATACCGCGGCACTGATAGAGTCCAAACAGCACCTGAACCACCAACAAGACAACGATCACCATTCCCCTCCGGGTTGGAACACGACCAAACGAAGTTCCACAAACAAGTAGGGTCAAGACTCCCGCTTCGAACAAATAGTTGAGATCGGAGCCGATTCTGGCGATCAGAGAAGTGGATAAAAGAGCCAGGAGAACCCGAAACCCGTCGATCTTGTCGACCCCCTGCGAACGGAAAATCGCCAGCAATGCGCTGACAGCCAGAATGCCGTGTCCCCACACAATCGGATCGAGAGCATCACGACCCAGTGTCCCACTGTTCCACGCCAGTAAGGTCGGAACCGTCAACACAAGAGCGAGACACAGGGGTAACCAGGTCGTTACGGAGACTCGTAAATCGGCCCGGACCGACCCCAGGGCGAGAAATGTTGCGAAAAAGAGCGGCAATTTCCACGGAACGAAGGACCCGAACGCTTTCTGGATGCCGTAATCCCAGTTGAATGGAAACAGATTCGAAAGGACGGCGTGTTGATGGAACAGCCCTCCGGTCGAAACAGAAAGAATCCCGTAGAAAACCAGCCCAGCAGCGAGCAACCCCAGCGGCCAGCGAAGAGCTTTGCGACCTTCCTGCAGATACAGTTGCCCATAGCTAACCAGCAACAATGCCAGCATCGTCTGTCGAGTATAAACCGCAAAAAAGAACGACACTGCCCCGAGCAGCCTGATCCTGTTTCCAGCCTGCAAAGTGCACCAGCTTCCGACCATCGCCAGCGCCAAAGCCAATGGATCTACTCGCATCAAAAACCCGAACTGCAGGAATTCGAGCATCGTCAACATCGCCGCCCCACAGAGCAAACCAACCGCGAGCCCGGAGCTTCTTCGAACTATGAGAACCAACATTGCTGCCGACAGCAAAGTTGAGATCAGCGAAAGAAACCTACCGGCACCATATGGAGTGGTCGAAAACTGACTCACAAAACGTGCCACCCAGGGATAAAAGGGCGCGTACTGGTCGAGTAGCCACGGCTCCTTGCCGATCTCCGGATAGAGACCGGGATCGGCGACAACTCTGCGAGCCTGATCGAGAACGACCGCCTCTCCATATCTCAATTCGTGCGGAAAGCTAGTTAGCGTCCCACCCCGAATGAGCAATTGGGCAACAGAAATGGCGGCCAACAAAACCGCAATGAAAAGCAACCAACGCGTGGAGGAGAGCTTCCGCTTGGCTTGAAGGTAGAGATGGACTGGATAGTTGGTCGCACGATCTTCCATAACGCCAAGGTTACGACGTTGAAACCAACGAATCCATAGCGATAGCGCTAGTCCTGAAGAAACTCGTTCTTGTATTTAATATTATGCTGCCTCATGCGAGTCATGATCCGTGAGTGCAACTGGCAAACCCTGGATTCCGAGAGCCCGAGACGTCCGCCTATAGCCTTCATCGTCATATCATTGTTGTAATAGCCGATGATGATTTCTTTCTCACGCTCATCCAATTGGCTCATGATGAAATCGTACATCGATTTCCTCAATAACTCTTTTTCAGGTGCTTCGCTCTTCTGATCGTAAAGGAGATCGATCCTGCGTAGTGATCGGGATTCTCCATCATCGGGAGTCTGATCGGAAAGAGATACCAGTGACGCTGCCGACGCTTCCCTCTGCAGCAGCTGGAACTCCTCATCCGTAACCCCCAGATGCTGGGCCATTTCGAGATCGGTGGGCTCTCTGCCCGATTCTCTCTCAAGTTCTTTCCAGGCAGCATCGATCCTGGTCGCGGTACTTCTCACCAGGCGAGGGACCCAATCCTGAGCTCTCAAGGAGTCAATGATCGACCCTCGAACACGAGTGGTGCAATAAGTTTCAAATTTGACACCACGCCCCAGGTCGTAATTTTCAATCGCATCCATCAAACCGAAAATCCCGGCTCCATAAAGATCCTCGACATCGACCTGTTGAGGCAACTTCATGTATAAACGGTCAGCAGTGTAGCGAACGATGGGAAGGTATCGTTCGAGGAGATCATTTTTGAGTTCCTGTTTGAGTTCTACTGAACTGGTGTCCTTGAATTCGATCCAGACCATCTCCAGTTCCGGATCATCCTGCATCCGAGTCTTTCCGATCATGGTAGATTTTCCAGGGAGGTTTTCCCGGATACCGTCTGGTTTGGTCTGAGCCAAAAGAAACTCCTCTTCCTGTCATCTCGATCCAACCCTGGCCAGGAGCCAGGTGTGAGGCTTCCGCAAAGGATAGCCAGGGCGGTTCAGCAACCTCGACTGCACACTGAGGCACTTCCCGTGCCTGGAATCATCTTTTCATTGCTCTATCACGAAGCCTCAATGAGTACGCTCTGAGGCCTTCACTAGATCCCCAGAAATCAGTCCTTTCAAGCGCTGCAGAAATCCACGATTGCCTTTATCTCTTGCAAGACCCAGATTCTCTCCAAGATCCCTCACTCCTTGAGCCGCCGGGGAGGACGGATAGGCCAGGGAAAAATGCTGACGACGGCGTACCGAAGCCGGCACTCTCGGATCGTGCAAAATTGTCCCGCCCTGTTCAATCTCTATCGACAGGAATTGGCGTGCCAGTCCTCGCATCCGCCCCATCACTTGCTGCGCCTCGCCACGAGACTGCGCTTGATTGACCACGAGCCAGCATTTTGGCGCTTGAATTGTTTGTGAAAAAACCTTCAGCATCGCGTAGGCATCTACTATGGCAGTGGGTTCGGGAGTCGTCACCACCAGCACCTCTCCTGCACAGGTACAGAGATCCACAATCGACCTGGAGATCCCGGCCCCTGTATCAATGAGAATCAGATCGTTTTCTTCCGTGAGGAGACCCAGACTATCGAACAAAACCTGTTTCTGTAGATGCCCGAGATCTGCAACCCGCGACAGGCCACTGGCTCCAGGCAATACCTGGATCCCCCCCGGAGCCCTGACGAGAACCTCAGAGAGGGACGCACTCCCGTCAACAAGATGGCCCAGGTTCTTGCGAGGCTGCAGGTCAAGGAGTACGTCGATGTTCGCTAGACCCAGGTCTCCATCGATGAGTACCGTTCTGAGGCCAGCTGTCGCAGCAGCGATGGCAAGCCCGACCGAGATGTTGGTTTTCCCAACACCCCCTTTTCCACTGGTGATGGCCAATACACGTGCCCTCCCCTTCACGGGAAGAACCCGCTCCTCGATCATTCTCCGCAGTTTCCAGGCCTGATCCCTCATTGATCCCCGAGAATCATATCCTTGATGCCATCTCGAGTTGCTTCGGCTATGTCTTCTGGTACTTCCTGACCACACGTGATGTAAGAAACAGTGGCAGGAACGAGACCGAATAGATCCCAGAGGAATCCTTTTCTGTACGACTCATCCCGCTTGGTAAAGATGACTCGGTCGTATCCGATCAAGCAGAATGACTCTGCTGCTGCAATCACTGCTTCTGGCGCCGCTCCCAGCGAGAGACAAAGGTGAACTTCGATATCGTCGATGTTTCCGAGAGAATCCCGCACCTCTGCAAGTCGCTCCATGTCCCGCTGACTTCTTCCTGCCGTATCAACCAGGATCAAATCGCAATCCGAGAATCCGTCAATCGCTTCCTTCGCTGCGCCAGGAGACACCACGGTTTTCAAAGGCAACCCGAGAATCTCTGCGAAACGACGCAATTGCTCGATCGCACCGATCCTGTATGAATCGAGAGTAACCAGTCCAACTCGCTTCTTCTCAACAAGGTGGAAGTAAGATGCCAGTTTTGCCAGTGTCGTGGTCTTGCCTACTCCGGTCGGACCGACAAGAGCCACGATCCGGGGAGCACTGCTCGACCCGGCAACGATGGGAGCAGTGTCTGGAATCCTATCCAGTATGCAAGCTCCCACGCGAGCGTAGGCGATGTCCTGCAGCTCGGTTACTGAGAGATTCGAATCGAGGGGCGCTTCACAAACAGAACCGATGATCTTGGAATACGCGTGTGCCGGGATTCCTGAAGATTCGAGTAGTGATCTGATAGCACCGAGAAAACGCGGATCGATGCTCTGATCGAAGGGATCGTCGATTCCCGCAGCAGCAGTGGCGCTAATTTCATCACTCTGCTCTACATCACATTCTTCTTTGTTTTCGAAGCTGCCAGATTCGAGATCAGCAGACTCTCCCCCGTCCATCTGCCATTCCTCTGGCTTACGGTCGATAACCGTAGTGTTGGAGAACTGCTGCAACTCCGAAGCGATTTGGCTCCTGGCAACTTCCAGGTGCCGGAGCAGATCATTGCAGTCGCTTCGATCGTTAACTGACGTGGAGTAACAATCTTCAACTTCTCTGGCAAAGCCCGAGGTAGTAACGGCCGGACTCCCTGGTCGCTGTACTGATTCTTCGTAACCTCCGACTGAATCGAAGCTATCCGATCTCGCATTGCGAACGATCACAACAACATCGGAAACACCAAACCAGCCGAAAAAACCAGATCTACGAACTTTACGTGAATGGACCACTGTCCAGTCACTTCCAAATCGCTCCTGCAAAATGCGGACTGCAGTAGCGTAATCGGGCGCAACGACACGAGTGTGACCCGCATCGCTTGTTTCTTTAAGCTCGTTCAAGAGCATCGTCCCCTTCCCCCCAGAAGACCGTGGTGTCTGACCCCCTAGGTCAACCACCGATCTTCGCCATCCCCGCAGATTCCACGGTAATACCGTGGCCGATTTCATTGTAGGAGAGGACCGCCACCGAGGGCACTTCCTTCTCCAACAGCTTTTTAACATGGACTCGAAGAACCGGAGCCGTCAAAACAACCGCAGGATGACCTCCAGCTGCCAAGATTCCCAACGGACCTTCGATAGCCTGAACCACTCCTTCATGAAGCCGAGGCGGTAGCCTCAATACCTCACTCGGTGCATGACCCTCAACCGCATCCAGAAGAGCCTCTTCAATCTCTGGATCGATGGTGAC
>Ga0310345_10005204_pt1 | contig 11630 bp, 10 predicted proteins | sample HC15DNA20500_MG_FD_204667 | JGI IMG/M metagenome (GOLD analysis project Ga0310345, IMG submission 204667) | Marine microbial communities from station ALOHA, North Pacific Subtropical Gyre - HC15-DNA-20-500_MG | ecosystem: Environmental > Aquatic > Marine > Oceanic | place: Pacific Ocean: North...
AATCGCCCTACACGACTGGGGGCTCTATAGCACCCAGCTGAGTGTGCCTGTCTTTAAACGTTTTACGCCCGAAATGGACTGGATTGTTCTCGGTGTCTCAACCTTTATACCCCTGATCATCTTCGCCTCCCTCGTGATCGTTGGAAGTTCCAACGCGGTGAACCTGACCGACGGGCTGGACGGTCTTGCCGCGGGACTGGTCGTGATCGCAGCTTCGGCCCTCACGGTTCTTACCTACGTCACAGGGCATGCGACATTCGCGACGTATCTAGGCCTCATCAAGAACACCTATGCCAGTGAGCTGACGATTTTCTGCGGAGCGATGGTAGGAGCCAGCCTGGGGTTCCTTTGGTACAACACGCATCCGGCTCAGATCTTCATGGGTGACGTGGGCTCGATGTCCTTGGGTGGCGCGATTGGGACTGTCGCTGTTCTGATCAAACAAGAGCTGTTGCTTTTCTCGATCGGAGGAATCTTTGTGCTAGAGGCCCTCTCGGTCATTCTGCAGGTCGGGTACTTCAAGCTAAGCGGCAAGCGGCTGTTACGAATGGCTCCACTGCACCATCACTTCGAGCTGCTGGGCTGGGAGGAGCCGAAGGTGGTTGTGCGCTTCTGGCTGGTGGGCTTGATTTTTGCTCTATTCAGCCTGACGACATTGAAGCTGAGGTAAGGAAAGGCACTTGGAGGGGCGTGTTCCGGAGTTACAAGGACGAAGGGTTTTGGTAGTCGGATTTGCTCGCAGCGGGCTAGCGTCAACCAATCTTCTTCTTCGAAAAGACGCGAAAGTCACGGTCACCGATTTGAGGCTACAGGAAGCATTTCAAGGGCAGATTGAAGGACTTGCCGGGCCCGTCCAAATGGTCTTCGGCCGGCACCAACAGCAAGATTTCATGGAGGCTGATCTGATCGTCACGAGTCCCGGTGTTCCAAGTCGTCAAGGCCTGCTGCAGCAGGCGGCGGAGGCAGGGATTCCGATCTGGAGTGAGGTGGAACTTGCCTATCGCTTTCTCAAGGGTTCCTTCATCGGAGTTACCGGCACTAACGGCAAGACAACGACAACCGCGCTCACGGGGGCTCTGTTCGAGCGGGCTGGAGTTTCCCACGCAGTTGCCGGCAACATCGGAACTCCCCTTACCGGGTTGGTCGACCAGGGGAGCGACGACCGGGTCTTCATCGTCGAGCTTTCTTCCTTCCAGTTGGAGACGATCCAGAGTTTCAGGTGCAGCATCGCTCTGGTATTGAACTTGACGCCGGATCATCTGGATCGACACCAGAGCTTCGAGCAATACGTCCAGGCCAAGCGGCGCATCCTTCTCAACCAGACCGCCGAAGACTTCGCCGTGCTGAATGCAGACGATCCAAATTCCAAGGCGATGGGTGAGCATTGCGCGGCTCGAGTCTTTCTCTTCAGCGAGCGGCAGTCACTACACGAGGGAGTTTCCGTAGAGGAGGGACAGATCTGGATCCGATGGGAAGGTAGCGAATATCTGGTTATGCCCGTGGAGGAGATCCGGATGCCGGGACGCCACAACCTCCAGAATGTTCTGGCCGCTGTTGCCTCGGGCTTTCTTAAAGGATTGGACCCCATTCTGATGGCACAGGTCTTCCGTGACTTCGCGGGCGTGGAACATCGACTGGAGCAAATCGGTAGTCGAGCCGGAGTTCGATTCTACAACGACTCCAAGGCCACTAATGTAGAAGCTGCAGCCCGGGCTTTGGAGGCTCTCGAAGGACCCTTGATTGTCATCATGGGGGGAAGGGACAAGGGGGCAGATTTCGGACAGGTGAAGCACTTGATGAAGGACAAGGTCAAACTGCTGGTTTTGTTGGGAGAAGCTCGTAGCAAGATTCGCGGTGCCCTACAGGACCGCGTCGAGACCCTGGATGCTCGGGACATGGCAGAGGCGGTTGCGCTGGCGTCTGATGGGGCCCAACCGGGAGACACGGTGCTGCTGGCGCCGGCCTGTGCCAGTTTCGACATGTTCGATGACTTCGAACATAGAGGCCGCGCTTTCAAGGAAGCCGTGGCACAGATGGGCTTGGAGGAGAGAGCGTGAGTCAGAGAATGCCCTACGATGAGGGTGTCTTGCTAATTGTGTTGGTTCTGGTCGGATTCGGGCTTATAATGGTAGGGAGCGCCTCTGGCCACATCTCCCAGGAACTCTACGGATCGAACACCGATATTTTCGTGCGGCAGCTGATCGCCGTCGTGATTGGGCTCGTGCTGCTCCGTCTGGGTATGACAACCGACTATCGTCGTTATGAGCATTCAGCCGTTATGATCAGTCTATTCGTTGGGGCCGTCCTCCTCCTCATCATTCCCCTGGTTCAGCCCGGTGACGCCGGGGTCCGACGCTGGATCTCTCTGGGACCGTTGAACTTTCAGCCTTCGGAACTAGCAAAGCTCGTTCTGGTGCTGTGCTCTGCCTACTACCTGGTGCGCTACCGCGAGTCGATTCCATCGATCAAGGGTCTGATTCCCTATCTCGGACTCGTAGCTCTGCCGCTGGTGCTGATTCTCATGGGGCGAGATCTGGGTACCGCGGCGGCGATTGCTTTTACAGCGTGTTTGTTGCTCTACCTGGGAGGTGGCCCCCTGAAATACCTGCTGGGCCTCTTGTTGGCATCCATCCCGATCTTCTATTTCCTGGTGTTCGACGTGGAATACCGACGAAACCGGCTTCTTGCATTCTGGAATCCCTCTGCGGACCCCTATGGAATCGGCTATCAGGTGCGACAGAGTCTGATCGCGGTTGGCTCTGGGGGATGGACGGGGCAGGGCTTTGCCAACGGGAAACAGAAACTTTCTTTTCTTCCAGAGTCCCATACCGACTTCATATTCGCCGTCGTTGGGGAGGAACTTGGGCTGCTCGGCTGTGTTTTTCTGCTCGTCCTTTTTGCGCTTCTTTTCTGGAGGGGAGTGCGTATCGCGCTTCGAGCGGATACATCCTTTGGCTCCTATCTAGCCCTGGGTATCGTCTCCATGATCGTGCTCCAGGGGCTTATCAACATGAGTGTCGTTGTGAGTCTTGTTCCTACTAAGGGAATTCCACTTCCCTTCATATCGGTTGGAGGCTCCTCCATGTTGGTGATGATGGCAGGTGTCGGAATTCTGTTGAATATTTCAAGACGCTGTCGTCAGGGCTAGGGATCCCGGGGCTGTGGTGGGTAGGAAAAAGGGGAAACGCATTATTTTCGCGGGGGGTGGAACCGGCGGGCACGTCTTCATGGCGGTGGCTATCACCCAATATCTCAGAGATCAGGACCCCGGGGTGGGTATTCGCTTCGTGGGTACTCCCGGAGGGATGGAGAATCGGATCCTGCCGGCCCTGGGTATCGACCTGGATACCCTTGAGGTCGGAAAGCTGAAGAGAGTGGGCCTATTGAAGGGAGTTTCGACGTTACTTCATCTGCCGGGATCCCTGCTGAAGGCTCGACGGATCTTGAAGTCTTTCTCGCCTTCATTGGTAGTTGGACTGGGGGGATACTCCTCCGGTCCGGTTGTACTGGCGGCGGCCTGGATGGGGATTCCCTGTCTTCTGATCGAACCCAACTCACAGCCGGGATTGACCAATCGGCTGCTTTCCCGCTGGGTGGATAGGGCAGCCGTCGCCTTCGAGGAAAGTGTCCGATGGTTCGGCTCGAAGGCGCGCCTGACTGGGATTCCCGTTCGCAAGGAGTTCTATCAGGTGCCTGAGATCGGCTTGACATCGGGACCGTTGCAGGTGCTCGTATTCGGAGGAAGTCAGGGCAGTCAGGCAATCAATAGCCTGGTTTGCGAGGCGCTGCCCTTCCTTTCAGCCGAATCGGTGAGGTTTGTCCATCAGACCGGACCCGCTGACTATTCTCGAGTGAAGCGATGTTACGATTCCCGCGGTTTTCCGGGCGAAGTAGTGCCGTTTATCAGCGCCATGCCAGGCTATTTTAGCCGTGCGGATCTGATCGTTTCTCGGTCTGGTGCTTCCACCGTTGCCGAGATCGCAGCAGCCGGGCGACCCTCGATCTTGATCCCCTTTCCCTACGCGTCTGATGATCACCAGAGAAAGAACGCCCTCGCTCTGGAAAGGCAGAATGCAGCTCTGGTTATCGAACAGGCCAAGGCTACCGGGCGGGATCTAGCCACGATGCTGACTGCGCTCGGCGAGGACAGAGAGCGCCTACGCGCCATGGCCGCTGCCAGCAGACGTGTCTCTCGACCCGATAGTGTCAATCGAATTGCCCAAGTAATGGACGAACTGCCGACAAGGGAGAACTAAGCTGAGGCTTGAACTACGGGAAGCGAAGCAGCCTTTGCCAGGACGGCCCTTGCGGCGCCTCGCTACGACAAGCGATGAGAAATGCGGGCTAACCTGAAACTTCATTGGCAAACATAGCTTTGGCCTCCAGGCCGAAGTATTCCTTCGAGCCTTTGGCTCGGACGGCGGCCTGGAGCCCACCGCTACGCCGGACCCGGAGTTTCTTTCCTGTACGATCCGGCGCAGCCGGAGGCGAGGCTAACCTGAAACTTCATTTGCAGATTCGGATGGAAAAAGAACCTAACTCAATGATTTCGATATGGTTGCGGCGTGCGACAGCCGATTGCGTCGAAACCTGGCTTCGGAGGCCGACTCTTTCTCGAATGATCCAGCTCGCAGCAGTCGCTTGGTCTGGACATCTGACCGCTCTCGGAGCCTGCTTCAGCAGGCTGGAGCGAAGCGTATTAGACCGGTCCTTCAGGGCCGGGTATTGGGGTGAGGTGCAACTTGAGCTCGCTTCAGCGGGCTTCTCGAGAGAGGGCTTCAGCCAAAGTCCGGCCCGATGCTCCTTTGTACGTCCGATGACGACCCCCAGGGAATCTTGGGTGCCTTTGAGAGCCGAATCGAGCCTTGGTAGTGGAGATCGGAACGGATTCTGGCTAAAGCCTTTCCCGAGAAGCCTGCTGAAGCAGGCTCTGCCCCTCACATCGCGCGGAGACCCGGCCCTGAAGGACCCGTCTATTACGCTTCGCGCCAGCCCGCTGAAGCGGACTCCTGGACAAGGCTCCCCATGACCCACAAACGCTTGCCCCGACCAAAGTTTCGTTCTCCAATGGAGATAACTCTGCTGGGAGCACAAAGTGAAGGGGAATTTCCGGGAAGGCATGGCGATGGGGACTGAGTTGGAAAAAGTTCGCAGGTTCCACTTCGTGGGGATTGGGGGGGCAGGCATGAGCGCGATCGCCCAGGTCTTGCTGCAGTCGAACTATGACGTGTCCGGTTCCGACGTAGTGGAGACTCCTACCCTTCAACATATCCGCTCCCTAGGGGGAAGAGTGTTCGTAGGGCATCGGTCCTCGAATATTGGCAGTGCCGAGGCTGTCGTGTTCAGCAGCGCGGTTTCGACGGGAAATCCGGAGCTGGAAGCGGCCCGCAGGAGAAACCTTCTGGTCCTACACCGGGCCGACATGTTGGCCCATCTGATGCGGTCAAAGGAATCGATCTCGATTGCAGGCACTCATGGCAAGACGACCACGACTGCCATGATCGCGGCCCTACTGCTGGAAGGGGGACTCGACCCGACCGTGCTGGTGGGGGCACAGGTGAAGCAGTTGGGAGGTAACGCTCGGGTGGGCCGGAGCCCCTATTTGGTCGCGGAGGCGGACGAAAGCGACGGCACCTTCCTGAAACTGTCGCCGCGATATGTGGTTGTAACCAACATCGATACCGATCACCTCGACTACTACGGTGACTTGGCGCACATCCAGGAAGCATTTCTGGAGCATATCTTCCGAGTCCCTCGGCAGGGAAGCGTGATCGCCTGTTGGGATGATTCCAACCTCAGGCAGATATTGAAAAAAGTTCACCGGCCCGTGATAACTTACGGCTCGGAACCGGGGGCGAGTGTGTCAGCCCAGGACGTTGTCGGGAGTGCCCGCGGATCGGCCTATAGCTGTCTGCACCAGGGCCAGTCCCTGGGGCGGATCCAGTTGGGAGTTCCCGGGCGGCACAATGTGGTCAATTCCCTGGCTGCGGTCGCTGTTGGCCTTCTGCTCGGTATCCCTTTCTCGGCTTGCCAGCGCGGGCTGAACGCCTTTTCTGGCGTCGAGCGGAGATTGGAACGGAAAGGGGAGAAGTCGAGTGTGTGGGTCCTGGACGACTACGGCCACCACCCCTCGGAAATCCAAGCGACTCTTCAGGCCTGTGCAGGAATGGGAAAGAGGCTGCTGGTCGTCTTTCAGCCCCATCGTTTCTCTCGAACTCACCACTTGATGGCAGATTTGGCAAAGTGCTTCATAGATGCAGATAGGCTCTTTGTGACGGACATTTATGCGGCCGGGGAAGAGCCGATTCCCGGTGTGTCGAGTAGACATCTGGTGGAGGAGATCAGCCGCTATCGTCAGGTGACCTATGCAGACGATTCTCAGAAGCTTGTCGAGGAACTGAAGCGGGCGACGAGGCCTGGAGATCTGCTCCTTACCCTGGGTGCAGGGGACGTGTGGCAGATTGGAGAAGCATATCTTGAAGATTAGTGGATTCAAACAGATCGTAGTGGTGTCAGTAGGCCTTCTGGGTCGGTTCCTGATACTGCTGCTTGTTTTCGGTAGTCTCTCTTGGGGCCTGTACTACGCCTGGAACTCGCCCCAGGCGCTGAAGTATTTCCAGCTTCGAGAAATCCACTTTAAGGGAACCACCCATGTATCGGAGGAGAGTCTCCGACTGTTAATCCAAAAATCCTCCCCTCCGAATCTCCTCCAGATTGACCTCGAGCACGTCCGCGGGATCGTCGAGACTGAGGCCTGGGTGAAGTCCGCTGTGGTTCGGCGGAAGCTTCCTGATGAGCTTGTTATTTATGTCGACGAGAGGCAGCCGGCCGCAGTCGCAGCCATCGATCGAGAGCTCTACGTTGTGGATGAAGAGGGAACCATCCTCGATCGTCAGAAATCCGATGACCTCTTGGACCGCCCTGTCGTCAAGGGTCTTAGAAACCTTACCCACGAGGGGGCTCAAACCCACAACAGCGCTAGAATGCTGGCCTACACGAGTCTGCTCGCCGAGCTATCTTCGGGAGAGCAGGACTATGCAGCTTCGGTCTCGGAAGTGGACGTGGAGAATCCGGAACGGATCGGCATCGTTTTAGATCATGATCCAGTGCCGATCTACTTGGGTGGAACAAGGTTTCTGGAACGCTATCAGCGCTTCCTCTCGCAGCGGAGCCTATACCGTGAGCTTAAGCAGGAACATGGGCTGATCGAATACATCGATGTGTCCTACGACAACAAGATTATATTTCACACTCCCTATGAGCAAACCGAGCGCATCACGGGTGGAGCAGACGACCACCCTCTGTAGCGATTGTTATGGCGAGGAAAAGACACCTTCTGGCGGGAATTGACGTCGGTACGACGAAGATTTGTAGCGTGATCGCATCGATCGAAGAGGGGAAGGTGCGAATCCCTGGAATCGGGTGGAGCGACTCCAAAGGGCTGAAGAAGGGAATCGTAGTCAACTTGACCGAGACTGTAGACAGCGTAAGGAAATCTCTAGACCAGGCTGAGACCGAGGCCCGTGCCGTGGTGGATTCAGCCTTTGTCAGCGTGGGTGGGATCCATATTCAGGGGTTGAACGCATCGGGTCGGACCGAACTGCGAGACCAAAACAGCGAAATTACAGAGGAAGATATCGCCCGGGTCATTGATGAGGCGAAGTCGTTGGAGCTACCCGAGCATTACGAGGTGATCCACGCCTTGACGCAGGATTTCACCGTAGACGGACAGGGAGACATCCTCAATCCTCTTGGTCTGACCGGGCAAAGCCTCTCCGTCAATCTTCATCTGGTCCTTAATGCCGCGGCCGCGGTCCAGAACATTGTGAACGCGGTCAACAAAGCGGGAGTCGTTGTAAACGGGGTCGTCATGCAGCAGTTGGCTTCTGCCGAAGCCGTACTGACCGAGGACGAAAAGGAGTTGGGAGTCATCGTTGTTGACATCGGTGGAGGAACGACCGATGTGGCTTTCTACCGTCGCTCCAGCATCTGGCACTCGGCGGTGCTGCCGATTGGTGGTGATCTCATTACCAAAGACATTGCGATCGGATTGAAGGTCCCTCTCCAGGAAGCAGAGCAGCTGAAGAAGGACACGGGGAACATGTTTCCTGAGAGCATCGCGGACGAAGAGATGCTCGAGATCAGCGAGGTCGGGACCGGCCGGAGGAGCACCATCTCGCGTCGGCTGCTGTGCCAGATCATCCAAGCCCGCTCTGAGGAGATCCTCAACGCAATCGGGGAAATTGTGGAAGAAGTGAGGATGAGGAAGGATCTCATGACCGGTGTGGTTATCACCGGGGGAGGCTCTCAGCTCGATGGACTGCTGGATCGGGCCGAGCAGATGCTGGCAATGCCAGTGCGAATGGGATACCCCATCAATCCGGACTCGACTGAGGAGCGACCGTTCGATCCGGCCTACGCCACTGCACTCGGTTTATTGAGGTACGGCAAAGAGATGCAAAATGGAATGGGATCCAACGGCTCCAGGAGTGTTTTGGCTCGCCGACCCAAGGCGACGACCGAGCGGTTGAAAGATTGGGTGCTGGGAAGGATCGGCTGAGGGTTCGTGCAGAGTAACGTCGCAGACGGACCCTAGGCGCCTCTCCGGAATGGAGAGGAAACACTAGTAGTGGAGGCATTTGATGAGCCAGCTCATTTTTGAAGAAGAGCAAAAGACTAGTTGGGCTTTGGAAGAGGGGACCAGAGAGGGCGCCAGAATCAAAGTAGTAGGCATTGGTGGAGGGGGTTGTAACGCGATTAACCGGATGATTGAGGCCGGGATAGAGGGCGTTGATTTCATCGCTGGAAATACCGATCTGCAGGCACTGCGTCACTCGCGTGCTCCCGTCAAGCTGCAACTTGGTACCCTGTTGACGAAAGGCCTGGGGGCGGGTTCGGATCCTGAGATCGGCCGCAAGGCTGCCCTGGAAGATACCGAGAGGATTATCGAGCTGTTGGAAGGGGCCGACATGGTCTTCGTGACCGGTGGCCTAGGAGGCGGTACCGGCACCGGAGGTGCTCCCATCGCCGCCAGTCTGGCTGCGGAACTCGGAGCTCTGACCGTTGCCGTAGTGACCAAGCCGTTCAATTTTGAGGGCAAGAGGCGCATGCACCAGGCCGATCAGGGGTTGTCGGAACTGAAGAATAGCGCGGACACGGTCATTACGATCCCGAATGAAAAACTCCTCAGTGCATTGCCTCCCGGGACCTCGCTCATGAATGCCTTCAAGTTTGCGGATGAGGTTCTATGTCAGGCAGTCCAAGGCATTAGTGATCTCATCAATGTTCCCGGGGTGATCAACCTCGATTTTGCTGATATCAAGACCGTCATGTCAGGCATGGGAATGGCGCGGATGGGCACGGGTACCGCAGAAGGGGAGGACAGGGCAGTGTCGGCGGCGCGCAAAGCAATCCACAGCCCGCTCCTGGATGACGCGACAATCAAGGGAGCCCAGGGTGTCTTGATCAACGTCACAGGCAGTCACAATCTAACGCTTCACGAGGTAAGTGAGGCAAACTATGTAATTCAGGATTCGGTCGACACTCATGCCAATATTATCTTCGGATCCGTCTTTGACGAGACCATGGGCGAAAAGGTCAAGATCACGGTCATTGCCACTGGATTTGGCAATTCACCACAATCGCGTCTCGATGGCCAGGGAGGCACTTCCGAGAGCCAGGAGGTCCCGCGTCCCAGAGCACTTCCAGGCCGCGAAGCGGCGGAAACAGTAGCCTACGCTTCCAAGATCGAGCGCGAGGCAGAGATCCCCGCCTTTCTCCGGCGCGGGCAGGATAGTTAAGGGTCCGTTCAGGAGTAGCTTCGCAGAGTTAGTGTTCAGCTTTGCGCTAAATTTGGTCGCGAACGACTTGACCCGTTAGCAACATAAGGCCAGGTTCCGAGGAGAGAGCGGGACAACTCTTCTCCACGCAGTGACGCACTATATTGCCTATCCTCGACCGAAGTTTCGTTCTCGAATGGGGCCAGGGCTTCCTGGGGGCGGCACTAACCTGAAACTTCATTTGGAACTTGCCCCTCCAGGTCGCCCATTAAGGTGGGACTTGAATGGTGAGTAGTGAGCAGTACCGGAAATGGTCAGCTCCCCACGTTGTGGCTATTTACCGGGCTGGCCCGGGGGCGGATTTCACAGGGAGTGTGGAAAGGGTGTGGATGGGCCTGAGGAGGGAGAGAGAGTAGCCGGGCTTCAGCACTTTGCACAACCCGAGTGCGTCGGCTCAGGCTGGCAGAAGACAAGCCCGAGGGTAGCGTTGCTTCGCATACGTCACCCAGGTGATCTTGAGGTCGGATCCGTACTCGTCGATCCGGAACTGCAGTAACGCCAATCGCTGGTAATTGCTGCCACTACGGTCCTGGTGGGTAGTAGGGGACAGCGCTATTTCCCCAGATTGCGCCACTCCAGCTGAAGGAATCTGAAGGGCGAGTCCCCCAGAACCTTGTACCCATGTTTTACGTTTCTGGGGCAGAAGATCACGTCCCGGGGCCCACCTCTCGCTCGAATTCTCCAACCTCCCAGATTGCCCTGCCTGCCAGGACGACCTCGGCTTGCTCCATTTGGCGATGATAGTGGACGGGTGTCAATGTGAATGCCAAGGATCCTACTGGTGTCATCGCCCTGACTCAGGCTGCATGGGGAGGACACAGCGAGATCGTCAGGATCTTGTTGGTGAGCGGTGCCGATTCTGATGCTAAAGATGATCGCGCCGACATGACCGCAACCATGTGGGCGGTATGGAAGGGGTACTCCGAAACCGTCGAGACTCTACTCGAGAACGGCGCTAGCGTGAGGGTCGCTGACAAGAATGCTAGAACCGCGCTGATGGGTTCAGCCTAGGAGGGGCATACCGATATTGCAAGAGTCCTTCTGGAGCGTGGAGCAGAGGTCAATGTCCCCGATTATACCGGTGCTACGCCCTTGATGTGGGCAGCTTGGAAGGGTCGCACCTATACCACCGAACTGTTCCTCGAGAACGGGGCGAAGGTGAATACGCGGGAGAAGGACGATGATCGGACCGCACTGATCGGTGCTGCGCTTGAGGGTCACGTCGAAACGGTTCGGGTGCTCTTGCGATATGGGGCAGACGTGCACCTGTCGGACCGTTTGGGAACGACGGCCTTGATGGCAGCAGCCGAGGGAGGCCACGAGGAAGTCATCGGCCTTCTCACTGAAGCTGGGGCCGAGAAGTGACATCTTCAGACCAGGTGACAGGTCTCGAATAAGCTTCAGGTAAAATGGCTGACGACTAAATTCCAAGGCTCACGACTGGGGACTTGAGATTCGTCAATTCGGGAGTTTAGCGATGTCTAAACGACTCACGTTCTTGTCTTTTATCGTGCTGACAGCTGCTTTCGGCGTCGGTAGTTCCGAGAGGGAGATGCAGCCTCTCGACATCGGCTGGCGACTGGAGCTCTTCGTGGATGACTTTCTGATTGATCAATTTCAAGGGCTCGAGTTGCAGCTCCATCCACCCGAGTCGGCGGGAAGGGTTTTCTCGTTCGACCGGCCCTAGGAGGAGAACACGAGCTTCTATGCCACTATTTTCCAGGATGGGGAGCGATACCGGATGTACTACCGGGGCAGCAGTGATCCCAGTGCATCACCGCCGTGGGCGCT
>Ga0310345_10005205_pt1 | contig 11630 bp, 13 predicted proteins | sample HC15DNA20500_MG_FD_204667 | JGI IMG/M metagenome (GOLD analysis project Ga0310345, IMG submission 204667) | Marine microbial communities from station ALOHA, North Pacific Subtropical Gyre - HC15-DNA-20-500_MG | ecosystem: Environmental > Aquatic > Marine > Oceanic | place: Pacific Ocean: North...
GCCCGTCATCCTCGGCCATATGCGCCTTGTTCTCTACGGCCACCAAACGCTGGCCCAGATCGCTCGCATAGAAATCGGCGGCATGATCCAGCAGATCGTCGCTCAGCGTTTCAGACAGGATATCCATCGCCATGCCGTGCATCAACTCGGTGTCAAAGACATCCCGCACCAGCCGCGACCATTCCGAGCCGAAATCCTCGCTTTGCAGCCCCAACATCTCGGGCGCGGAATCGGCTGAGAGGCGAATGCTCTCCAACGCCACGTCAAAGCCGGTTACTTCTAAGAACCGCTCCAACGCGCCGCGCTCCGCCGCCCGTAGCGGCAAGGCAAGGGCGACAAGCAGCATCATCGCCATAACGAAGGGGGCTGCGATCAATCTATTTTGGCGAAACATGGGCTGTCCTTTCGCGGAATTCTGCCTTTAAACTTAGGCTGTACCAGCCCCGGCGCAATGAAAATCCCCAAACTTTCCCTTGATGCGCAAAACCCCTCTTGCCACTGCCTGAAAAGGCGACTAAACGGACCCCCCAGACCCCCGCGGAGAGGTGCCGGAGTGGTCGAACGGGGCGGTCTCGAAAACCGTTGAGCCTTCACGGGTTCCCAGGGTTCGAATCCCTGTCTCTCCGCCAACAACCCCCTGATATCGTTACAATATTCACGACATCGGCGGGGTATTTTTTGGCGCTCTCCCCCTCTTCTGATTGGAAAAGTTGTCATACTATGACGACTTCCTGCGTTCCGACTGGTCTGGAAGATACGTCATTCACAGTCGGTCCAGCCTCGGAAAAACCAGGTCCACCGGAGGCCGGCGCGGAGGAACGCGCTCCTGCGCACAAGGCGTGGTCAAGCGAGCAACATATCCTCGGTTGCCATTATGAGTAATCCTAAGAACGCTTCCGGCCTTGAGCCGATCTTTCCGACCGACGCTGTGAAGGTCTGGATCGAGCCCAAATCGACGGAAATGTTCTTCTCGGCAAACCTCCGTGTGCCGACGCTCAGATGGACGAGGCACGAGGTCTCCGGTTACATTCGACCGGCTTGATCGAAAGGCGGCATGATCATGATGCGCTTCACGGGTGGCTGCGTCTGCGGCAACATTCGAATGTCGGCTTTCGGACGCCCATACAGGGTCGGCATCTGTCATTGCCTCGACTGTCGAAAGCACCATGGCGCTCTGTTCTACGCTTCGGCCGTTTTCCCAGAGGGCGCGGTAGAAATTCAGGGCGAGACGCGAGACTATGCCGGACGGCATTTTTGTCCTCGCTGCGGCTCTTCTGTTTTCGCCCGCAGTGCGGATGAAGTCGAAGTGCATCTCGGGGCCCTCGATGCACCCGATCAGTTGACGCCCAGCTATGAAAGCTGGGTCGTCCGCAGGGAATCATGGCTGCCTCCGTTTCCCGGCATGAAGAAATACGATCAGGATCGAACCGAACCAGATCGCGGCGAGGAGTAAGACCTTTCCTTGCACGAAATAGCGGTCGTTCGAGAAAGAGTTGCCGATGGCCGTTCTGTCCGCACAACCGACCCCGATGCAATGCGCAGAGAAGGTTTGGTACGAGCCCGAACTGACCGCGTTGGCAAAAGAGGTCTTCGCAATCGCAGCTTGGGTGCGTCTCTCGCAACCGACCTTGGGCCGGCCTTCCCGCCAGCCGTTGCGCAGGTCCGCTTCGAGCCTCCAAAACCATATGTCGCGCCACGTCCAAATGGGCCGGATGCGCACAAAACCTGTCGGAAGCGAGATGTCGGGACGTCGACGCAATCAATGCAAGCGTTCCGCTCGACAATTTGGTCTTTCGAGCGGTTTCCGGAAAAGTGGCGCATCTGCGGAGACGTCGATTGTGCCGAAACTGCATCTCTCTCTTCTTCTAGCAACTGCGCTTGTCTTCGGAGTGCCGGGATTGTCGCTCGCCCAATCGTCACCCGATGCGAACAGCCGGATCGTTGAAGTCGAAGTGCCGGCTCCGGCACTGGCAGGCAACCTGCTCGGAACCTCCGAAATGCAGGATGCCGCAATCTATCTACCGCCGAGCTACGACAGCGATCCCGACCGCCGCTATCCCGTCATCTACCTGCTGCACGGCATCTTCGACGACTATGGCATCTGGCTTGATATCGAGGAAGTGCCGGCGCGGCTGAACCGTCTGATGGCAGCGAAAGCGATGCCGGAGGCCTTGGTTGTCATGCCCAATGCCGGCAACAAATACGGCGGCGGTTATTATCGCAATTCACCGATCAGCGGGAACTGGGCGGATTACATTGCCGATGATCTCATTGGTCATGTCGATGCGGAGTTTCGCACGTTGGCCCGCGCGGACGGCCGCGCCGTCGTTGGCCATTCGATGGGGGGCTACGGCGCCATCAATCTGGCGATCAACCGCCCCGGCACCTTCTCCATCGTCTGGTCGATGAGCCCCTGCTGCCTGGCCGCGACCGATGATTTCGGCTTCGGTAATGACGCGTGGAAGCGCGCGGCGCGCGTCGAGACGGCGGAGGATATCGAAAAGCTTCTGGCCGATCAGGATTTCTACGCCATCGCCTTGCTTGGCATTCTGTCGGCCTTCAGCTCAGAAGCTGGCGATCCACCGGTCCATGGAGATTTCCCGTTCGACATCGTGCGGGGTGAGGTGGTGCTCGATGATGCGGCCTATGATCGGTATCTCGATTCCCTGCCGACCCGTCAGCTCCGCGCGGCGCGCGATGACTTGCGCGCTCTGCGTGGACTTGGCCTCGATGTCGGTCTGGGCGATCAGTTCCTGCATATCCCGCCCGGGACGATCGAGCTCTCGCAACGCCTCGGGGCCGAACGCATTCCCCATCTTCTGGACGTCTACGATGGCGATCACCGCCAGAAAGTCGGCGACCGCCTGGAGACCGTTGTTCTACCGTGGGTCGGTGCGCGCCTGATGGTCGCGCAGTAGATCGATGGCCTGAAGCAGGCAGGGACTCCGGCCTCGCCACTCTTGAACGCTCTGATGACGGGCCCTGCCCCGATGAGCCCTGAGCGGATCTTTCTGCCAAGCGTGGCGCAGGTCCGCTCAGGACCAGTTTGCGAGATCCTGCCCTATGGCTCACCGGGCCTGCCAAATGCCGCTACCGAGCTGGACGGTGTTCTCTTCGAGTATCCGCGACAATCTGGACCCGCGTCGCTCGACGAACCTCTCCAGTAGGCGCGGGTAGTCGCTGGAGACGGCCTGGACAACAGATTGCCTGTCGGCCAAGGCCCGGCGCCACCTTCCAACCTTGAAAAGCTCCGCGAGAACTCCGAAGTCGGCGATCCGGTCGAACGTGTCGAAGTAGCGAAACACGGGACCGAACACGACGTCGACGAGGCTGAACCGGTCCCCTGAAAAATAAGGGCCTTCGTCCAGTTCGCCTTCGAGCCATTCGAATTTGCGACGAAGGGCGGCGGTCCTGGCAGCGAAGGCTCTCTCATCCGGTGCGGAGTAGAAGCCCGCGATGTCGTTCAGCGTGGCCGATCCGAACTCCATCCACGCCCGATGCCGCGCGCGCTCGAGCGGGCTGCCCGGATGCAGCGGGTGGGGCTGCGTCTCTTCAAGATACTCGAGGATCACGGCGGATTCGAAGATCGGCACGCCGTCGGCCAGCAGGACCGGCGTCTTTCCGAGGGGCGAGATGGCAAGAAACCAGTCCGGCTTGTTGCCAAGGTCGATATTGCTGCGCTCGAAGTCGACGCCTTTTTCGGCGAGGGATATCACGGCCCGCTGCACGTATGGGCAGAGGTCGTGGCTGATGAGATGAAGGGTCATGATGGCTCCTCCCATACATAGACAAGCTCCTCCCCTTCGATGCGCGTGGGTAGGAACATGAGCCGCGCGTTTGCCGGGGCCGGACCATCCATGTGCCGACCATCGGCCATGTCGAACCGGGCCCCATGCCAGGGGCAGACGAACGCCCCGTCCTTGCATTCGAGCGGGCCGCCGAGGTGGAGGCAGGTGTTGGCGGCGGCGCGGATGCGATCTCCGCGCCGCCAGACCTGAACCTCCCGCCCGAAGAACGGGAACACGCGCGCTTCGCCCTCTGCGGGGACTTCGGCGAGATTGCAGATCACATGCTTCATTGCATCGCCTCCTTCTTGCTCCATCCGACGATCTTGCTGGGGGACAGGGAGCGGTTGAGCGCGAAGGCTCCGTCGCCGAGCAAGCCCTGCACGCCGGCGAGAAGCGCCAAGTAGGCAGGATATTCCCAGCCGCCATTCTCGTAGGCGAACATCCAGCCATTGCCGGAATGCGCCCATGTCGCGCCGAGAAGGATCGGCACGGTTGCGAGCGCCACCCATCTGGTCTGGACGCCGAGAATGAGAAGAAGGCCCGAGACGACCTCCATGGCAAAGACCGCATAGGCAAGCCAGCCCGGCAGCCCGAGCGCCTGAAAGAACTGGGCGGTGCCCGGCAGCTTGAAGACGAACAGCTTCACGATGAGGCTATGGGCCAAGAACATAGTCCCAAGAGCCACGCGCAGAACGAAGGCGGCGAGTTCGGTGAGATATGACTGTGACATGACGGTGTCCTCATTTAGATGCACCTGCATTAAGATTGCTCTCAGAGGGCTCTCATGTCAATCTTGATGCGCCTGCATCTACATGTCATACTGCAAATGTGAACACACCGGATCCCGTCATTCAGGCTGCTTGGGTAGCCATCGTCTCCAAGAGCCGAACGCTCCTCGAAACTGTCGAGGCGGCGCTGAAGAATGCCGGGCTGCCGCCGCTGGCCTGGTATGATGCGCTGCTGGAGATCGAGAAGGCCGGTCCGGACGGCCTGCGCCCGTTCGAGCTCAAGGAGCGTCTTCTGCTGCCGCAATACGGCACGTCTCGTCTGCTGGACCGGATGGCAAAGGCGGAACTGATCGAACGCCGGGACTGCGACGACGACGGACGCGGACAAATCGTCTGCATTTCCGATAAGGGGCAAGCCGTCAGGCAGGCGATGTGGCCTGTCTATGCACGGGTGCTGTCCGAGAAGATCGGAGACAAGCTGTCGCCCGAGGACGCGGCGCAGCTCGTGAAGCTGCTATCGAAGCTGTGAGAGCCGACTGCACGAGGCGTGTGCTGAATCGACATCGTCCTGCTCTTTGGCGTGGGTTCGCTGTGAAGCGAAGACCACTTGCGTCCTCATTTGAGGGCAGGCCTCAGGTGCAGCGTCAATTGGGCACCCGCAGCAAACGGCAGGAAGGTCCGCATTGCGGACCTCGGCTGGCACCGATGCTGCGCCTTTAACGAATGGCGCCTTTTGGACGATCACCTGAGGCTGCCGAACGGCGCTTATGGGCCGGAACCGCCTTTCAGCCATCGGTTGAATCGACCAACCAGTCCTTCGCATACTCAATTGTATCAGCTCCGGCCAAATGCCGGACCCGTTCGAGTTCCGACATCAATCCGGTCGTTCGCGCATTTCCCATCCGAACGCCAATCTCGGGCCAGAACGCGCGAACCACAAGCATCGTGCCTGAGCGCTTGGCGTCCAGCCGACCGATTAGTCGATCACCCTGAAGCACAGGGAAGATGTAATACCCATACCGTCGCTTGGCTTCGGGTACGAAGATCTCGATGCGGTAGTGGAAGCCGAACAGGCGCTCGGCACGCCCGCGGTCTCTCAACACTGGATCGAACGGTGACAGGAGGCGGACGCGCGCGCTCGGACCGGGCAACTTGCGCGCGTGGTCCAGAAGGGCTTCGGTGCTGAAACAGCGGCGCCGAGATCCATCTGCCATCTCGATGTCGACCTCGAGGATGCGTCCGCTCGCGAGGGCGGCATCGCACCAAGCCCTCGCCTCGTCCCGTGTCACAATCTCGAAGAAGGCCGCGAGCTCTCCGCTCGTGCCGAAACCAAGCCGGTCGAGCGCCGCCGACATCGCCCACTCGACGATGTCCGCATCGGCGACCCGGTGGTTGCGCTGCGCTTCAGGTATGACCCGTTCGCTCAGGTCGTAGAACTTTCGGAATCCCTGACGATGGCACACCGCGAGCCGGCCCGACCGCCACAGGAACTCGAGAGCTGTCTTGGAGGGATGCCAGTCCCACCAGCCTGTAGACTTGCGCTCCTCGCCATTGGCGACATCGAGAGAACAGGCGGCGCCGTTGTCGGCGATATGCCGAAGCACGCGGTCGAGCTCGTCCGTCCACCCGGGGCGCCCTGCCGCGGGCCACCGCGCCCGCATGCGCGCCTCGTCGCGGGCGAACTTCGCTCGCCACATCGGATAGAACGCCATCGGGATCGCGGCCGCGTCATGTGTCCAGTGCTCGAAGGCGGAACGGCGACGCGCGACGAGGGACTCGAGCGCGCGGGGCCGGTATTGCCCACGCCGTGACCACAGGATCAGGTCATGCGCGCGGGCCAGCGTGTTGACGCTGTCGATCTGGACGAAACCGAGCCTGTGCAGCACTTCGTCCAAATCCCTGCCACGACCCGGGCCGGGTTCGGCGCGCAGCAGGAGGTGCAGGTCTAGGAAAAGGCGGCGCGCGCCGGTGTTGTGCAGGAGCGGTCGGTGCATCCGGTCACAATACCACTGATACCGCGTGAGTGGTTCAGTATCTCCTTCGGCGAACAAGCTAAGCAGCAGGATCCACAGAACAAAGGTTTGCTAAGGGCCGCCTTCGTATAGGCGGCCCTGCTGTTCAGATCTCGACCGTCCCCTCCGTGATCTCGAAGCGGACCGGCTTGTGCGTTTTGCTCTGGATGATCGAGGCGCGCTCCTTGACTTGGCTGGCGGCGTAGACGTCTGCGACTTTCAGCTTCACCAGATCGCAACCGCGCAACTTGCTGTCGATCGCTGTGTTGAAGCGCGCGAGATCCCTGACCTGGTCAGCAATCTCAAGCCGAACCCTGATCGCCCAGACATGCCTCGGGAGAAGCGGACGCTTCTGGCCAATGATGCGTCCTTTGCTCCAAGCGGGACGGCATGCACGAATGGCGGGAAGATTTTGCGTGGACATGGCACTTCCTCCGATCCGCCCCGTCCGCCACGACGCCGGCACTATGCCGACAACTGCCCCATAGCACGGCAACCAGCCCCTAAAGGGGGCTGCATGTTCTCCGCGTCCCGCTCTACGAGAAGCACCGCTTGGCGGGCAGGAAGCAGTCATTCGCTGCGGCATGAGCGAATGACTGAGTTGGCCGATCTGCGACATCTCGTTGGCGAAGCGACCGGTCGTCCAAGGCGGACCGAGAGCACGCTTGAGATACCACGCGGTGCTGACCTCATTCACGGCGCTCCGATTGGCCTGCACCGCAATGGCAAGATCCATGACCTACCGCACCTGCCGACCCTCTTTCAGCCACGCGGCCGCATCCTTCCCAAGCTCTTCCTCTGCACGCTGCTCATACGCGTCTGAGATGTCGGACGGCAGCCGGTCCTTCCAACGCCCATTCGTGCCCTTGTGGATGAAGCTCTGCGCACCGCCATCCCAGAACGCGCCGCCGAGCGGGACCGAGGCCGCCGCGTTGCGCTTCATGTAGTCGAAGGAGCATTGCTCGATGATCCGCGCGCGTGAATCTTCCGGGATGGGGATCTCGAGAAACGCCGCGATGCGCTCCAGTTCGCCCTCGAAGTCGCGCTTCAGATCGGCGAAGTGCACCATCAGCACGTTTGGCAGGTCGCGGATTTCCCACCAGGATCGGACATTCGCCCAGAACGGCCAGAACGGCGCGCCGCCATTTTCGAGCCAGTGGCGGAAATACTCGACGGGGTCCTCGTGCGGCGGACCGATCTCGGGGCCGACCAGTCCGGGTGTCTTGTTCAGCGCGTCATACCAGGCCTGGTTGGCGGTCGAATGGTGGTTGTGCATCGACCACATCACGTCACGCCCGTCCCGGCCGATGTAGATGTATTTCGCCTTCGACGACATGCGGAGCGCGTCGACAGGCAGGTGAGTCTTGAGGAACCGGCGGTGCGTCTGGGCCTCGACCTCCGGCAGCTTGACCTGCTTGGGCGGCACCCGCAGATCGAGCCAAGGCGACATCTCGGCCACCGGCAGCGCCTCCGCACCCTCGAAGATCAGCTGGCTGACGATCTGCTGCATCCAGGTGGTACCGGACTTGGCATAGGTCGAGATGACGATGTCGTCGTCGCGGAACACGAGGTCGTTCCAGATCGTGCTGTCGAAATGATGGTTGTGCATCTCGCGCGTCTTGACTGGCATCCGGTGCTGTGTGGCGGTTGTCATGGTGGTTTCCTTTCTTGGCATCTGCATCGCCGTGGTCGGGCCCGGCACCGCGCGAGATTGGTCAGCGCTCCACGCCACGGGCGGGGAAGGCGACGTGGCGCAGGAGCTTCATCCCATCGGGCGTGTTCTCCGCGACCAACACGTATTCGCCCGGTAACGTGGCCCCGCCCATCTCGGGCGGCAGCGTTACGCTGTAGGTGCCGATAAAGAGCGTGTGACCCTCGCCCAGCGGAACCCTGTCGTCGATCTTGGCCGTGAAATCCGTGACATCCGGAAAGTCTGACAAGCTCCTTGCGATGCTCTCGGCGCCCTCGAAGCGGCCGCCGGTGGAGGGCATGTAGACTGCGGAGTCCGCGAGGTGCGGCGCGAGGGCATCGTCCTCGCCGCCGAGGGCCTGGGCGAACGCCTCGATCATCTTCGCCTCTTCAGCCTCGATCGAGTCGGCCGCGACCGGAAAGGTGAGAGCTGCCATGGCGAGGGCGGTCAGGATTGTTGTGCGAAGCATGGTTATCCTCTTAAGGTTATGCCTGCCGCTGCGTCATGCGGCACCAGGGTCTACCATCGAGGATCATGCGACAGACCGTTTTCGAGTAGCTCATCCGTCGCAGAACCGTCCTGCGGGAATGCAGACACGCTTGGGGGAATGGGTTTCATGTTCGACTGGGACGATATTCGGCTATTTCTCGTCGTGGCGCAGGAAGGCTCGACGCTGGGGGCATCGAAACGGCTGAACATCAACCAGACGACCGTGAGCCGCCGCATCCAGGCGCTGGAGCACGCGCTCAAGTTGACCCTGTTCGAACGCGATCCGCGCGGCTACGCGGTGACGCCGCATGGTAGCGCCCTGCTCGACCTGGCGGGGCAGATGGCGGCGACAGCCGAGACGATCCAGACCCGCGCCGAGCGCCTCTCCCGCGAGGGTTCGGGCATCATACGGCTGACGGGCAACCCCGAAGCCATGGAGCATTGGGGCTTTCCGGTGCTCGCGCGGTTTCGCGCCAAGCACCCGGACATCGAGTTCGAGGTCGACATAAGCACGGGCCAGATATCGCTGGAAAAGGGCGAGGCCGACATCGCCCTTCGGGCGGCGGACGAGATCACGGGCGATACGCTGATCGCGCGCAAGCTCGCCCTCATTCCTTGGGGGATCTATTGCAGCCGCCACTACGAGCGGCAGAACGGGGCGCCGCACGGCCTCGATGCGTGCGAGGGCCACAAGTTCATCCTCTACAACGGCCGATTGGCCGAGGCGATCAGGGCCGCGCGCTGGCTGGCCGAACAGGTCGACGAGGCGGACCGGGCGCTTCAAGTGAATTCCGTCACCGGCATGGTCGGCTCGCTACGCTCGGGCGCCGGGCTCGGGCTGTTGCCCTGCGTTGCCGGAGATTTCGAGCCCGATCTCGTGCCGTGCTTCCGGCACGAGAAGCTCCATCACACGCTTTGGGTCGTGGCCTCGAAGGAGGCCTACTCCCAGCCCCCGATCCGCAGCTTCATGAAGTTCGTCGGCGAGAACATCCCGCAGGGGCCGCTCTGGGGGCCAGTCTGACGGCTTGCCCATACCTCTGCGCGAACGCCGTCCGGTTCTGCATCGAGGGGGATACGGCGACCAGACATTCTCCGGCAGGCTTGAGCCATCGGCGACGAGCAATGTCGTCGGCAGATCCAACCCATGGAGGACACCATGATCCCGTTCATCCGCAGCCTTGCCGTCTCGGCCCTTCTTGCCCTGCCGGTCGCGGCTTCCGCGCAGGACGCTCCGGTGCTGGCCGTGATCAGCCACCCGGTCGAGGACTATGCCGCCTGGCGGCAGATCTACGATGACTTCTCCGACGAGCAGCAGGCCGGCGGCGTCGTCATGGAGCAAGTCTACCAGGACCCCGCCGATCCGAACAACGTGACGGTCCTGCACGGCTTCGAAAGCCTCGAAGCTGCGGAGGGCTTCCTGAACTCCGACGAGCTGAAATCGGCGATGGAAGGCGCCGGCGTCGCGGCGCCGCCCACCGTGACGGTCGTGACCCGGGCCGACTGATTGGCTTTGACGCTCCGCATAGGATGCTTTGCGGAGCGTCGGTTCGCTCCGGACATGGTCGCTTGATCTCGCGCCAGAACCTCCGCGCGCTCGGAGAATGGATTGGTAGAAGGATCATTCGAACCTGCCGTTCGCCCGGATTGCAATCGAAAGTCGGCTTCGGGCCGATCGCTGCGGGGTTCGCACTGCCGCACATGCAGCACCGACTTGGCGTCTCGTGGTCAGATAGGGCTCCGAGCGGACATGCGGCAGCGCGGCGGATCAGACCTCACGTAGAATGTGCGACGTCGACGCGAACGGCCAAGACCTGTCGCATGTTCTGGGATGTCTGCCGCGGCGGCCGTTCCACAAAGCTCCTATTGAACCCGAGCGCAGCATGGCGCCATCTCAAATGGTCGAGCCTGCGGAGGCAGCCGGGAGCGCCACAGAGAACGTGTCTCCAACCCACCAGTATTCGCCGTCCGAACGGCCTTGTAGCCGCCCCTCGCCCTATCTCCGCAGCCCCGCCTGTTCCCGCGCCATGACGGCATGGAACGCCGGACGATCGGCGCAACGCCTGATCCAGCCCCGGAGAGCCGGCTGCTCCGGCATCGCGTCGGGAAGCCATTGGAAGGGGCTCGACAGCAGCAGGTCGACCGCCGAGTAATCCTCTCCGAGAAGATAGGGCTGGCTGTCCAGCGCCTCGGCCAGCCGGGCGAAGACGGCCTCTAGTTCGCGGAAGGTCGCGTGCAGGATGGGGTGATCGATTTTCGCCCAGTCGTGAACCAGAACCGGCTCCATCACGCCCTGATAATAGAACAGCCAACTCAGGAACGTCCCGCGCTGCGGATGCCCGACGGGGCGGCCGAGCGCAGTTTCGGGAAATCGGTCCGTCAGGTAGGCGATGATCGCCCCTCGCTCGCGCACATGGTCCTCGCCGTCGGTCAGGTAGGGCACCTTGCCCTCGGGATGCGGATTGCGCGGGTCCGGACCGCCGCTGCCACCCTGTCGCGCGACCGTCACCTCGACCACGTCGATACGGTCGGCGATGCCCATCTCCTCGATCAGGACGAGGATCGAGGTCGAGCGGGAGTTCGGGGCGTGGTAGAGGGTCGGCATGAGGCTCTCCTGAAATCGGATCATGCCTTGCTATAGCCGCGACCTGCTGACAGTTTCCGTCAGCATGGCCCGGACCGACCGCCTCATGCGCCTGATGGATGCGCTGCGCCGCCTGCCCGCACCGGTCACCGCCGCGCGGCTGGCGGTGGAAACGGGCGTGTCGCGGCGACAGCTCTACCGGGACATCGCCACGCTGCGCGCGGGCGGCGCCCTGATCGATGGAGAGGCTGGCGTGGGCTACAGGTTGACCGAAGATCCCGCCCTGCCGCCGCAGAGCTTCTCGCGACTGGAGATCGAGGCGCTGGTCCTCGCTGTGGGAGA